>OGNE01000418.1_pt1 | contig 29616 bp, 38 predicted proteins | sample 1573401 | NCBI WGS metagenome assembly OGNE01 (sample SAMEA2581884, study PRJEB24529) | metagenome | biome: Human gut stool | place: China | collected 2011 | reverse complement strand
TGTAATTCCACGATTTAAATTTTCATCATCTTCAACCACGAGTATACCTGGCATAACATATGCACCTCTCTTTATTAACTATTCATCTTAAAATGCTTCAATTACGGCATTATGTTCAGCCACATACTTCTTTATCATAGTCAATGGCTGTCGCATACAAGTCAGTGATCTTCTGATAGAACTTTCTTTCGCTGGCACGAATTTCACGGATACGCTCTAACTGCTCATCGAAATACTTCTCTGTCAGATACGCTCCTCGTTTCAGCCTTTCATCATCCATCACCCAGCCTTTAATGGTGTAGTCCTTGGCGATCTGGTTTACCCATTTACGAAACTGTACGGCACGCTCGGAATTGACCTTGAAGCCTACGGCAATGATCATTTGAAGGCTATAGTGCTTGGTATCACGTGTAACCTGACGAGACCCTTCCGTTTGAACTATTCGGAAATTCCGGATAGTTGAATCATCCTCAGAAGGTTCGCCCCCTTACCCTCGCTGACCGGAGTGTTTAAATATTCGTTATTCCATCTGTTCATGATTTTGACAACCTCATCAGATACACGAATATCACGTTTCGTGATGGATTCCATGTTCCAATCCATTACATCAGAGGTTCCCATTGCCTTAGTAATTACAATTTTGGAAACTGTGTACTCTTTTTTCTTCTTCACATTTATCCAACTTATTGCCAATCTCACTGTATTTATCGTCATAGGCTTCTTTAGAAATTTTATCATCCAGATACATATCAGTCAATTTCTTTTCAAGAGAGGGAGTTTGGCAAAAATGCCACACCCCCCCCTCCTTCCTAAGAATAAGTAACTTACCCTAAGTCATATATTAAGCTGAAAATTTACCATATCAGAGAGCGACGTAATATTCTCATCTAAGATCAGTTTTTCTTCTTTTATTTTTACTCTTCCATTCGCCGAAGAAAGACTTTCATGAGTTTTACATAAACAATCGAATAAAGCTTTTATTTTATCTTTATCTCTTCTTGAAAGGTAATGAATTGAGAAAATTGTAAAATCTCCCCATAACGAGGCAATTGTGCCATAATCACTTTCTGCGAATCGAGTTACTATATTTTCAAATAAAAGAATCCATGTATCATCATTGAACATCTCATAGTAACGTTCAAATACATCGCTAATCATGTTTGGAAGCCACGTATCATTGTCATCATCAAGGTTCCACTGTACTTGATCCGGATTAGCCCTTAATTCTGGATGATGATACCGGAAATATTCAATGATAAACTTTTCATAAAGATGACTCATTCTCTGATCATCAAGGAAGGTAGCCATCTTTATCATTCCCTGCTCAGTAGAAAGTAATAATCCATCAATCACAAGTCTACAAATGTTCAATAGCATCCTATAACTCTGATTATTCCTCTGATATCGAATTCTATCCCATTTGCTTGCTGAAGGCTCAATGTAATCAACGCTATCAAAAAACAACAAGTCTTTTTTCAAAACTGACTTATTTTCAATCTTCACATTACATTGCTTAATCAATAACGTAATTGTAGTTTTAATGATTCCTTCGCCCATTACTTTGTACAGGTTTACTATTCTACAAACCATATGTCATTCTTCTTTAGAAAAATTTGTAACCATTAGACTGGCAAATCCTCTATTCGTTCATCAAACCAGTTAAATGCAAGTGTAAGCATGAGCAAATCAGATTCTTCTATCGTTTTAGCATGAGCATCTATTCTATATTTATTAATTACATCAATAAAATTTTCAAACTTAACTTTATCAATAAAAGTAACATCAAACAATGACCAATTCTTTAAAATGACCTGTTTGACATCTAATAAATAAAAATGATTTTCTATCAAATCGTTTATTTCTAAATCTTGAAGTTTTTCACGTTCCTTTCTTCTAGATTCAACAACTTCTAGCAGTTTTCCCTTTACCTTTTTGCTGCCATACTGCATTGTCATTCTAAGTAACATGATCTTTCTCAATTTATCTTCAAGTACGTTCCTTCTCTTACTTACCTCGCTCCATGCTTGTTCTTTTGATGTCTTTTTCCCTTGAAGCTTATGAGTATTTTCTAAATATAAATTGACCGCATTTATTGTAATATAAAAGTTCTCATTTACTTCTTTAACAATTCCATATCCCAGTAAATGTTGCATTTCTTTTGCTTTATATTCTAAATTCTTCTTTAATTCTTGCACTCCATCAACTGCAAGAATTTCTAACAACTCATACTCTTTAGGATACCAGGTCTTCAGAACCCCCAATATCATCTCAACATAATGAACTATTTTAGCGTCATATTCTTTTTTCTTTGTAGCATACTCATATTTAGACACCTGACATGGTCTATCCAAATTAATGTCTTTATTTATTAAACTACATATATGACGAATCAAAAAAGGATGTCCGCCGTAATCCTCTGTAAGTTTTGTATATATTTCTTCATCGAAATTTAGTCCCATGTACTTTCCTATATGACCTATCATATCTTTTACATTTGACAAATCAAACAAATTCAAATACTCTATTGATATCATTGAAAAAATAGGATTCTCTACATTATTAACATAAGCCGTTTCTATACAAAGCGGATTAACACCTGCGATTAGAAATGTAAAACATTCAGGTTGCTTTTGGAATACGGAACGTACTGTTTGCCAAAACATGCAATAGTCCTCTCCATTTCTCCAGTGTTCTTTATCTGATGTTTGAAAGCAAATATGCTCTATTTCATCAAACATAAACATAACTCTTGTCTTTAACACCCCATTTATTTCTTTCATATCACGTTCAAATGTCAGTGCCGCTTTCTTTTCTGAATAATCGTCATCAATCACTTTTTTATTAACTTCATATTTTTTACAAATTTCTGTAACTATGAATTGAAGCAATTCATACCAACGAAGTATATATATTCCCGGATTCTGGCAATCAATATATACAGAACAGCCACTTCTTAAAACCATTTGTCTTTCAAGCGCATATAATACAGATGTTTTACCCGTTTTTCTCAATCCAAAAAGACCACTTTGTTCTCCGATTAAATATTTATCGTACAATTTCTGTATCAATGTATTTCTACCATAAAAATACGCTTCTGTCTTTAACGGTGATTCTAAAGCAAATAAATCTCTACTATAAAAGTATTTTCTAAGCTTAGTACTAATATCCGTTTTTGATATGCCATTTTGAAGTATTTCTGCATATGTAAAAGGTACTATTATTCTTGAATCTTTATTAGCAGTGTTTAACCCATTGATTTTTGTTTCAATATCCCCATCCCTACTTACCAAAAATACACACACTTTATCTAATCGATTATCAAATTCCTCTAACGTCTTATCTACAAAATCCAATGTTCTGCTTTCAAATTCTGTATACGGAGAAAACAAAAGCAACACTTCATTATATAAATTATAATACTCTCTAAACTCTTCTCCTGGTTGCAAAAAATTGAAAATATATGAGGTCGTTTTAAAAGTTCCTTCCTTTGAAAATGTAATTTTGAAGAACTTTGATAGTTGATTTGCAACTTTAATCTCATCTTCATTTCCACACAAACGCAGTCCTTGTTTAACTCCTGTTGATTTTTTGAAATCGTCTGATTCAAAATATCTCTTATTTTTATAGTATCTTGCTCTTTTATCCAAAATGTATACCTTCTTTCTTCTTATCCTAAATCCAGCCTTTTAATTTCATTCAAATATTTTTACCATAATCAAAAATCAATTACGCTACCAAAGCATTACTCTTAATACTATTAATCACCTGCACAAACTTTATCTGCTCTTCTCTAGTAAACATAAGATATGTTAACTGGTCAATAACTTCTGTTGGCTGCGACACTCCTCCGGCTATAACATCAAGCCATATATGTTCAATTTTGTTTTTCACTGCTACTGGTAACATAACCATCCTCCTGTAATCTAATGTAATAAGGGTAGCGTTCTCCTATCCTAATAGAATTTTCTCACAACTGGTGTCCCCAAATCAGGACTTGATATACTTCCCAGACTTAATTCTTTTATCCACTGGTTTTACAGCATCCTTTGGAATGGCCCATGTATTACCAAATTTCATAGCCCCTTCTATCATTCCTTCATTGCAAATGGTCTGCACTCTTCTAACTGATAAATTCCATTTTACTGCTGCTTCTTTAATAGTCATAAACTCCATATTTTCTTACCTCAATAAAGTTCTAAAATACGACATTTTACCCTATCTTTTATTATAAGCGTAGAGACGCCGAAAATCAATCTAAACCTGTATAAAATCCTGCGTACAGCACCATACTCTATTGCACACATAATCATATAAAAATAACCTTTCAGCGCACATATTATAAGCTACGCCAAAAGGTTTATTTTCACTACACCCGTATTCTATTTTTCGATTAACGCACATATTTAACAGGCTTATTTTTTTAATATGTTCTAGCCAATATATTCCTCAAACCCGCTTAAACTAAGCATTTCTTAGAGAGGAGACAAACGGTCTCCACGTGTCCCTATCTGGTTCATACTTGCCAGAAAATATGTTTTCTTTTGGCATAAATAAAGCCCTCCATTTCTTTTTGTGATAGATTAATTATACCAAAATCCAACATTTATATAAAATTATATTTTACTGTTCGTCCTCATCATCTTCAAAATTCATATTTATATTTTCTTTATCCATATAACCATCAATCACATTTCCATCATCATCAATAAAAAATACACGATATTTTTTATCTGTATGGTCTATGATATTTACATATGTATTCTCATTGTGAATTTCATAAATCACAGGTGCATTATCCTCAGCAGAAAATGTTATAACTTTCCCAAGCTGTGCTTTGCCTAAATCATATATAAGACTCAAAGCTAATGGCAGCAATACATCCTTAAGGAAAAATTTTATAACTGCATAGAACTTTTCTTTAAATTTGTTATTTTCAATATCTGCCTCACCAAGAGTATCGTTTTTTATTTCTTCCCTAACAACATTTCCTATCTCTTCTTTGCTTATTTCTGGCTCTCCAGCTTCTTCTTTTGCTGTTTCATATGCATAATCAACAACCTCTGAAAATTTGGAATTAATTATATTATCTGTATTCAATAATTCGCCTAAATGAGATTGTAAGCCTGCAAATGAGCTCATGTCTATTTTAGGCATCTGATCAGCTAATTGTTGTAATCCTGCCTGTAATCCAGTCAAATTTCCATAATCAATATTTATTGAAAATTCAGACCACATACGCATGGATTTATTAATAGAACTTTCTGGATCGTTTAATACAGTTTGCCATGCTTGCATCTTCTTATGTAAATCACTTCCTATAAGTGATTTTTGTAGTGCTTCTATTCCTGCTGTTATACCTTTTAGATTTTTATAAAATTCACTATCCAACATTTTTGTATATGAATCTAATAATTCACTTGTTGTTGCTGTCATATAATTTACCTCCTGTCATTGTTTATATCTCCATAGTAATACTTTCTTTTGTGACATATAGGACAACTTTTTATTTATGATGTTTTACTAACAAAAAATATTTCTATCGCTTCCAGCTTAAAACTATACACCATATTGTGGTTGCTCTATTTTATAAAATACTATATATTGTGGTATATTTCAAGTATAAAAAAAGCAGGTATATTTCAACCTGCATTTTTCTATTCTGCGTCTTTCAAGCTGTTATATATTTCATCCGAGAAAATACCAAGTACTTTTCTCTTCATTTCATCATTGCTTAGTAACAAGCTGAAAAAGTCTTGATTCTGCTCCAATCCTTCTATTAATGCATCATCTATATTGTCAAAATATGCAAATTCAAAATCTTTTTCTGTATTGTTCTTTGCTGATGTTTTTAGCTTCTCAGATTTCATCATAATGTCTTTTATCTGAAGCATTGCTTTTACTGCTACATCATTATCATATTCTTTTCCTGCTATACTGTTGATTTCTGCTATTATCTGTGATAGTTTCTCCTCTTTATCTTCTGATAACACAAAATGGTCTGCTGTCGGAAGTTTCGTAACAGGATCAGATTTTAATTTTGATTTATGTTCGGCTTTCTTCTTCTGAACAAAATTCATAGCTGTTATCTTTCCATCTAAATTAAATCCACCGCCTGGGTGCTTTATATTTACATATGCAAGTAATAAAGCTATAAATCTATATTTCTTGTGTAGTTCAGTATCTTCAAAACACGATGCCTGTAATAAAAATTCATAGAAACGAACAAATCGCCTCATTGTCATTACAAGCTCTTTTTGTTCTTCATAATCAAGTTTATCTATGTTCTTCTTTGCTTTCTGGAATAAGAATGTTAATCGTTTCTTTTCCTTTGCTGTAATATCATCTTTATATAAAATTTCATTTGCATCTTCTATATCCAATGGATCTATTACTGTATATCCATCTATTTTTGCTTCTAAATCATAGATTGCAGATGGTGTAACTGAATTTGATAAAAGTGTTGTTGTGTAATATTTTGAAAATGCCGCCTGTATATCTTCATAGTCATTTACAAAATCAAGTATAAATGTTTTCTTGTCATATGGTGGACAGATTCTATTAAGTCTTGATAATGTCTGTACAGCATTAACACCTCTTAATTTTTTAAGAATGTACATTGCACATAATTTAGGTTGATCAAAGCCTGTCTGATACTTATTCGCAACAAGCAATACTTTATAATCATCCTTTTCAAATTCTGTTGGTAATTTATCTTCACTGAATCCGTTTAGTCCTGCTTCTGTATATTCCTTTTCATCATCTTTTAATGTCACTTTTCCAGAAAATGCCACTAATGCATGAATATTATTATATCCTTTTTTGTTTATGTACTCTTCAAATGCTTGACGATATTTTACAGCACTTTCTCTTGAATTAGTTATTACCATAGCTTTTGCAGTTCCACCAAGCTCATCCATTACTGTTGTTCTGAAATGTTCAACAATAACTTCTATTCTTTGTGCTATATTGGTTTCATGCAATTCAACAAATCTTGCAATCTGTCTTTTAGCACTATTTGTCTTACACTTTGGATCTTCTGCAACTTCTTTATTAATCTGGTAATAGGTCTTATAGGTTGTATAATTTTGTAACACATCAAGAATAAAGCCTTCTTCTATTGCCTGCTTCATAGAATAGATATGAAATGCTTCTCTTTGTCCTTTCTTATTTACCCTACCAAATAACTGTATTGTGGTTGGCTTTGGTGTTGCTGTAAATGCAAATACAGATACATTTTCTTGTTTTCCATGCTTTGCGATTTCTTCAACAATTAAATCTTCAGTTGTACTTTCATCCATGCTTACTTCACCAGATCCAAGTGTCATTGTCACAGCCGCCATATCTTTTCCTGCTGTTGATGAATGTGCTTCATCTATGATTACTGCAAACTTCTTATTTTTCAAATTAGCCACATCATCTACAATATATGGAAATTTCTGAATGGTTGTTGCTATAATCTTTGTATTTCCATCAAGAGCAATAGCAAGATCGGACGAGTTACATTTTTCATCCATAACTTTTATAAGTCCAGATTTATGCTCCATCCCCATAACTGCCGCTTGTAACTGTCTATCTACAACTATCCTATCAGTAACAATAATGATATTATCAAAAATAATTTTGTTATCCGCATCATGAAGTGAAGATAATCGGTAAGCAAGCCAAGCAATAGAATTTGTTTTTCCAGATCCTGCAGAATGTTGTATTAAATAATTCTGTGTAGAACCTTTTTCATATACATCTGCAAGTATCTTGTGTAATACATCTCTTTGATGGAATCGAGGGAAAATAATATTTTCTTTTATCTTCTTTTTACCAGTAGCCTCATCTTCCTTTTCTTTCACTTCAATAAACATAAATTTGCTTATTATTTCAAGAATAGAATCCTTTGTAAGTACATCTTCCCACATATAGAAAACACTATATTTATCTTCAAATATTGGATTTCCTGCACCTGCATTGACACCTTCACCATTACCCATATTAAAAGGTAAAAAGAATGTTGCATCTTTTTCAAGTTTGGTTGTCATATAAACTTGTTCTAAATCCATTGCAAAATTTACTAATGCACCAGCCTTGAATAAAAATAGTCTTGTCTTTGGATTTCTTTCTGTTCTGTACTGATAAATAGCATCTTCATAGCTTTGTCCTGCTACATTACATTTTAATTCAAATGTCATAATAGCAAACCCATTTAAAAATATTACAAGATCTATTCTTTCTTTATCAGATGCCCAGACTTCCTCCATAACAGAGAATACATTTTTTTCATATTTTTCAACAAGTTCTTTGTTAAAGTCTGTTGCAGGTTTTGTATACATCAAATCAAGTTTTATATTTGAAATTTCTATACCATGCTTTATAACATAAAGTAAGCTACTACGTGCCTTTGTAATTTCTTTATTGATATAATTTACAAGTGTTTCTTCTAAATCATGTTTATATACTTTTCTTAATGCTTCCATTTCATCTGGTTGTGTATCATTCAAAAATTTGAATAACATTTCTCTATCCATTGCGTGTAAGCGGTCATATTCTTTATCTTTTCTTACAACATAACCATTGTTATTTTTTAGATAGTCCATAATGAAATGTTGATACTGCTTTTCAGTCAATATTTCATTCATTTGTACTTCCTCCACTAATATGCTTTCAATCTTTTAATAAACTGTTTTGCAAATAACAACGCAATTTGATCACAAGTATATTTTGATGAATCAATCGACTGTATATCTGCTATTGATGGATATTTTTCTTTTAACTGTTCAATCGTTATATTATGTAAAATTGGAAGTATCAATTTTTGTCCGTTCTGATTCTGTCTATTCAAAAATTCTGATAGTTCTCTTTCTGTCCATTCTCTACCAAAGAAATTTGTTGATATAACAATAATTGCAAATTCTGATTTTTTAGTTCCTTCAAGAATCTTATCCTTGAATTTATCGCCCCATTCTAATGTTTCTTTATCATAGAATATATTAACTCCTAATTTATTAAGCGAGTTGTACAATTCTTCTATAAGAGCTTCTTTGTCTGCATTAGCATGAGAAATAAACACATCATATTCTGGTAGCATTTTTGCTTTATATTTTGGTACTTCCACAGTTGATATACCATTCATTTTATTTATAAAATCTTTATCTTCACTTATACTTTCCAATGCCGCTACTAACTGATCATATTTTCTGTGAAACAACCATGTGTCGATTTTTTGACCAAGCGGATGCTCCTTTAAATATTTGTTGTAAAAAATATCGACATCATTCATCCAAATTTCATGTCTTTTTTTATTTTCATTTAATGTTCTATTAATTGTTTCATATGATGCTGTACTTGACGGATTTTCATCATTTACTTTTGTTCGTTGCACAAGTGCATTTAATTCTTCCTCAAATGCCATAACTATTTGACCTCCTTTTTCCCTGTCACATATTCATATATAAGTGACTTTTTGTACTGTTCAAGTGTTTCTAACTGTTCTTTTTTTTCTTCAATAGCACCATCTATTTCAGCACATTTTTTTTCTAAATTTATTGCAATCATCTGTTGCTCACATAAAGGTGGAAGTAATACTGGCAACCTTCCAAGCAAATTTTGACTTAATGATGCTCTTGTAACTAAATTCATTTCTTTTACAAAAAATTTTCTATGAATATTACTTCTAAAATAAAACTTAGAAAATTCTGGTATTAAATCACTGCTTGTAGGTCTAAACCTAATAAGAAATCCAGCAAAAACTGAATTGTCAATACTTTTCAAACATGTTGATGCAAATCCTATTTCTTCTATTGTCTCAGATGTCCTTGTAAAAAAAACATCCCCATATTTAACAGAGTAAATATTTTGCTCTGTTTTTGTGGACATAATTAAACCATCAACATTTTGAGGAATTGAATAATTTTTATACACATCACCATATGAAACAAACGGAAATCCATTTCCAAAATATTCTCCACCTTTAGATATACCATTTTGACATTTCCCTAAATATTTTAGATTTGTCACTTTCCAATGTTTTGGTATGTTTCCAACGTATGAAATCCCACTATCCTTCATTTCAACATCTGGATCTAATCCTTCTGTTACTGCTTCTGTGATAATTGATTTTTTATATTCTTCAAGTGTTTCTATTTGCTTTTCAATATCCGTATGCAATGCATCTATTTCACTGCATTTAATATCAATAAATCTTGCAATTTTTTTCTGTTCATCTAATGAAGGAACAATAAATGGTACATTTAACAAATCTGTAACATTGAGACTACTTCGAACTCCTGCATCACCTAATGCATTAAATATTTGCCTATACCACATCATTAAGAAGAATTTTTCTGCATATTCTGGAACTATATCATTTGACTTTAAAATAATATAGGCTGGTGAAACTAATCCTGTTGCATGCGCAAGACCAATTCTACTTGTTGATATATTTTGCAAATCTATTAATTTAAAAACTAAATCATTTTTCTTCAATAATTGATATGTATAGAAATCTTTTGGTTGTAAACCTGTTCCATCATTTTTATCTCTAAAAATAACACCTTTTAATGTTAATGCTAATCTTTTATAATTTACGCTTTGAATACCTGGTATTATCTTATAATTTGTAAAGTGATATTTCACTTTATCCACATTCCACTTTACTGGTATATTTCCTATCCATTCTACACCACTATCTTTCATTTCTACCATATTAATTACCTCCGAATAATTTTTTAATTCTTGAATCAACGGAAGCCTCTAATTCATTGAATCTTTTAGCAAGTTCATCACTTGATGCAGGAGCTTGATATTTATAAAAATATCTTGTGAATGGTATTTCTGCACCAGTCTTTATTACAGGATTTTTCTTACCTAAATCTTCTTCAAAAAATGCTTTTGCATCTGGTACATGTGGTAATACTTCACTTGCCATATAATCATCAATATTTGTTTCCCATGGTACTATTTCTGTATCTTTTGTTTCTGTATCATAAATTACATTGCCTTTTTTATCTTTTTGAATATCTGCTGTTTTATCCATTACTGATAAACCTTTTATGATTTTATCAGCAATCTTTTTTAAATCTTTTGCATCTGAAATAATTCCAGATAGAATATTATTTACTACTGGTGTAAATGTTTCTGGATTCTTATATACCTTGTCAGATACAGCATTATTTAGAGCATCAACAATAGCATCATATATAGGCTTATTTTTCTTAAAATTATCTAATTTATTTTTATCCTTACCTGTCAATTCATCCATGTTTTCAAGTTCATCAACTTTTGCTTCATCATAGAGAGTTGATAACGCACCACTTGAAAGCATTGCATTTATTCTATCTTCTGTTATTGCATAGCTTCTTTGAAGTGGTTGCATAACCGCATATTCACGATAGATAAATTCTGTATTATCATAAATCTGGCAATGCTCATTTTCTTTAAAGTCTGCATATAACTTTGTAATTTCAATTCTATCTTCTGGTGTAATCTCTTTTCGTTTATTACCCAATGTTTTTCTTAAAGAGTGTGAAAAACTTGATGCATCAATAAGCTGTATTTTGCCTTTTCTTTCTGCTCTTTTATTTTTAGAAAGTATCCAAATATATGTAGCAATTCCAGTATTGTAAAACATATCTGTACTTAACTGAATAATTGCTTCTATATAGTCATTTTCAAGTAACCATCTTCTGATCTGTGATTCACCAGATGATGTACCACCACTAAATAAAGGTGAACCATTTTCAATAATAGCGGCTCTACCACATTCATCATCCATCTTATTTATTGCAGACTGAATAAACAATAACTGCATATCTCCAGAACTTGGTGCTCCTGCTGGGAATCTTCCAGATGTTCCCTTTAATACTTCTGCCTTTACTGCCTCTTCGTCACCTTCTGGTGCATCCTTACCACCCCATGGTTGTCCAAATGGTGGATTTTCTATAACAAATCTCATCTTTGTATCTGTAAAGAAATCTGCTTTCATTGTGTCTTGTAATCTGATATTATCCGCATTTTGTCCACGAATAAGCATTTCTGCAAGACACATAGCATAAGACTCTGGATTTACCTCTTGTGAAAATAATCTTACATCTGCTGTCGGATTAAAACGTTTAATATAATTGTTTGCAGTTGAGAGCATACCGCCAGTTCCAGCGGCTTGATCTAATATTGTTACAATTTTTCCATCATCAAATATATCATCACAACCTTCTGCAAGTAGAATTGAAACCATTGCTTTTATAATATCTCTGCCTGTGTAATGGTCACCAGCTTCGGCATTTTCAGAGAATTTTCTAATAAGTTCCTCAAAGATATATCCCATTTTCATATTATCAATGGTTTTGGGATCTAAATCTATTTCGCTAAATGCTTTTACTACTGCTAAAAGTCTGTTATGCTTGTCCATCTTATCAATCTGTTTGTCAAATTCAAGATTTTTTATAATGTCTTGAATGTTGGCGGAAAAGCCATTAATATAGCTTTTAAAATTTGATGCAAGATGATCCGCATCATTTACAAGCTCTGCTAATGTAAATTCACTTGTATTATAAAACTGATAGCCAGAAATCTTATACATAGCCTTTGCAGGATATGTCGGCATCTTTTTATATTGTGCAACAACAGCATCTTTTGTTTCCTGTAATGCACATTCAAAACGTCTAATAATTACCATAGGAATTATTACATCTTTGTATTTATCACTTTGATATGGTCCTCTTAATTTATTTGCAATAGACCATATAAAATTAACTTCTGCTGATACATCAATAGGATTATCATCCCAAAATTCTTCTATCTTACTAATATCTGCCATTGTAAAAAGTTCTCCTTTGTCTTTCTTTTTAGTATATAAAATTACCTGTCCAATAATCTGTACATCTATTTGTCATACCTTTATATTATACTACATATTGGCTTGTTTTTCCTCATATATTTTGCGCTACACGCCTTGTACTTCGTACAATTCCCAGTCTACAGCACAAAAATTTACCGAGTCAGAAAAAGCACTGGCATGCTAAATCTTTTTGTTTGGTGTATTATTTAATACTTTTTATTCATCATACAGCCCACATTATATGCACGAAGCAGCTTATCTCCCTTTCTTCTATCAAAGAAAGTTTCCGTATTCATTTCATGTAAACATTTCTTAAAATAATATTCTTCAACAGAATTATGAACATGTCCATATAAAAGGATAGAACCATAATGCTGCTCCTTCCACATCAAAATCGGATAATGGCAGAGAATTAGTTTCACATTTTCTCCGTTAAATGTATCTCGGATTTCCTTATAGTCACAAATCTCATCATATCACCATACTTACCGCAGGAGCTATTATGCTCTGCTATCTCATCTCCAAGCGTTATATTCGGATAAAATATCCCATCTATCTCTGTGTAAGTACCGCCCATCTGTTCATATAAAGATTTTTTATCATTGCTCATAGTAACTCACCTGTTCCTTTATTTCATCGTAACCTGCTTATCATGCCATTCCTTTACCAGCCTCTCAATCAATTCCACTTTCTGCTTTGGTGTAAAACCATCCGGAAAATAATCATCCAGCGTATCTGCCCTAATCTTTATCTGTTCCCTCTGGTTTGGCTTTTCCTCCTCAAGTACCAAATATATAGCATCCATACCAAGCTCACCTCTCTGGCTCATTCGTTTCATACGGTTTGCCTGTGATAAAGAAGGTGTACACTGTTCCAAATCCATCACCGCATGAAGCTCATACTGTTCTTCTTCTGACAGATAGGATAATTCCACACCAATCGTAAACGCTATCTTTCCCTCATCCACCATAGCAAGCATCTTGGGAATGAGATTTGTCAGCCGGATATATCTTTTTATCTGTGCTACACTTTCTCCGACCTGTCTTGCAAGAAGCTCGTTGCTGTTTATCATGGAATGTTCTTCAACAACTTCATTAGCTCTATTCCCCGAATTATCCGCTCTGCCATTTCCATCTGTGTCACACTTCTGTCCAACTTGAGCCGAAGTCATATGATTTGCTTCATTACCTGCCAGCACTTCTGTTCCATTATCTGACAGTGAATCATCCGATAACCGCTTTCCCTGATGTTTCATCGCATCCAGCTTCATCTTATACGCAAATGCTTTCTCGCTTGGTTTAAGATTTTCCCTATGCAGATTAGAATCAACCATTGCCACAACTGCCTGATCATCATCAAGCTCTCTTACTACAACAGGGACCTTAGTCTCACCCGCCCAAATTGCTGCCTCCTTCCTTCTATGTCCTGATATAACTTCATATCCATCACCGTATGGATTAGTCCTTACAAGAAGTGGCACAAGCACTCCTTCTTTTTCAATACTTCTCATAAGCTCGCACAATTCTGTATTCATCTCTACTTTGAATGGATGATTTTTGAAATCATACAATCTGTTTACATCTACATTCCGGATTGTCTCCATAATATCGCCTTTCTCGAACACATCGAATCAGCCCTTCAAAACGTCTTAATAAAATCCGTTTTAAAGGTATAAAAAAAGACCGCTCACTTTCAATTTTTCTTGAAAATGAACGGTCTTTCACGTTTCTGTTATTCTGTTGAATGATAAAAATATTACTTTCTCTTTGATGTGTTTCCGAAGCCGCAGTCCAATACGACTGAGACATTCACACCATCTGAAATTGCTTTTTTGTATGTTTTTCGGTCACTCTGGTCAAACCTGAATAACCTCTCAAAGTTCCGGAAATCGAAAAGTTTTACATACTTTTCGACTCGCGGGCAGTCGTCGAATTCCTCATTGCCTTCGCGCAAATCAAGGATTTTTACATACCGGTCCGATGTAGTGCAACTATTGTTTCATCTGTACTTTCGTTGTCCCAATCCACACCCAATACATCAGTTTCAGCACAAAGTAATATACCAAGTGTAGGATTATCTCCCTCCTTACATTTCAGTTCATCATACATCCTGACGTACATATCAATCTGTCCCACATCCTGATGTGTGATTTTCCCCATTTTTAAATCAATGAGCACATAACATTTCAGTTCAATATTATAGAAAACAAGATCAATAAAATAGTCTTCTGTCTCAGTAACGATATGTTGTTGTCTGGCAACAAAAGCAAATCCCTTTCCCATCTCCATAAGAAAATCTCTGGTATGTGTTAAAATAGCTGATTCCAAATCACTTTCAATATAAGAATCTTCATTTTTGAAGCCAAGAAACTCTGCAACAATCGGACTTTTTAGGAGTTCAAATTTATTTCTTTGATTTTCCGCTGTTTTCTGAAGCATTTCATTCATGACAGCATCTTTCTTTGGTGACTGCATTAATCTGTAATAATACTGTGTGCTGATATTTCTATCTAAAGTTCTTGAACTCCAGCCTTCCTGTGCAGCTTCGTTCATATACCACATTCTTGCATTTTCATCTGACACACGTAAAAGTGCTCTGAAAAATAGTTTAGATATTTTTCTGCCTTGGTGTAATCCTTCTTAAGGATGCAATTGCTTCCGCAAGTATCCTGACACAGGCATACACTGCCGTTGTCTGCATTGCAGTTCTTTCATTGACAGGCTTTCCACTTGTTGTCCTTCCAAACAAAAACGAATATCCTGCATCTGCTGCCTTATCCACAGGCTTATCCCTTGCCTGTCCAAATCCGAATAAACTCTTAATTCCCATATAGCACCTCCTAAAAATGTGCATGAAAAAAGACACCTCCTGAGGAAGTGCCTTATTTTTTTACTTTTATATATTATCTGACTGGCGTGATCTCAATGCCGTACTGTTCTGCAATTGTCAGGATATTTCCAATATTTGCGATTCCCCACTGTGTGCATACCACACATGGCTGGGTCCTCGTTTGGATCTGTTCTTCCGGATTCGCAAAAAATCTGGTTTTATAATCCGAACAGTTTTTCTCTACATCACTCAGCGTCCTTACTACCCCTAGCGAACCCTGAAGGCTTTTATCAAATGCACCGATCAGCTCAGAGGCGGAAATATCAGGATGCATTTCCATATACTTCTGGACCACGGCAAGCACAAGTCTGTTTTTTCCATACCTTTTTCCGTCCAGCATATACTTGGTCGTATCCCTTCCACTGCTGCTGACAACAGGTTCATTTTCTTCCGGTGTGATTTCCTGTGCTGCAGAAGTCCTTTCTTCTTTCAGTTTTTTCACTTCATCCTCCAATGCGGATACCCTGTCGAGTAGTTCTAATATGATTCTATCATAATTCATAGATCTGTCCTCCTATTTTATTCATCTCTTGTTTTCTATTTATCTATAAATTAGTTATATCATGTTATTTAGATAATGTCAATAGATAATTTATTTTTCTGTAATTATCTTTGTTTATCATTCGTTATCTATTTAAAAAATCAGAATACCACGGTCATCATATACACTTACATCACAGCCTTCATTCCTGATTGCACGGTCAAGAGCCATAACGGTTGCAACGGCCCCATCAATCTTCTCTGTGGATTTTTCCTTATCCATTTTGATATTCCCTGCCGGATCCTGACGGACAAATACATTATCCATCATCCACCGCAGTACCTTATGTCCGCCATGTGCTATCCTCTCTTCCAGTGTCAGCTTCATCAACTCCTTGGTCGGAAGACTCATATCCTTATACCCCTGTCCAAACGGAACAACGGTAAATCCCATGCCCTCAAGGTTCTGTACCATCTGCACAGCTCTCCACCTGTCAAACGCAATCTCTTTGATATGAAACTTCTTCCCTAGCTCATCAATGAACTGCTCGATAAATCCATAATTCATATCTGAAAAATAGTTCATTTTCCAGTCTGATACAACAGCTCCTTGCTTTGTAACAACTTGCGAAATCTGACCTGTTCCCATATCAGCCGGAATATCTATTGTCACTGTCTGCGGAGAGTTGGAGAGCAGATCATGGTACAGCTTCGTCATGTATTGGTTTGTCATCGTGCGCCCTCCTTTCTTGGTTAGTCAAAGCTAATCATATAATACTGCATATTTTGGAAGCAGTCAAGGAAAGCCTACAGCAACAGAAGTCCTACGTCCTCTAAAACACATTTTTTCTTTTCATTTATAAAATCGGCACAATCATGCTCTTTAGCAAGCACAATACCTATGAATATATAAAAGAAAGAGCCGACAAACTGCGATTGCTCACAAGTTTATCGGCTCTGCGTCTTAGCGTCTGGCTCTTTGATGATTGTAATTGATTATGTGTTTAGTGACTTCCGTGGATAAAATGAAAATCACAGCAGTCAGCACCTTCTCCGAGTGTCCCTGCTCGTTCAAATCTAATTTTAGGTTCATATCCAGAAAAGGCAGTTATATCACTCTGACAAAAAACTGTACATCATACATCAATCACCTCCATTTCATTTGATGATGAATAATATTCTTTTCCAGTGTCCAAACACAAGGCTGCCAGCCTTCCTCCAGGATAGGATGCTCCACAATCAATTGCTATATGATTGTTTCTGCGATAAATATAACCCGGATGTGGATTATCCTCTATCATCTGCGTAGGTGTATGTCCTGTTACAACATAAGTATTCTTAAAATACTGCACATCATAGTCCGCCCTTGTCCAGATTAACTCGTGAATAGAATAGTCCTCTATCTCCTTATCCGACGAATAGTTTCCTAATCCTGCATGAACCAAAAGATAGTTTTTGCCATTTACCGCTATCTCTTCATATATCAGAAAATCCTTTATAAAATCTATCACATCTCGCCTGGTCTCTGAATCTAATTGTCTGAACTCATCAATTGTTGATTTGCTTCCGTTATATTGCCAGGTCACAAGATTATCCAGCATTTTTTCATCCAATTCCTCTATGGACATATCTGTAATTTCCTTCATCAAAAATTCCAGACATTCTAATGCCATATACTCATGGTTGCCAACTATACATATAACATTGGGCATTTCCATAAGTTTCATAAGGGTCTTTATTGGATGTTGTCCCCGGTCAAGTATGTCCCCTAAAATATAAAGTGTGTCGGTATTCTGAAACTGAATCTTATCAAGCAGCTCTATAAACATATCATATTGACCATGTATGTCTGAAATAACATAAGTTGCCATTACTTATAATCTCCTTCTCGTTTCAGTCTAGCTCTTTTCGTTCCACTTCCCTAAATCTGTCATCCATAGCAATATACTCAAACATCGCAACTCTTTGCGATGTAGAAACCGACACCCGCTTCTGCTCTTCATTCCACCATGCAACTGTCCTATCATAGGCTTCCCTTGCTGTCTTTTTGCTTACATATATTCCAAGCCACTTGTCGGCATCATGATTCCATTCATCTGCTGTAACAAGGAGAAAGAACGGTCCCTTCCCATAAACAGATTCCTTATCAAACTCTGCCCATAGCGATTCAGGTTCTACTTCCACAAATATTTCATTGTCCTGATTGAATTCTTCTATCGTAAGTTTTGTACAAGGATTATTGAGATAAAAATCATATTGTTGAAATCCATGCTCATCTGCAGGATTACTAATCACGCGTTCATATGAAGCTTTCAACTTCGATATATCATCATATATTCCAATGATTTCATCTCCATCATAATAACCCGGAAAATATAATAAAAATAATCTATTCTCCATAACAAATCACCTTCCCATTTTTATACTCTATTTTTAGTCTACTTACTGAAATCAATTGCTTTTTTGCCCTCATGCTCTACAATTATGTGCATTATTTCTCTATTATGCTTTACATCTAATCCCGGTGTATCTGTAAATAAGGCTTTATATCTTTTTCATGAATACCATAATAGTTCTCGAAATCTCCTGCTTTCTTTATTGCTTTCTTAAATGCTTCTGTCACATCATAATCTCTAGACGTAGTAACCGGATACACTTCGAGTCCCTCAAGTTTTTTCAGCTCAGGATCATAAAGTATTTCCCATTCATCCGACTGCTCATATTTTGAATTTGTGCCTCTCTGCGTGAATACTATTGTGTTACTTCCTCGATGATAAAAAATACCATCCATCTCTGTCGGATCACATTCCCATCCGCTGTCACTCAAAAGATGTACATCTTTTGGTATATTGTTTTCTTTTATAACCTTGTTTAAAATATCCAGTGTCATTGACTTTACCCCTTCCTTTTCTCTCACAGCCAACAATATCCCTGTATCTCCAAAAATAATCTACCTGATTTTATATAATTATCCTCAATCTGCCATTCATCAGCTTCGGTCCAGTCATCCTCCTGCAGATATGAATTTACAGACGGATTCATCTTACAAATCAACTTCCCTATAATCGGATGTATTGTTATATAGTCAAAACGTGCATCCGCATAATAACTGTACTTCAAAAAAATTCCCGTTTTTTCAATAATCCAATCCACCGCTTCCTCTATCGTGTATTTCTTTTCTTCAAAAACGACAATATATGCGGTGTCGTCATGAACGCTGTTGTCCTTATACATTCGCATATGTGAATACAACCATTCTGCAAAGGATGTATCCATATTAAAAATATCACGATAATCAAATCCATAACGATGCCTTTGAAACATTCTATAAACTTTTTTCTCAGTAACAAAATTTCCACTGTGCAATTTACGTGGTATTCCCAACTCTTCTAGATATTGATTTTTTTTCATAAGAACTCTCCAAATTTTCAGCATACAATTCCTGTCCTGTTTCCAGATAGATAGCTGCTAACCATCCATTGCATCCCCAATCAATTGCAATGTGATGCTTTTCCTTATATATCCCGGCTTAATGCATTTCTTCCAGATTATCAAATGGGCGGTCATCAAAATCTTTTCCTTCTCTTGTTACATTCTTATGAACTAAATGCAAATCGCTGATGTAATAATTCATAAGTGCTATTCCCCCCCCACTTTGGCAAAACAGTATATCTGCCACTATAATAGCCTTCCAAAAGTTTTTCCTTCAAATCATCATACCATGCTCTCATTGTAGATTGGAGATAGTATATTTCGCCTCTGCCATTTTCATCAAGCTCTAATATGTTGCCTGTCGTTACATCCATGTGAAAGATGCTTTTCTTTTCATTTCCACCGTAATATTCGATAGTTAGATATTTATCAGTATCTTTTGCAAACACCATAACACAATTCAAAAGAATAGCTATGAGACGATACTCAGGATTCCACCATAATTCTTTTATGTTTATTGTTGTTTCTTCTATAGGCAGCCATGCCAGTACATTATCAAGTTCAATTACTCCTCCTCGGCTTTGCCGAAAGCTTCCAGCCTTTTTTCCATTTTCAGTACCCCATAATCCGGTGTCCCAACAGCCAGCGGATAGGTGGCCATTCTTCTCTATAATTAAGCAAACCTCAAAATCCTGGGGGGAGCATATCTTTTATGAAATGAAATCCTGTTAATGTTATTTCTCCTGGCTTATTTGATATAGCAAATGCCTCATTTATATCCATAATTATCTTCTCCTTTGTTTTTTATATCTGACCTATTTTCACGCAGTTCCGCACTTGTCATAGGTCTGCGGTGTGATTGTACAAACATCGCAGCTCTCTTTATCCCTCTAACCATATTTATTTCCTGCTCTGAATATTCATCATAATCAGTCACAATATCTACGTTTTCCGGGTCCTGCAAAACTTCTTCCAACACACTGTCAAATCCATGGGCATGATCCAGCTGACCATTACGCATAAAATGATATATTAATCCTGTTCCTGAAAACTCTGCCGCAATATAATCAACAATTCCGCTTTCAAAACCATGCTCTGTCTGTACACACCAGATACCAGAGGTATCATCATAAACCGGGATATATTCACTAAGATATCTCTGCTCTAATAAATCATCTGAACCACCTGCATATTCAGGTTTGTTATCAGCATTAATCCTATGACTATTTTTACTGTATAAATTCGTGAGATATTTAAGATATGCAATTCTCTCATCTTTTTCGTTCAAGGACATACGTTCAATATATATCGGATTAATATGCTCATGTTCAAACTCTCCCTGATATGCTACTCCATCAAACTTAATATCTACGCAAACCTGAACATCAGAATAATCTCCTCTGAGATTTTTATAAAGCTCATAATCATCGTCAAAATAGCTTAAGATTATTCCTATCTTCTCGCTAAACATAGTTGTATTCCAGTTACCATAGAGACTCCTTACAATGTCACCATGCCGGAAATTATGTGGTATAAATACGAAGTCAGACAATGATTCACTGTACGGTATATTTCCTGATGCAATATTTCTCTCATTGTAATATTGCTTGTCTTCCCTAATCTGTGATATAGCCTTTAATATCCTATTCCTTAGTGAATTATCAGTTATTTCATCCATAAACTGTTCTAACCACTTTACCTTTTTCTCATATGAAATCATAATGTGGTTTGCAACTATAGTAGCTTTCTCCAAATCTGTAAATTCGTGGTGAATGCTATGCAGATAAGCTCTTGTATCTTTCGATGAAATAAACTCATCAATAAAATCTTTTTCCATTCTAGACCTCCAAATAATACTGTCAACTGGCAAATCCTATTCTTTTGACTGCTCTTTTTCTTGCAGCCATATCTGGAATATCACACACTTCGATAACACAACTTTCTTTTTCATCATACGCATAAACTGCAAAAGTTGTATTTTTCTCCTCACGATATGCATAAAAATATATATAATTATCTAATCTTTTATACATATAATTATTCAAAGCAACATAAGTATTCTCATAGAATTTCTCCTAGCATTTTCTTTATTGTCTGGAGTCTTGAAGTAGAAAACAATTCCGGATCAAACAAACCATATATAAATCCAACCTCATCTCTGGTAATTCCAAGTACCTCTGCCACTTCATCTACAGCATTTCCCGGATAATCATATTTTTTGATCACCTCAATAACATCTACATACCTTGTAATAAAAATCATATACAATTCAGCCTCACGAAGCTCCCGTTTGTGAATCTCTAATGCGTCATAGCGGATAGTTCCATACGGAATGACATTCTCGCTGTCAATTCCTCCCCAGACCTTAAGCCAATACATAGCTCCCTTTTTCGCCTCCTCCAGTGAACTGTATGATCGAATAAATTTACCTCTTGTATTAACACTATAACAGGATAATCTTCCCTGAAACGATTTTTCAAATTCTTTCATTGGACTTTTATCTTGCTTTGCAGGGATTTCCAATGGTCCTCGCACATCCTCAAATTGCTGATAAAAAAGATTATAAGCTTCTACTTTTGCATTCACTTCTTCCTCACCTTCACTACACTGCTCTCTCTGAAATACAATGCTCATCATTGAACCGTCAATTCTACATGTATTAATTTTTTTAAACAATAGCAGACAGTATCCATGAAGGAGATATTTTTCTGTATCTTCATCCTTTGGAATACAATTATTATAGTAAAGCTTATGCCACTCAAAGGAATCTGGCTTTAATAATACACTTTTGAAATGTTCTTCTGATTGTTTTCTCTTTTGTTCATCCCGCTCGCGAAATTCTTCAGTTTTATCATAGATAATATGCTCCACATCATCTATCCCAAGAATCTGCCATATCATAGATTCCCAATTATATAATAATCCATTTTTCTTGCGATAATTCTCCATTACATGGTTAATCTGACTTTGCAATTCTTTGCGGCAGTAAATTCTTTCTGATGCATATCTTTTGCTAATCCGAATCCATTTATCACTTTTCTCTGAGAATGCTTCTACCATAAATGGAAATGTGTGTTCAGGATGAAGCCAATCGCTTTCAAATCCTTCACGTCCTATAACATATTCCTTCCTATCACTTGTGAGCATAATAATCACTCCGGGACCGCCAAGCCCTGAGCCCATGCTATATGAGAATGCGATTAATTTTTCAAATAAATTATCGTTTAGGTCTTCAAATTTAAAACTCAAATCATAACGCCTCCTGATAAACTACTAAAGATTATTTTCTTCATTATCGACATAACCTTTTCCCCCTTAACTCCGTAAGATATTTTATAGCAAGTTCTGAATTACATTCACCATCTTTCATTTTCATAAGTGGGATTCGAACCCACGACAACAAACTCCCAAAGAAGTAAATCCGATTGGCTGCCAAATATTATCTATTTATACCTAGCGTCCCACTTATCCTACATTTACACATTTATCTTTACATATGTCTTCTACATAAAATACTGGTAATCTTCCATGATATGTGTCATATAATACATCTTCTGAAATCTGTATATAACGTTTTCCCATTGGTGTATCTACTTTTTGCATATAATCTATTACAATAGAATTTTTCATTTTATCATTGATTTTCCTACAGATAATACAATAGCTGTTAAGTGATGTATGAATTTTATTTTCTTCCCAATTCCATTTATATCTAATTAGACATTCTTCATATTGATGCCTGTGTTTTGACTTCTTATTGGCTTTAGATATATTATTTTCTTTCCTTTTTAGATATTTGGGTATTTCTAAATCTGAACTAAATTTTTGTTCCAATTCTTTCACCTTCCTCTGTCACCAATCCAACTAAAACCAAAAACAGAATCCCTACTGACGTAGACCTGTCTAGCTTTCACCAGCCACAAGCTCCTTCGCCCTTAAATTATCTCAATTCTTTCAATTTTTACCCTGAAGCTCTGTTTCTATAATATCAATTGCATCTTCAACATTTATCCTTCCTTCAAGCAACAAAAAGATTGGTGCACTTAAACTGTCAAGTAAAGCTGGTAAAGCTGCTGTAATATAATCTTCTATCTGCAGAGTATCCATTATAAAATGAGAATACGGGATTGCCATTATTGTGGTTATATCCATCATTCCATCTTCGGTAATAATGAAGCGTGGACTAACTAAATATTCGGAACTGTATAGCATTCCATCCATTCCATCATTTACACAAGGCCAGCTCATCGCATTTAGATAATTCATCAATCTGTACAAATTAGGTAAATTCTTAGATTTATTACACATCTGAGCACCAAGCTCCGAGTAATACACCCGCACTTCCATACATTCCTCATAAAAATAAATGCTGCCTTCCGTGATATGTCCCGGACACCTGTCACAGTTTTCAAAAACCATAGTAATATACGGAATTCCTCCTATTTCATATGTCTCAAAATAAAGATTGTGTAAATTAAGATAATTCGAGATTTCCGATTTAACCTTGAATTGTTTTATTTTTTTATCAATCTCTTTTTTTCGTTCGCATTTCATAGCTAGTCCCATCTCCTCTTTATATTGTAATTTTAACTCTTTAATGTGTTTATAAATCCTACTACATCCACCATTAGCATTTCGGCTTAGTCCACAAATATAGAGCCTGCAAAGTGTAGATACACTCTTCGGCTCTGTATCAATAGTACTATCATCTCGTGTAGCAGCCGCCACCGCAGTCTATCAGCCAGTTATGTTCCACGCAAAGCTGCAAAAGACTATCGAAATTCTCCTTAGGTATACCTTTGTTTGTAAGGATCAGTTTCAATTCATCGTAAGAATATACATCACCATCTTTAAGATGTTCACAGTATATATCCTCCAGTATTCCCTTGAATATATCATTTTTTTCGTTTAATCTCATCTCGTTTCCTTTCAAGCATATATTTTTTTTATATTTCCAAAAACGTCAAGATGATTTTTTTTATCATCTTATATCATTTGCTGAACTTTTGCAGGCGTCAATTGAAGAATTTTACGCTTTGTACTAATTTAAGCTCTTTAGAATTATCTACGAAATGTTAATTAATAGTATATATTCCGGATTCCAGGGCTATCCGTTTAATCTGAGCCATTGCGCTTCGCTTTCTTTTATAGGTGGTTGAATTCGAATCACTTTTGTTGCAAACATAATCAATAAGTGATTTTAATACTTCTACGTCTGATATTTTATCAGGATCTAGAATTTGTTGTTCTTTTCCAGTTTGCATTACAGGAAAAGTAGAAAATACTTTACCGTTTTTTATATATGAATTAAATGTTCCTGACTTTGTAATTATTTGCGAAAAAACTCGTAAAGCTTTGCCTGCTGAAGCAAGTTCTTTTTCACTTGTTAATGTAATAATGAATGAATCTTCAAAAAAATTATCAGACTTTAAACTGATGTTTTTAGGATTTGGAGCCAATTCCGAGCGCGAATTATACTCTTCAATGGCGGAAAAAATTGCACTTGAAAAAGGTTCTTGATTAAGTTGAATTGATGAATCGGGTGTAGCAAGTCGTATTCCAATTAGATATTCGTATGACATAATAATTCCTTTCTGTTTGTATTAATCTTTAATATATAATATATCAAGCATTGATGAAAACGTCAACAGAAATCAAAATGTTTGCCGCTTGTTTTTTTGTGAACAGTATGTTATTGTTATACTAAGGCAAGCACTAAAAGCTTGAGCTTGAACTATTCTGAAGGAGGAAAAAATTATGAATACAGCATTATTCACGGCAGACGAGGAATTCATGAAAGAAGAGGAAGGCATGGAAGACGAGAAGGAGATGGAAGACGAGGATGAGGAGGATATGACGGAGGGTGAGCTCTGGGACGATGTTATGTCGGATTTCTTTCCCGAGTGCAAAACTGAGGAAGAGCTGGCAGACGCATTGGATGACCTTTGGAATGATTGACCATAATTAATGTCTCAGAATGAAGACCTTATGAACGTATCGACGGCAGGCTCATCCGTCCAGTAAAAATGGTGGTCGATTTATCGGCCACCACAAAAAATCAAAAAACTTACACACTTTACTTGACAAACTCCTGCCTTCCGTGATATGTCCCGGACACCTGTCACAGTTTTCAAAAACCATAGTAATATACGGAATTCCTCCTATTTCATATGTCTCAAAATAAAGATTGTGTAAATTAAGATAATTCGAGATTTCCGATTTAACCTTGAATTGTTTTATTTTTTTATCAATCTCTTTTTTTCGTTCGCGTTTCATAGCTAGTCCCATCTCCTCTTTATATGATAATTTTAACTCTTTAATGTGTTTATAAATCCTACTAAATCCGCCATTTCAAAATAGATTATCTTGCCATAACATCTTACAAACAATGTCCATCGTACAACTGCAATATATAAATACACCTTTAACCAGCTTATTATTAATAGAAAACACATTTATTTTCTATCCAATCATTCAATATCAAACAAACACCAGAAATACTCTTTGTCTTCCTCTGAAACAGAAATATCAATATCTTTCGCAGTTCTTATCATTTTTTCCATTAAAGCTTTATCTCCTCCCTTAAATAAATCTATCCCAAATACAATTCCAGCAAGTTTTCGAGCATATGACTCAGCATCAATCTCTGACTTATGATTTAAGTATTTATCCATATCCATTTCCGATTCAACTTGGACATAATCCTTAAACCAAGCCGGATGATACTTATGTTGCCATTCATGTCTTAACTCATGAGCAATACATACAAACGTCTCTATTTCGAAATATGGCTTTTCTGGATTTGTCCCCGAAAGAACAAGCAACCCCTCACCACCAAATACCCCTGCATCCTCAAATGGTGTGAACATTATCTGCGGACATCCAACATCAAGCATATCAGCAATCGTCGTAGCGCAGGCGATCCATTTCATCACTTCTTCGTTCGTCAGTTCGTGATTTTCAAATGGAAGGCACTCAACTTTATTTGCATTCCCGTTTTTAAGCTCAGATATCAGAACATCATACATATCATCAGCGTATTTAAGATAATAGATACAATTACCATTCTCCATTATTCTCCGCTGAATAATACTGCCATCTTCAAGCTCTTTTACCACAATAACCTCTGGGCACTCGACACCATTACAAATGATATCTATATATAGATCACGCATATCGATATTAGCTAATTCATAGTTAAATTGATTAATAGGTTCTTTATTCATTTCTCACCAAACCTTTCATATGGCCCTTCTACAATAAATTTCTCTAACTCTTTTCTTCGTTAAGCAGGCTCTCAGGTTCTCCTTTTATACGCCCCTTTTATTCTTACATTCCAGACAAAACAAATCCGCTAATTTGCTTTACATAGAGAGTTTCTAGGTGCTTAACCGAATTTTCATACATTTATTCTTCCCACTTAAGAAGAGCTGACTTAACCTCCTCTAATACTCCTTGGTCCTGCTCACGATTTAGCATAAGAATTTCCACAAGCCGCTTTACCATTTCCGGACCAGTTAAATCTTCTTTTCTTTCCGCACCTCTTTCCGCACCGACCTTATAAACTTCCTCGTGAAGGTTTCTAAAATAGATGAACCATAATAATTCTATTTCATACCTTGTCTGCAGAGTTGTCAAATCCAATGCCGCCATTACATTTTTTTCAACTTCTGCAAGGGCATCCTCAAGTTCATCATCTATCGTAACTTGTAAAGCTGTAGGAAAATCTACATCCTTAGGAATTTTATTTTTAAATTTCTTTAGAGCCTTTGAATAAGTTCTCAATTCATCGAGTGTACAATTTTGTGATTTTGATATAGCCCGATTGAATTTCCCGTTTCTTGAGTTATCTGCATGAAAATCGATTTCATTGATCTTTTTCTCAAGATATCCTATACAGCTGCTACCTTTACATGATCTTTTTACCATAAGTAAGTCCTCCCTGTAGATTAGATACAGAAATATTGTTGTTACCTTCGCTAACCTTATAGCAAACCAGATCATGCGATTTGTCAATGCCTTTTTTAATGGTCATAAAAAAGGGATACTCATTTCCTTTATCAGTTTGATGGGCAAACTCTCAAAAACTGGCATTCTAAAAGGGCCAGCCATAACGACTGACCCTCATAAGCTTTCCTTTTTTAATTAAACAGTTACCTCATGACAAGTGCTAAGTGGCATTGCCTGATTTGGTCTTACAATGTCTTCTTACATTTTTTGTTTCATATGCCATCTCTTTTGTAAGGATTTTCTATAATACCTTCCAGCACAATATAACCCTCATTAGAACGTTCTCCCTTAAGTACTATATTATCGAACCTTCCAGCAGAAACGTCTTCATAGAATCTTCTTGCTATTCGAGGAACGCTCGGGTAAGTTGCGAATAGGTCTCTAATGAAATAAACTCCAGGCAAAAGATTTGGCACTTTTTGCAGAAATTCATCATTATATAATGCTTTTTCCTCCATCGTTAAGCTGATCATTTATTGTATCTCCTTCCTATCCCTATGATTTTTTTAAATTAAAGAAGCTTCTTTTGTTAGCAAGAGCGACATGCAAACCACCTTTGCTAACTATACCATATGGTATCATATATATGCCTTATGATTTGTCAACCGAAACATCTTTATGACTTCCATATTTGTGAAATAATTCCCAATATACCACTACATAACAAAGATCATATTTATTCCTAATACTATTAATGACATCAATATTATCAAACTGTGGCAATATGTCTGCCCTCAAAATTCTTGTTTACATTGATTCCAATCTGCCAAAAAGATGGACTGTCTGCACTGGCTCCTGCCATGCCGACTATCTCATCATATATAATTGCTGCAACTGCAAGCACATCCGGTGACTCTTCGCTAAAACAAAATGCTTCCTCAAACCTGTCATTATCCTTAAATTGGAGAATTTCTTCCTGATTGTATTTTTTTGTTTCAACACCCTTTATTTCATGCACACAATCATCCTTAGGAATGAAAAACGGATGGGCTGTTTTCACTCTGTATCCATCTTTCTTTAAAATTTCATCCAGTTTTCTAAAATTTGAGTCATCCATAAACCAGTTACCCAAATTGTTTGAAAACTGCTTCCTACATACCTCAATAATGCTCTTTTCCCCTGTAAATATCAGCTTTCCACTTACAGCAATCACCTTTAAGACACAATCATCCGCTTCTTCAAACTGTCTCCTGCTGGATGAAGAACGTATCCAGAAAGAAGCCATGTATGATGGCTTTTATGCGGTGGTAACAAATTTGGAAGGGGATGTCCGTGACGTAATCAACATCAACAGATGCCGCTGAGATTGAAGGAAGTTTCCGGATCATAAAAACAGAATTCGAAGCAAGACCTATCATTGTAAAACAGGAAGACAGCATAAAAGCCTACTTTCTGATCTGTTACATCATCCTTCTGGTATACCAGACGCTGGAAAAGAAGCTTGGAGAAGAATTCACCTGCAGCGACATTTTGAAGGTTCTCCGAGAAATGAATATCCCCCTGCTGTCCAAAGACAGTGGCTACATTTCCTCCTACAAGCGCACGAAACTGACAGATGCCCTGCACACAGCTTTCAGTTTCCGAACGGATTACGAATTCATCTCGAAGATAGATATGCTGGCAATCATCAAAAAAGAAAACAGAAAAAATAGTACAATTTCAAAAATAGTACATATCGATGCAAATAAAATAGGCAGCTATTTCTTCTTTAGCTGCCTACCCGCTAATGGAATATTTGGATTCGGGCATTACCCACGCCTTCCTACGGTCTATAATTAAATTAGCAAATATCAATTAAATTTGCAATAATCTTTTAAAAAAAATGGGTATGCACCACCAGCATTGATGGCACATACCCATTATATTATTCTACAAATTCTATGTCAATTCCTGAAAACTCTTCATCGCTTTCATCGCTTTCATTGCATGTATTCAGTTTTATATATTTGCAACTATATACTTTTATAGTAATCCTTATGGAT
>OGNE01000392.1_pt1 | contig 30808 bp, 20 predicted proteins | sample 1573401 | NCBI WGS metagenome assembly OGNE01 (sample SAMEA2581884, study PRJEB24529) | metagenome | biome: Human gut stool | place: China | collected 2011 | reverse complement strand
GAATCATAAAATACAATCAGCTTATGCAGTCCTAATGTTCCTGCGAGTGAAAATGCTTCTGATGAAATACCTTCCATCATACAGCCGTCACCGCCAAGTACATAAGTATAGTGGTCTACAATATCGTAACCGTCTTTGTTAAATACAGCGGCAAGATGTGCTTCTGCCATTGCCATGCCGACTGCCATTGCCATACCCTGTCCAAGCGGGCCTGTCGTTGCTTCAATACCAACGGTATGACCGTATTCCGGATGTCCCGGTGTCAATGAACCCAGCTGTCTGAAATTCTTTAAGTCTTCCATAGAAAGATTTCCGTAGCCAAACAAATGTAATAAAGAATATAACAGCATCGAGCCGTGTCCTCCTGAGAGTACAAAACGATCTCTGTTTGCCCATTCCGGGTCTGCCGGATTGTGGTTCATATGGTTTGTCCATAATTCATATGCCATAGGTGCTGCGCCAAGCGGCAGTCCCGGATGTCCTGATTTTGCTTTCTGAATCGCTTCTGCTGATAACACACGGATTGTATTTACTGACAGTTCCTCTATGTTCTTCATAATGATTCATTTCCTCCATTTCTTATTGTGCTGCCTGTACCGGCATTTTTATTTTTTTTATCAATCTTTAAAATCTGCTTCAACAAGGATGGTAACATCTCCGTTTTCGCCGCGTTTTCTCTTTAAACCGCCAAAGAATCTTTTTGAGCCGCGTTTTTCTGCTTTTACAATTGCGTGATTGATAATTTCCTTAATATCATCCATACGGATATTATCTACATTATTGCGTAATTTATCAATCTTTAAATAAAGTTCCAGCAGCGCATCATCACTGACTTCATACTGGCGTTTTCTTGCAAATTTTCTTGCCATTTCAACCAGTTCATTGACCGTGTATTGTTTTAACACGATGCGATGATTAAACTTCTGTGTCATTTCCGGGTTAAAATTCAGCAGTACATTCATTTCTGCATCCGAATCCTCCAGAATAACAATCATACGTTCCGTATCCTGTTCCAGACATTCCAGCATTTCACTCATACGCTTCGGCTGGATTGCCCCCGCACCTTCAACAATCAGTGCGGTGCCTTTTAACTTATTCATCGCCTTTGCCAGTCCACGGTTATTGATACTGTCACCGGTCGTCTTTGCAATCTTACGTGTGTGTTCCGGATACAGGTAATTCACCGCACGCACAATGGCTCTTGCAAGATCAGACTTATCTGAGCTTGAATTACCGGAAATGATAATATTGCCGATCTGCGACGTTGAAATCGCCATTTCCTGTTCAAGGCTTTCAAAATATGCTGCCAGCTGGCTTTCCAGTCCCGGCATTTCACGGTATTTTCTGAAAATCTTTGCAAGTTCTCCGCTTAACTTCTTTTCTTCATCAATTTCCGTGCCTTCGCCCATGCCGGTGTAAACTTTCTCCTGCTGTACGGCACTGGCAAGCTTTGCACTGCTGATTGCTTCCAGCGGATTCATATCGGAAAGATGGTCTTCCATCGGCGGAAGCTGCTGTGTATTTAATGAAACTTCCTCACTGACAGCCGCCCGCTGTCTTTGTGCCGCTTCCTGCTCTGCCGCACGCTGTGCCTGTTCTCTTTGTGCTGCTTCTTCCGCCAACCGCTGGGCTTCTGCCTGCTGCGCTGCTTCCTGTTCGGCTATACGCTGTGCTTCGGCTTTCTTTGCAGCTTCCCGCTTGGCTTCTTCAGCTGCACGCTGTGCTTCGGCTAACCGTCTGGCTTCTGCCTCGGCTCTTGCTTTCTGGGCTTCTTCCATGCGCCTCTGAATCTGTACTTCGGCCTCCGCTTTTCTTCTTGCTTCTTCCTCTGCCTGCTGACGACGGACATCCTGTGCTGCTGCTTCTTCTAAGTGTACGGTTGCTTTTCCGGTGCGGATTGCAAGATCGGTCTTTGCTGCCTGTAACATCACCTGTGCGTGTGCATGGCGGCTTGCTTCTTTTTCATCAAAGGCTTTGCCTGCTGCCTGTGCCGCTGCTTTCTGCTCAACCATAATGCGCTCGTATGCCGCACTCTTTTCGTCCTTCTCATCTAACATCTTTTCCAGCTCTGTCTTTGAGAATTCCCTTGTATTCTGCTTTCCGTATTTTTCTTCACGGACCGCTTCTAACCAGTCTGCAAGGCTTAACTGACCTTCAATCTGTTCATCTTCCTGACTTTCACCGGCCGTTTCTTCCTGCTTCGCCGGCTGAGGACGCAGTGCCTCTGCCTCTGCTTTTTCTTCCTCCATGAATTCACTTAAATTTTTAGCGAGTGCCGCCTGTAAATTTTGTGTATCATACGGATTGTTATATGCCGGAATGTCCACTTTAATCTCTACTTCATCTGCCGGTTCTTTGACCGTATTTACAGCCTTCTGCCGGAATGAATCCTCTTTACCTGACAAGTCGCCGCAGCTGTCTTCCAGTTTCTTCTTTGCATCTTCTATCAGTTCACGTAAAGATGAGGATGCCTTGTCAATACTTTCAGACAAATCCACCGTTGTATCAGCTTCCTTTTTTTCTGCTTTTGGTGCGGTATCCGTCACTGTCTTTTCTTTTACAAATTCTTCCGCTGAAAATACCGGTTCTTCCGGTGTTTTTTCTGTATCCTGCGCACCAGTGTTCTCATATGTATCGGAATCATCGGATTCGTCATCATCTTCATAGCCTATTTCGCGCATATCTTCTTCTGACTGCGCCCGCGAATGAAATGCTTTCTTAAAGAAAGATTTAATGCCACGGGTACTTTCATCGTCTTCCGGCAGAATAATATCATCGTCCGCATCACTTTCTGCTTCTTCCACCGCTTCTTCAATTTCATCGCTCTGGATTGCCGCAAGCTGCTTTTGTTCCTCAAACATGATTTCTCTGGTTGCTTCTATATCCTGCTTCTGATTCTTAATATCCTTTAAGATTTTTTTCTGTGTATTGGTCAGTTCAACGCCAAATTCCTGCTTTAACTGAATCGCCTTCTCCACATACTGTCCGTCCTGAAACCACAGTACAATATCATCACAGGTCTTGATACATTCTTCTTTTCTGCCTGTTTTGGCATATAACTTTGCCAGTTCAAACATATACTTTTCATCAATTTCATGCTCTTTGTAGTCCTCTAAGATTTCTACAAGTTCATTATCCGAGGCATTCTGTGCCTTTCTTAAATCAAAATACAAAAGAAAACGATTGACATCATGCGGTGACATCTTTTCATATTCTTCATAAAGTTCCTCTGCCGTTTCAAAATCTTCCAGCTTAATGAGCAGCTCCGCCAGCTTATAAACCAGCTTTCTGCCGCCTAAATTTCTGTTGTATGCAAGAATTGCCATATCTCTTGCTTCCAGATAATCCCCTGCCGCTTCCTGTACGTTAATAACAGTTGCCAGCGTGGACCAGTCCTTCACCTTCTGCCAGTTCATTTCCTTGGCAATCGCTGCCGCCTCCTGAAATGACTTCTTGGCAGCAAGCTTTTTAATTTGATCTACTTTTATATTAAATTCATACTTATCCAAAACAAACGCCACCTTTACTGTATATATCAAATAAATGATTTAAACATATTCTATTCAAGTTTATCACAGCGCAGTATTCTTGTAAACTCTTTTAAAAAGAAATGCCAACGTTGAGGCGTTTCTTGCCTATAGTGTGAAGTCGAATACTGCCTGCTCATAATCCATGCGCGTATATTCAAGTTCCTCATTTTTTGTACGACTGTAGTAATCGACAACAACCGTCTGCTGCCGGTTATGTACAAGCTTCTGTCCTAAAATGTAATTGACATCAAATCTTCCCGTAATCGCCGGGGTTGCACCTCGTGCCGGAACAATGAGCTGCACGTGGTTGGTCTTTAACAGCTTAAAAATCGGCTCCCAGATATAAATATCCTTTGCCGCACCGAACGGATTATCAATAAAAATGGTCTTGCCCAGTACACCCGCACTGTCTGCCGGCGCATTGATACTTGAAATATAATGAATTACCGCAATTAAAAACTGAATATAAATACCCTGTGACTGTCCGGTTGAACCCACTGCTTCTTCATACCGCAGATACCGGCTCTGGTCTTTCATGCGCTCTCTTTTATAAAGACTTACGCGGATGGCGTTCATATCGGTTACAATCACGGCAAAAAGGCGTTTCCAGCTTAACCGGTTGCGGATATATTTTAACCGCTCCTGTGTATTGTCAAAGCTTTCCGCCATCAGGACCGTTTCGTCAATGTATGCCGCCATTCTTTCCTTATAATCGGATTCCTTGGCATACGGTACGGACAGCCCGATAATAGAAATAACTTCATTATCCATCGTAATGCTTGAAAGCTTTGGCAGGCGGTCAAGTTCCGTCTTGATATTACAGCAAATCTGGACACACCGGTTTTCAAAGTTATCCTTGATACGCTCCATATCGGAAATCCCTTTGGATACACGCTCTTTTTCCAGTGCAATCAGCGTATTGGTTTCGGAAAGTCTGGACTTTAACTGCTTCACGGCTTCAATGTCCTTTGGCACATGAACCGACATTTTAATCTCCAATGCCAGTTCTTTTGCATCACATGCCGTCAGTTCTTCCGTCAGCTTATCCTTTTTCTTTAAAAATTCTTCCAGCTTGCGCACCTCAAGCGCACACAGCTTTTCAAATTCTTTCTGTACCGTTTCATAGCCCGAAAAATCTGCTACATTTATGTCTGTATCCTCCGGCTGTCCTGCCATGGTATCTGCATTTTCCGTTTCTGACGCTTCCGGCACTTCAATGCCCGCTTTGGCAACAATTCTTGACAAATCCTTTTCCATTACGAGGAAATCCTGCATTTTTTCTGTCTGGCGTTTCTGCTCTTTTTCCAGTTCTTTGATCTGTCCTGCAATGCTGTCCTTATAATTTTTATGCTGTACAATGAACTGCTCCGGGTTATCACAGTCAAACGCTTCAAAAGCACCGTACTTTTCTTCAATCTGGCTCTTTCCGTGTGCAATACTTCCCTGCAGACGGTTCATTAATGCATTCTGCGCTTCCAGTTCTTCTGCTGCCGCTTTTTCCTGCTGTACCGCTTGCTCACGTTCCTGCTCAAGCGCACGGAGCGCATCATCCGGATTTGGGACAGCTTCTCCCTGTGCCTCTTTTGCCGCAAGTTCTTCCATTGTAAAATGGCGGCGTGCAATTGCCGTACTGCATTTTCCCATTGCCGCACGGTAATGTCTTAATAATTCTTCTTTATCATGCACATCGGCATTTTTTTCATCCAATGCCTTTTTCACTCCCGCAAAGCGGTTCTCCAGCTGTTCTAATGACAGCACATGTCCGTCAGCATCCGCTAACCCTGCTACCGCACTGCCATCCGCCGCTGACTGCAGCACATGAATTCCTGCGGACTGTCCGCCGTCGGCTTCCACGCTTATATATGCCTGATAACGCTTGTCAAGACGGCTTTGCAGACGGTCATATTCTTCTGCCAGTGCATTTTTGCGCTGTAAGGCGGTCTGTTCTGCTTTTTCCTGCGCCTGCATTTCCTGCTCTTTTAAGAGCTGTTCCTGCTTTGCATCTGCCGCCCTCTGCGTGTATTCCTGCTTTTCACGGTACTGTACAAGAAGACTCTCTGCCAGTTTTGCGCACTTTTGCACGTATGGATACCGCTCCCGGTTTTGTGCCAGCTTTTCCTGCACCTGTGCTTTCCGCTCCCGGCCTTTTTTACGCAGGGCTTCCTCCTGTTCCATTTCTTCCTGTAAACGCTGTGCTTCCTTTTGCAGTTCCTCTAAACGCACAGACAGCGCTTCAAACTCTTTCTTTGCCGGTTCTTCTTCCAGCTTTGAAAGTTCCTGTATGCGCACGTAGTCATTCCAGACAATTTCTTTTCTGTCGGTCAGTCTGACCAGTTTTTCCTGTGCCGCCGCCAGTTCTTCCTGCGCCAGCTTTTCTTCCCGCCCGCGCAGCTTTTCATCCTTTAAAAATGCCATATCCTTTCTGGCATATACAACATACTGTTCATTTTCTGCCGTAAGCTGTGCTTTTGCCGCCTGTGCAGACAATACCGGAATCACATAGGCACTTCTGCCAAAGTCCGCAAGCACCGGGTCTTCTTTGATTCTTGAAAAATCGTTTTCAACAATAAATGCATACTCGGCATATGGGAATGCGGCAAGCACCTGTTTTCTTTCATCTTCCGAAAGCCCCGAAAGCCACTCGCTGCCTTCTTTTACATCTTCTCCGTACCGTCCTGAAAGATAGCTTTTTACCTTCTCCCGGTGTCTTCCGCCCGCACTGAATATCCCGTGCTTCATATTCTCAAGGAACTGCGTAAGCTGCGTACAGTCAGCGGTAAGCTGCTCACATTCCGCTTCCAGTCTGCGGTGGTTATCCAATACAACGCGGCATGCCCGGCGGGTATCCTGTTCCCCATAGACGGCCTTTAACTGTAAAAGCTGCTGCTTTTCTTTCTGTTCCTGTTCTTTTTTGGTTTCCGCCTGTCCTAACTGTTCTGTCAGCAGTTCAATCCGCGCACGGCAGGATGCCTGCTGCTGTCTGCCCTTTGAAAGCAGTGCTTCCACCTGTGAAAGCTGTCCCTCGGTCTGTAAAAGCTGTTCTTCCTGTTCTTTAATTTTCTGTGTGCAGGCACTGTATTCTTCGCCTGCCTTTTCCATCACAAGGATTCCTGCCTTTTCCATACAGGCACCCAGTTCTTTTTCTGCCTGTTCAATCTCTTTGGCAGTATGCACTGCAATCTGTTCTGCCGCCGCAGCCCCGCCCAGTAATTCCTGATAATCTGCCTTTGCCTGTGCCGCTTCTTTCTGACACGCCCGGTACTGTGTTTCTGCATTCTGCAATTCTTCACCAGCAGCATTCTTTTTCTGTACAAGCTGTGGCACAATCACCGCTGCCAGTGCATAGAGCTGTTTTGTCAGTTCTTCATCCGTTTGTCCGTTTGCCGCAATGGCTGCCAAAAGTTCATCGTAGAGCTTCTGATACTGTAAATATTCGCGGTATTCTACCAGACTTTCCGTTTCTTCCATCTGCCTTTTTAAGTGTTCTTCCTGTTCCTTAAAATATGCCCGCTTCTTCTCATTTGCAGCAATCAGTTCTTCCATTCCCGCAAGGGAAGCCTGTTCTGTAAGCACTTCTGCAGTCTGGATCATGCGCTGCTGTTTTAATAATTCTTCCTGTAAATGAAGCAGTTCGTCCTTCTGCTTTTCTTCCTGCGCGCGGTATCCCGACAGATTTTGTCTGCACTGCATAAGCAGCTTTAACAGCTGTCCCCGCAGATTTCCCTTTTCTTCATATAAAGAGCGGTATCCCAGAATATACTCTGAAAAAGCATCGAGCAGCTCCATCTGTTTATCATAATTGGTAATCTGTGCATTTTTCTTTGACAGTCTTGCAAGCGTATCCTTAATATCAAGCAGTGTCTGTGCCATCTGACCTTCGTCGTTGCCCACTGCCAGCTTATTGTGGAAAGATTTCTGAATAATTTCTTCTATTAATAAATCCTCTACAACTTTACGGCTTGTCTTATAATTGGTTTCAAAATATGTTCTTACATGTCCTTCGGTCTTATTGATGCCGCGGATAATTTCCCATTCGCTCTCATACAGCCCATACTTGCTGATAAAACTCTGATATTCGCCCTTTCGGTCAAATATTTTTACCGAAACGTGGAAATCATTATGTTCAAGCTCCCGCAGATACTGCTTTAAACCATTATAAGTAATGCGCTCCCCGTTTTTTGTCAGCGGCAGATTTTTAATATCGTTTTCACCAAACTCCCGGTAAAAAATACAGTAGTTAAAATATCCCCCGCTGGCATTGTCACGTCCCGCCGGTGCTTCTTCTGCCGCAGAAAAACGCCCGGATATGCCGTCCGCTTCCGTGCCGTCTGCTTCCGTATCCTTTGCCTTTCTTGCGCAGAATCCCGTTGTCATATATTTATAGCCGTCATTGTTAGTGGCATCTAACTTCCATTCAATCAATGAGTGAATCACTGTATTGCCGCCGCCCGGACGGAACAGCTTTTCAACCGGCTGTTTTTCATCAAGCGTACAGTTCGGAATCACATTTTGAAGCAGCAGCAGCATTAAAAGACTCTTTCCGCCGCCGTTTGCAAGGTCATAAATCGTGTTACGGCAGTGAAAACGCATCATAAAGTCATCGTAATACTGCGTACCGAAATTGTATTTTACATTGTTTACACGGATTCTGTTAATCTGCGGCATGTTCGTCCCTCTCCTCTCCTGACTGGTCTAACAATTCCATGATTCTTCCTCTGGATTCGTCAAAATAATTTTCAACAACTGCGCGGAAACGGTCTGTCGGATAATACCGCTCCTGATTGTCACTTAATAACTGCTGGCTGACTAAAAAATTGCAGACCAGCTTTACAAAACCCGACTTGGAATTCTTCGCCGCCCTTAATTCCGACAATTCCACGGTTGCCGCCGGCAGGCTGTCCCAGCTTAACGCAAGGCTGCGGAAGCTGTTTTCCTCAATTTCACTTAAAACAAAGCCGTTTTTCTTATCCACAATGCCTGCCGTTGTATAGTCCACCTTGCGGACAATGGCTTCCACGCGGACAAATTCGGCATACGTTGCACTGATGGTATCCGTATAAAACTCCATAATAATATTATAGATGATAAAATACGCCAGATAGAGTTCGCCGTTGGTACGCAGTCCCAGCTCCCGGCGCAGCGCTTCATTGCTGTAGCCAAACAGGCTGCCGTGCGCTTTTGGCGCGGCAAACAGCGAATTATTATATTCATAAACCGAAAGTTCCATTTTCTTTAACGACAACAATACCATATCATACACTTCCGGGTTGGTACTGTATTCCTGATACAGGGCAGCATTTGTCCCCTGCTCGCTTACCGTTTCCCCCGCCGCCAGTTTTGCGGATATTTCCAGTGCCTTTTCTATATTTCTGCTTTCCATTACTTTGTTCCCTTCCGTTCAAACACCAGTTCAGACTGTTCCATTGGCTGTTCGTCCTGCGCTCCTGCGGATTTTGGCGTAATTGTAAAATGTACCGGTTCACGGTCTTCAAATGCGCCGCTTAAAATGTCATCGAGAAAACTCTCGTTTTCCGTCTGACCGCCGATGACATACTCCTGTTTCTGACACAGGTTGACAAAAAAAGAATAGTAATCCGCATTTTTTAAAATATCCGGCGAATACATTCTGCTCATTGCCGCGCCAAATTCCGAAAGCGTAAACGTATCTCTCTTTTCAAATGCCGCCAGCAGATTATTCATTAAAAATGTATAGTTTTTACGAATACGCTGATCTTCCATTTCATCTGCAAACTGAATTTCCTGCGGCGGTTCTTCTTCTACTTTCTCCGTCGCTTCTGCCTGCTTTGGCTTCACGGTCAGTGCCTCGTCAAGTGAATCCAGCGTAAACCGCTTCTTTATATGCGGCAGTAATACCGGCGACAAAAGCTGTTCTAACAGCCCCGCATTGTCGCTGCGGATTAAATCTGTCAGAAGCGCCCCAAAATGGATATGGCTTCTTAACCGTCCGAGTTTTGCCCGCTTCCCGGCTTCTTCTGTCATCTGCTGCATCTGTGTACATGCCGATAAAAGCTGTCCGTGCCTTGTCATGGCTATCTGTAACTGGCTGTCCAGCTCGTAAATCTCCTTTAAAGTACGGTAATAGCTCTCCGACTGTACCGGTTCGGCTTCCATCTTTGCAAGCGCACCCTCGATAAAATCTTTATTTTTCTTAAACAGCTTTTCTTCTTCATCAAACCAGCGCATACCCGTATGGACAAAATCTTCATACGCTTCAATCCCCGCAAAGACATCTTTGCCGAGCAATTCCATAATCTCATTTTTTCTGCGCTGTAGGCGTGCCACTTCTTCATTAATCCGCACAATCACATCTTTGCCGCCCTGAAAATTCTGTGCCTGTATCATTTTTTCTAAGAGCAGCTGCTGCACACTGATTCTGCTTTCTTCTTTAATTTCTTTCGTATCCAGATAGAATTCAATTGCATCGGAACTGATGGAATACCATACCGTATGGTCACGGATGGCACTTTCCAGTACCTTGATACGTGAAATACATTTTTTCTTTTCAATAGGATCATAATATGGAAATGTAAACGGTCTGCCTTCATTTTTAATTTTATCGAAAATGTAATCGGCAAGTTCTTTGTATTCCTGTGCTGAAAGATTCAGCCCAAAGTCCCGTTTGAGCAATGATGTAATAAAGTCCAGATATTCCGGGTAAGTGACGTCCTTTTCTTTAAAGTTATTCTCCTCAATAAAAAAGCGCAGAATCCCCATGACAATATATCCCATGTCCAGCATTTCATATCTGCCTTCCTGAAACTGGGCAAAGGATACATCCATCAGCTTAAAAAAAGGATAATATTTTTTGAGATTGAGCATACGCTCTTTGTGTTCTGTAATAATATCGTTTAACATAGTATCCTACAATTCCGTTCTGCCGTCCAATGCACGCAGCAGTGTCACTTCGTCGATATATTCCAAATCTCCGCCAACCGGCACACCGCTTGCAATGCGGGTTACTTTAATGCCTGTCGGCTTAATCAGGCGGCTGATATACATCGCTGTCGTTTCACCTTCAAGACTTGAATTGGTTGCAATGATGACTTCCTGCACATCACCTTCGAGCCGTTTCATCAGTTCCTTTAACTTAATGTCGGACGGACCGATGCCAAGCATCGGGCTGATTGCACCGTGCAGTACATGATAGACACCCTCATACTTTCCGGTCTTTTCATATGCCGCCATATCGCGTGTCTGTTCCACCACCATAATCGTACTGTGGTAGCGCTTTTCATTGGCACAGATCGGGCAGATTTCATCATCTGTCAGCGTAAAACATTCTTTACAGTATTTAATATGCGCTTTGGCATCCGTCATGGCAGATGCCAGTCCCTCAACTTCTTCTTTTGGCATATTTATAATGTGAAATGCCAGGCGCTGGGCGCTTTTTGCCCCAACCCCTGGTAATCTCGACAGCTGTTCTATTAACTTGTTCATATGACCGCTGTAAATGTCCATTAGAACAGGCCTCCTGTCAGTCCTGAAAGTCCTCCGGTAATCTTAGACATCTGCGCCTGTGATTCTTCTTCACACTTGCGGAGTGCTTCGTTGGTTGCTGCCATAATTAAATCTTCTAACATTTCTACATCATCCGGATCTACGGCTTCCGGGTCAATCTTGACCTTTGTAACCTCTCTTTTACCGGTAACGGTTACTTCTACAACACCGCCGCCTGCTGCCGCACTGAATTCCTTTGCTTCCAGCTCTGCCTGCTGTGTTTCCATCTGCTTCTGCATTTTCTGTGCCTGCTTCATCAGATTGTTCATGTTGCCCGGCATACCTCCCGGAAATCCACCTCTTTTTGCCATTAGATATATTCCTCCTTATCATCTACTTCTATTTCCATATTAACGGATTCTCTGATATCTGTAAATCGATTTTGAAAATCTTCTCCATCCTGTAGCTTTGTAACAATCAGATTCACATGGATTCCTGTCCGCTCCTCAATGAGCGCAACCAGTTCTGCCTTGTCATCTTCCCTTGAAAACAGCTCATAGGCTGTCGGGGAAGACGTCATCAGTTCCAGACTCTGCCCATCCTCTGCAAGCGTTACATGTGAATTTAATAAATGGGTGCGCTTTAGCGGTTCTTCAATCGAATGGACAATGGAGTCCCACTGCTTTGCCAGCTGCTTAATATCCTCCGGCATTGCCTCTATTACGCGCTTTTGTACCGGCTGGGACACTGCCATGCCTGCTGCATTGCTGCTGGCATTGCCTGCCATACCGCTTATGCCCTGTGTACCTGCCGCAAACGGAGTACCTGCCGCCACGCCGTTTTTTAACGCTTCCATGGCTTCCTGCATTTCCTGCTCAAGCAGGGTGATGCGGCTTATCACATCGCCCATATCCTGCCGCTGTTCCATCGCCGGACGTGTCAGCTTAATGAGTGTCACTTCGACTTTAATACGCTTCTGTGTTGAGAATTTCAGCTCATTTGCCAGCTCCGACAGCACGCGGATATAGCGCATCAGTGTATCGACATCGACCTGTTTACTGTCTTTTTTTAACTGCTCTAAATTATCTGCCGAAACATCGATAATGTCTTCCGCCTTCGCTTCATCATCCGTTGTCTTTACAAGCAGCAGATTTCTTAAATACCATACAAAGTCACTGACAAACTGTCCTAAATCCCTGCCCTGCATAATAATCTGCTCTAAAAGCTGCATGCACGCATACGTATCCGCCTTTAAAATGTACGACAGCATTTCGGCAAATACCGCCGTGTCCACCGCACCAAGTACCTCTAACACATTTTCATACTTTAAATCCTGTCCGAGGTAAAAGGCAATGCACTGGTCTAACAGACTTAACGCATCTCGCATGGAACCGTCCGCCGCCTTGGCAACATACCGGATTGCCTTTTCTTCGACATTGATATGTTCCGCTTCCATCAGCTGCGATAACCGCCCTGCAATCGTTTCAATAGAAATGCGGTGGAAATCATAGCGCTGGCAGCGCGACAGAATCGTAACCGGTATCTTATGTGCCTCCGTTGTCGCCAGAATAAAAATAACGTATGCAGGCGGTTCTTCCAGTGTTTTTAACAGTGCATTAAATGCCCCTATGGAAAGCATATGCACTTCATCGATGATATAAACCTTATACCTGCCCTCCGTCGGTGAATACTGGACTTCGTCACGGATCTCACGAATATTGTCAACACCGTTATTCGATGCGGCATCGATTTCAATGACATTCATGGAACGCCCTTCGGCAATCGCCTTACAGGTCGGACATTCCCCGCACGGACTGCCGTCCACCGGATGCTCACAGTTGACCGCCTTTGCAAAAATCTTTGCCACGGTTGTCTTACCGGTTCCGCGCGTTCCGCAGAAAAGGTACGCATGCCCGATTCTGTCTGCCCGTATCTGATTTTTTAATGTTGTAACAATATGTTCCTGTCCTTTGACATCTTCAAATTCCAAAGGACGCCATTTTCTGTATAATGCCTGATATGCCATATTTTCTCTCATTCTGCCGCCACGGACGGCGCTTTTCTAAAAATACCGCTGCGAACTGCTTTTACTTTATAAATGTAAAAAAAGCCACCACATACTATGTGTTACACGTAATATGTGTTACATATAATATGTGCTGACGAAAACAATTCTCATCATAAAACCGCGCACCGGACGTCGTACAGCTGTCCACAGACGTTACCGGTACAGTTAGCTCGGCCCAGGCACCCTTCCGGCACACAGGAGGTTTCACTTAATGCTGCTTCATTCCTGACCTGACATGGTTCATGAATTCCTGTTGCGAAAGACCCAGACGTCAACACCACTTATACCGGGCAGCTCTACAGAAAACTGCCCTCGGCCCGATATCACCCCTGCTATAGCGGATTGCAGGTACAAGGCGCCGCTAATGCCCCGGCTGCGCGGTTCTTTGATTATACCTTTTATGGCCCGGATTGTCAAGATTGTCAACCCTTTAACTCTTTTAAATACGCCATGAAATTTTCTTTATTTTCAAGCGCTGTTGTCGTCGGACGTCCAAGGTTCTCTCTTGCACCGATAGAACATTTCACTTCAATCAGGCTTAATTCGCTGCGGTTTTTCGCTGCCTTTAAAGCCTCATCAAGTGCTTCAAACGTATCTACGGATACTGCATTCGGATAGCCGCATGATTTTGCCACACCAATCCAGTCAATATTACCGCCGACAGTCGGCATGCCACCAACCGTTTCGTGTGCGCCGTTATTAATCAGAACGTGCACCATATTTTTTGGTGCATTCGCTCCGAGCAGTGCCATAGAGCCCATGTGCATCAGCACGGCACCATCACCGTCGATACACCAGATTTTTGTATCCGGCATACTTTCTGCAACACCGAGTGCAATTGATGAGCTGTGTCCCATGGAACCGACTGTCAGGAAATCATATTTATGGCTCATCTTCTTTGCTTCACGGATTTCAAATAACTCACGGCTTGCCTTTCCGGTTGTGGAAATCACCGGGTCTTCTCCGGAAACGTCTGTAATATGACGGATAATATCTTCACGCATCATCGTATTGTCATTTTTATAAACAACCTTTTCATCATAAGAGAGCGCACCCTTGCGGATTACAAAGGCAGCATCTTTTCCCTGTGCAAGCACAGTTTTAAAGTCATCCATGGCAGCCTTTAATTCTTCTTCTGTAGTTTCTTTTCCCACGATAAATGGCTTGATATCCATATCTTCAAGCAGTTTTATCGTTACTTCACCCTGATAAATGTGCTGCGGCTCGTCATGAACCCCCGGTTCTCCTCTCCAGCCCACAACAAAAATCATCGGAATTGCATACACTTTGTCGTTTAAAAGTGATGCCACCGGATTGATAATATTTCCTTCGCCGGAATTCTGCATATAGACAACCGGCACCTTTCCTGTTGCCAGATGGTATCCTGCCGCCAGCGCCGCCGCATTTCCTTCATTTGCGGCAATCACATGATGTTGGGAATCTATCCCATATGTATTTATTAAATAGTTGCACAGTGCTTTTAACTGTGAATCCGGTACACCTGCATAAAACTCTGCACCGATAATTTCAACAAACTTCTGAACCTGCATTTTTTATCTCCATTCTGATACAGACCTATTCTGCCTGCATTTTTTCCAATACCTCACGGTAGCTTTCATCAATCACTGCCAGCTCTGCCACAGAGTCAATTTCAACAATCTGCTCTTTTTCAACCGGATGAATGCCAAGGTTTAACTTATCTAACTGCCGGTCTACAATTTCATCCCAGTATAAGCCCTCATAACCTGGCTTTTCATATGCTGCATCAATGGCATCACGGATAACTGCCGCATCTGCTTTCTTAAAATAGGAAACGCCGACCATGTTATAACGGTCTGTCCCTTCTTTTCCGACACGTGTAATACGTTCTCCATCCCAGTCAAACACCCAGTCATCGGAAAAACCCGGAACCATTTTGCCATAATAGCAGGAACGTGAAAGCTCTGCATCAAAAATAGACAAATCCGAAATATACAAATCCGCTTCACAGATAAAGCAGTCTGCCGTTCCCATAACTTCTCTTGCCGCATGAATGGAAGAAATATTGTTAATCGTTTCAAATTCCGTATTTTCAATCAGTTCCACGTTGTCATATTTTTCTGCCAGATATGCAAACTGCTCTTTTTTGTATCCGACAACAACGTAAATCTTTGATACGTTTCTGCGCTCCAGCCCCTTCATAATCGTTTCAATCATTGATGTGCCGTGCACCTTTACAAGCGGCTTCGGCGTAACATCGGTCAACGGGCGCATGCGTGTACCCATGCCCGCCGCCATTAAAATTGCGATTTCCATTTCCCTTATCCTTTCAAAAAAGCTTACAGTTCATCAATTAATGTCAGAATCTGTTTAATCGGCATTAAACGGCTGTCCACTTCTTTTGCACGGTGATACTTTAAAATATCCTTGGCAGTCTGTTCCATCGCCGGGAATGCACTTCTTGTCAGCTGGTTTGCGTAAATAACGATATTAACACCGTGTTCTGCCAGTTCTGCTTCCGTAATTGTATTAAATGAAGACGGAACAACCACAATTGGTGTTTCCTTATCCTCTGCACGGAATTTATCGCAGAATTCCAAAATTTCTGCCGGGTCCTTCTTACGGCTGTGAATCATAATGCCATCAGCGCCTGCATCACGGAACGCTCTGGCTCTGTTCAACGCATCCTCCATACCCTGCTCTAAAATCAGACTCTCAATACGCGCAATAATCATAAAGTCATCTGTCAGCTGTACCTTCTTGCCTGCGGCAATCTTGGCGCTGAAATTCTCAATTGTATCCTGTGTCTGTGCTACTTCCGTACCAAACAGGGAGTTTTTCTTTAAACCGGTCTTATCTTCGATAATAATGGCTGAAACACCCATACGTTCGAGTGTGCGCACAAGATATACAAAATGCTCTGTCAGTCCGCCTGTATCTCCGTCAAAAATAATCGGCTTTGTTGTAACTTCCATGACATCATCGATTGTTCTGCATCTTGAAGTCATGTCTACCAGTTCAATATCCGGCTTTCCTTTCGCAGTTGAATCGCAGAGGGAACTAATCCACATTGCATCAAACTGGTCAAATTCACCATCATTTTCCACAACTGTCTTTTCCGCAATCAGACCGGTTAAACCGCTGTGTACTTCAATCGTCTTTACAATCGGACGCATTTTAATGAGCTGTCTTAAACGTTTTCTTCTGAATTCCGGCATCGCCAGTTTTTCTTTTAAACGGTCATCAACACGCTTTACATTTTCATTATAAGTATACGGCACTTCGATTAATTCGCCGCCGTTCTTTTCTAATACTTCAATGACATTGGCACGGATTGCCGCTTCCGGACCTTCTTTCCAGTTGTCACCGTGAATGACATAATCCGGCTTTACTTCTTCAATAATCTTATCATACATAATATCATGCTGGATTACGACTTCACTGACACCTTCCAGATTCTTAAACAATGCCACTCTTTCTTCAAAACCGATTGTCGGAAAACGGTTGTAGCGGATCATTGCCTCATCACTTAAAATACCGACAACCAGTTCGCCATATTCTTTTGCTTTGTTGATAATGTTTAAATGTCCCTCATGAATCACATCGGTACAAAAACATGCGTATACTTTTTTCATCTGTTTTCCTCTTTCTTTCTATTAATCATTATACACAACCGGAATCGCAATATTGTAATGTTCCAGTGCCTCACGGAATACCTTGAAAAATGCCGTGATGTCGTCCTCGTCAATCGCACCTAAAGCGCACAGACGGAAGGTGTTCGTTGTAGAAATCTTACCCGGATAAATCGTATATCCACGCTCATAACAGTAATCATGAACCTTCTCAAAATCCCAGTTCGGGTCATCCGGATAAATCGGCGATACTACAAGACCTGCCTGCCATTCTCTCTTAACGGCATCTTTAAAGCCCAGCTCGTCCAGTCCTTTGTGGATTGCATTAAAGACGCGGGTATGTCTTGCCCACTTAGCTTCTTCGCCTTCCGCAAAATACTCTTTTAATGCCTGTATTGTTGCATAAATTGTCTGTACCGGCGGTGTAAAATGCATTTCTCCTGTTTTTTCAAAGAAATGGTACTGTAAATACAGATTACAGTAATACGAACGCTTCGGATAGTCTTTTGAAGCTTCGATAATGTCTTTTCTTCCTATTATAAAGGAAAGACCTGTCATCGCCATCAGTCCCTTTTGTGCCGATGCCATACAGAAATCGATATTGTCTTTCTGCACATCAATCGGGCGCATTGCCAGTGTGGAGGTCGTATCAACGATAAATACCGCACCGAATTCGTGTGCCAATGCACCGATTTCACGGATTGGATTTAAAATACCAGTTCCTGTTTCATTGTGTGTGGTGTATACCAGCGCAATGTCCGGATTTTCTTCCAGTGTCTTTCGTACCACATCCAAATCAGGACGTTCCAGTACCGGGAACTGCAGATTGATATGCGGCAGTCCGTAATATTCACAAATTTCCACGGCACGGGTGCTATATGCGCCGTTGTTGACTACCAGCACCTTTTTATCTGCCGGAAGCAGTGAATTCAAACACACATCAATGTTTAATGTACCTGAACCACAGAATAAAACTGATGTATACTGCTGTGGGTCTGCATGTACCGTCTTTAATAAATCTGCGCGTAAATCCTTCATCATAGAAGCAAATTCTTTTTCACGCGGACAGATATCCGGTACAACCTGTGCCATTTTTACCGTATCGGTCGTTGTAGACGGTCCGGCATTCAGCAAAATATTTCTTTTAATATTCATTGTCTTACTCCTTTTGTAAAAGCATTTTTACATAAGTAATATATAGGTGATTTTTGAATCGTACATTTTATTATACATCAGTTTTTATTAAATGTATATAAATTTTTTTTAATACGTTCTGCATAGACGGCGGCTTCCTTTTCAATATCCTTACAGGACAAAATCCCTCCTGGGTCATTTGCCGTGAGCATCCGGATTGCATGGGCAGGAAGCGCAAAGCCTTTGTTAAAATGAAGGGAGCTAATCAGCTGCTCCGCTAAGATATCAGAACCGCTGTAGCCGGATACGACAATGGAAAACAGCAGCTTGTCCTTAAAATCGACCTTCCGGTACAATGCGGTCAGACGGTTGATAAATGCCATAATATTTGCGCTGACCGAGTCGTTGTAATTTGGACTGAGTATCATGAGCGCATCACTTTCAAGCAGTGCCGGATAGACCTGTTCCACCATGACACCGCCGTAAAAACATGAACCCTTTTCACTGTAATGCAGGCAGACCTCAAACGGACAGCCAAGACAGTCTGCAACTTCCCCGTTTCTTAGATTGATTTCACGGATTACAATTTTATCTTCGGGAAGGAACTTGCGTACCAGCTTCCAGAATAAACAGGTATTGCTCTTTTGTTTATTGCCCGCATAAATGCACAGCAGGCGTGCCGGTCGGTCTGTGTGTGCCTGAGTACGCCCGTCTGCGTATTCCAGTGCATGACAGACCGCCTCTCCTGCATTTGCAAAAAAAGCTTCTTTTAATGAAAGGTTTCTGTGCATTGCATTTTTTGTCTGGTTTTTTAACGAGCCGGTTGCCTCTGCAAAGGTGTGTCCCGGCAGCATACCTGTTCCGAACGGATTAAAAGTGCATCATATGCTTCTTCTAAACGACAGCCTGCAAGAACCGATAAAATTTCTTTCTTTGTCATCTGCACCTGATTTAAAAAATCAATTTCGGTAAGCATTTGTATGCATTTATCCTTAAATTCCAAGTAATCTGCCTTCATCTGAATTCTCCCTGTGTATTTTATGATTTTCGACGATTTCCGGTTTTTAAAAGTCTTTTTTAGAAAATACCCTCGTCAAGCATGGCTTCCGCAACTTTTAAAAATCCTGCAATATTCGCGCCTGCAATGAGGTTTCCGTCCATGCCGTATTTCTTTGCCGCACTGTCGATGTTGTTAAAAATATTTTTCATAATCTTTTTTAACTTTTCATCAACCTCTTCTTCCGTCCATGAAAGCTTCATGGCATTCTGGCTCATTTCAAGGGCAGATACGGCAACACCGCCTGCATTGACTGCCTTTGACGGTGCAATCATAAATCCTGCTTTTTGCAGTTCTTCAACGGCTTCTGCTTTGGTCGGCATGTTGGCAACTTCGATTAAAAGCTTTGATGTACCCTCCTCTATCATGCGCTTTGCATCTTCCAATCCGATTTCGTTCTGTGTTGCACAAGGCATATACACATCTGCCTTTACACGTCCCCACGGTTTCTCGCCGGCATGGAATTCCACACCGAATCTGTCGGCATAATCTTCACAACGGTCACGCAGGGAACCTCTCATTTCTACCATATAATCCACTTTTTCCCCGCTGATGCCGTCTTTATCATAAATGTATCCGTCCGGTCCTGAAATAGAAACGACTTTTGCGCCCAGTTCATTTAATTTCTTTGCAACACCCCATGACACATTGCCGAAGCCCGATAATGCAAATGTTGTACCGGCAAGCTTCTTTCCGACAGATTCAAATAATTCTTCCGTAAAGTAAACAGCGCCATAACCGGTTGCTTCATTTCTTCCAAGACTGCCGCCGTAAGGAATGCCCTTGCCGGATAACGCACCGTTTTTATAACCGCCGACAATTCTTTTATACATACCGAACATATAACCGATTTCTTTGGAACCGCAGCCGATGTCGCCTGCCGGACAGTCCGTATCCGGTCCGATGTATCTGTAAAGCTCTGTCATAAAGGACTGACAGAACCGCATAATCTCGCCGTCTGATTTCCCCTTTGGATTGAAATCACTGCCGCCCTTGCCGCCGCCGATTGGCAGTCCTGTCAGTGAATTTTTAAAAGTCTGTTCAAAACCTAAAAATTTGATAATACTCTGATTGACACTGGGATGAAGTCTGATTCCGCCCTTGTACGGACCGATTGCACTGTTAAACTGTGCGCGGAAGCCTCTGTTTACCTGAACCTTTCCTGCATCGTCCACCCACGGTACGCGAAAGGAAACGATTCGTTCCGGCTCACACATACGCTCTAAAATCGCATTTTTTTCATAACGGTCATCTGCTTCTACAACCGGTCTTAAAGATTCCAATACTTCTGTCACTGCCTGGATAAACTCCGGCTCATTACTGTTTTTTTCAGATACTTCCTTGATTACTTCATCTACATATGCCATCAGACATTACCTCCGAAACCTAAATTTTTTTAATCCTGCACGATGCCCGTCGGCAACCCCGTGCTTTCACAAAATGAAAAAGCCGTTTCCGAAAACACTGCGTATGTTAGACTTGTCAAAAAAAGAAGTCAATAACCTTTTCTTTGTTTGTTCGATAATTTTTTCTTTTTAAATTTTTCCTTAATTTGTGAAAGGTTTGGAAACTCAAATTTAATGAAAATAAATCCATGTTTGTGAACATCCGGCACATCCCCCGTATTTGGTTAAGTTTTCTAAAGTTTTTCTTCTTTGTTTTCTTTACTTTCTGCCGGTTATTGTTTAATAAAATTAAGGGAATTTATGGGCGGTTTTGCGCGTTTTTTCTGTATCAATAAGACAATCTTAAAATCCGAACCGGATTTTTGAAATTTTTGAAAAAAAGGATTGCATTTTAAAAAGCGCTGATGTATTATCATTACATCGACATGTAGTATTCAATACTACATGTGATTATTTTAAATACCAGTGCATATAATATTTTATAATGTATATGTCAAAACATAAAAATATCAGGACATGCCGAACACGAAAAATCCATTAAAATAATGGAAATACAGTGTACTCGGAGATTGGAGGAAATTATGAAACATTTTAAATTAAAAGACCCCGGAAGTGCCATTACTCATTTTATCGGTATGCTGATGGCAATGTTTGCCGCAACACCGCTGATTCTGCGTGCCATGCGCGCTCCGGATACCGTTCATGTCATTTCTTTAAGTATTTTTATTGTGAGCATGATTCTGCTGTATGCGGCAAGCACAACTTATCACACTTTTGATTTGTCTGAACGCACGAATAAAATTTTAAAGAAACTCGACCACTGCATGATTTTTGTACTGATTGCCGGTTCTTATACGCCAATCTGCCTGATTGTCCTGCATGGCCGCACAGGGCTTATGCTGCTGGCACTGGTCTGGAGCATTGCGATTCTCGGCATTATTTTTAAGCTTTGCTGGGTTACATGTCCGAAATGGGTTTCTTCTGTGTTATACATTGCCATGGGCTGGGTCTGTGTCCTTGCATTTACACAGATTTTAAATTCCCTGCCTGCTGCCGCATTTAACTGGCTGCTTGCGGGCGGTATTATTTATACGGTGGGCGGTATTATTTACGCATTAAAGCTTCCCATTTTTAACGCACATCACAAATACTTCGGTTCACACGAAATTTTTCATCTATTTGTTATGGCAGGCAGCATCTGCCATTTTATTATGATGTTTGAATATGTTGCGGTTCTTCCGCTGGCTTAAAACAAAAAAGAATGATATACGTTTTTTGAGAATTCTCATAATTTCCGTATATCATTCTTTTTATTTTATTCCGCTGTTTATCTGAATTTTATTTCAGCTTTAAACCTCTACATGTCCGTTTACAACATTCCATGTTCCATACTGGTTATCTGCCGGTCCATTGTACGTCAAATCCAATGCACCGTTTCTGATATACCACCAGCCATAATCATTTAATTTTTCACCAATCATCACTGCCAGCAGGACGACTGCCATAACCACAAGCAGGACTTCCCTGTAATACAAAAAGAAATCAAACACATATCCATTGTAATTTTCAAAGACATCTGCCTGCGCATCTGTCAGTTTCCAGATTCTTAAATACGAAATCCACGGAATCACCATTGCAAATACCGCAATCATCCACGCGAATACATGCTTGTACCCCGGTACACTTTTATTTTTCATTATGCTTTCTCCTTTAAGTTTCTTATTGATTTATTATCCATGTTCCTTTTCTTTTCGTTTTATTATACCCGCCCGCAATCCCCTTTTACAAGTCCCACGCTACATATTCCGTCTGTCTTTTTACAAATCCGCTTTCCCGTACAGACCGCGTAATAAAAGGAGGCTTCCGACTGTTATGTCTGAAACCTCCCACAATCTATAATACAAGCGCCCGCGTACCTTTATCTACCCACTTAAATTCCATTCCTGCCATATGGCTGATTTTATTGCTTTGCTTTTTGTGTGAATTTTAAAGGCGCTTTATTTTCTTATCCTTTGCATACTAGTCTTCAAAATACGCCGCCGGGTCTACCGGTTCGCCGTCCTTTGTCAGCATAAAATACAGATTCGGGCCTTCTTCTACATAATATGCTGTCGGGTCTGATACCGTTCCCAAAAGCTGTCCTGCCACAACCGTGTCGCCTTTTTTTACCACCACATTATCTATCAGTCCATACGTTGTCACATAACCGTCACCGATTGCTACTGCCACGGTATTTCCCGTTTCTTCACTGTAAGTTACGGATTCCACAACGCCGTCTGCTGCCACACCGACATTGGTTCCCGCTTCTGCCGCAATGCTGACTGCCGGATTACATTTATACATTCCAAGTGTTTTAAAATAAATGGTCGTATCCATGCTGTATTTTAAAACAATATCGCCGGTTACTGGCCACATCAGCGTATCACTTTCATCAAAAGAGTACGCCGCAGCCGGATTTGCCTTGGCAGAAGTCTTTGCCGCCTGTGATTCCTGCGATTCCTCTGCCGTGTCTGTTCCTTGTGCTTCCTTACCGGTTGTGATATTTTCCTGCGCGGCAGAAAGTCCTTCTGCCTTTGCACCGGCATTGGCAGCTTCTGCATCATCACTGCCGTCTGTCTTTTCCGGCACCTGTAAAATGTCAGAATATTCCTGTGTTACATCTTCTGTCCGAAGTGCTACATTATCCTGTCCAGATTCATTTAAGTTGACGATATTTTCCTGATTTTCTTTTCGTCCGGAATTGACCGCCACCGAATAAATTCCGTATCCAAGTGTCAGAATAATAGCAAATGATATGATTGTGCCAAAGACTTTTTCTTTATTCAGTTTGAATCCACTGTCTTTCATATGAACCTCCATTCCTTTTTCCGCCAGATATCTGACTGACCTTTGATGTTAATATGATTGCCAGTTTTCATCAAACTATACGTCTGATTACTGTGAAACAATGGTAATTCCACTGTAAAATACCTTTAAAATCTGCTCGTAAGAACTGCCTTGTTTTGCCATAAAATCTGCGGTATAAAGGCTTACACCCATACCATCACCTAAGCCTTTTGTCGTAATTTTAATCTTGCCGTTACTGTTTTCAATCGTCATTGCCGCAGACGATAAACCCAGAATTTTTGCAAATTCCGTTCCGCTCATAATGACATTGCCTGCCTGTATTTTGGTCACATAACCGCTGTCGGTTTTCGACACAATCTGAATATCCTGAAACGGCGCTTCTTCATGCAGCCCTGCCTGCTCATAGCCGCTTTTTATCTTTTTGACAAAGTCTTTATATGTAAATGTTTCTACTCTTAAATAATCTGTGCTTTTAATATCCTCCGGGCAGTCCACCGCCGCAAGATATGCATATTTTTCTTCTGAAATCTCACTCCCGGACAACGTCTTTCCGGCACTGACTGCTGTATATTTTGCCTCAATATATGTATTCTGATACATCAAAACACTGCTGCCGGTTGATGCCACACAGTCTGCAATCAACGCATAATTACTTTCATAATTTTCCTGCCATGATGCCTTCATCTGCTTTTCGGTGAAAAATTCCAGACCAAGGCTTGTACTGTCCGCCTGCATCGCTGCTCCCATCACCCGGTAAATATCGGTACGCACCATGACACTTTCCGCTTTTAATACTTCAATTTCCTGCGATTTGTCAAACCGTGCCGCAAGCACCATCACAATAAACTGATTCAAATCCACCGCCTGCGTGGCATTTTTATACTGAATAATGACTTTCCTGCCCTGTATTACGCTTTCCGACACATTCTGCTCAATTCTGCCTGTCACGGTGGCTGTTACGGCATACGGCACAAACAGGTCTATGAGAATCACTACTGTCAGTACGGCGGCTTTATTTCTTAAAAAAATTCTTGTCCGGTTCATCGCGTTTTCCATCTCTTTCCGTAAACCTTTTAAGGTCTGCTATAACAGTTTATGAAAGAAATCAAAAAAAATGTACAGACAGCCGGGAAAGATTTACTTTTCCGGACTGCCTGCACAATTCCGTTTATAATCATTTTTATATCCGGTCACAGACCTGCATGATTTATCAACACTTCCATTTAGTTCATCGGAACGTGGACTTTCTTTAACTTCCAGATATCAGATACATATTCTTCAATCGTTCTGTCGGATGAGAACTTACCTGCATTGGCAACATTTAACATCACGGATTTCGCCCAGCCTGCGCTGTTCTTATAACGGGCATCAATCTGTTTCTGTGCTTCTGTATAAGAACGGAAATCTTTTAAGATAAAGTACGTATCTGCACGTCTTCCGCCCTGGTTACTCAGCAGTGAATTGTAAATATCACGGAACATCTCAGGGTCCTCCGGTGAATATTTACCGTTAATCAGCTCTGTTAAAATCTCACGGACCGCCTGATCATTGTTAAAGATTTCCATCGGGTCATAGCCCCCTTCATTCTCATAGCGGATAACTTCATCTGAACTCAGACCAAAAATCACTGCATTTTCAATGCCGACTTCCTGAACGATTTCAACATTGGCACCGTCCATTGTTCCGAGTGTCATCGCACCGTTTAACATAAACTTCATGTTACCCGTACCGGAAGCCTCCTTAGAAGCCGTTGAAATCTGCTCGCTGACATCGGCTGCCGCAAAGATGATTTCACCGTTGGATACACGGTAGTTTTCAATAAATACGACCTTAATCTTTCCGTTGATGGAAGCATCGTTGTTAATCACATCTGCCACATTGTTAATCAGTTTAATCGTAAGCTTCGCAATCCTGTATCCGGCGGCTGCCTTTGCGCCGAAAATAAATGTTCTCGGTGTCATATCCATATCCGGATTTTTCTTTAATTCATTATACAGATACATTACATGCAGAATATTCAGCAGCTGGCGCTTGTATTCATGCAGACGCTTTACCTGTACGTCAAAGATGGAATCCGGGTCTACATCAATGCCGTTATGCTCTTTGATATATTTTGCCAGACGGACCTTGTTCTTTCTCTTAATCTGCATAAATTCCTGCTGTGCCTTTTCATCATCCACATACGGAAGCAGCTTCTTTAACTGCGGCAGGTCTGTTACCCATGCATCGCCAATCTTATCCGTAATCCATGCGGATAACAGCGGATTGCCGTGTAAGAGAAATCTTCTCTGTGTAATACCGTTGGTCTTATTGTTAAACTTCTGCGGCATCATTTCATAGAAATCCTTTAATTCCTGCTTTTCAAGAATCTCTGTATGGAGCTTAGCAACACCGTTTACAGAGTAGCCTGCGCAGATTGCAAGGTGTGCCATTTTGACCTGTCCGTCATAAATGATTGCCATCTTGCGGATTTTTTCCTGGTCGCCCGGATATTTTGTCTTGATTTCTTCAACAAATCTTCTGTTGATTTCTTCAACAATCTGATAAATTCTAGGAAGCAGTCTTGAGAACAGCTCTAACGGCCATTTTTCAAGCGCTTCTGACATAATCGTATGGTTGGTATATGCAACGGTCTTTGTCGTTACGTCCCATGCTTCATCCCACTCTAAGCCTTCTTCATCCATAAGGATACGCATCAGTTCCGCAACCGCAACAGTCGGGTGGGTATCATTTAACTGGAATGTAACTTTTTCATAAAGCTTTCTGCAGTCGTCATGGTGCTTCTTATACTGGTCTACCGCTCTCTGTACACTGGCTGACACGAAGAAATACTGCTGTTTTAAACGCAGCTCCTTACCTGCATAATGGTTATCATTCGGATAAAGCACTTCGACAATATTCTTTGCAAGGTTTTCTTCCTCAATCGCCTTCTGGTAATCACCCTTATCAAAAGAGTTCAGATTAAAGGTATTGACCGGCTCTGCATCCCAGATTCTTAATGTATTCACGGTATTGTTGCCGTAGCCGACTACCGGAAGGTCATACGGTACTGCAATGACAGAACGGTAATCTTCCTGTACAAACATATCTCTGCCGGTCTTTTCATCACGGTAAGAACGTACATAGCCGCCGAATTTTACTTCATAACGGTATTCGTCACGCTTAATTTCAAACGGATTACCGTCTTTTAACCAGTTATCCGGCACTTCAATCTGATAACCGTCCTTAATCTCCTGCTTAAACATACCGTATCTGTAACGGATGCCACAGCCGTATGCCGGATATTCCAGTGTCGCTAAAGAATCCAAAAAGCACGCTGCAAGACGTCCCAGACCGCCGTTACCAAGTGCTGCATCCGGTTCCTGATCTTCAATCACATTAATATCAATGCCAAGCTCTGCAAGCACTTCTTTAATCTCATCGTATGCCATAAGGTTAATCATGTTGTTGCCGAGCGCACGGCCCATCAGAAATTCCATAGACATATAGCAGACAATTTTAACGTCCTGCTTTTCATATTCCTTGTGGGTTGCAATCCATTTATCAATGATAATATTCTTGACAGAATACGCAACTGCCTGAAACTTCTGCTGATCATCACATTCATCGATATTCTTACGATACAGAAGCTTACAATTATCCTTAATATCCTTTTTAAATTCCTCTTTGTTAAAAGTATTTGTTCTAACCATCTGCGTCCCTCCGCTCACAAAAAGTTTCTGTCTTTTCTTTAAGAAAGTAATAATATACCAATAATTATACACTGCGAACCAGATTTATGCAACATCAGTATCTTTTTTGCTTTCCTATGAATTCCATCTTATTTTCTTGTCAGTTCGTAGTATACAATACTGCCCTGCAACAGTTTTACTTCTTTACGCTCGCCGATTTCATAATACGGCGCAAGCTTTGCCAGATGCTCCTCTTCATGGACATTTATCATGTACGGGTTTACAATCAGTACCGCCTTATCCTTTCCCTTTGATACCATTTCGGAAGAAAAATATTTTACTTCATTATAGAATTCCATTTCCTGTGTATTTTCATTCTCATAAAAAACTCTTTTTTTCGTTTTTTCATCCCAGTTTAAATAATAAAACGGAAGATTGCCGCAGATAAATGAACCGTTGCTGTCCGGGATATAAATATCCGTTGTATCTGGGTGGTAATCCACATCTGCAAGCACTTTATCATATGCCTTGTCAATATACGTATACTGCGTATTATAAATGAGGTAATCCCCGTAATAAATGCTGTTGATATCGCTGACCTTTCCCGTAAAACAAAGCGTTGTATTTCCGGTATCCAGCTTTAAAAACAACCCTCTTGTCACCGGGTCAACCGTAAATACGCACTCACCGGCAAGTAAAACGCCAAATACTGCCGTCACTGCCATGCCTGCATATTTTTTCTTTAAAAATGTGCTTTCCGGCAATTCTGCCGCAAAAAGCGCCATACAATAAAAAAATATCAGATACAGCAAAACATCACCCGCTACATTATATCTTGCCACCGATGCCGTAATATACAGACATGAAAACGATAAAAATGCAACAAATGCTCCGGCGATACCGCAGATTTTACACGATGCCTGAATTTTTTTCCTGCCTTTTACTTTTAAAATAAACCACCACGCAACCGCAATGACAATACCGGCTGTCAGTATCCAATTGAAATTTAACAAAAACTGTTGTTTTAATTTAACTGCCACAAATGCCGGCTGAAAGCCCAGACAATTCTCTCCTGTGCTGTCCCAGCGCAGTCCCGGTTCTTCATTTCCGTTTTGTGTCCACGTTGCAATACCACCGATAAACTTTGTATAATACAGCTGTAACAGTGTCACTGCAAGAATTGCATATAACTTTACATCTTTAAAAATTGCTTTTACGGCATGGCTTCTCTTTTCTGCAATATGCTGGATAAAAATGCCAAACACCAGTCCGCCGACCAGCACCAGTCCTGTTTCTTTCGTCTGAAAGCACAGAAGCGAAAAAAACGCCGCAAGAACCGCCTTGTCATACACATAGCTGTATAACAGAAATATAAAAAATACCGCCAGTGCATAGTCCGGATTAAAATACATGGTCATACCGAAAAACAGTGGTGAAAATGACAGTAAAAATGTACACACCGCTGCTTTTCCTTCTGTAACCTGCGGCAGGATTTTTAAGAATATGCGGTACACACACCACAGCGCCAGTGTCGTCAGAATCAGGCTGGTCAGTGTAACACCGATGACTTCCTGCGAAAAAGCAAGTTCTCCCGGCAGATATACAAGGCAGAATCCCAGTGTCGGATGTCCGCACAGCGCATAATTTTCCACGAACTCTTTAAAACCCGTATATTCAAAATGATGTGTTCCGAGAATCAGCCGATAATAATATTCTCCCGAATCCCAGCGCGGAAGCTGTGAAAGCAGCGGCACACGGCATAAAACTGCAACAAAAATAAGAATCAGCACCCACTTATGCGTATTGAAAAATTGTCGTATATTTTGCAGCGAAGCATTTTCCATACACAGATTTAACAGATATTCTGTGATAAAATAAGCCGCAGCGAAAAAAATCATTGCCAGATAGAAAATACTCCGGCTGTCTGCTGCCACCATATACAGCTTATAAAGTCCGGTTGCCAGACAGAATGTCATCGGAACAATACAGACAACCGCAATCTGACCTGCGTATTTTTTCAGATACCTGCACACCAGAGCAATCAGCACTGCTGTCACTGCCATTGCCGCTATCAGGATACAAAGTGGTCTTTTACCTCTCCATTCCAGTATATAGCCGCCGTAAATCAACGATGTCACCAGCATCAGCAGCACTGCCGCCACTGCATGATACACTTTTTTTAGAAACTCCATATTCATCTCCATTCTTTCTTTACGCTTAAAACGCAAATTGCATCAGGCATATTTTTGAAATAACCTGATGCAATTTGTCCGTTGCAGTACTGTGCAGTGTTACACTAAATTCTCTCTACACCCAGTGTTACCTGCTCACCATTAATATTCCATTCTTTTGTAAAGCCTTTTGCTTCTCCCTCTGTAATGTCTTCTGCCAGAACAATCTTTGTAATCTGTGCTGCATTTTTGTCAATCAGTGCAGAAATCTTGTCATTTCCACTGACCGTTACATGAATCTTATCCATTACTTCAAATCCTGCATCCTTACGCATGGTCTGAAGCTTGCTGATAACTTCACGGATAAAGCCTTCTTCTAAGAGTTCCGGTGTTAAATTCGTATCCATAACAACCGTAATGCCCTTATCGGAGCTTGCCACAAAGCCTTCCTGCTGTGTCATTTCAATTAACAGATCTGCCTTTTCAAGCTGGATATCCTGTCCGTTTGCCTGTAAGGTGATAAATCCGACCTTATTTAACTCATCCATTGCAGCATTGCCGTCAAGTTCACCAAGCTGCTTTCTGATTTCACCTAAGAACTTGCCGTACTTCGGTCCGAGTGTCTTTAACTGCGGCTTAAATGTGTAAGAAGTGAAATCTCTGACATCGTCCTTGTATTCAACTTTCTTTACATTTAATTCGTCTGCGATAATATTGGTAAAGAAATCATCCAGCTTCCACGGCGCTTTAATGAACATCTGTCCGATTGGCTGTCTGTTCTTGATATTGGTTGCGTTACGGCATGCACGTCCGATAACAACGGCATTTAATACGTCTTCCATGTTGTCTTCAAGCTGCTTGTCAATCCATTCCTTATGCACTTCCGGGAAGTCACACAGATGAACGCTGATTGGCGCATTTTTATCAATGCTGCATACAAGATTTCTGTAAATGCTTTCTGTCATAAACGGAATCATCGGTGCGGCTGTCTTACACAGCGTAACCAGTGTTGTATACAATGTCATGTATGCATTAATCTTATCCTGTTCCATGCCCTTTGCCCAGAAACGTTCACGGCAGCGTCTTACATACCAGTTAGAAAGCTCGTCTACAAAGTCTTCCAACACTCTGGCTGTTTCCGTAATCTTATAATTTTCAAGATTGTTGTCCACTTCTTTGACAACCGTATTTAACTTGGAAAGAATCCACTTATCCATAACCGGAAGCTTATCGTATTCCAGTGTATATTTGGTTGCATCAAAATTATCAATATTCGCATACAATACGAAGAACGCATACGTATTCCAGATGGTTCCCATGAACTTTCTCTGACCTTCCGTTACTGCCTTGTCGTGGAAACGGTTTGGCAGCCATGGTGCGGAATTTTCATAGAAATACCAGCGGATTGCATCTGCGCCGTGTGTCTGTAACGCATCAAACGGGTCTACGGCATTTCCCTTGGACTTACTCATCTTCTGGCCGTTCTCATCCTGAACGTGGCCCAATACGATAACATTCTTATATGGTGCCTTGTTAAACAACAGGGTAGAGATCGCAAGCAAGGAGTAGAACCAGCCTCTGGTCTGGTCAACCGCCTCGGAAATGAAATCTGCAGGGAACTGCTGCTCAAAAAGTTCTTTATTCTCAAATGGATAGTGATGCTGTGCAAATGGCATAGAACCGGAATCGAACCAGCAGTCGATCACCTCCGGCACGCGTTTCATCTGCTTGCCGCACTTCGGACATGTGATGGTGACTGCATCAATGTATGGACGGTGAAGCTCGATGTCATCCGGACAATTTGGAGACATGGACTTCAGCTCCTCAATGCTTCCGATGGAATGCTGATGTCCGC
>OGNE01000346.1_pt1 | contig 33485 bp, 26 predicted proteins | sample 1573401 | NCBI WGS metagenome assembly OGNE01 (sample SAMEA2581884, study PRJEB24529) | metagenome | biome: Human gut stool | place: China | collected 2011 | reverse complement strand
TGTAGCTTATATTTGTCGTCCGTTCGTCACCAACTAATATTCAATTAAACAACAATTATCTTGTCTTATTCTTTATCTCTGTATCTATCTTCTCAACAAACTCATCAAGTGAAAGTGTTGTTGTATCCTGCTCACCATGAAGTCTATATGATACTGTCTTGTTTTCCTGTTCGTTAAAGCCAATAACAAGAAGATATGGAACCTTCTGGATCTGTCCCTCACGCATACGATATCCAAGCTTTTCTGCTCTGTCATCAAGTTCTACTCTTACATCCTTTGCAGAAAGTGCATCTACTATTTCGTGTGCATAATTCATGATTTCTTCATTGTCTGTCTTAACAGGCATTACTCTTACCTGTACTGGTGCAAGCCATGTTGGAAGATTACCCTTTGTTTCTTCAAGTATATATGCCATGAATCTGTCAAGAGAACCAAGTATAGCTCTGTGAAGCACAACAGGTGTCTTCTTCTCACCATCCTTGTCTACATATGAAAGATTAAACTTGGCTGGAAGACAGAAGTCTAACTGGCATGTTGAAAGTGTAATCTCGTTACCTACAGCTGGCTTTACATTAACATCAAGCTTAGGTCCATAGAATGCTGCCTCACCTATTTCTTCTGTATATTCAATTCCAAGGCTGTTCATAACATCTCTTAATGCATTCTCTGCCTTGTTCCACATTTCATCATCATCATGGTACTTTGTCTTGTTTTCTGGATCACGAAGTGAAAGTACACAACGATAGTTAGTAATTCCAAAATCCTTGTATGTGCTGAATATAAGATCAACTACACTTGATATTTCATCCTTAATCTGCTCTGGTGTTACGAAAAGATGGGCATCATTCTGACAGAAATGTCTTCCTCTCTCGATACCCTTTAATGTACCACTTGATTCATATCTGAAATCATGTGCTATCTCACCGATTCTTATAGGAAGATCCTTATATGAATGAAGTCTGTTAGCATATATCATCATATGGTGAGGACAGTTCATTGGTCTTAGTACAAAGCTTTCATCATCAACCTGCATCGCTGGGAACATGTTTTCTTTATAGTGATCCCAGTGACCTGATGTCTTATAAAGATCTACTGTTCCAACACAAGGTGTAAGAACATGCTGGTAGCCAAGCTTTCTTTCTTTATTCTTTATATAATTCTCAAGCTCCTGCCATATAACATATCCCTTTGGAAGATACATAGGAAGTCCACGTCCGACTAAGTCATCAACCATGAAAAGCTGCATATCTTTGCCAATCTTTCTGTGATCTCTTTCCTTAGCTTCTTCAAGCTCCTGAATGTGTGCTTCAAGCTCCTCTGGTGTTGGGAAACATACACCATATATTCTTTGAAGAACCTTATTATTGCTGTCACCCTTCCAGTATGCACCTGAATGTCTAAGCAGCTTAAAGTTACGGCATAACTTAACATTATCTACGTGAGGTCCACGACATAGGTCTGTAAAGTCACCCTGCTCATAACATGAGATTGTTCCATCTTCAAGATTAGAGATAAGGTCTAACTTATACTCATCATCCTTGAACATCTCCATAGCCTCTTCTTTAGAGATTTCCTTACGGATAATCTTCTTGCCAGACTTTGCAACCTTCTTCATTTCCTTTTCAATCTTAGGAATATCCTCATCTCTTATAACATCATCACCAAGATCTACATCATAGTAAAAGCCTTCTGCAACTACTGGTCCAACCCAGAACTTAGCCTGTGGATAAAGATGCTTTATTGCCTGTGCCATAAGATGTGCACATGAATGATTTAATGTTTTTAACTGTTCATCTTCTTTAAAATTAACCATTGTTTTTCTCCTTCTAATAAATCATTTCTTAAATTCTTTCCCTATTCTGCCATCATTCCTATAACAACATACTTATACAGTTGCTTTAATATTAAATATATTGTTATAACAACTTCATCTGGCTGTTATTACAACGAAAGCACCCATAGGTAGGTACACTTTCGCCTGCCTAAGGGTGCTTTCACACGGTTCCACCTTATTATTTCACTTTCATGGTCTGTAACGTACACCATACGGTAACGCTTCGAAGCATACAGCAGCTTAAAGCCTCCTTCAGCCTCTTTTACGCACAGCTCAGGAATGGTTTTCATGTAATAGTCACATAAACTGCTTCCACCATATGCAGCTCTCTCTGTATGCTCCACATACACTACTCTTTCCGTCATAGCTTTTATTTATTTGCTTTACTGGTTGTTATTGTACCACGTGATTGTTCAATTAACAACATATTTTTTAAAAAGAGCCATTATTCTTTACTCTTAAAATGTATTTCTGGAACTGCTACTCCTTCATATGTGACATGTGTTTTCTTTTTATCCACGCCTTCTGTGTCCTGTTCTGTTTCTTTTGTCACTGCCATATCAGGGCTTTCATCATCCTGACCATTTATATGAATCTCTGGAATCGCCAGATTATCATATGAAAGATTGTAACCTTTTTTAGGAGTGTTATCTTTATTCCTGATTTTTTTAATAAAATTAAACATATCGTTCCCCCTGATTTAAAACAGCTATGACTATCAGCCAATACCCACAGTTTAACTGTTTTAACTTTTACATTTATAGTAAATTAATAAACAACGTAATAACCAGACTGTTAAGGAAATCTGCGAAAAGACTTCCTATTAATGGGATGATAAGATACGCCTTAACTGATGGAACATATTTATCACATAAGGCCTGCATATTGGCCATGGCATTTGGTGTTGCACCCATACCGAAGCCACATGTACCAGCAACAAGCACCGCAGCATCATAATCTCTTCCCATAACATTAAATACTACAAAATATGTATAAAGTATTATTAACACTACCTGTGCCACAAGAAGTATGACAAGCGGAAGTGCAAGTGATGCAAGCTGCCACAGCTTAAGTGTGATCATAGCCATTCCAAGAAAAAGCGAAAGCGCTATACCACCGAGGTCGTTTATCTCCCCCATATGTATAACAAACTTATCGTTTTCTGCATATTCTGCAATATTTCTCATAAGTGCTGCTGCTATCATAGCTCCGATATATATAGGAAATGTCATTCCTGTCTGTGTAAGTGCCCATGAAAATACTGTACCTATTCCTATCGCTATAATAAGCTGGAATACCGCTGCCGCATACATCTGTGTATGACGCTCATGCTTCTTCTCATCCTCAACTAACAGACTATCATCCTCTGGAATAGCTGTTTTTAAAAGATCCTTCTTCTCTATAAGCCTCTTGCCTAAAGGTCCACCTATAATACTTCCGAATATAAGTCCGAAAGTTGCCGCTGCTGTACATATAGTTGTAGCCCCCTGTACATTAAAATCTTCAAGTACAGGACCAAATGCACCTGCTGTACCATGCCCACCTACCATAGGTATGGAACCTGTACACATTCCTATAAGTGAGTTGAGACCTAATAATTTTGAAAGTCCTACTGCCACAAAATTCTGCGTAAATATAAGCACGATCACAAGCCCAAGAAATACTATCAAAGACTTTCCACCCTTCTTTAGCACCTTAAGATTCGCCTGAAATCCTACAGACGTAAAGAAGAATACCATACACACTTCCTTTAATATATCATCAAACTCAAATTCAAGAATACCTGTTGCGTAACATATACATGTAAATATAGCAAACAGAAATCCACCAACTACAGGAGCTGGAATACAAAATCTCTCAAGTATATCTATCTTCTTTCGTAAATAACTTCCAAGCATCAGGACAGCAACAGCAACTGCCATCGTCTGATACATATCTAACTGAATCTTCATATATCTCTCCATTTCATTTAACGTATTAAAAATATCTGCTGCAGGCTGTTATTCTGTCATTCTGTTCTGACACTCACACCCTGTTTTGTATAATACGCCGCCGCTCCGGCATGAAAAGGAATATCTATACCACCTGTTGCTGCATTCACATCAAATATAGAATCAAGTGATGTGGCATTCTTAATATCTGTGCTATGTGAGAATATAATGCTCGTAATCTGTTCCGTTACCCCTGCTGACAGGTTAGCTGATGCCACAAGTACTGCCCTCACACCTATTGTATTAACAGGCTCACTTTGTCCTGTATATGTATCAGCTGGTATTGTATATCTCTCATACAAAGGATATGCGGTTAACATTTTCTCTATACATTTCTCATCAATACTTATGACATCTATAGAACATTTCTTAGAAAGCTGCTCTATAATACCTGTTCTTATTCCTGATGTAATAAACATAGCATCTATTTCGCCTGCTATTAGCTTATCCACAGCTTCTGAATAGTCCATGTTAACTGTCTTTACAAGCTCCTCTGTAATACCGCTTACTTTAAGTATCTCTTCTGCATTCTTCTCTGTTCCTGACTCAGCCGCACCTATACTTACAGTTTTACCCACAAGGTCATCAATCGTTTCGATACCTGATGCACTTTTTACTATTATCTGGCAGACTTCTGTATACAATGCTGCCACAGCTTTATAACCCTTCTTATAATCTCCGTCCTTAAAAGTCCCTTTACCATTATATGCATCACTTAACATATCAGCCTGGACTATTCCAAGGTCTATATAGCCTCCGGATAAAAGCCTGAGATTCGCTACTGATCCTGCTGTAGCCTTAGTTTCAAATGAATAATCACTCATATCATCATGTGCAAGCTGTGAAAATGTATTCGCATACGAATAATACACTCCACCTATATCTGCCGCACCAAATCTTATATTCTTACCTGTACCACTGCACCCAGTCATGACAAGCATAATAAAAGCAAGCATCAACACCGCTGTCCGTTTCATAAATAACTCTCCTGTATGTATTCTTAATTATAAGTAACTACTGCATACAAATCATGATTTTAGCGCAGAAATCTATTTTTCATGCTATTAACCACGTAACATCAATTCCTGTTCCACTACTTCACCATTTTTTATATATTTTCTTGGCACTCTCTTACTTACTGCACATGTCAGCTCATAAGGAATAGTTCCAGCCATCTTTGCCATCTTCTCGATAGGATTCTTTTTACCAAAAATCTCAACCTCGCTTCCGACATCTACCCCTGTCTTATCTGTTAAATCTATCATGCACATATCCATGCATATTTTGCCTCTTTGTGGTGCCAGTCCTTCACTTGTCATAAGCTCATATCTGTTAGAAAGACATCTAAAGAAGCCATCAGCATATCCATAAGGAACAACGCCTATTCTTGTTTTCTTATCTGTCTTATATATTCCACCATAGCTTATGGCTGTTCCTTGTGGATACGTCTTTATAGTGCTTACTGTTGTCTTAAGGGACATCACTGGCTTAAGGTCAAGCTCATTTGCAAATTCACCATATCCATACAGCAAAAGACCCGGTCTTACCATATCCAGCCATGTTTCCGGATATCTTGCAACTGCCCCTGTATTAGCACAGTGCCTTATCGCAAACTTCCTTCCCAGCTTTTTTTCCACTGCATCTATGACACTTGTAAACAATTCAAACTGATGTTTTGTATATGCCTTACATTCATCACCAAGCCCATCTGAAACAGCAAAATGCGTAAATATTCCTTCAGGCATAAGTCCTGGAAGTAAGCACCCCTCACATATTCCCTCAACACCACTGTCAAAGTATTCGCCATCACACAGATAGCCAAGTCTTGACATACCTGTATCAACCTTTATGTGTATCTTTAATATACCACCGCACTTAACTGCTTCCTCACTGTATTCAAGTGCTTTAGCCTTACATGTAACTGCCTGTGTTATATTATTCTTTATAAGTTCACCAACCTCCTCCTTAGGTGTATGTCCAAGAATAAGTATTGGCATTGTTATACCGTTGTGTCTTAACTCTATAGCCTCATCTATACTGCTCACTGCAAGATAATCTGCACCAAGCTCTTCAAGAAGCCGGCTTACCTGTACCGAGCCATGACCATATGCATCTGCCTTTACTACCCCTAAAAACTTAACATTATCACCTATTCTTTTTCGTAATGTCTTATAATTATGAGCAAGAGCATCAAGATCTATCTCTGCCCATGTTCTTCTTAATGTTGACTTCATATTAATCTCCATTCCTGCGCATGTTTTTGCACTGACCATCATTTCATCTATTATATTCTGATTGACATTTTCATGCAACTATTCTCTTTTATTATTCTACACTTAGTACAACTCTACTCTTTCGTCAGTAATCTCCATCTCTACCCTGTTGGTATTCATCTGCTGGTCATTAACCTCCATGGTATACTCAAGTAAAATATGTATTGTATCCTCCTGCCTTTCTATCATGAGGACACTTGTAAATATAGAGATATTAATACTTCCGTAAGGAGTATTATAACAGCTGACCGTTTTCTTGTTTTTTACGAATTCCATACATGTTGTGATAGCACCCTTTCTGCTTACTTCAACACAGTCATCTGATATTTTTATAAGACTTACTGACTTCTGGTCTGCACCATCATAGACTTCTTCAAACTTTATATATTCCTTACCGCCACGCTTTGTATATCTGCCTACATTTATGACTTCTATGTTATCAGCCTCTTCTTTAATGCTTCCATCTGCTGCCTGTTCTTCTAACGCAAGCCCTTTTAACTTAATATACACCTTATCTTTCATATATTCCTTACTCCATTTTTATTTGTATTTTTCATCTGCCGGAATCTGCACAGCTTTTTAACCACTATATTAATCACTTAATAAATCACTCAATATCACTCAATAATTACTCAATAATTACTCTATAATTACTCTATAAATCTGTTAAATATCTTAAGATACTTAAATCTAAACTTCACATTTTCCCCTGATACCATACTGTATTCTTCCTCTGTGAGCACTCCTTTAAGTTCTTCCTTTGACTCCTCTGGAACCTCACCATATACAGCATCAACAAAACATAAAGGTGGATATAAGACACACCACCAGTTTTTACCCTGTGCCTCTCCTATATCTACCCTGAAAGCCTCATATTCTCCGGGTGGAAATGTCATGTCTCCATATGTTTTCATAGGAAAATAACAGTTCTCAAAATACACGTTAACATCACTTTCATCTCCAAGACTCCTAAGTGTTGCAGCTGCAACATTCCTTATATTCTCACTTTCGTTATAAAGCAGCTGTCTGGACTCATCAACTGACTGTGACTTTGAAAGAACCGGACTTATATAAGCCAGCACTGCCTCTTTGACCTGCAGTTTAAGCCACTGGTCTTCTTTTGAATCACTTTCTGCCCTTACATGAAACCTGATAATATTAGAAGCAATTCCCTTCTGAAGCTGTCTTTCCTCACTGTCACTATACAACCTGCCACCTGCAATTACAAGCATAATTGTCGCGGCTAAGATAAATACCCAGCCAGCCTTATTGTTTTTATCACATTTTTTATTAATATGCTTTTTCCCATATCCTCCAGATTTTCCACTACTCATTATTCCCTCCATAATATTTATGTACTAAATAAGCTTTTAACAATAATAGCAGCTTATAAGCTGCCTTACGTTTAACATTAATGTTACTCACACATACATAATTCCCATATAATGGAGATCTATACCTAAGCTCTTACAATTTCCATAAAAATAGCAATACCATAAAAATAACGATACCATACAATCTGACTGATTCATATGATATCGTTACTCTTTATGTTATGATATACGCATCAATTATACCTAAATATTAAGAAGTCTTATAATACCCTTTTCCTGGTTATTAACATGCTGTCTTACTATAACCTTGGCCTTCTCAACATCTTTATCTGAAAGCTGCTTTATGATATCGTTGTGCTCACTTATAAGAATAGAATGGGTCCTTGCATCCTTAACATATTCAAGACGATATCTGTACATCTGCTCACTAAGACTGTTGATAAGCTGTATAAGCCTCTGGTTATCTGTCATTGAATATATAATATTATGAAATGCCACATCAGCATTTACTATCGCTACCACATCCTTTGATACTATAGCCGCTTCAAACACCCTGTTAGCTGTTTTCAACTCTTCTATGTATTCTGCTGTAACATTTTTACATGCAAGTGTTGCTGCAAGCTCCTCAAGTGCTGAACGTACTTCAAGAACATCCCTCATGTCTTTAACAGTTATATGGGCAACCTCTGCGCCCTTTCTTGGTATCATAATAACAAGTCCTTCAAGCTCAAGCTTTCTTATAGCCTCTCTTATAGGTGTACGGCTTACACCAAGCTTGTTAGCAAGCTGTATCTCCATAAGCCTTTCACCAGGCTCCATCTCTCCGGTAAGAATAGCCTGTCTTAATGTATTGAAAACAACATCTCTTAATGGAAGGTACTCATTAACATCCATCTTTAATTCGCCTTTCATCTTCTAATCCTCCATATGTATATCTCTATATTAGTAAACTTCCGGTTTTCGTATGACATCATATATTTTCTAATATACACAATCCCTATACTTAAAATGTTTCTGTTATATATACCTGCCTTGCATCCTCCTGTGCCTTTAGGTATTCTTTGCATTTAAGTGCTGTCTGCTCATCAGGAAATATGCCAAACACTGTAGGACCGCTTCCACTCATCATGGCATTATACGCCCCCTGGCTTATCATATCGTTTTTAATCTTGGCAATAACAGGATACATAGGCACTGTAACATCCTCAAGCACATTCCCCATACGCTCTGCTACCTTCTTAACATCTCCTTCGTTAATAGCTTCAATAATAGCATCTATATCTGGATGCTTCGTTATAGCCCCCGCATCTAGACTTTCATACACCATTTTTGTTGAAACGTTGATAGGTGGCTTGGCAACCACTATATGACAATGTGGCATAGGTGAAAGCTTTGTAAGTTTCTCTCCTATTCCTTCTGCAAGTGCTGTTCCTCTCATAATGCAGTATGGAACATCTGCACCTATCTTAACCCCCTGTTTCATAAGCTCTTCGTTGGATAAACCAAGTTCAAAGAGTCTGTTAATTGCAAACATCGTTGACGCAGCATCTGTACTTCCACCTGCCATTCCTGCTGCTATAGGAATGAACTTGTTAAGGTCTACATCTATACCACCGCTAAATCCATACTCATCCTTCATAAGCTTGTAAGCCTTGTATATCAGATTGTTTTCATTAACAGGAAGAAACTTAAGATTAATGTTAATCCTTATCTCATCTTCGGGAATCTTTGTGATTATAAGCCTGTCATATATTCCAACAGTCTGCATAACCATTCTGACATCATGATACCCATTCTCCCTTTTACCCAATACATCAAGACCTAGATTAATCTTGGCTCTCGCCTTAAGTCTAATTGAATCCATATCTTTTATCTCCAGTTTTATACAAGTATTAGTGTCAAAATCACCTTTCATACTCATATCATTATATAAAACATATTGTATGAAAGCAAGTACAATGAGCCAAATTATACGTAAATTGTTGCAAACAGTTGCTTTTTAACGCACTGCTTAAAGCCAGTCATAATATGTATAAAAATTCCCGGAACCAGAACTTATTGGCCAGTTTCGGGAATGTATAAAGATATAAAATCGTGTAAGCATTAAATAAATATATCAAACTGCTTCGTTAACATCAGCACCTGAAGCTTCAACATCTGAATTCTTAGTTTTTTCAATCTTAATGGTTGACTTCTTCCAGATACCTGTCCAGTAAAGTATATATAGTATTACAGCCGATGTAGCATTACTTACTACAACCGCATACCACACGCTCTCTACCCCCATTCCAAGCACATGGGAGCATACCCATAAGGTTAGGAATCTGAATATCCAGATACGTGTTGCATCTACTGCCATAGTTATCATAGTATGCCCACAGCCCTGAAACAGTCCCTGTGTAACATTATAAAACGCATTTGTCCAACAGCACATTGCCATGATAGATAAGAAATCTGTTGCAAGTGGTACTACATGCTCATCAGTTGTAAAGAATCTGACCATAGGCTCTGCAATAACTCTTCTTGAAAGAATCATGCCACATACAAACAGGAATATCGCCCCTATTCTAAGCGCTATATGATATGATTTATCAGTCCTTTTTACATTGCCAGCACCCATATTCTGACCAACGATAGTTGATATGGCAGAACCGATACCATTAGCCGGCATGGTTATGATACTGTTTATCTTGTTACCTATGCCATATGCTGTCATCGCAGTTGCTCCATACACATTGACATTCTTAGTCATAAGAAGGAAACCAAACTGCATTGTACTTCCTCCTATAGCTGTAGGCAGACCTATCTTTAAGATAGACATAACCTTGCTTTTATCAAACCTGAAGCCCCTGAAGTTAATACGCACAAGCTGGTTCTTTCCAGTAAGGGCAGCTACTCCTATAACTGCACTTGGAATTTTGGCTATAAGTGTTGCAAATGCTGCACCACCTATACCCCACTTAAGTACAACTAAGAAAAGTGGATCAAGTATGAGATTAATCGAAACACCAAGTATATTAAGCAGTAATGGTCTTACAGTATCTCCCTGTGCCTGCTTTACCGCAGAATACAGATTAATCATAAAAAGGAATGGTAAATCCATAACTACTATTCTTAAATATGTAAGTCCATAATTATATATATCACCTTCCGCTCCAAGCCATCTTACAAGACCTGATGAACATAACCAGCATATGCATGCACATACAACAGAAAACCCTAGTGAAGTTATACATATATGGTTAGCCATAGAATTTGCCTGTTTATCTTCCCTTGCACCAAGATATTGTGATATAAGAATCGCACCCGCTGTTGTTATGCCAGCTCCGAAATTAATAAGTATATTCTGAAAAGGCGAAACAAGCGTTATCGCTGCCTGGCTTGTTGTTCCTATCTTTCCAAGCCAGAAGGTATCCGTAAGATTATACATTGACTGTATAAAACTGTTAAGCATAACAGGTATTGCCAGCGTAAGTATTGCCCTTACAAGATTACCATTAAGAATCATCTCTCTTTTACTGTCACTTATTGGTCTTGCCATGTTTTCTGCCTCTCTTTCCCATACACTCACGAACCCGCGCTGCGCGCTTTTTCGTCCTGCTTCGCAGCCGCTTCCTTTTCTTTTGCGCTCATTATGTCTTAATTTACTCTTTATTTTTTCTAATATATATGTTAGCATAAAAAGCAGTAATTTCTACTAATTATTATTTATATTTAATGCAAATTACAGATTATTTGTACGTTTTCGATTTTATGTGCAGAAATGAGGACTACTATGTTACAGGATATGCAAAAGAATTTTGAAATCAAAAAAATTAAACGTTCAGCATGTAAGATGAAGGAACCACATTCCCATCCATTTCATGAACTGTTCTATCTGGCAAAGGGGGAATGTACGGCATTTCTAAGCCATAATATATATAAGTTCAGCAAGGGCGATATTGTCATAGTCCCAGCTGGAACCATACATAAAACTGATTATACAGGAAAAGGTATCAACGAACGTATCGTTATAAGTTTTAAAACATCTGTTACTGACTGGCTGAGTAACGTCGTTGGAACTGATATTGTATCCGATGTCATGCAGACTGGTGTTATAACTATACCTGAAAAAAGAAGGGATTATATAGAAAAGCTTCTTGATAAGCTTATATTTGAAAATGAAGGTCAGGATCCTCTATCACCCGGCTTCGTAAGTGTGGCTCTGGCTGAGCTTATACTCTTCATCGCAAGATGCAAACAGTATGAGGAAAATGTTATAAAAGAAATCGATGTAGACAACCAGATTATGCAGGAGGTTGCCACTTATATATACAACCACTACAGCGAAAAGCTTGTTCTTGAAGACATGGCAAAGCAATTCAACCTGAGCCGTTCATATCTTTCTAAAAAATTTAAAAGTGTAACTGGTTTTGGTTTTAAGGAATATATTATTAATGTCCGAATAAAACACGCTTGCGAACTGCTTCTTAACACGAATAAATCAATAACCACAATTGCTTTTGAATGTGGCTTTAACGACAGCAACTATTTTGGAGATGCATTCCGCAGAACCAAAGGTATATCGCCAAATAAATATAGGAAAAATCAGGAGAATATATAATATTTGCAGCTATTAATTTTCCGCCAGACCAGCCGATATATTAAATATAACAAAAGCCATGGATGGCTGTTACCTTATTTACATAATTTAATTCACAATCACTAATGATGGTTAGAATGGAGGAATAATATGGGATTAAACGGAGTTAATTCTTATTACACAGGTTACGAGGCAGTCTCTGGTAAAAAGACTGCTGCTAAAGACATAGACAATACAACAGCTTCTAAGAATACAGATGTTGCTGCCACATATGAGGCTTCAAACGTATCTGATAAAACATCTGCATCTTCTGTAAAAAGCAAGGCTGCTAATCCAGAACTCATAGCAAAGCTTAAAGCTGACTCTGATAACCGCTTACAACAGCTTCAGTCACTTGTCACTAATATGTTTAAGAAGCAGGGAATAACTATAGGAACTGCTGATGATATGTGGAAGGTGCTTGCGAGTGGTAACTTCACAGCAGATGCTGATACTATTGCCAAAGCAAAGGAAGATATATCCGAGGATGGCTACTGGGGTGTTAAACAGACATCAGATAGAATCTTTGATTTTGCACAGGCTCTTGCTGGTGATGACGAAGAAAAGATGAAAGCTATGAAGAAAGCTGTAGAAAAAGGCTTCAAGGAAGCTACTAAAACATGGGGTAAAGAACTACCTGATATATCTAAGAACACTTACAATGCTGTTATGGATAAGTTTGATAAGTACTTCTCTTCCAAAAAAACAGATTCCACAGAAGCATAATATAACTTAATACAATAAGCTGATAAAGCCAGATAAAATATGCCACACATTTACTTATGTGCATACATATTTTATCTGGCTTATATTTATTGTTTATTTCTGCTCCTGCATGCTCTCTTTTATCAGCAGCAGCCTTGTACCGCATGGTACAACATCACTGTCAGATAATCTTTCAGCCTTCTCATTGTCACTTCTTATTGCATCACAGGTAGTATTATATTTCTTTGCTATATCCCACATGCTGCATCTGCCATCAGATATATATCCTACCATGGAAGGCAGTGAAGCATAATACTCTTCATCTGTTGGTATGTACTCACACTCATCTATGGTAGGAAAATCTACCGGTTCAAAGCATATGGCATCCAGTGATACTACTGCCTTCACCTCTATCTTTGCATTACTTCCCATAGATGCTGTAAGCTGTTCTATGCATGGTCTTATCTGATATTCTATATTCTCTTTATCATACTCCTTAACTGCTACGACCCCGGTGTAAGGTATAACAGAATTCACACTGCCCATAGGCGCATTATCATCAGATGTTATATAACATACATTTACCATAACTGCGCCTGTTACTTCTATACCCTCTGGAACATATTCATAGTCATCTATCTGGACTCTGGCAGTTGCATTCACTATCTGCAGAAGGTTAATATAATCTGCCAGCTTTATGTTATCAGAAACTCTGCACTTTGTATTGTTTCTTATAAGAAGCTTCTTAAGATGTACATCTGACTGTTTTTTATTCATTGTTCCTAACGGAACATATATATCCCACAACGCTGTCTTTTTACTGTCTTTATATGAGCGGATATCCATATCGAGTACAAGTTCTACTGCTATATCCCTGTTGTTCCCATCATAATCAGGTCTTACATCGATATTTTTCCCCGTCATATTAAAGCCCACATAACATATACTGTCAGGGTCGGCACCACTCACATCTATTATCCCTGTAAATGGAACTGCTGTCTCATACCATTGAACAGAGCCCGCAGCATCATTTCCAATATACATTATAAATACACTCAGTTCTCCGCTTACGCTTAACCCATCTTCTGTCATCCGCGTACTCACATTTCTTACATCAACATCATCCCATACAAGCTCTGATATATCTGTTTTTCCGTTTGGTAATGACATACTCTCCTTAATTCTTAGATTGTCACGCATATTGACATCCATCTGCGCATACTCATAATCCTTGAAAAGCAGCTGCGGCTTACATCCCTCATCTTCTGATATCTGTGCTGCGACTTTTGCATTTTTAATCTCTTCACAGGTAACTGTGATACTTACTATCGCTTTAACACTTATCTTTCTTGAGTTAACAGGTTTGATTGTGAGGTCTTCTATGTATGCTTTACATGTCACATCTGTATCGGCTGCATCACATGACAGATTCACATTCTCCACAAAATGCAGACTTCCATCCAGCCTTACCGGTATAAGCCTGCCTCCCTCCTGTCCTTTGCCTATATATAGCACGGCATATTTCAGATTGCCCTCAACCTGTGCTTTATCCTGATTGACCCTTACTCCATCAGTCACAACCAATCCAAAATCCTTTATTATACTGTCTATATCTGCCTTACTGTCTGGTACATTATAATCATCATCCAGTGTTATCTGCGTTGTATTAGAGCATTTTATAGTATATTCATGAATATTGTCATATTTAAGCTCCAACTCATATACCTCCTGATATCAATGTTTGCTGACAGTGAACTGCTTTATTAAAGCGGATCCACTCGATTCTACCATCATTCTATGCCTTGATCATCCCTTGTATTCCTTATTAATCCATAATCTTACTTATTCACATTACAGGCAGCCGTATCTATCATAGAAAATCTGAATATATATGTCATGCTACATCCTAAACACCACTGTCTCATCCCTTTTTTCATATTTTAATACTATGTATGGAGTTGTTGGCACTTCATTAACAGGCTCATTTTCCGCAGGTCCCATAAGTGTAAAATCAGCATATATAGCGTTACCACTCTTATAGACATCATTTACCTTAATGCTATATCCTGATGTTTCCTTGGTTCCAAAACCTGCAACAACATATGTATAATCTTTCGTTGTATATGTCATTCTTAATGTATTTGTTTTTTTGTTATCTATAAGCTTCTTTAACTCTGCTGGAAGGTCTTCATTCTCTACAACTGTATAATCAATCACCTCATGCTCTTTTGACTCATTCTTACTGCAGCCAGTCATAGTCATGATGCTTAAAACTATGATGCACAATATTGCAGGTAATATGTATATGTATCCTTTTAAAGCACAGAAATATTCTTTTGATGTATACTTATCCACAGATTGCTTTGCATCCTTAGTATTATATCCACATAATCGAGACATAAAAAAATCCCCTTGTTAATAAGACTAATAATATCTTATTAACAAGGAGATTCCTTTATGCTTATATTTATTAATATTTTTATAGCTTCAATAATCAGTCAGCGACATATCCTTTACTCTTAATAACATCTATAACCTGATCCACATACTTTTCACACTCATCATGAGTTCCGGCCTCAACCATAACTCTTATAACAGGCTCTGTACCACTCTCTCTTACAAGTATACGTCCATTCTCACCAAGTATATCTGCCACTCTTTCTACTGCTGCCTTAACATCCTCATCGTTCTGTGCTGTAGGCTTATCATATACACGTACATTCTTAAGCACCTGTGGATATATGTGAAGTGGTGCTGCAAGCTGTGCTAATGACTTTTTCTTTGCTATCATAACCTCCATCATCTTAAGTGCTGTTATGATACCATCACCTGTTGTTGCATACTTGCTGAATATGATATGTCCAGACTGTTCACCACCAAGACGGTATCCATTCTGTGACATACACTCATATACATACTTATCTCCAACCTTAGTCTTTTCATAATCAATACCTGCAGCATCGAAAGCCTTATAAAGACCAAAGTTCGACATAACTGTTGTTACAACAGTATTATCTATAAGCTTTCCTCTCTCCTTCATATAACATCCATATATATAAAGGATATGGTCTCCTGTTATAACATCACCATTCTCATCTACACAAAGACATCTGTCAGCATCACCATCAAAAGCAAAGCCTGCATCAAGATGCTCTCTCTTTACAAGATCACATAAGCCTTCAATATGTGTAGAACCACAGTTAGCATTGATATTAGTTCCATCAGGGCTTGCATTGATAACATAAGTCTTGGCTCCAAGTGCATCAAACACAGCTTTAGCCAGTGTCCATGCACTTCCGTTAGATGCATCAAGACCTATACGCATTCCCTTAAAGGAATATATGGCAAGACTCATAAGATATCCCATATATCTGTTACGTCCCGCTGTATGGTCTACCGTACAACCTATCTGTTCCTTTGTGGCATATGGGATATCTCCCATCTCACCATCAAGATACTTTTCTATTTCGCCTATAACATCTTCTCTCATCTTTTCGCCTTTGCTGTTGATGAGTTTTATACCATTGTCATAGAAAGGATTGTGGCTTGCTGATATCATAATACCGCAATCAAAATCCTCCGTTCTTGTTACATAGGCAACACTTGGTGTTGTTGTTACATGCAGAAGATAAACGTCTGCTCCTGATGCTGTAAGTCCTGCAACAAGAGAATACTCAAACATATAACTGCTTCTTCTTGTATCCTTACCAATAACAATCTTAGCTTTTCCATCTTCCTTTTCCTTACCATAAAACCATCCAAGGAATCTTCCAACCTTAAATGCATGATCTACTGTAAGTGTAACATTAGCTTCTCCACGGAATCCATCAGTGCCAAAATACTTTCCCATTATTCTGCCATCATCCTCTCTGTTGACCAGATTTCAACTTCATACTTGTTAGCCTTGTTGTATCTCTTTCTAAGATCCTTAAGCTGCTTAAGGTATTCTAACGTAACCTTGCCTGAAAGCTTTGATTCGCCCTCTGTTCTTTGCTGGAACTTATAAGGTATCTCAATAACCTTCTTATATGAACCCATAGCAAGGACTTCAACCATAATCTTCCATCCTATAGGCTGAAGGTCTGCATGTGCTATAACTTCACGCCTGAACATAAAAAGACCACTTGTAGGGTCGGATATCTGTCTTAAACAAGGAAGCATCCACTGTCCTATCTTTCGAGCTGTTCCAGATACGAACTTTCTGTACCAGTTAAGTCCACCATCATCTCCACCTGGTATAAGACGGCTTGGTATACAGAAATCTGCTCCACTTTCCATAGCCTTATACATATATTTAAGTACAACTGGTGGATGCTGCAGATCAGCATCCATACAAGCCATATAATCACCCTTTGCAAGTTCAAAGCCGCGAAGAACAGCTGTTGCAAGACCAGTTTCTCCTGTCCTGTGTTCCATCCTTACCTGTGGGAAGTCTTTGGCAACCTCCATAATAACCTCTGGTGTATTATCTTTACTATCATCTACAAACAGTATTTCGTAATCTATCCCCTTAAGTGCATCATTTATCTGTGTCACCAGATTTCTAATATTCTTTCCCTCATTAAATGTAGGTACAACTACTGATAACATATTTTTCTCCTTCTGATATCTATAACATTCTGTAGCTTATTCATCTGCAAAGTAATGTGCAGTCACATTCATCTTATACATGATTACTTTATACAATAATAGTAATTCTAAAAAGCGTGTTAATTATAATACCTTTATGTAAAGTTCGCAAGTATTTTCACAAAGTATACACAATGCGTGTTTTTGTACATTACTATTCAGCTTTAACGTTACATAAGCAGTCCATCCCAGAAATACCATGCCGATATACATATAACCTCTGCAGCTGCAAGAAGTACCATAATAAAACGCCTTGTATTTCTGCCTGTTAAAAGCAGGGCTTCTGTAACCCCTATATATACTACAAATGAACCGACTATGAATCTTAATGTACTCATGACACTTGAAGTAAGCGGTATCATAAGTGCAATTATGCCAAATATACCACAGGCATAATGTTTCCTTACCAGCATAATCACATACAACAACAAGGTAAAAACACACAGCCAGCCAAGTATAATTCCGTTTATCTGCTTAACATCTGACATCTCTCCAAGCCTGCCAGTACATGATTTAATAAGTACTCCGATAACAGGAAACAGCTTCTGCGTCCTCCACGCCTTCTGCACATGATAAAAAGCCCATGCATCTCCACAAAAGCCTCTTAAAAATGTCATATAAACAAATATTCCCAAAGGACATATAGCAAGTGCCAACAGCTTTCCTGCATCTGATATAACATCTTTTATAAATGCTTTTATAGCTGCCACAATCCTTCTTTCCTCATCTCTATGCTGCTTATACATAGAAACATACATATCTGTAAGTAACACAACTATCAATGTACAGCCTACTATTCTGGTTGCACTTGCAAATGCTGCAGACACTCCTGCCATCATATAGTTTTTTTTCTTTGTGTTATAGAAACACAGCACAACACACATAGTAAACAGGCTTTCTGTATACATAGAACCATAATATACTGCACATGGTCCTGCAAACATCAGAAATATGATTATATTTTCTATATCCACTCTGTCATACTTATCTGTATCAAGCTCCAGCCATGCGAATCTAACAGCATAATATACTGCAATTATTATGCATATGTTAGACACCAGCATGCCAATAGCATATGTGTTTATATATCCACCTGTAATAATCCTAATCAGGGCACACACCATAGGATACAGCGGAAAAAAAGCCCAGTTAGCCATGCCTGAAGACCTTGGGAGCTTATATCCTTCCTCCGCCAGCTCCTTATACCATTCTGCATCCCATGGATTCATATAATACAACAGGTTATGTGGTGTATCTGCCACAAGATTCATGACTGGAACCATAGCCCACATTACAAGGCGTGATAACAACCAAACAACTATTATTTTAGTAAAAAGTCTGAGCTTTTCATTATTCTTATAGTGCTCTATAAATACTGAAAACATTTATATCCCCAATACGTATCTTATATTAACTATTATACTTGCAACAAGAGGTATTGCAAACATAAGCACTGCAAGTACTACTATAATAGCCATATACACACCACTTGCACATGCCTGCATCCATCCCGGTATTCTTATATTCTTATAATGATCAACAACCATAATGGCAATCATAGCTATAAGTACAAGAACAGATATGAGCAATCCTTTATCCTTAGCAGCCGGCTTAAATGTAAATACTATCTCATTTTCGCCACTATTAACAGAAACTCCTGTAAACATTCCTGCAATATCTTTAGTTTCGCGTTTTTCACCATTCACTGTTACTGTCCAGTTATCACTCTTTATTATAGGAACCATAACATAATCATCTGTGCTGCTTCCATTAACCTTTACAGTAACCGAATTGTTTGTGTATGTAACCTCACTCTGCCTATTCTCATACTTCTTACATAAAGAATCAAGTTTATCAAGGTCAATACCACCCATAGTAAATATGTAGTTTCCAACTGACACCTCACCATTATTATCAAGTGGTCTTGCATAATCAAGTTCAACGGTAACATCCTCATTTTCAAAAGTACCAATATATATAAGTCCATTATTATAATCAGTTGCATAATACTTATTACTTACATTACCTATAGTTGGTATATCTATCTGCTTTCCATTAACTTTTATTGTAAGACTTCTGAACAGATTAGAAACATTAGCATCCGATGTTCCTATATTACAATCTGCAACACTCATATACACTGCTGCTTTTCCACTTATCTTATCCTTATAGGTCTGTACAACATGCGTTGTCTGTGTTGACTTATCTGGTGTTGTATTATCAGAGGCTTTATTTATATCTGCTGTCTGTGCTGCACTTACCTCGTATGTTCCTGTACCTGAAAGCTTTCCATACTCTGTTACAAGCTTATCTGAATCACCACTTAAGGCACTGTACATAAGATTATGAAGATATATCCAGTCCCTGGCTGTTGTGTTCCAGTTATATCCGGATTCTGTGCTGTTTTGCTGGCTCACTTCTGAGAGCTTTGTAAAATCTTTGCTAAAATCTATTGATGCTAACCTGCTGCTTGTAACCATCGCAAAAGGAAGCTGATAATTAGCCTTGTACAGGTCATATTCGTTATCTTCTGTTCCTTCCTTCTCCAATGTATACAATGAACTGTCTAACTTATTAATATTAACCGCTTCTGTTACGTGTATAAGTGCATCTGAAAATACTGTTCCGCCTGAATCAAGCGCCCAGAGAAAATACTTTGAATGTCCCCATCTTACAGTTTCTTTCTGTGTATTCTTCTGAAGTGCTGCTGTAAAGCTTGAAAGTGAACCTCTCTTCATAACAAGCGGATAGTTCGCATTCATACTTAAATCAGGATTCGTCACTCTGTCTACAGGTGAAGAGCTTATACCAAGATTATTCGTTGCATTAACTGCAAGCTGCACATAGTCACCATACTGATATGGCGCATATGTGTAAAACTTAGGTGGTCCTGTCATGGTAAATGCTCCTATGAACACTTCAACTGTCACAAGACTTATGACAATACTTACCTTATAACCATTCTTCATAACTGTTACACCTATAATGTGTATTACAAGCATAACTGCAAATACCGCAATAAAGAATACAAATGCTGCTACATATGAGTTCACTGGAAGTTTATCATATATCACTGCCATAACTGCACATATAATAACAGTTACCACTGCCTGTATAAGAGCCTTCTTTTTCTTAATACAGTCATTTACCAGCACCTTATCTGCATATGCACAGGAAAGACATATAAGTGTAAATGCAATAATATAACCATTTCTTAATGTATAACCATTATATGAGCCAAAATGCCACATAATGTTAGTACCTTCCGCTATTGCCTGTACCATAACGATAGCTATAAGCGATATGGCATACCAGTTAAATCTTCTTGCAGCTTCATCATTCTTATATCCCACTGCTTTCATGCTTCTGTGGATTCCTGTAAATATTATCACGAAGAATAATCCCATGCCATAAAACATCATTATTCTCTCAAACTCACCGAGGCTGAAGCTTCTGAAGGTCGGATTAGATATCCATGAAAAATACTGGCTTACAAGCGACTCTGTATTACCGGTTCTTTGTGACTGTGAAAGCTGTGCAAATACTGGTATAAGCATAAATGCTGAAAGAGCAATTCCTGTGAATGTGCCAATGCCTACATTCCACGCCTTCTTGCATCTTTCCTTCTTATCACACATGAATATAAGATACATACCGCCAACAAGAAGAATATATACAAGTGACATAGCAGCAAGATAATAATTGATTATGAACATAACTGCTACCATGATGATATAAAAAAGCTTCTTTCCTGTCTTTTCCATAATATCAAGTGCCATCATAAGAAGTGGAAACAGTGCAACTATATCCATCCATGGTGTGAAGCATGATGCATACAGCAAAACATATCCGCAGAAAGCATATGCTACTGCAAACAACGCCTTTATGTTATATGACAGTGAGTTATATCTTTTATTAATAAAAGCATACATTGTAACTGGCATGACAAATGTTTTTATAACAGTAAGCACTGATATAAATTCAAGTATATAATCTCTTGGACAAAGATATAAAAACAGATTGAATGGGCTTATCATAGAGAATGCTGACATACTCATAGACACATTCGTTCCAAGTCCTGTATACCAGTCAAACCATATACTGGCATCACCATGCATGGCATCCCACAGATGTGCATACAAAGGTGCAACCTGCTGCATATTATCAAAAAGGTCTATTCTGCTGCTTCCAAAGGGCCATATACCCTTAGCCACAAGAACTATTAACATAACAAGTAGTGTTATCAATCCCGGAAACAGATAACCCAATATCTTTTTTCCTTTATTATCAGAACTGTTATTCATATATATCTCCATTCATGTTTATACGTGAGTTACTATACAGGTAGACTTACCATTTACTATGATATTTCTCTTGCCTGCACTTATAAAGAAGCTCTCACCAGCCTTAAACTTCATCTCCTTATCATAATCATCTGTCATAATAGTTCCTTCTCCCTCAACTACTATAACTGATACAAAGGATGCCTCATCAACTGGTATTTTCGCCTCGTCCTCAACCTCGTATTTAATTACCTCAAAGTACTTACATTGTACAAGTCTTTTTGCCATATAATGTTCATTATGTGTAAGCATTACATTGCATTTGTTATCTCTTACATACTTAACAGGATTCACAACATCAAGTGACTTGGCAACGTGAAGCTCACGTGGATTACCAAACTTATCTCTTCTGTCATAATCATACATTCGATATGTGCAGTTAGAATTCTGCTGTATTTCACATATGAATATACCAGCACCTATGGCATGTATTGTTCCAGCCTTAACCATAACAACATCGCCCTTTTTGACATCAATCCTGTTAAGAATTTCTGTTATTGTGTTGTTTTTTATACGTTCTTCTATCTCTTCCCTTGATGAATCCCTTGACAGTCCACAATACAGATATGCACCTGGTTCGGCATCAAGCACATACCACATCTCATTCTTTCCATATTCATTTTCATTCTCAAGCGCATATTCATCATCTGGATGAATCTGTATAGAAAGTGCCTGCTTTGCATCTATAAACTTGATAAGAACAGGAAATCTGTCCTGCGCCTGGCATTTCCATCCAAGAGCCTCTTTTCCTATAATAGTCAGATAATCATTAAAAAGCATGCCCTTATAATAGCCATCTGCTATACGGCTCTGACCATCTGGATGTGCAGAAAGCTCCCAGCTCTCGCCTATAACATCATAGTCACATTTCTTTCCAAAGACATCTCTTATCTTTGTTCCACCCCACAGGTTATCCTTGAAGGCTGGATCTAACTTTACTATAGGACTGCTATCTGACCTTACGTAGTTACCCTCATTATTACCTGTTTCATATCCATATATCTTTACAAGATCATTTTCGAGTATGGAATCACCTATTCCTACCTCTATGATAACTACATTCTTATCTGTTTTGTTAGCTACCCTGTGCTTAGTTCCTACTGGCACAAAGACACTCTCATATTTATGATAATCCTTTGTTTCAGTTCCCAGCGTTATAGTCGCAGTTCCTTCAACTACAGACCAGTATTCTGCTCTTAACTCATGCTGGTGCAGATTCATCATCATACCTGGAAATACCGTTACCTTCTTGACCTTATAGCCCTTTGAATAGTTAAGAAGTTCATGAATACCCCATTCCCTGTATGATATTCTGTTATAATCAAAATATGTCTCATACTGATTCATATTATCTTTTACTATTTCTTTTATATTATCAGCAGACTTCTGGGATGATATATACACTGCATCCTCTGTATTAACAACAACCATATCTCTAAGGTCATTAGCTACTACAAGCTTTCTTTGTGCGTTGTTAATAACTGATACGTTACTGCAGTCATTCTTAATTATATAATCAAGCTTACCCTCTGTATGCTGTTGTTCTATATCACATACGTTGTCTATATCTTTCCATGTTATATCAGCTTCAACAACCTTAAGCTTATCACAATCCTTAAGCACAAGTGATTCTATGCTTCCACTAGGAATATCCTTCATAATATTCTCTGAAAAACGGATTGCCCTTCTTATTGCTGGAACCTTTCTTTTGGCTGTTCTGCATGCTCCATAAAGCTCAGGCTGCTCTTTTCTTACGATATTTATCATATCTCCAGCTCGAAATACAAGCATTCCGCTGTTCCACAGATATCCCTCATCATAAGAGTAACAATCAGATATTTCTGATGAACAGCTATCAAAATCAACATGAGGTATGAGCCTGCACACATCACAGTTATCCCTTAATATATATCCGAGATTCTTTGCCTGGTATTGAGGTTTCACACCAATTACTGCTATTACACCTGACTTAGCCATATCCTTGGCGCTTATTATGGCATCCTTATAGCCTTCTCCATCTATAAAATTATCTGAATTAACTATAAGCACGAATTCCGTAGGATTAGCAAACATAGTTCCAAGTATAATCGCTGCTGCTGTTCCTTTTGCTGTTCCCTCAAGAATCAGTCTGTACCTTAGACTCTGGAATGCCTTCATCTGTCCATTTACTATATTTTTATATGCCTCATTAGTTACTATTATAAATTCATCACAATATGGCATATTTCTCACAACCGTTTCCTGAAGCAATGAACGTCCTTCTTTAAAATTCATAAACTGCTTAGGATAATTTTTTCTGGACAATGGCCATAAACTATCGCCACTGCCGCCTGCCAGGATAACACACTTCATATAAATGTCCCTCCCAAAATATACTAATTAATTATTATCACTATTTTCGTTTGAAATTGGTCTGTCTTGTTTATCATCGTCTGAATCAGAGGTTGTCTTTTCTTCTGCAGTTGTTTTCTCTTCTGTAGTCTGTTCCTCTGTTGTTTGCTGCTCTGTTGTTTTCTCTGTTTGCTGCTCTGTTTGTTCCTCTGTTGTTTGCTGCTCTGTTTGTTCCTCTGTTGGTTCCTCTGTTGGTTCCTCTGTTGGCTGTTCTTCTACAGAGCTTTCTTCCTGCTGCTCCCTTGATTCTTCGTTATTTCTTGTAGTCTCTCTCTGTGTTTCTTCCCGTGTATTCTCTCTTCTTTCAGTCTGTGCAGTATTGTTTTCTGTCGTATTTCCTTCTTCTGTCTGTCCCGCAGTAGTGCTGCCAGCTGTTGTGCCTGTCTGCTTTGTTGTTGGCTGTTTTGTTGTATAATACTGCATGTCACGATAATCATAATCTTTATTAACTTTTTTCTTATTATTCTTTCCAGCTATAACAGATACAAACAATACAGAAACAAGAGCAATAACAACTATACATCCTGCAATCCATGACATTGCCATTCTGGCAGGCAATGAAAGTGCTGGGAACAATCTTCTTATAAAGAGGGTAACAGCATTTTCATGATGTCTGTTCCTCTTCTGGTATACAGAGCTTACAGCCTCCTGCTCATCATATTCATTGCTGTATTCTTCTGACTCATCATCCGATTCATCATCCGATTCATCATACTGTTCTTTATCATCGTCTGAATTTTCGTATGCATCTTCATATATCTCATCTGAAATATTATCATTTGCAACAGCTGCCTTAGCTTCATCAGCTGTGTTTTCTAAAGCAACTGCCTCTCCTGACAGTATAAACTTAATCTGTGCTATCCAGCTTCCAATATATGAGCTGTCAACATCTGTCATTCTCTCAATAGCATCTACCGACTGCATCTCATATGCATATAACTCTACAAGTGCCATCTGTACAGAATCTAAAGACTTTAACTTTTCATCCTCCTCATCAAACACCAAAGGACTTCTGAATGCATTTGCCTTTTTCTTCATATACATAAGAAACTCTTCATCTTCACGTATTTTTGAGAACTTATATTCTTTAATATCTGTTTTTTCACTTAATTCCTTTGAATTCTCATCTACTGCATTTACAAAAAAATATGTTGATACGATAACTGCAATCTGTTTATGAATATTTTTCGTCAGATCTATACCATTTATCTTATTGCATACCTGAATAAGAGCTTTTTTAGCCTGTGTTGTACTCTTTGCTTCATCCTTATATACTGGATATGAGAGGGCATATACTTCTTTATATATCTTATTGCACAACTCCTTTTTCTGCACTTTACCATCTACAACATCCTGTATAAGCTGAACAAGCTCTTTATCCTGTTTATTATTCATACATATCTCCCTATTTTAATATAATAAAACTCATAACTTACTTTTTACTTACTATCCCGTTATTATAACACCTTGTTACATAATTGTCACTATCACTAACACCATCGGCAAATATCACTAATCCCACCATGAAATATTAAAAGCCGCGACCATGCAGAAAACCTTCCCACATAGTCACAGCTTAATAACTGATATCTATGAATCCGACGATAAGATGATATCATAGCTAGAAATTAGCATATATAAAATCCGAAGTAGTGCTTGTGCTTCCATATATAAGTATAAACATTATAAATACTATATATATAAACCACCTGAGCACAATGTTCCTTGATGCTACCATCTCTCTTATTTTAATACCCTTTTCCTTAAGAACACTTACAACAAATATTATTATACAGCCTGCTGCAACTATAATAAGATCCTGTGCCGTAAGGCCAACTGCCTTAACTGTTGCCATTGATATCTGTGACAAATGTGCTTTAGTCACTGTATCTAAAAGCATGACATTAGCTGCATGAAGATCCGGCGCCATATCAAAGTAAAAACCTATATTAACAAGTATAAATGTTCTTATAATACAGAACACCTGGTACCACCAGCTTTTAGGATTAATGTGTAAGCTCTCGTGTATCCTTGCATACACTGGTGCAAGCATGCCGCTTGCTGCTATGATAACACCATTGTACATGCCATACATTATATATTTCCACGCGGCTCCATGCCATATACCTACTATAAAAAACACAAGCAGATTGGCAAGACTTACTGGCAGAAGCTTTCCAACATTATTTCCAAATGTTTTCTTACACCATTTGCCGAACTTATTCATACATCTTGATAAGGAAAATGGATAGAATATATAATCCTTCATCCACGTACCAAGTGTTATATGCCATCTTCTCCAGAATTCACCTATAGAACGCGAAAAATATGGCTGTCTGAAATTCTCATCCATGGTGATGCCAAACATCTGTGCAATACCAATTGTAATATCAATACCACCTGAGAAATCTGCATACAGCTGGATACTGTACAGAATTACACCAAAAACATTAATCCAGCCCCCATAATTCCAGTAGTTGTTAAATATAAGCGTTACTGCTGCATTTACCCTGTCAGCAAGCACCATCTTCTTAAGCATGCCCCATAGTATCCTCTGTAAACCAAACTGTATATTTTTAAGGTCGTAGGCATGTCCCTCATACAGCTGTTCACCAAGCCTTTCATATCGGCCGATAGGTCCCTGAAGAAGCTGAGGGAAAAACGATACAAACAACGCATACTTAAAGAAATTCTTCTGTGGCTCATGCTTTCCCCTGTATACATCAACAACATAACTTACTGACTGGAATGTATAAAACGATATACCAAGCGGAAGTGTAAGCTTAAGAACACTTAATCTTTCTAAACTTCCAAATGCAGATAATATCCCGTTGATATTACCTATCATAAAGTTAGTGTACTTACATACTGCAAGCACTCCGAACGAAAGAAGGATCACACATAGCACGACCTTCTTTTTTTTGTTAGTTATATCCTTCTTAAATGCTTTCTTTGTCTCTCTGTCTGCATCCTTATCCGGCTTTTCACTATTAAGCTTTCCAAGTAATATTCCACCTGTATATGTAACAGCTGTAGTCAGTATCATCATCCATACTGTTGTAACATGATATGAAAAATAATACATGTAGCTTAATATAAGCAGCCATACCCATCGCACCTTTTTGGGGATGATATAATATACAACCAGCGCCATAAGCGCAAACAGAAAGAATTCAAATGTTGTAAAAGACATACTGCTCTCCATTCTTTATATCATAGGAAACCAATCTAATATGACTTCCATTCAAGTCCTGTGGCCTCCTCATAATCTTGTACCATAGAGTTATACATACTCTCATATGAATCATAAAAATATCTGCTCTCATCCAGCGTTCCCTGTGCATCCTCGTAAAGAACCTCCGAAAGAAGCTCCGAATAGCTTTCTGCAAGCTCTCCATACATATGTCCCTCTGCATCCACATATGCTGAATCATCTCTTGGAAGTACTGACATAAGTGCCTTATTAAAATCATAATAGGCTATTCCATAGCTGTCAAAGAGTGCTTTAAGCTTCGTAACTGCCTTATCAACCTCTGCATCCCTGAATGCATCTGGTGTTATAGGCGATTCTACACATACTATCTGTATGTCATTTTCCTTACAATACTCAACAAGCTGCTCAAACTGTGCTATAACTGTCTTATCAAGCTCCTTATTGGCATTTCTTTTCATTGTCTGTGTATATTCAGGATTTCCCGGAACTTCATTTATCCTGTATCTATAGCAGAAGCCCTTTCCCATATAAGGTCCACCTGCTGTAGCAAAATATCCATCCTTATCAAGTCCTGCTGACATATCATAGTTTTTATATTCTTCCGTTTTCTTTAACTCAATATTGGTCTTTGCCTTATTCAAAGTGCATTTCCATGTAAGCCTTCTTGAAAATACATTTCTTATGTCCAGATAAGACTTGTTCTTCCACAGATATTCTGCTTTAATCTGTGGATCCTTTATCTGCTGATATATAAATGACCTTGAGAAATGATTCTGCGATTGTCCATTCATCCAGTAATAATAATCAACATCTACAACTATTTTTTTTACTTTATTATCCTTGCATACAGACTTTAAAACATAATACATATCATCAACCGTTTCACCAGGAATACCCATATTAAATGAATTCACTCCCAGCTTTTCGTCTATACTGCTTGTATCTATACTGCATCTTGTATGGGATGCTCCAAGAATTATTGTATCATATCCATTATCCGTTCCTGCATTTTCAGCTTTAACCTGGTTAAATATGAACCTTATATATCCACTTTCTGCAAACAGATAGTCACATACACATATAACTGCCGCAAGCACACATATAAATATTACGCATCTAATGTGTGGCCATAACTTTTTCATACCACGCCTCGTTTCCTTTATTTGTTAGTTTTATATTCATTACAAAGCATTACAGCTGATTATATCATTGTCAGGCTTATTAATTGTTAACAATATGTTAACTCTTTTTGAATTTCCTGCGAAACCTTCTAACAAACATAAAATAAAAGCTGAATCTTTAACCATCGTTTTTAAGAATCAGCTTTTATTATTAATTACTTATATTTTATGTTACCACAGAAACCTGTTTAGCAGTTTACTGTACAGGAGCTGCTGTTTCTGCATTGTTAGCAGCTGTTGTTCCTGACGTTTCTGCTGCACCGGTTGTTCCTGATGTAGTACCTGTCGTTGTACCGGTTGTTGTTTCTGTTGTATTGCCCTTGTCTGGTGCAGTAGTTTCAGGCTCTTCTTTTTTCTTTTCAACCCTGATTGTTATATCCTTTGTTTTAGTGTCACCTGACTTATATGTTGTAGCAAATGCAACATTCATATCACATGCACCATTGATTCCTGGGATATATGCTGTACTTGTGTACTGCCATATATTATATCCAAAGCTAAGATCTGGAACTTCATCACCATCTTCATACAATCTGTTACTTGGACTGTTATAATACTTATAGAAATACCAGGCAAGCCATACATTATACTTTGATGTAAGTCTGTTTGTGTGAACCTTATTTATCCAGTCATTCTTACTCATATATATCATAGGCTGATATCCATGACTCTTTACTGTATCGCAGAACGCCTCACATATGCTTGTAAGTTCATCTTTGTTAAGTCTGTCACATGTTCTGTAGCCGCTTGATGTCTCCCAGTCGAAGGCCACAGGATATGTTATGTTATAGCCCTTTATAAGATTAAGCATATACGATGCCTCTTCATATGCCTCCTGGACACTTAGTGCCTGTGAGAAGAAGTATACTCCTACCTGGATACCATGGGCTGTTGCCTGCTCTATATTGTATCTGAAATAATTATCCTCATACAGACTACCATCATCTCCTATAGATCTTCCAGCCACCTTAATCATGGCAAACTTATAACCAGCATCTGCAACAGCGCCCCAGTCAATACCGCCAGCATCGTTCTGCCAGTGTGACACATCAATTCCGTTAACTGTTTCTGTTACTGTCATGCCTGGTGCTGTATATTCATAATGAACCTTGTAGTTTCCTGCATTCTCAAGTGTAACCTTTATATCCTCAGGATTACCATCATAATTCTTAACCTCATCACCTGTCATTGAAGCAACCACATTTCCAGCTTCATCTGTTATAGTAAATCCAATAGGTGCTGATGAATTATAAAGCTCATCAATCCTTACGCCAGCAAGTGGTGCATATTCCTCGCCTGCTGTAACTGTTTTATCAGGATTATCAACTATAATATCATAATCCTTTGCTGTATCGTTCACTTTACTGTTACCTGAATCAGGTTCGTCAACTTCTACATCGCCGCCTATTTCAGTTGTCGAGTCATCTTCTTTAATCTTATCTGCAAGGTCCTCTTCTGGTATAAGCTCAACCGGCTTATCTGCACTTATGACTATTTTCTTACCATCATATTCAAACTCAAGTGATGAATCTGTTTCTATTACCTCTGTTTCCTCTTCCGTCTCAGTCTGTGCTGTAGTTTCCTCTGTAACTTCTTCGACTGTAGCCATGACTATAGTCTGCATAGTTTCTTCCTGTGCTGTTTCTACAACAGCCACTGTATCAGTCTTTGAGTGATTTCCAAGCACTACTGCAACGACGATACCTGTAACTGCCACTGCACATACCGCCCCTGCTGCTGACAGACAGACAACCTTATGAAGTGAAACGAATTCTTTTAGTTTGTTTAATAGTTCTTTTGCCTTATTCACTTTTCATTCCTCTTTTTCGTATTCTGTATATAATGACACAATATTCACCATATACACCTCTAGTCTACAATTAACATATTTTAGCACATGCACTTACACTTTTCAATTAGTGTTTAATTAATTATTGCAATTGCAACATTAAGATATGCGGCAAATGTGACCCATAACAGATATGGAACCATAAGCCATGCTGCGGCCCTGTTAACATGAAAGAAACGCCATATTGTAAATATTATAAGCACCCACAAAAGCATCAGCCATATAAAAGCCAGCCATAATGCTTTAAACTTAAAAAATATTACAGACCAGCCTATATTCACAAATAGCTGTACTCCATATAATACAAGAGCTTCTACCCTGTCAGCATCACTTGTTTCACATACTATATATGAGGCTATTCCCATAAGCACAAAAAGTATTGTCCATACAACAGGAAAAAGCTGACCTGGTGGCGAGAGTATGGGCTTATGAAGATTTTTATACATCTCCATTGAATTCCCAGTAAGAAGCCAGGATATAACACCTGCTCCCAGACTCACAACCAACGCCAATATCAGCCTTTTCCAATTAATTCCTTTATTTGCTGTCATAAACCTTCTCCAATCTGCTGCATATGCTTTTATACATAGCTGCATTTATAATCTAGGATTATAGTTTATGTAAAGATATAATAATTATTCATAAATACATACAAAACAATTGTCAACATATATTCTGTCTTACTATTCTTTTACAGACGTTCTTCTGCCTTATCAAGTGCCGCCGCCACAACAGCATCCATATCATAATACTTATATTCGCCAAGTCTTCCGCCAAATATAACACCATCCAGTTCTTCTGCAAGCTTCTTATATTCAGCATAAAGCAGACTATTCTTCTCATCATTGACAGGATAATAAGGGTCATCCCCCGGCTTCCATTCAGAACTGTACTCCCTGCTTATAACTGTTTTAGGCAGCTCATTGCCATTCTCATCCTTACCGAACTCAAACCATTTGTGTTCTATTATTCTTGTATAAGGACTCTTTTCATCAGTATAATTAACCGCTGCATTGCCCTGGTAGTTAGGCATATCCAGCACTTCTGTTTCAAAACGTACACTTCTGTACTCAAGTGTCCCAAGCTTATAGCCAAAATATTCATCTATCGGTCCTGTATACACAACATTTGATGCAAGCTTATCCAGCTCTTCTTTTTCTTTAAGATAATCTGTGGACAGTCTTACCTCTATTCCATCAAGCATATTTTCAACCATTCTTGTATATCCACCTATTGGAATACCCTGATAAAGTGCATTAAAATAATTATTATCAAATGTAAATCTAACTGGAAGTCTTTTTATAATAAATGCAGGAAGCTCTGTGCAAGGTCTTCCCCACTGCTTCATTGTATAGCCCTTTATAAGCTTCTCATATATATCTGTTCCAACAAGGCTTATTGCCTGTTCTTCAAGATTGTGCGGATTACTTATGCCTGCTGCCTGTTTCTGTTTTTCTATCATCTTACGTGCTTCATCTGGTGTAACAACACCCCACATTTTATTAAATGTATACATGTTAAATGGAAGTGAATATAGCTCACCATTATAATTAGCCACAGGTGAATTCGTGAATCTATTGAATTCTGTGAATCTGTTAAGATATTCCCATACCCTTTTATTATTAGTGTGGAATATATGGGCTCCATACCTATGTACATTTATTCCCTCTATCTTTTCTGTATATACGTTACCTGCTATGTGATCTCTTTTATCTACTACAAGTACTTTTTTTCCGGCATCTGCTGCCTGTCTTGCAAATACTGCGCCGTACAGACCGGCACCAACTATTAAATAATCATACATAACCTCACTCCTTTCTCATGTTTGGGCGGGTCTGAAGGTTAAAAGCCTTTTCATGCAAGCACGAACGGCTTTTCACTTTCTGACCCTGGCTGTTTTACTTTTTTGACGATGCCTTCGAATTGCTCCGCAGCTTCGCTGCTCCCACAATTCTACAAACATTCGAACTCCGCTGATTTGCCCTGCAAATCGCTCCCTTCTCATGTTTGGGCGGGTCAGAAGGTTAAAAGCCTTTTCGTGCGAGCACGAACGGCTTTTCACTTTCTGACCCTGGCATCGTCATAGTAATGTTTAAAGTAGACGCGGTAGAATATTGCCCAGGTATCGTTAAAAGCTCTTATACAATCTTTTATTCCAATCCTGTTTGAGTCTTTTTCTCTTACGAAAACTACTTCTACCGGCATCTGTGCTATCTTGAAGCCTCTTCTGTGAACTGCAACAAGAAGCTCTATGTCATACGCAAATCCGGATGTCCTTATAAGATGCCCTACTGGTTTTATAGCCTCTGCCTTAAACACCTTAAGTCCCGTCTGTGTATCTTTGACATTCAGATGGAACAGTAAAAGAAGCATTATATAATAGCACATGCTTATGACTTTTCTTTTAAATGGATATTTAAGCTTTGAATCCTTATGGAACTTGCAGCCTATAACCACATCCACATTGTCGGTAAGCATCTTGTTAAGATATCCTTCAAGCTGTGATGGGTTAAGCTCTAAATCCGCATCTACGAATGCTATATATTTTCCGTTTGCCTGCGATACTCCTGCTATTATTGCATTACCCTTTCCCCTGTTTTTATCAGAGGTCACCAGTCTTACTCTCTTATCCTCTTTCTGTGCCCTTATAATCTCGGACTTTGTGTTATCCTTACTTCCATCATTAACTGCAACTATCTCTATATCTTTTACAAACGAGGAAACTATATCCAAAGTTTTCATTATACTTGAATATATAAGTTTTTCTTCGTTGTATGCCGGCATAATAACAGACAGCATTCCGTCAAGTTCAATCATATACTTCCCCCTATAAACAATACTGATAATTGTACACTAATATATATATTGTATCAACCATAGTTTATCACGCAGGTATAATGTAAGCAGCAAAAGATATTTTATATTTTCTGCCATATCATACTTATATATCACAGATATTAAAAAAACAGACCTCTGTATTAATCTACTTAGAGGTCTGTCTTTAATCACCTATACAGCCTGTGGTATGAAATATTATTTTCTTCTACATGCTGTATATTAACTTAATGCCGGCAACGGGAATCGAACCCGTATGGGAGTATAAGTCCCGCAGGATTTTAA
>OGNE01000341.1_pt1 | contig 33894 bp, 29 predicted proteins | sample 1573401 | NCBI WGS metagenome assembly OGNE01 (sample SAMEA2581884, study PRJEB24529) | metagenome | biome: Human gut stool | place: China | collected 2011 | reverse complement strand
GGTGCGATGTTAATCGTGACTGGCTTCTTAGTACCGTTACCAGCGACACGTAGCGGAAGCGTGTTTTCGAAAATTTTGTTAATTTCTCACAATTCAAAAACAATAAGGAGTTTCGTAATTATCTGTATTTGAAATAGATAAAGGAGCAAAAGATATGAGTAAAAATTATGTAGATTATATGGTAGAAGAGACCAAAAACATTCTTGCAATCGACAGTCCATCCGGCTACACAAAAGAGGTGGCAGACTATGTCATGGGAGAATACAAAAAACTCGGATATGAGCCAAAGCTTACGGTAAAAGGCGGTGTGCTCGTACCAATCGGCGGCAGGGACAAAGAGAACGCCGTTCTTTTAGAGGCACATATTGATACGTTAGGTGCCATGGTGGCAGAGATCAAAGCCAACGGAAGACTTCGTGTTACAGCAGTAGGTGGCATGAATGCAAACAATGCAGAGGGAGAAAACTGTAAAGTTGTCACCAGATTTAACGGAAAATACGACGGAACATTACAGCTGATCAACGCTTCCATTCATGTAAACGGAGAATATAACGATACGAAGAGAAGCTATGATTCCGTGGAAGTTGTTCTGGATGAAAAAGTAAAATCAAAAGAGGATGTGGAGAAACTCGGCATTATGACAGGCGATTTTGTCTGCTTTGATCCGAGAACTACGGTGACAGAATCCGGTTACATTAAGAGCCGTTTCTTAGATGACAAATTAAGTGTTGGAATTTTATTGGGCTATGCAAAATATTTGAAAGAGGAAAATGTGACACCGGAGCGCATGATCTACCAGCACATCACTGTATTTGAGGAAGTAGGACACGGTGGCGCAGCCTCTGTCCCGGAAGGCGTGACAGAAGTGATCTCTGTGGATATGGGATGTGTCGGTGACGGACTTGCCTGTGATGAGACACAGGTGTCGATCTGTGCGAAGGACAGCCATGGACCATATCATTATGATGTGGTAAACGGTCTTGTGAAGGCAGCGAAAGAGAATGGCATTGATTTTGCAGTGGATGTCTATCCATACTATGGTTCAGATGCAGATGTTGCGCTGAGCGCCGGATATGATGTGCGCCACGGACTGATCGGTTCCGGCGTGTATGCATCACACGGATATGAGAGAAGCCATGTGGATGGCGTGAAGAATACATTCGAACTTCTGAAGGCTTATCTCGGATAGCTGAAACGATGCTGCTTTTGAAAAAAGCATAATTTAAAGATTTCTTAATAATATCCTAGGATTATCTTCATTGTAATAGAAGACCTCCCGTGCTATATTAACTGTATGAAGAATGATAGTACACATCATACAGCTAATACAGATGGGAGGTTTGTTATTTGATTCAGTTAAATTACAGGGATGCAAAACCAATTTATGAACAGATCAAAGATGGTCTGAGAAAGCTGGTTATCACGAATTCCCTTATTGCAAATGAAAAGCTGCCCTCCGTGCGGGAAATGGCTTCGAAGCTTGCCATCAATCCAAATACCATCCAGAAGGCATACCGGGAACTTGAGGCAGAGGGATATGTCTATACCGTTGCCGGAAAAGGAACATTCGTTGCCGAGCGGAAAGAAGTGCTGGGCGTCAGAAATGAAGAACTGATGAAGGAATTTGATGAAGTGGTGACGGAACTGTTGTTTTTGGCGACGGATGAGGACAGTTTGAAAACACGTATTGAACAATTGGCTAAAGGGGGAGAGGCACAATGATCCAGGTTCATAATTTAAAGAAAAAGTTTGATGATTTTCAGGCGTTGAACGGCGTGGATATGCATGTGGGAAAAGGTGATATTTATGGACTGGTCGGACCAAACGGAGCAGGAAAGTCTACGTTGATCCGCCATCTTACCGGAGTTTATAAGGCAGATGAGGGAGAGATCCTGATCGACGGTGAACCGGTATTTGAAAACCGGAACATCAAGCAGAGGATGGCTTATATCCCGGATGAACTGTTTTATTTTATGCAGGCAGATACGATGGAGATGAAACGCTTTTATGAAGGCATCTATCCACAGTTTGACAGTAAGCTTTTTTATAAAATGCAGGAATTTTTCCCGACGATCGATGTGAAACGCACTATCAGACGGCTGTCGAAAGGCATGCAGAAACAGGTAGCGTTCTGGCTTGCAATCTGCTGTAAACCGGATCTGCTGATCTTAGACGAACCGGTGGACGGACTTGATCCTGTGATGCGCAGACAGATCTGGAGTATCTTAATGGCGGAAGTGGCAGAGCGGAAAATGACAGTTTTAGTGTCCTCCCATAACCTGAGGGAACTGGAGGATACCTGTGACCATGTGGGCATCATGCACCATGGAAAAATTATGATCGAGCGGTCTTTGAGCGATCTTCAGGGAAATATTTCCAAGATACAGGTGGCATGTCAGAATGGTGTGCCAAAATTGCCGGATGATTTTGAGGTGCTGCATATGGCAAACACAGGGCGTGTCTATACCCTGATCGTAAAAGGTGATCCGAAGGAGGCAGAGAAAGTTCTTCTGACAGAAAATCCTACCATTGTTGATGTGCTTCCGTTGACACTGGAGGAAATCTTTATTTATGAATTGGGAGGTGTGGATTATGAAGTCAAAGACATCCTGCTTTAACAAAACAATTTTCAAAAAAAATATGACACATTTCTGGCCTTTGTGGGCATTGTACAGCTGTTATCTGATCGTTTCGCTTCCGGTCGGACTGTGGTTTAATATGCGGTATTATCTGCAGGATGACAGTTACAGCCAGCTCCAGAGACAGGTCTATGCGATCAGTGGCGCTATGCGGGCAGCCATGAATCCGGTGATCACATTTGCATTTGCAGCAGTGATGATCATGGCAGTGTTTTCCTATCTGTATTCTGCAAAGAATACAAATATGATCCATTCACTTCCGGTGGACAGACGGGAGTTGTTTGTGACGAATATCATATCTGCGTCTGCATTTATGATTGTTCCGCAGATCCTGACCTTTATTATCACGGTGTTCGTCTGCATTGGTGCACATATCACCAATATCCAGTACATTTTATACTGGTTTGGTGCAGAAGCCGCAATGACGTTTTTTGCACTGGCGCTCGGCGCATTTGTGGCGATGTTTACCGGACAGCTCATGGCATTTCCGGTGTATTATGTCGTAGTCAATTATCTGTATGTAGGATGCTGGTATCTGATCAACATGGTGATAGAGAGTGTCTGCTTTGGGGTGTCAAACAATTGGAATCCGGGGAAATCCTGTATTTTGTCTCCAATTTATTATCTGACAAACAATCTGCGGATACAGTCAGTAGAAAACAGTGAGTATGTGACGGTTGGAATCGAGTTTAAGGGTGCATATCTGCTCGGGATTTATGCAGTGGCAGGTGTGGTATTCCTGATCGCAGCCTATCAGTTGTATAAATGGAGAAAATTGGAGACTGCAGGTGACCTTATCAGCATGCGGGGAATCAAGCCGGTGTTCCGCTGGGGCGTGGCTGTCTGCGCCGGTCTGCTTGGAGGAACTGCCGTTGCTGACACGATCGGAAACAGTTTTTCTTCGGCAAAGGTACATTTTTGGATACTTGCAGCAGGCACCCTGATCTTTGGTGCGATCGGCTTTTTTGTGGCGGAGATGCTTATTGAGAAGAATTTCCGTGTGTTCCACAAAAAGAGAGTTGGGGAATGGGCAGTCTTAACGGTTGTTCTGGCAGCATTTCTGGGTGCACTGAAACTGGATCTATTCCGGATCGAAGGAAAAATACCGGATGTTTCAGAGGTTAAGGTGGTATCGCTCAATCTGGACTATACGCTCCGCTATACCGAACCGGATGATATTCAGAAGATTATAGATTTCCAGAAAGAGATCCTGGCACAGAAAGAAGAGTGCCTGAGCGCAGAGAACCAATATTATCTCTCAATCAAATATACCCTGAAGGATGGTAAGAAGCTGCGGAGAAGTTATACAGTTCCGGTTGGGCAGGCTGCGGCTGCGGACAAAGATTCTGTCGTCGCAAAAGTGACTGCGTTAGAGAGTGATCCGGATAAGATGATGCAGAACATGTTTGGCAATTACTATAAGACGAATGAGTATTATGCCGGCAGTATTTCATTTGTAGATGAGAACGGCAGAACAGAGGATTACCGTTTTACACAGGAAGAGCTTGACGCTGTCATGGAGGCGGTGCAGAAAGATGTGGAAGCGGGAAACATGACGGATTATCAACTTTATTCGCTCCGTGCCGGTGATGAGGATAACACGTACAGGGATCGTTATTTTAACAATCTGGATATCAGTTTTTATAATCCGGACGGTATCATCTGGAATTACAGTTCTTACAGTGTGGATGGGGTTGATGAGACAGAAGCGGTGCTGACAGGGGAGAAGACTGCAGAAGAGGCAGAAGCTTATTTCCCAAACAGTGACAGTGCCTATGTTGAGTTCGGAAGCAAATGCACAAACATTATTGAGACATTGAAAAAACTTGGAATTTTGAACAGTGAGCGAAAACTTATGACTTATGACGAGTATGACGCACTGATGAATCCGGTTACGGCAGTAAGGGAAAAAGGAATACCGCACATTTCCTAGACAAAACGCATAGTTCAGAAAAAAGATGGAATAAATATTGTTATTCCATCTTTTTTATTGTAAACTGTTATTGTTATTTTTAGCGTAACGGTAGAAAACCATTTAAGGTTATAACAGGAAAGTAGTGGAGATCCCAGTTCTTTCCGTGATACATGAGAAAAGGAGTTTTTTAAATGAGTAAACCAGTCGTAGCGATTGTTGGACGCCCGAATGTAGGAAAGTCTACGTTATTTAATGCACTTGCAGGTGAGCGTATTTCAATTGTACAAGATACACCGGGCGTTACAAGAGACCGTATTTATGCGGAGGTGTCGTGGTTAGATCACAACTTTACCATGATCGATACCGGTGGTATTGAACCGGACAGTAACGATATTATTTTATCACAGATGAGAGAGCAGGCAGAGATCGCGATCGCAACTGCAGACGTGATCATGTTTATTGTCGATGTCAGACAGGGCTTGCAGGATTCGGATTCCAAAGTTGCAGATATGCTGCGCCGTTCCGGCAAACCGGTCGTGCTGGTCGTCAATAAAGTGGACAGCTTTGAAAAGTATATGGCAGATGTCTATGAGTTCTATAATCTTGGAATCGGAGACCCATTCCCGGTTTCCGCTGCTTCCATGTTAGGACTTGGAGATATGTTGGATGAAGTGGTGAAATATTTCCCGGAATATAAGAAAGATGACGAGGAGGACGACCGTCCGAAGATCGCCATTATCGGAAAACCGAATGTTGGAAAATCATCCCTCATCAACAAACTGGCACAGGAGGATCGTGTCATTGTATCGGATATCGCAGGCACGACCAGAGATGCGATCGATACCGACATTAAGTACAATGGAAAAGAATATGTGTTTATCGATACCGCAGGATTGAGACGTAAGAATAAGATCAAGGAAGAGATCGAGCGCTATAGTATTATCCGTGCAGTGACAGCTGTGGAGCGTGCAGATGTCTGCATTATCGTGATCGATGCTACCGAGGGCGTGACCGAGCAGGATGCCAAGATCGCAGGGATCGCACATGACCGTGGAAAGGGAATCATCATCGCAGTCAATAAATGGGATGCAATTGAAAAAGATGATAAGACCATCTACCGCCATACCGAGAAAATCCGTGACATCTTAAGCTTTATGCCGTATGCGGAGATTATTTTCATCTCTGCAAAATCAGGACAGCGTCTCAATAAGATTTTTGAGACGATCGATGTCGTGATCGAGAACAACAGCATGCGTGTGGCAACCGGTGTATTGAATGAAATCGTTACCGAGGCAGTTGCGATGCAGCAGCCGCCATCGGATAAGGGAAAGAGACTGCGTATTTATTACACGACGCAGGTTTCAGTAAAACCGCCAACCTTTGTGATCTTTGTGAATGATAAACAGCTGATGCATTTCTCCTACACAAGATATCTGGAGAACCGCATCCGTGATACGTTTGGATTCCGGGGAACAGCCCTTCGTTTTATCATCAGAGAGAGAAAGGAAAATGAAAAATGATCATCGCCAGGATAATTGCAGTAGCGATCGGCTACGCCTGCGGATTATTTGAAACAGGTTATTTTTATGGGAAAAAGAAAGGTGTGGATATCCGCACAAAAGGAAGCGGCAATTCCGGTGCGACAAACACCTTAAGAACCTTTGGCTGGAAGGCAGGACTTGTGACCTGCCTTGGTGATATTTTAAAAACAGTAGCGGCAGTGTTAGCCGTTAAACTGATCTTTGGAAGAACATATACAGAAGACATCATTCTTCTGGAGCTGTATGCAGGTTTTGGAGCGGTGCTCGGACACAATTTTCCGTTTTATCTGAAGTTCAAAGGCGGAAAAGGAGTTGCATGTACCGGTGGTATGGTGCTTGCAGTATTTCCGATCGTTGCACCGGTCAGTATGGGACTTTTCCTGGTGATCAGCGCAGTGACAAAATATGTATCTCTCGGCTCGATCATCGGACTGATCAGTGTTTTTGTCCAGGTGGTCATTTACGGACAGCTTGGGATTATCACAGTTCCAATGGGAATCCGTGCGGAATTTTACATAGTGACAGCCTGTTTTACCATTTTAGGGGTATGGCAGCACCGTGCAAATATCAGACGTCTTGCAAATGGCACAGAGAATAAGATCGGTGCGAAAAAGAAGGAGCAGAAATAATTTTTTGATTTGGAGTGAGAAAAATGGCAGATGTTGCGATCATAGGAGCAGGAAGCTGGGGGATCGCCCTTGCAAAAGTACTGCATACCAATGGAAATAAAGTGACAGTGTGGTCGATCGTGGAAGATGAGATTACCATGCTGAAAGAAAAACATGAGCATGTGCAGAAACTTCCGGGGGTAAAACTGCCGGAAGATATGGAATTTACAACAGATCTGGAATCTGCGGTTTCAGGTAAAGCATACCTGATCCTTGCAGTGCCGTCTGTATTCACAAGAAGCACAGCAAAGAGCATGGCGCCTTTTGTGAAAGAGGGACAGATCATCGTGTGCGTGGCTAAGGGAATTGAGGAAGAGACACTGATGCCGCTTACCGACATTGTGGAGCAGGAGATCCCGCAGGCAGAGGTTGCAGTGATGTGTGGACCAAGCCATGCGGAAGAAGTTGGAATCGGACTTCCAACTGCAGTTGTAGCAGGAGCGAAAAAACGTGCTGTTGCAGAGGGAATCCAGGACATTTTCATGAACAACGTTTTCCGTGTGTATACAAGCCCGGATGTGCTTGGCATGGAACTTGGCGGTTCGTTAAAGAACGTGATCGCGCTTGCAGCCGGAATGGCAGACGGTCTGGGATATGGGGATAACACGAAAGCGGCACTCATCACCAGAGGAATGTTTGAGATGAACAAGCTTGCTGTGACGATGGGCGCAAAACAGGAGACGTTAAACGGACTTACCGGAATCGGTGATCTGATCGTGACCTGTGAGAGTAAACACAGCCGTAACCGCAAAGCCGGAATGCTGATCGGACAGGGTTACACCATGCAGCAGGCGATGGACGAAGTGAAAATGGTCGTAGAAGGTGTCTACTCTGCGAAAGCAGCGATCGCCCTTGCAAAAAAATACGGTGTAGATATGCCGATCATTGAGGAAGTCAACAAAGTATTATTTGAGGACAAACCGGCAAAAGAGGCGGTCAATGACCTGATGCTCCGCGATAAGAAAATGGAACATGGCAATCTTGGCTGGGAAGATTAAGAATGCAGGAGTTCCTTATAATTTGCAGGGAAAAACGTATGGAAGAATTAAGATTTAATTAAAAAATATATCTGACAGATTGTGCTAGAATGGAGAATATAAATGAAGATCAATATAAAAAAACTTGATGCGGATGCAGTACTCCCGACAAGGGGAAGCAGTCAGGCGGCAGGCTATGATCTGTATGCAAAAAGTTCTGAGGATACTGTGATTCCGCCACACAAAACAGTGATGGTCGGCACAGGACTTGCGATGGAAATACCGGAAGGATATTTCGGTGCGATTTTTGCAAGAAGCGGTCTTGCCTCCAAGCAGGGACTGCGCCCGGCAAATTGTGTCGGAGTAGTGGATTCTGACTACCGGGGAGAATTTATGATCGCCTTACATAATGATACGGATGAGGAGCGTGTGATCGCCGGAAAAGAGCGCATTGCACAGATGGTCGTAATGCCGTATCTTTCTGTTGAGTTTGAGGAAGTAGAAGAATTGAATGAGACGGAGCGCGGGGAAGGCGGATTTGGTTCTACCGGAAGAAAGTAATATCCGGAAAATGCCGGAATAGTGGGGTTAAGGAGGTATTTTATTATGGAAAGCAGAATGGTAAAGTTTTATTCAAAAGAGAGCAACATGGTTGCAATTCATGCAATTCCGGGACATTTTGCAACCAGTCATTCCCATATCAATTACTATATTGATATCACAAGCTTGAAGACAAGAATTCAGGAGGCGAAAGAGGTTGCCCGTGTGCTGCATCAGAAGATCGGAAGAGTTTCCTATGTGGATACGATTGTATGTATGGACGGCACGGAGGTGATCGGAGCGTTTTTGGCAGAGGAATTTGAAAAAGAGGATATGGCATCTACGAACCGCCATGAGACAATTTATGTGGTTTCGCCGGAGATGAACAGCAATAACCAGCTCTTATTCCGTGATAATATCAAACCAAGTATCGCAGGAAAACATGTGATCTTATTATCTGCATCTACCACAACCGGAAAGACAATCCACAGAAGTCTTGAGGGAATCCGTTACTATGGCGGCGTGATCGAGGCAGTGGCCTCTGTGTTCAGCACGGTATCTGAGATGGATGGATTTGCGGTACACTCGGTGTTCCATGCAGAGGATCTTCCGGGATATGCGGCTTATTCCGCAGATGACTGTCCATTCTGTAAAAAAGGAATCAAGCTGGATGCCGTGGTCAATGGATTCGGTTATTCTAAGTTATGATCAGAAATGAATGTATGGAATAAAAGATACAGGCAGGTTGCTTCGTCAATTTGACGGAAAAAGATGAAATATCAGTGCAATCTGACGAAGAAATCAAAAAACAGTCAAAATCACTGTGAGTTCCTACAAGAAATCGACAGATTCTTTGTGTAGGTAACATATGGCGTTTTTGGCTGTTTTTTTGTATAGTAAATATATCAAGAAACGAACAATTTATCAGGAGGTATTTACACCAATGGCAAGTTTATCATTAACAAATGTATGTAAAGTTTATCCTAACGGTTTTGAAGCTGTTAAGGATTTCAGCCTTGAAGTAGAAGATCAGGAGTTCATCATCTTCGTAGGACCATCCGGATGTGGTAAATCTACTACACTTCGTATGATCGCAGGTCTTGAAGAGATTTCTTCCGGTGAATTAAAAATCGATGGAAGAGTTGTAAACGACGTAGAGCCAAAAGACAGAGATATCGCAATGGTATTCCAGAACTACGCATTATATCCACATATGACCGTATTTGACAATATGGCATTCGGATTAAAATTAAGAAAAGTTCCTAAGGATGAGATCAAGAAAAAAGTAGAAGAAGCTGCTAAGATCCTTGATCTTGAGAAATTATTAGACCGTAAACCAAAGGCTTTATCCGGTGGACAGAGACAGCGTGTTGCTATGGGACGTGCTATCGTTCGTAATCCTAAGGTATTCCTTATGGACGAACCTCTTTCCAACCTGGATGCAAAATTACGTGTTCAGATGCGTTCTGAGATCGCTTCCTTACATAACAGATTAAAAGCTACTATCATCTATGTAACACATGATCAGACAGAAGCTATGACATTAGGAACCAGAATCGTTGTATTAAAAGATGGTGTTATCATGCAGGTTGATTCTCCACAGAAATTATACAATGAGCCTAACAACTTATTCGTAGCTGGATTCATCGGATCTCCACAGATGAACTTCATCGACGCTGTATGTAAAGTAGAAGGCGAGAGAGTAACTCTTAACTTCGAGAAGACATCTGTTGTCCTTCCTCCGGCAAAAGCTAAGAAATTGATCGATGGCGGATACAACGGAAAGACAGTTGTTATGGGTATCAGACCAGAAGATATCGGAGATTCCCAGATTGAGATCGAAGCTCACAAAGATGCAGTATTCGAGACAGACGTAACAGGATACGAGTTATTAGGTTCTGAAGTATTGTTATACTTCAATGTAGCAGGAACAGCCATGACAGCAAAAGTTGATTCCAGAACAACAGCTCGTATGGGTGATCATATCACATTAGCAATCGATCCAGAGAAGATTCACTGCTTCGATAAAGAAACTGAATTGACAATTACCAACTAATTCGGTAAAATTAAATAAACTCAGTAGAACCGGGTGCATCATTTGTACCCGGTTTTTTCTGCAAAAAATAATTGCAAAACAAACATGTGTTCTATATAATAAATAACGAAAGGAATGGAGCGTATGATATCAAACCATAAGATACAGACTGCTTTAGACGAGATCAAGGAGATTTCCAAGATTGATCTGGCATTATATTCAGAGAAAGGAAAACAGGTTGCGGCTACTTTTGAACCGGAAGGAGATATGGAAGAAGCGGTAACTTCATTTGCAACATCGATGGCAGAGAGCCAGATGTTGTCCGGTTGTCATTTCTTTAAAGTAATGGTAGAGGGTGAAGTGGAATATATTCTTTTGACAAAGTCATCCGCAGAAGATGCTTATATGGTAGGACGGTTGGCAGTCTGCCAGATAAGGAATCTTGCAGCCGCTTATATGGAGCAGTTTGACCGTAATAATTTTATGCAGAATATCCTGCTTGGAAATATGCTCGTGGTGGACATGTACAATAAGGCCCAGAAGCTGCATATTGAACAGGCAGAACGTGTTGTTTTCGTGATTGAGATTGACGGCAAGAAAGATGCAACCGCGATGGAGACAGTCAAGAATCTGTTCGTGACCAAGACCAGAGACTATGTGACAGAAGTGGACGAGCAGAGCATTGTCCTGATCAAAGATACCAGAGACATGAAAGAAGATGAAGAACTGCAGACATTGGCAAGAATGATCGTGGATAATATGCACACTGAGGCGATGGTGAAAGTGCGCGTGGGCTATGGAAACCGTGTGCATAATCTGCAAGATATTGCCAAATCCTATCAGGAAGCCAAGATGGCGTTAGAAGTCGGAAGAATTTTTTATGCAGAGCGTGAGACGATTGCATACAGCCTGCTTGGAATTGGGCGTCTGATCTATCAGCTTCCGATGAGCTTATGTGAGATGTTTATTCATGAAGTGTTCGGGGATGAAGTGCCGGATATATTTAATGAAGAGATCAATACAACCATCCAGAAGTTTTTTGAAAATAATCTGAATATCTCAGAGACCGCCAGACAGTTATATGTGCACCGGAATACATTAGTATATCGTCTGGAACGTTTAGAGAAGACAATCGGATTAGATATCCGTAAGTTTGATGATGCAATGACCTTTAAGATTGCGATGATGGTCATTGCACATATGAACCAGCAGAAGGTAGAAGAGTAGGGCAGATTTGAAAGAATATTATGAAATGAATCTGCAAGTTTGTGACAGAGCGCAGGAAAATGAATGAAGTGAGGTAAGAAATGGCAGGTTATGATGAGCACAGCATATCGGTTTTAGAAGGGTTAGAGGCTGTTCGGAAAAGACCGGGAATGTATATCGGAAGTGTTTCCAGAAAGGGATTGAACCACCTGATCTATGAGATCGTAGACAACTCTGTGGATGAGCATCTGGCAGGGGCATGTGATACGATCCATGTCACATTGGAGAAGAATGGTTCCTGTACGGTAGAAGATAATGGACGAGGCGTTCCGGTCGGAATGCACGCCAAAGGTGTTTCGGCAGCACGTCTTGTATACACAACCTTACACGCCGGCGGTAAGTTTGATGATTCCGCATATAAGACGAGTGGAGGGCTTCACGGAGTAGGTTCTTCCGTTGTCAATGCATTGTCTGTTTATATGGATGTGGAGATCAGCAGAGAGGGGTATATTCATCACGACCGCTATGAGAGAGGCGTTCCGGTTGTGGAATTGGAGAATGGATTGCTTCCTAAGATTGGCAAGACAAAAAAGACCGGAACCAAAGTAAACTTTCTTCCAGATCCGGAAATTTTTGAAAAGACGAGATTCAAAGAGGATGAGATCAAAAGCCGTATGCATGAGACGGCATATCTGAATCCGAAACTTACGATCATTTATGAGGACCGCCGTGGCGAGGAAGTCGAACATATCGTATATCATGAGGAAGATGGAATCCGTGGTTTTGTAAAGGATTTGAATAAAAATACGGAAGTGCTTCATGATGTCGTCTACTTTAAAGGGGAATCTGAAGGCATTACCGTGGAAGCTGCATTCCAGTACACGAATGAATTTCATGAGAATATCCTGGGATTCTGTAATAATATTTTTAATGCCGAGGGTGGTACACATATCACGGGATTTAAAACCGTATTTACAACCGTCATTAATTCTTATGCGAGAGAACTTGGTATTTTAAAAGAAAAAGATGTGAACTTCACCGGAGCAGATGTCCGAAACGGAATGACGGCAGTTGTTTCCATCAAACATCCTGATCCGAGATTTGAGGGACAGACAAAGACGAAATTAGATAATCAGGATGCGGCGAAAGCCACTGCAAAAGTGACCGGCGACGAGATTCAGTTATTTTTTGATAAAAACTTAGAGACATTGAAAACGGTCATCTCCTGCGCGGAAAAAGCGGCAAAGATCCGTAAGACCGAGGAGCGCGCCAAGACCAATCTGCTCACCAAGCAGAAGTTTTCGTTTGATTCCAATGGAAAGCTTGCAAATTGTGAGAGCAGGGACGCTTCCATCTGTGAAATCTTCATCGTCGAGGGAGATTCCGCCGGAGGTTCCGCAAAGACAGCGAGAGACAGAAATTATCAGGCAATCCTGCCAATCAGGGGTAAAATCTTAAATGTGGAAAAAGCAAGTATTGACAAGGTGTTAGCCAATGCAGAGATCAAGACCATGATCAATGCGTTTGGATGTGGTTTTTCCGAGGGATATGGAAACGATTTTGATATCACAAAACTTCGTTATGACAAGATCATCATCATGGCGGATGCCGATGTGGACGGAGCACATATCTCAACACTGCTTCTGACATTGTTTTACCGTTTTATGCCGGAACTTATCTATGAAGGACATGTCTATGTGGCAATGCCGCCGCTTTACAAAGTCATTCCAGGCAAGGGCGAGGAAGAGTATCTTTACGATGATGCGGCTCTGGAAAAATACAGAAAAGCACATAAGGGAAGTAACTTTACCTTACAGCGTTACAAAGGTCTTGGTGAGATGGATGCCGAGCAGTTGTGGGAGACTACATTGAATCCGGCTACCAGAATGTTAAAGCGGATTGAAATCGAGGACGGCCGCATGGCTTCTGATATCACAGAGCTTCTGATGGGAAATGATGTTCCACCGAGAAAGACATTTATTTATGAACATGCGCATGACGCAGAACTCGACGTATAGTGCAGACGGTAAAAATAGCAGTAGATCATTGAAAAATCGTAAAGCAGATGACAAACATTTTGCAATGGTCTGTAGAATAACAGATAGAGAGGTTATATGATGCAGCAGGAAGAACAGATTATCCGTACCGAGTATTCGGAACTGATGCAGAAATCTTATATAGATTATGCGATGAGTGTTATTATCGCAAGAGCTTTGCCGGATGTCCGCGATGGCTTAAAACCGGTGCAGCGAAGAACTTTATATGATATGTACGAACTGGGAATCCGGTATGACAAGCCGTATCGTAAATGTGCGCGTATTGTCGGCGATACCATGGGTAAATATCATCCACATGGCGACAGTTCTATTTATGACGCACTTGTTGTCATGGCACAGGAATTTAAGAAAGGGCTGCCGCTTGTAGATGGACACGGTAACTTTGGTTCTATCGAGGGAGATGGCGCAGCTGCGATGCGTTACACGGAGGCGCGTCTGCAGAAAATCACGCAGGAAGCATTTTTATCGGATCTGGATAAGGATGTCGTGGATTTTGTGCCAAACTTTGATGAGACAGAGAAAGAGCCGGAAGTTTTGCCGGTCAAGATCCCGAATCTCTTGGTGAACGGTTCCGATGGTATTGCGGTCGGTATGGTGACAAGCACACCACCGCACAATCTGGGCGAAGTGATCGACGGTGTGATCGCATACATTAAGAATCCGGATATCAATACTGAGCAGATGATGGAATATATTCCGGGACCTGATTTCCCGACAGGAGGAATTATTGCCAATAAGGACGATCTGATCCAGATCTATTCCACCGGTATGGGTAAGATCAAAATCCGTGGAAAAGTGGAAGTGGAGCAGGTCAAAGGTGGAAAAGAGCGCATTGTTATCACTGAGATCCCATATACGATGATCGGTGCGAACATCGGAAAATTTTTGAATGATGTATACAGTCTCGTGGAGACCAAGAAAACAAATGATATCGTGGATATCACAAACCAGTCCTCCAAAGAGGGAATCCGTATTGTGTTAGAGCTTCGAAAAGGAGCCGATACGCAGAATCTCATCAATCTGCTGTATAAAAAGACAAAGTTAGAGGACACGTTTGGTGTGAATATGCTGGCAGTTGCGGAGGGACGGCCTGAGACGCTGGGACTTGTGCCAATCATCCGTCATCATGTGAAGTTCCAGTATGAGCTTGCCACAAGAAAATATCAGACATTACTGAAAAAGGAATTAGACAAAAAAGAAATACAGGAAGGATTGATCAAGGCGTGTGATGTCATTGACCTTATTATTGAAATCCTTCGCGGAAGTAAGAATGTAAAAGATGCAAGAGCATGTCTGACCGATGGTGTGACGGACAATATCACCTTTAAATCGGCACAGTCAGAAAAAATGGCATCAGAGCTCCGTTTTACAGAGCGTCAGACCACGGCAATCCTGGAGATGCGTTTACAGAAGCTGATCGGTTTAGAGATCGAGGCATTGATGAAAGACCATGAGGATACGTTAAAGCATATCGCCGAGTATGAGGACATTTTGGAAAACCGTGCCACCATGGCGAAAGTGCTGATCAAAGAACTTCAGTCTTATAAGAAACAGTATGCGGTTCCGAGAAAAACTCTGATCGACAATCTTGAGGAAGCGGTTGTGGAAGAGAAGAAGATTGAGGAGATGGATGTGGTGTTCCTCATGGATCGCTTTGGCTATGCAAAAACGGTGGATGTCAGTGTCTATGAGAGAAATAAAGAGGCGGCGGATACGGAAAACCGTTACATCTTAACCTGTAAGAACACGGATAAAATCTGTATTTTTACAAACAAAGGACAGATGCATCTGTTGAAAGTGCTTGATCTTCCATATGGAAAGTTCCGAGATAAGGGAATTCCAATCGACAATCTAAGTAACTACAATAGTAGTGAGGAAAACTTTATATACATTATCAACCTCGGTGCGATCATTCACTCCAGATTATTATTTGGAACCAAAACAGCCATGCTTAAGATGGTTGACGGAAGTGAATTTGACGTGGCAAAGAGAACGACAGCCTCAACGAAGTTAAATGAGGATGATGAACTTCTGATCGTGCACGCAATGACAGGTGAGGAGACGGTTGTCATGCAGTCTGAAAAAGAAATGTTTTTGCGTATTGAGGCTTCCACAATCCCGGAAAAGAAAAAGGGAGCAGTCGGCGTGCGTGGCATGAAACTGAATGCAGGAGATGCATTGAGTAACATTTATGTGTTAGACGGCGAGAGCGAGCAGACCGTTGAAGTAAAGGGAAAAGAGGTTGTCTTAAACAGACTTCGTGTTGGAAATCGTGACACCAAGGGAACGAAGCGTTAAATAAAACCAAAAGAAGTAAGGTGGGAAAATGAATTACGAGCAGGCAAGAGCGTATGCCGTAAATGTCAGCAGATCGGGAAGCATATTAGGACTTGATAGTATTGAAAATTTAATGCACGAGCTTGGGGATATACAGGAGCGGCTTAAGATCATCCACATTGCGGGAACGAATGGAAAAGGTTCTACCGGGGCTTATTTAGAGCGGGTACTCATAGAAGCCAGATACCGGGTAGGCAGATATAGTTCCCCGGCGGTGTTTGATCCGATGGAAGTGTGGCGGATCAATCTTCAGTCCATGAGCCACGAGGAGTATGCGGATATCATGGAACAGGTGAAGTGTGCCTGTGACCGCATGGTGGAAAAAGGTATGGAACATCCGACGATTTTTGAAGTGGAAACAGCGATGGCATTTTTGTATTTTTATCAGAAAAAATGTGATTATGTACTGTTGGAAGTTGGAATGGGCGGCAGAACGGATGCAACGAATCTGATCAAAAAGCCAGTGTGCTCCGTTATTACATCAGTCAGCATGGATCATATGCAGTTTCTTGGAAATACACTGACCGAGATTGCACAGGCAAAAGCCGGCATTATCAAAAAAGATTGTCCGGTCGTGACCATCCTGCAAAAAGCAGAGGCAATGGTGGCGATAGAAGCAGAGGCGGAAAAACAGCACGCAAGGCTTTATACCGCCGATGTTTCCAAGGTAACGGTGGAAACCGAAACGTTAAAAGAGATCAGATTCGATCATCCGGGACTTGGAACGGTGAAAACCCGGCTTACAGGGACATATCAGGTGGAAAACTGCTGTCTGGCGATCACAGTGTTAAAGGAGATCCTTGGAATTGCAGACCGGATCATTATAGACGGGATCAAAAATACCGTGTGGCCGGGCAGGTTTGAGGTCATAGGAGAACAGCCGCTGTTTATCATAGACGGTGCGCACAATGAGGATGCGGCACTTCAATTAAGTGCGTCTGTGGAAAAATATTTTACAAACATTCCAATAACTTATATAATAGGTGTACTTGCAGATAAGGAACACAAAAAAGTGCTGGAGGCAATGCTGCCTTATGCGGGAGCCACCTTTACAGTGACGCCGGATAATCCGAGGGCGATGAAAGCGGAAGAACTTGCGTCCGAGGCAGAGAAAATCGTGGATTACCTGTGGAAAGAGAAAGCCGGAAGGCCGGAAAAAGCACAGGGAGCAGGAAATAGTCCGCAGGGAGCAGAAAATAGTCCACAGGGCGCAGGAGTTATGGGATCGCTTCCGAAGGTCAGGGCATGCAGTTCCATGAAGGAAGCAGTGCAGCTGGCACTGGAACACACGAAGAAAGACGGCGTGATCCTTGCATTTGGCTCCTTATCTTATCTCAAAGAGATCAGGCAGATCATGCAGTCGGATTGATCGATAAAAGCGTACATAGGAATGCAGTATCGTACGTGGACCATATCATTTCAGTATCGGTAAAGAAGGAAAAAAGATGGATAAAAAGAAAATACAAGAGGGCGTAAGATTAATATTGGAAGGAATCGGGGAAAACCCGGACAGAGAAGGGCTTCTCGATACCCCTGACCGCATTGCCAGAATGTATGAAGAGATATTTGGTGGACTGACGCAGACCGCTGAAGAACCGCTGTCAAAGACATTTCATGTGAAAGACAATGCGATGGTTCTCGAAAAAGATATTACATTTTACTCGACCTGTGAGCATCATTTTATGCCTTTTTACGGAAAAGCGCATATTGCGTATATCCCGGATGGAAAAGTCGTAGGTCTCAGCAAACTGGCAAGAACCGTGGAAGTGTATGCAAAGCGTCCGCAGATCCAGGAACAGTTGACGGCACAGATCGCAGATGCATTGATGGAATATTTAAAGCCGCAGGGAACAATGGTCATGCTGGAGGCAGAGCATATGTGCATGACGATGCGGGGGGTAAAGAAGCCTGGGAGCAGAACCGTAACATTTGTGACGCGCGGCGTTTTTGACAGGGACGAGAGGCTGCAGAGACAGTTTTTTGAGTTGGTGAGAGGATAAAATAAAACTGAAATAAAGCGCAATGTGTAAGCTTGAAAATGGTAAAAAGAATCAATCATTTATGAGCACGGATAGCTGCAACATTTGGAATCAGATTTCAAAGAAAATGAAATTAAATTCCAAATGTTGTAGCTTTTTTTGTGCAAAAATCACAAAAATCGGAGGAAAAGATGTGATAACTTATACAATTGTAATGTGATCAAATGAGATATATAATGACAATATAAAAATATTTGAACACATGTTATATATTTCGTAAAATAAAAATGAAAGGCGGAATACATATGAAAGCAAAGACACTTATCGTTATGGCTGCATGTATGGCAATTGGTCTGTGTGCTTCGGGATGTCAGAATAGCATGACGCAGACCGCAGTGGCACAGGAAGATGTTGTGCATATACAAATAGCTTATGAAAACAACCCGGGCGAGCCGCTTGATCTTGCCTGTCAGAGATGGAAGGAACTGTTGGAAGAACAGAGCGGCGGAGAAATTCAGGTGGAATTATATCCGTCCAGCCAGCTCGGATCGAAATCCGATATTATTAATCAGGAAATCGCAGGAGATTCTGCCATAACATTGGCGAACGGAGCCTTTTATGCGGATCTGGGAGTCAGTGATTTCAGTGTAACATTTGCACCTTACCTTTTCCGGTCATGGGAAGATATAGAAAAACTCGCAGAGAGTGACTGGTGGGCAGAACAGGAGGAAAAATTGCGGGAGACGACAGGACTTGTGATCGTAGGAAGCAACTGGCATTATGGAGTGAGAAATACCATCACAAAAGAACCTGTGCAAAGCCCGCAGGATATGAAGGGATTGAAGATCAGAGTGCCGGGAAATCAATTGCAGGTTGACAGTATGGGAGCACTCGGAGCGGCTGGAACACCGATGAGTCTTGGGGATGTCTATACCGCACTACAGCAGGGAACCATTGATGGGCTGGAGAATCCAATCGCAGTAATTGAAAATGGAAAATATCAGGAAGTTGCAAAGTACCTTTGTGAAGATGCACACATTTATGATCTTACGACGTGGTGCTGTGGAGATGAATTCTTTTCCTCCCTGACGGAAGAACAGCAGGAGCTCCTGATGAAGACATGCGAGGAAGCCGGAGTGTATAATAATGAGATTCTGGATTCAGAGACCAGCAAAGCTTTACAGAGGCTTGAGGAAGCCGGGGTTACCGTTTATACGGTGGACAACCCTGATGAGTGGCTGGCAGCATCGCAGTCATTTTATGATGAGGCAGAAGAAAAATATGGATGGTCTGATGGCCTTGTAGATACCGTTAAGAATATTATCGGTCAATAGAAGGAGGTTATGATGAAAATGAAATGGATACAAAAACTCAGACAGATTGATATCGGGATTTCTGTGATCGCTTTAGTCCTGCTGATTGCAGTGACTTTTGCAGGGGTTATTTTCCGGTACGTCTTTTCAAAGCCTTTTTCATGGCAGGAAGAAGTGCAGCTGGCGCTGATCATATGGGTTATTTTTTTCGGGGCAAGATATGCATTTGAAACCTTTTCACATGTGGCAATTGATATGTTGTATGAACTGTTTCCTGCGAAAGCACAAAAGGTATTAACGGTTTTGATCGCAGTCGTTGTGACCGTTGTTCTTGGATGAATCGTTGTTTTCAGCATGAAATATATACAGATTATGTTTCATTATCATCTTCATACCAGTATTTTGCACTGGCCTTATGGATGGATTTATCTGCCGGTTCCGATCAGCTGTATCTGTATGATCATACAGTTTTGGGAAAATTCAGTGGCAGAACTAAAGACAAAAAAGGAGGTAAAATAAATGCAGATATATGTGATCCTGATCGCTTGTGTGGTTTTGCTTTTATGTTTATTTTTTAAAGTACCGGTGTTTATCTCAGTGTTTGCCGGCGCATTGGTTTATTTCCTTTTAGGTGCGTCCTCATCACCGGCAATCTTGGCGCAGCGTATTATTTCCGGAACCCAGAGTATACCGCTTCTTGCAATCCCGTTTTTTATATGCGCAGGCGTTTTTATGAATTATACAGGTGTGACAAAAAGGATTATGAATTTTTGTAATGCACTGACCAAAAGGATGACAGGTGGTCTGGGACAGGTTAATGTACTGTTGTCTACCTTGATGGGAGGACTTTCAGGGAGCAATCTGGCTGATGCGGCAATGGAAGCAAAAATGCTTGTTCCGGAGATGGAAAAAGCAGGATATTCAAAAGAATTTTCATCGGTTCTTACTGCAACCTCAGCGATGATCACTCCGTTAATTCCACCTGGAATCGGTATGATTCTGTATGGCTCCATTGCAAATGTATCAATTGGAAAATTATTTGTTGCAGGGATTGGCATTGGTATTCTGTTATGTGTATCCCTTATGATCCTTGTGTGGATCATCTCGAAAAAGAGAGGATATCAGGTTGCACAGAAGGAACCGAGGCAGAAAGGGGAATTGGGAAAATCTTTCCGGCAGGCGGTATTACCGCTATGTCTCCCGATCATTATCATCGGAGGAATCAGGATCGGTGCAGTGACGCCGACGGAAGCAGGAACAGTGGCAATCGTCTATGCGCTGCTTCTCGGAGTTGTTTACCATGAGATCACGATCAAAAATATTATTTCAGGACTGAAGGAAAGTGTCGCAACAACAGCCTCCATTATGCTGATCGTCGGTGGAGCATCTGCATTTGCATGGGTACTCACAAGAGAGAGAATCCCTCAGCAGCTCACAACATTAATTACATCTAACATTCACAATAAATATCTCTTTTTGTTGATTGTGATCGTGTTCCTGCTCTTAGTGGGAATGTTCATTGAGGGAAATGCTGCAATGATCGTTTTGGTTCCGTTACTGGCACCGGTTGCAGCCGCCTATGGAATCGATGAAATACATTTTGCTATGTTATTTATTTTTGTTATGGCAGTCGGCGGTGTCACACCACCAATGGGAACGCTTATATTTGTCACTTGCGGAGTCACGAAGTGTGATATAAAAGCGTTTATTAAGGAATCCTTACCTTTTTATGTACTTTTACTCATTGTCATGCTTCTGATTGCATTTGTTCCTGTTTTGTCTACCGGTCTGGTAAATTTAGTGTATTAATGGGAAAAACAGTGTATAATAGATGCATGCGTGAAAAAACAAATATGGAGGTTTTTTAGTATGAAATCTATTCTGGAGAGGCAGAAACAGGAATCGGCAAAAGATTATGTACTCCGTGTGCTGATACATAACATTGTCAATACAGAACTTGTTCCAGGGGAAAGACTTATAGATCAGGAAATATGCGGTCAGCTTGGCGTGAGCAGGACACCATTCCGGGAAGCGGAATTGGAGCTTGCACAGAAGAAGCTGATTGATATCAGACCGAAAATAGGAACCTATGTGTCTTATATCGACTCAGGATTGGTCGAGGAGATCCGGCATTTGAGAAGTGTTCTTGAAGCGGAACTGGCAGTTATGGCATGCGACCTGCTGAGTAAAGATGATATTGACAAATTATGGGAAAATATAGCGCTTTGGCAGCTTTATATCAAGCGTGGCGATGAAGAAAAGATTTTCTACTATGATAAGGAATTTCATAAGATGCTCTATCAGATGTGTGGAAGGAACTACTGGTGCGAGCTGGTGGAAGGGGTAGCCCCGCATTTTGACCGCACAACGATATTAAGCTTCCGGTGCAAGCCAAAAGAAAAAATTTATAAAGATCATGAGGAATTGGTAGAGGCGATCGAACAGAAGGATAAAGCGAAAGCCAGAGAAATCGCACTGCGCCATATGGAGCGTTATGTAGAAAATATTGATACGATCAAAGCTGAATTCCCGGATTATTTCCAGAAAATAGAATAGAAACGGCAGGAAACTGATCTCTGAACATCAGGTGAAAAAAACGATGTTCAGAGGTCAGTTTTTTTATGTAAAACTAATTGACAAACGAACAACTATGATATATATTAAATTATATGAAATATATAACATAATATAAAATATATAAAGGAGAAAATGAATGAAAGGTGAATATGATGTTGCGGTAATAGGTGCTGGTGTGGTCGGAAGTGCGATCGCAAGGGAATTGTCCAGATACAAATTGAAAATAGGGGTATTTGAAAAAAATCTGGATGTCTGTAATGAGACAAGCGGCAGAAACTCGGCAGTAGTCCACGGAGGATTTGCTTATGATGCGGATACATTGAAAGCAAGGTTCTGTGTCGCAGGAAACCGCATGATGGGTGATCTGTCCGAGGAACTGGATTTCCCGTTTAAACGGTGTGGAAAAGTTCTGGTAGGAAATACAGAAGAAGATATGGAACAGTTAAAACGCACTCTGAAACAGGGGGACGTGAATGGTGCAACAGGTTTGGAGCTGATCGATGAGAAAAAACTTCATGAACTCGTCCCTGCGGTTGTAGGAAAATTTGCAATGTGGTCAAAAAACAGTGGTATCATGGACCCGTTTTTATTTACGATCGGTCTGGCAGAAAATGCAGCGGAAAACGGTGCGAAGTTCCTGTTTGGACATGAGATACTTGGAATTGAGCGGGTAGATGATGATTATCTGCTGCGGACCGGAAAAGGGGAATATAAAGCACACTGGGTAATCAACGCAGCAGGACTTGGCTGCAAAACAATCTCAGACATGCTTGGGATCACAGGATACCATGTGATCGGTTCCAAAGGAAATTACATTATTTTAGATAAGCGTCTTGGCAGTCTTTTGCCAATGCCGGTGTATCCGGTGCCAAGCAATACCTATATGGGCATCCATGTGACACCTACCGTGGATGGCAATGTCACCGTCGGCCCGGATGCGGAAAACGTAACAGATTTTTCTTATTATGGTGTCCCACAGAAAAATATGGAGGAGCTCGCAAAGAGTGCATCGAATTTATGGCCGCATATCAATAAGGCAGATCAGATTCGTAATTTCTCAGGAATTTTGCCGAAGTGGGTAGATGAAAATGGTGTCATCCAGGATTTCAAGATAGAGATAAAAGAAGACATTGCACCGCATGCAGTGAATCTGGTCGGAATCGAATCACCGGGGCTTACAGCGGCAGTTCCGATTGCACAGTATGTGGTGGAACTTATGAAAGAACATGAAAGGCTGGTGAAAAACGATCAGTTTATTCCGGAACACAAGTCGATCCGAAGATTTGCAACGGCATCGTTTGAAGAAAAAAATGCACTGATCCGGGAAAATAAGGAGTACGGCGAGATTATTTGCAGCTGTGAACAGGTGACAAAAGCTGAGATACGTGCCGCAATCAGAAATCCATTAGGGGTTGCGACAATGACAGGCGTGAAATACCGTACACGTGCAATGATGGGAACCTGTCAGGGTGGCTTCTGTCAGATGAAAATTGAGCAGCTGATCGAGGAAGAGTTGGGAATACCTGCAAAAGATGTGAGATATAGCAGACCGGATTCGTGGGTATTGACTGGTAATATGCGGGAGGAAAAGTAAGATGGAATACAGGGATGTCGTAATTATTGGTGGTGGACCGGCAGGTCTTGCAGCAGCGTTAGAGCTTTATAAGAATGGAATTAAAAATATTTTAATCATCGAGAGGGAAAATTGTCTCGGCGGAATTTTAAGACAGTGCATTCATGATGGATTTGGACTTGGAAGATTTGGCGAAAGCCTTTCAGGACCGGAATATGCAGAGCGTTTTATTTCCGAGGTTGAGAAGAATAAAATCCCATACATGATCAATGCGGCAGTGACGGAGATCACAAAGGAGAAAAAGATAACCGTTGTGGCACAGGATGGAATGCATGAGATCGAGGCAAAAGCTGTCATACTTGCAATGGGCTGCAGAGAGCGAAGCCGTGGGGCACTGGGAATTCCGGGAGAGCGGCCGGCGGGAGTATTTACAGCAGGAACGGCGCAGGCGTACATGAATTTATACAACAGAATGCCGGCAAAGGAAGTGGTGATCCTCGGCTCAGGAGATATTGGAATGATCATGGCGCGCCGGCTTACCCTCGAGGGAGCACACGTTCAGGCGGTATTTGAGATTATGTCACATCCAAGCGGATTGCCGAGAAATATCATCCAGTGTTTAGATGATTATAATATACCACTTTATTTAAGCCATACAGTGACGGAGATACATGGCGATGCAAGGCTTACCGGAGTGACGGTGTCAGAGGTAGACGAACATTTACAGCCGATTCCGGGTACAGAAAAAAGATATGATTGTGATACATTAATTTTATCGGTCGGTCTTCTGCCGGATAATAAGCTGACGAAGGATGTGGGAATCGGAATTGATCCTCATACAAAAGGAGCCGTTGTAGATGAGTTTATGCAGACAGAAATACCGGGTATTTTTTCAGCAGGAAATGTGCTGCATGTGCATGATCTTGTGGATTTTGTTTCCATGGAAGCAGAACATCTGGCAAAGTGTGCGGCGGAGTATGTCGAAGGCAGAACTTTACCGGCATGCAATATCAATGTAAAAGCAGGAGATGGAGTAGGGCATACCATACCACAGAAAATAAGTGGAAAAAATGATTTCCAGCTGTCAATGCGTGTAAATCATCATTATGGTGCGTGCAGGATCGTAGTAAAACAGGACGGCAGGGAAGTAGCCGTAAAGAAAATGAAAAAAGCAATCCCGGCAGAAATGATCCAGTTTAAGGTCAAGGCGGATAACATAAATGGAACGGGTGATCTGGAGGTGATGGTAGAATGTTAAAAAAATATACATGCATTATTTGTCCAAATGGCTGTGAAATAGAAGCAGAGGTTTTAGACGGAGAAATTAAATCCGTAAGTGGATTTACCTGCAAACGTGGTGAGGAATATGTCCGTCAGGAAATCCTCGCGCCAAAGCGTACTATTGCAAGCTCTGTGGCAGTAAAAAATGGTGAGCTGCCGGTAACAAGCGTGCGGATCACAAAGGCAGTCCCGAAAGAACTGATCCCGGAGGTGATGAAAGAAATAAAGAAACAGGCCGTGACAGCGCCGGTGGAAGCCGGAACAGTTTTAATCTCCAATATATGTGGAACAGACAGTGATGTAATTTGTACTAAGACGGTCAGAGAGAAAAGATAACAGGAATGTGGTTGTTATATCAGACAGGTATAACAGCCACATTTTTTATTTTACAAATAAATAAATAAATTATATAATAAAACCACTTGTTTGTGACAAAAAAGTCAGGAAAGGTTAGAAAAATGAGAATAGGTAGCAGGGATTTTGCAACAACAGGACATACTTATATTATGGGAATTTTAAATGTGACACCGGACTCTTTTTCCGATGGTGGAAAGTTCAATCAGATTGATGCGGCATTAAAGCACGTGGAAGAGATGATAGGAGACGGCGCAGATGTGATCGACATCGGCGGGGAATCCACACGACCGTGGGGATATACAAAGATTTCCGATGATGAGGAGACAGGCAGGGTGGTTCCGGTCATTGAGGCGGTAAAAAAAGAGTTTGGGATTCCAATCTCTGTGGATACTTATAAAAGCGGCGTCGCAGAGGCGGCGGCACAGGCAGGAGCCGATCTGATCAACGATATCTGGGGACTGAAATATGACCCGCACATGTCAGAAGTCATTGCAAAATCCGGGCTGGCGTGCTGTCTCATGCATAACCGGGACAATACTGAGTACCGGAATTTTATGGAGGACGTGAAGCAGGATCTGCGGGAGACGATCGCGCTTGCCAAAGCGGCTGGAATTGCGGACGATAAGATCATCTTAGACCCGGGTGTTGGGTTTGCAAAAAGTTATGAGAACAATCTGGAAGTGATCCGCCGCCTGAAAGAGTTCAATGAATTAAAGTATCCGGTGCTGCTTGGCACTTCAAGGAAGTCTGTGATCGGATTGACACTTGACCTTCCGGCAGCAGAGCGTGTGGAGGGAACGATTGTCACAACGGTCATGGCGGTGGAAGCAGGCTGTATGTTTGTCCGTGTGCATGATGTAAAAGAAAATCACCGGGCAATCCAGATGGCAGAGGCGATCCTGGACAGAAAATAAGCAATTGCCAAACACCTGTTTTTTCAGGAGTTTTGCAGGCTTTAGATAACAGGAAGATAGAAGTGCTGAAAGGAAGTATCGGGATGACAGGAGATTTTATTAAAATAACGAATTTAAAAGTATTTGCACATCATGGGGTTTTTCCGGAGGAAACAAGGGATGGACAGGATTTTTACGTGAATGCAAAACTTTTTTTGGACTGCAGAAAAGCTGGAAAGACAGACAATCTGTCGGATTCTTTGAATTATGGCGAAGTCAGCCATTTTATCACAGATTTTCTACAGGATCATACATACAAATTAATTGAGAGCGTCGCAGAGCAGTTAGCGGAAGCGATGCTTCTTTCTATGCCGGTGTTAAAAGGAGTAGAGATTGAGTTATGTAAACCACATGCTCCAATCGGGCTTCCATTTGAAAATGTGTCGGTGACGATGAAACGGCAGTGGCATGAGGTGTATCTTGCGGTCGGTTCCAATCTTGGGGACAAGAATGCCTATATTGGGAATGGAATCGACGAACTGTGCCGGATCAAAGAGATCAAAGAGGTAAGAGTGTCAGAACTTCTGGTGACAAAGCCTTACGGCGGAGTGGAGCAGGACGATTTTGTTAACGGGGCGATCGCGTTAAAGACGCTGTTATCACCGCAGGAACTGTTGGAGAAACTGCATGAGATCGAGCAGCATGCTAACAGGGAGCGTATCATTCACTGGGGACCTAGAACATTGGATCTTGACATTATTTTTTATGATAAGCTTGTGTACGAGGATGAGAATCTTATCATACCGCATATTGATATGCAGAATCGTGACTTTGTGTTAAAACCGCTGGCAGAACTTTGCCCGAATTACCGCCATCCGGTTTTTGGAAAAACAGTGTCGCAGTTACTTGGAGAACTGAAAGAGAGGTAATATGATAAAAGCAGTCTTATTTGATCTGGATGGTACGATCATTAACTCAGAAGAGGGAATTACAAAGTGTGTACAATATGCATTAAGCAGTTTTGGAATTGAGGAACCAGACCGGAAAAAGCTGTTGTGTTTTATCGGACCGCCGCTTGATCCTGTTTTCCGTGAAAAATACGGCTTTGATGCGGACAAGGCATGGCAGGCGGTATTAAAATACCGGGAGAGGTTTGATAAGACCGGAATTTTCGAGTGTGAATTATATGAGGGTGTCGCAGATACGATCCGCAAGTTAAAAGAAGCAGGCTGCGTCATCGCACTTGCTTCCTCCAAGCCGGAGACAGCGTGCAGACGTATTCTGGAACATTTTTCCCTGACACCGTATTTTGATGAGATCGTCGGTTCCACTTTAGATGGAAGCATCAGCACCAAACAGCAGGTACTAGAGGAGCTTGGCAGACGGATGGAGCATATGCAGATCACAAAAGACCAGATGTGCCTGATCGGAGACACTGAGTATGACGTGATTGGAGCGGATCAGTTTGGAATCCGCTGTATCGGCGTATCCTATGGATTTGGAAAAAGAGAACTGTTAGAGCGTGCAGGGGCATACTGTGTCTGCGACAACATGGCAGAGGTTGTGGAAGCACTGCAGCAGATGTGATAGAAAGGAAGATATCATGAAAACGACAGGCGGTTTTAAACTCTGGCAGATCATTTATCCGATTGGTATTTATTATGTTGTGTCGAGCCTTATGTACTTCGTGCTGGGACTTTTTCTGGGGGATGGGCAACAGACCTATATGCTGCGCCAGCTTATCTGCTCGGCTGCAACGATCCCGGCGACGATGAGTTTTTATAAGCAGGATAAAATTGCAGAGCAGGTTGTCTATGGAACTGAAAAAGAAAAATTGGATACAAAATGGCTCACAGACGCAGTTTTGGCAGTTGTGGGTGCAGCGACACTTGGCATTGCCGTGAATAACATCATTGCAATGACGCCGTTAGTGCAGATGTCGGAGGGGTTTCAGGAGGCAAACCAGTCCTTTTTTGCGGGAACGGTTGTGTTTGAACTGCTCGGTTCCTGCCTTGTGATTCCAATCGCAGAAGAATTGCTGTTCCGCGGTGTGGTGTACAAGCGTCTGAAGCTTTATTTTGGCGTGACACCGGCATTGATCGGTTCAGCACTTATCTTTGGTATCATGCATGTCAATCTGGTGCAGTTTTTGTATGCGGCGGTGATCGGATTGCTTCTTGCGTTTGTGTTGGAAAAAACAGGGAAGCTTTCCATGGCAGTTTTTGGGCATATTGCGGCAAATCTTGTGGCGGTGCTGCGGACGGAGACAGGATGGCTGGAGTTCAGTTTTTATCCGACGGTAAACGGCATTTTGTTTACGGTTGTGATGGCAGTGGCAGGAATAGCCGTTGTCAGCCTTTTTTACCGGAGAAAATAATTCGTTACATAAAAACGACATTTCATTACATATTCCATAAGAAAAGCTTATGAGCTGGTCGATATAAGATAAAGTACAGAGTATGGAGTGAAGAAAATGCCGAAAATTGCGATATGTGATGATGAACAGCCTATAAGAGAGTATTTAAAAAGTCTGACCGAAAAATGTATCCCGGATTCACAGGTTCGCCTGTTTGGCAGCGGAGAGGCACTGTTACGAGATCAGACATCCTTTGATGTGATCCTGCTGGATGTTTCCCTGCGTGGAGAAGATGGAAATCAGACGTTAAACGGCATGGAGACAGCCCGGAAAATCCGGGAGACATCCAATGCGATGATCATTTTTGTGACAGCGTTCAAAGAATATGTGTTTGAAGGTTATGATGTCGGGGCGTTTCACTATCTGTTAAAGCCGGTGGACGAGCACAAGTTTGCGGAAGTGATGCAGCGCGCCATGTGGCAGCTTGAGCGGGAAAAAGAGGAAATGTCCCTGTTGATAAAAGCAGATGGCAGTTATATGGAAGTTCTGGCAAAAAATATTTTGTATGCGGAGAACGAGGCGCGCAAGATTGTGCTGCACACGAAAAATATGCCGGAGAGCAGTTATACTTTTTATGAGAAAATGGAAGTGTTGGAGAAGCGGCTGGGAGAGGGTTTTTTCCGTTCGCACCGGGGATTTCTGGTAAATCTGCGGGAAGTGTACAAGTATGATGCGACCACGATACAGATGAAAAATGGTGACAAAGTTTATCTGGCAAAACAAAAGTATAACGATTTTGTCACGGCTTATATGAAATATCTGAGAAGCGCAGGATGAAAAGGACTGCAAAATAGCGGAAAAAAGCAAAAATCAGCGGAACATAGATCTGCTGATTTTTCATTACATAAAAGAGCCTGTTCGTTACAATTCGCTAAAATCAGAAAATGCCCGACCGATATACGGAGTAAAGAAAGGCAAAATGCATCGTTATGGTGCAGTTTTGGAAAGACATACAGGGAGGCAATAATATGCGAATTACAACACAAATGCTTGCACACTCAGCCGCAAAAAGCGGAATTCCATTTCAGCAGACAACACTGTTAGATATCCTGAACAAAAAGTCATCTTTTTCCGGTCTGCTGAACGGAGTGAATGCCAGTGCGGATGCAACGGCGATCGCAAAGAAAAAGAATTATTCGAAGCTGGAAGATATTTCGGGGAACCTGAACGGATATGCTTCTAGTCTTGTGGCAACAGATAAGAACTCCATTTATGACAGGGCAAAGGAAAGCGGCAGTACAAAGGATATTGTTTCCTCGGCAAAAAAAATGGTCGAGAGCTACAACGCAACGTTAAAACAGCTCAGGGAAACCGGGGATACTTTAAATGAGTTTTACAGACAGCAGTTAAAGGATATTCCTGCCGGGGACAAAGAGGCATTGAAGAGCATTGGTATCACACAGGCAAAAGACGGCAGTCTTTCCATTGACGAGAAAGTGTTACAGAGTGCAGATGCAGACACGTTAAAGAAAGTGTTGGATGGAGATACCGGGCTTGCTTCCAAGATCAGTTTTGTGAGCGGAAGAATCAGCCAGAACGCAGCGTCCAATGTTGTGAGCACATCGAGCCAGTATACATCGAACGGCTCTTCATTGCTGAGTGCACTTGAGACGAGTAAATACGATTTCTGGGGATAAAAAAGAAAATTGACAAATTTGCAGAGGAGATAAGACAGGAGAACTATTATGAGTGTTACGATCAACTTTTCCAAAAACACGTCCGCACCCTGGCAGTCAAATGCAAACATGTTAAAAAGCACGAGGGAAAAAATACAGAGACAGGAAGAGCGGGACGGAAAAATTGCTTTTTTTGAGACACAGAAGCAGAATCTCAAAAATCAGAAAGCGGATACAATCGAAGAAATTGCAAAAAAGCTGGAGAAGTTTCATACTTACGAGGATGAGATTGCGGCAGCAAAACAGGAGTACAACAGCTCACAGATGTTCCACATCTTAGATGAGGCAGAAGAGCGCGGAGAGCAGATGGCGAAAGCGGCTGAGAAATATAAGCCAAAGACCGAGGAAGAGCAGAAAAAGGAGGCTCAAGGCGAGGCAGCAGGAACAGACGGCAAAACCGATGATAAGGGTGTTTTATCCGAAATTATGGATGATATGTCGGAATCAATCGATGCGCAGGAAGGAAATCTGGAAACTACCGGACAGCTTTCAGAAGCAGAGTTACAGCAGAAATTGTCCGACGAGGAATTGCAGAAAAAACAACAGAGATATCAGCCGTTTGACGTGCGGGCATAATAAAAGCCGATATTTCACTGATGCCTGTCTTGGTTAGTGATCAGATAATCTACCATGTATCACAACTTTTTATTACAGAAAACAGAATATTAAAATCTGCCGTAACAAATAGTAATATTCTATACTCCGACAATTCAAACACAATTCCAGAAAAACACCTGAAGTGATATTTTATCACTTGAAAATCAAAAATTTTTTTATTATAAAACAAGGAAAGAATTGTTTGTATCCATATATTACAGTAAGAATATAATTATAATAGTATAAACAATACTGCTATAAATAATAAATATTCAAATTATCAGACAATATTGCAAAAAAATAGATAGACAGAAGTATCAAAAAGTTGTATATTAGAAAACAAGAAAAATAAAATAATTCATGAAGCAAAGGCGCTTAGATACCCAATCGATCATTGGGTTATTTAAGCGCCTTTTTATGTAATAGGAAATTACGTTGCAATGTTCCTGTTACCCCAAAAGGCTCCGTAATTAGAAATTGTCTGCAAAGTGGCGATTTCAATCTGGATTAAGAAAGGAATTTGCGTATGAAAGAGCAACAGAAAGAAACATCTGCAAAAATGGTCACTCTGAACAAATTTGCACCAAAGGATTCCCAGACAAAAACAGACGGAATGTATGATCCGGCATTTGAACATGACAACTGCGGTATCGGTTCGGTTGTCAATATCAAAGGTATCAAGACACATGAAACCGTGGAGAATGCTTTGAAAATTGTTGAAAACTTAAAGCACAGAGCAGGAAAAGATGCAGAAGGAAAGACCGGTGACGGTGTTGGTATCCTTTTACAGATTTCTCATAAATTTTTTACGAAAGCCGTAAAACCGCTCGGTATTGAACTTGGTGGTGAGAGAGATTATGGTATCGGTATGTTTTTCTTCCCGCAGGATGAGTTGAAACGCAATCAGGCAAAGAAAATGTTCGAAGTCATTGTCCAGAAAGAGGGCATGGAATTTTTAGGATGGAGAGAAGTACCGATCGATCCGACAAAGCTTGGACAGAAAGCGATCGACTGTATGCCTTGCATTATGCAGGGGTTTGTAAAGCGTCCGAAGAATGTGGAAAAGGGACTTCCGTTCGACCGCAAGCTGTATGTGGCAAGACGTGTGTTTGAACAGTCGAATGATGATACTTATGTTGTCTCTTTATCCAGCAGAACGATTGTATACAAGGGAATGTTCTTAGTAGAGCAGCTCCGCCTGTTCTTTGCAGATCTTCAGGACAAAGATTATGAATCTGCGATCGCAACCGTACACTCCCGTTTCTCTACGAACACAAACCCAAGCTGGGAGAGAGCACATCCAAACCGTTTTATCGTACATAACGGTGAGATCAACACGATCAAAGGAAATGCAGATAAGATGCTTGCCCGTGAGGAGACCATGGAGTCCGAATTTTTAAAGGGCGAATTACAGAAAGTGCTTCCGGTCGTCAACACCGAAGGTTCCGACTCTGCAATGCTTGACAATACGCTGGAATTCCTTGTAATGAGCGGCATGGATCTTCCGCTCGCTGTCATGATCTTAATTCCGGAGCCGTGGGCGAACAACAGCCTCATGTCCCAGAAGAAAAAAGATTTTTACCAGTATTACGCAACGATGATGGAGCCGTGGGACGGACCTGCATCCATTCTTTTCTCCGATGGTGATATTATGGGAGCAGTGCTTGACCGTAACGGACTCCGTCCTTCCCGCTATTACATTACAGATGACGATTACCTCATTCTTTCCTCTGAGGTCGGTGTACTTGACATTGATCCGACGAAAATCGTGGTAAAAGAGAGACTTCGTCCGGGAAAAATGCTTCTGGTAGATACCGTAAAGGGAAGAGTGATCGATGATGATGAGTTAAAAGAAACTTATGCAGGCAAACAGCCTTACGGTGAATGGATCGACCGCAACCTGTTAAATTTAAAAGATTTGAAGATTCCAAACCAGCGTGTGCCGGAATACACCAAGGAAGAGCGTCAGAGAATGCAGAAGGCATTTGGTTATACCTATGAATCTTTGAGAGATGCAATTTTACCAATGGCAAAAAATGGCGGTGAGGGAACGTCCGCCATGGGTATTGATACGCCGCTGGCTGCACTGGCAACCGATCATCAGCCGTTATTTAACTACTTCAAGCAGCTATTTGCACAGGTTACCAACCCGCCGATCGACTCTATCCGTGAAAAAGTGGTGACTTCCACAACCGTATACATCGGAGAGGATGGCAACCTTCTGGAAGAAAAAGCCATTAACTGTCAGGTGTTAAAGGTCAATAATCCGATCCTTACGAATACCGATCTGATGAAAATTAAAAATATGAAAGTAGAGGGATTTAAGGTGGAAGTAATCCCGACTACCTATTATAAGAGCACAAGCCTCGAAAAAGCCATTGAGCGTCTGTTCGTGGAAGCAGACCGTGCGTACAGGGAGGGCGCAAACATTTTGATCCTGTCTGACCGTGGTGTCGACGAATACCATGTGCCGATCCCATCACTGCTTGCAGTGTCCGCCCTGCAGCAGCATCTGGTCAAGACAAAAAAGAGAACTGCAGTCGCCATGATCTTAGAGTCCGGCGAGCCGAGAGAGGTACATCATTTTGCAACACTGTTAGGCTATGGTGCCTGTGCGATCAACCCATATCTGGCACAGGATACCGTAAAACAGTTAGTGGATGAGCATATGTTAGACAAAGATTACTATGCGGCAGTGGATGATTACAATGCAGCGATCTTAAATGGTATTGTAAAAATCGCTTCCAAAATGGGTATTTCCACGATCCAGTCTTACGAAGGTTCCAAAATCTTCGAGGCGATCGGTATTGATTCCGACGTGATCGATAAGTATTTCACAAATACCGTGAGCCGCATCGGTGGTATTACATTAAAAGACATCGAAAATGATGTGAATGAATTACATTCTGCGGCATACGATCCGCTTGGTTTAGAGACTGACTTAACCTTAGACAGCAGGGGACGCCACAAAATGAGAAGTGGTGCAGACCAGCACCTTTACAATCCGGCAACCATCCATCTGTTACAGGAATCCACGAAACGTGGAGATTACAACCTGTTCAAACAGTACACAGAGCTTGTGGACAGTGAGGAAAAAGACGGCTGCATCCGTGGACTGATGGATTTCAATTATCCGAAAAAAGGTGTGCCGGTCGAGGAAGTGGAAAGCGTTGACTCTATCGTGACAAGATTTAAGACCGGTGCGATGTCCTATGGTTCCATTTCACAGGAAGCACATGAGACACTGGCAATCGCCATGAACCGGATCCATGGCAAGTCAAATACAGGTGAAGGCGGCGAAAGCCTGGATCGTCTGG
>OGNE01000250.1_pt1 | contig 41562 bp, 34 predicted proteins | sample 1573401 | NCBI WGS metagenome assembly OGNE01 (sample SAMEA2581884, study PRJEB24529) | metagenome | biome: Human gut stool | place: China | collected 2011 | reverse complement strand
CAAATATATCTAAAATACATTTCTGTACTTTATTCAAAAAAAATATCATTTTAAGACTTGACTTTTAATAATTAGTCTTCCATTTATTTTTAACTATTCATACTTAACCTCTTGATAACATTATACAATCTTTTGGTCACACAACGGTCACACGGAAACAACTTTGTGAAAACTGCACATTGAACAATTAATTTTCAATCTGATTTTTAGACATTTTTTGCTTGTTTTAGTCATTTTTCACCTTTTTCTAAATCGATACTCATTTTCCCTCTTTCATTTAGTAGCCTAACAACTGTATTTTTACATCATCTTCTAACTTATCTTCAAAAACTTCCTCATACTCTCTAAAAAACAGGCACTACACTAGTTCAAAATGTCCTTGACAAAGGGGACAGTTTAGACACATCTTACCACAACGAAGAGTTAAAGTCATTAACTCGTTATCGTTTTGATAAAGTCCTAAAATGAAATTTTAAATTCCACTCTCCCTTTTGATAAAGTAAAAGAACGTGACAAGCTGAAAACTTCCGTTTCAAGACTGGTCTGTATCTTATTCCCTGAATTAGAAAAACTTGTACCAACACTTCATATGGCATCTGTTTATGCATTGCTTTCTAAATTTCCCAGTACTAAACATGTAGCCACTGCACACCTTACCAGACTTACAAATCTTCTTTCTGAATCTTCCAAAGATCGATATTGTAAAGATACTGCTATTACTTTCAGAGATGCTGCAAGAGCTTCTATTGGCTCAAATATGCCAGCCAAATCTCTTGAATTGAAGCACACCATCAAACTTATTCAGGAACTTGATTCAGAGATTGATGAAATCGAAAATGAGATTAAAATCATCATGGATGGAATCAACTCTCCAATTCTTAGCATTCCCGGAATCAACTATCGCATGGGAGCTATGATTATTGCCGAGATCTGTGATTTCAATCGTTTTGATTCTCCTGATAAGATCTTAGCTTATGCCGGCTTTTCGCCATCAACATATCAATCCGGACAACTGGATGGTGCCTACGCACATATGGAAAAACGTGGCTCCAGATACCTGCGATACGCTTTGTATAATGCCACCAAATATGTCTGCCACTGGGATCCAACATTTGCAGCCTATCTTGCTAAAAAACGAGCGGAAGGTAAACATTACAATGTTGCCATATCACACGCTGTAAAAAAATTGGTTAGAGTGATTTATCATCTTGAAAAAACAAAGCGGCAATACATAAAAGCATCTTAAATCTTTCTAATTCAATACTCCTTTTTTGAGCACCTATCACGATGCTCTTTTTGTCATACAGTTTTCAAGGTTCAAGGAACTCTAACTGAGTTTCAAATATATCTAAAATACATTTCTGTACTTTATTCAAAAAAAATATCATTTTAAGGCTTGACTTTTAATAGTTAGTCTTCCTAATGTACAACTTTCATCTTCTCAATTCCGCCTTCTGTTATCCAGTATGCATCACCTAATTCAATTGGTTTCTTAAACTGACGTGCTGTATTTGCATTAATATCAACTAATTTCAGATTGGCTATATCTTCCATTGCAACCAACACACCAACATCTTTCATAGATTTAAGCATCTCTGAAGCACCATAAGCAATTGGCATATTATCTACATCTGCAAAAACAAATAATAGTTTCATATCTTTATAAGTCTTTATCAAACGCTTATAACTTTCCAATGCTGTCTTGCTTAATCCATCACTCGCAAATACATCTCTATTTTGAATCACAAAAACAATCAACGGTTCATCCGTTAAACATCCAATACCTTCTTCTTTTACATTCGAAAGACGATTTTGCATTATCTGTTCTACATCTGATAGATACAATTCGAAATCATTCAAATCAACTGTATATTTTTCAACAATACCCATAGAATTTAAGCTCTTTAATTGTTGTTCGTAACTATCAACTATATATACCGAAGATTCAAAGTTAAATATATTCTTTTGTAAATATTCCATAATATATTTCACAAATGATGTTTTGCCATACTGCCTTTTACCTGTAACTGCCATTGTTGTAATATTGCAAAGATTTGCAACGACAAAATCCACGGTATCATAATTCACACCTACAGGAAGAACATACGGCTCCTTACTCTTATAGTAATCACTAATATATTTCTGATTAAGTACTTTGGGCACTTCTGGTATTCGCGTTGCATATTCTTCCATATATTTTGAATTTACTAGCTGAGAATATTCTTTTATCTTTTGAACTCGATCAATTTCCTTTTTACCTTCAAAAGCAAGAAACGTCTGCATCTCAAAAACAGTCTTATTTATCTCATATAAACAACGACCTGGCACATTCTTAGGTGTCATTCGACACTTATCAAATACGCTTCCATATTCATCTCCCTGATTGCAATACATACAGATTCGATGTGCAAAATTACTCATATATTTATAACTTATTCCATTTGTTTGAATAGAAGTAATTATAAGGCTTATTCCTATTGCAACTCCTTCTCGGCATATATTAACAATGTCATCCTCATATTCAGGATATAATTCCTTTAGTGCAAGGAAATTATCAATCATAATGACAATTTGCGGAATGTCATTATTTCCAGCTTCTTTATAAGAAGAAAATGAAGTAATTCCTAATGATGCAAATCTCTCTTTTCTCATTTTCATTTCTCTTTGAATTAGTCGCATAAAGTTTTTTAATTTTTCATCTTCTGCTGCTGAAACGATTCCTCCAATATGATTAATGTCAGAAAAAACATTTAATGCCATCGACGCAAAATCTAATATGTAAAGATTTACTTCTGATGGTCTATATGATGATGTTATACTTCTGATAATCAATTGTAATAAATTAGTTTTTCCATATTGGGACGAACCTATGATAACTGTATTTCCAGTCGAAATATCTAATGATGCTATTCCTTGATACTGATTATCAGGATCATCGAAAATACCCAAATTAACTACTGTATTGACACCGTCATAAGCAACAGTCTTAGTCTCAAACAAAATCAATTCCTCCAGCGGTGGTAAACAAATACCTGGCAACTTATCTATTCCTGTTTTTTTACAATAAGCCGCGACATAATTTGTTATTGCCTCTAACTGGCTCTCTTGTTCGTCGCCTTTTTTTTCAACACTCTTTGTATATACAGGAGTATGTTTACCCGCTAAATCTAACGAATATATTGTAAAAGATTTTTGCTGTGCAGACTCATCAAAAGAAGCAGATGCACCACTATAAGCAGATTGAAACAATTCAAATATTTCATTATTTCCAACTTGCAAATATGCTCTACCTGGTTCTTTAATTTCCGCAGCAACAGGAGTCTTTAACACCTCATTACTGTCGTCCTTGTTCTGAACTTTTAAGCAAAGCTTAAACTTCGAATTAGACCAAATTTGTGCATCAACAACACCACTCGGTTTCTGAGTTGCTAAAATCAAATGCACTCCTAGACTTCGTCCAATTCTAGCTGCCGAAATTAATTCTTTCATAAATTCAGGCTGATCCATTTTTAATTCTGCAAATTCATCAACAATCAAAATCAAATGAGGTAACGGAATATCGGTCTGTCCCTTTTTAAAAAGTTTTATATACGCATCTATATGATTAACATTATATTTAGCGAATAATTCCTGTCTCTTTCGCAATTCAGCCTTAATTGACGACAGTGAACGATTTATTTCCCTTCCATCTATATTTGTAATAGCACCTATCAAATGTGGCAAATTCTTAAATTGATTAACCATTCCACCACCCTTAAAGTCTATTATTACAAATCCAACATCATATGGATGGAACAATGTTGCCATAGATAAAATATATGTTTGCAAAATTTCTGATTTTCCAGAACCTGTAGTACCAGCTACCAAACCATGTGGACCATGCTTTTTTTCGTTCAAATCAAGATATACTATTTCATTTTTTGATTTAACACCAAGTGGTGCTTGCATTGTCTTATATACTTGTGAATCTTGCCAATTCTTTTCCAAATCAATATCTTCTACATTTAAAATATTTAACAACTCAAACAATGAAATATTTTTAGTTAAAGAACCTTCTAAGCTAACTTCTTCACAATAAATCGGAGACAATTTTTTAACTAACTTATCAAGTACCCCATTCGAAATAGTATCAAATTTAAAGTCTATGTTTTCATTTCGATTTTCAGAATTTACAACATTTCCTTCTGAACCATTTAAATAAATTAGTTTGTCACAGCCTTGAGGTAATAATTCTTTATATTCCTCGAAAAACACAAATGAAACGCCAACGCTTGTTGCAATATCTATAAACCTCGATATTGGATGACGTTTTATTCCATTGTCACGATATACAAAGACTACATAATTAGGAAATGTTTTTTTCTCAATCTCTCTAAAAGATAGTTCCTTATATAAGAATTCAAATAAAACATTTCTACTATCTAAGTCACAAACAATATTACGCATATTTAATGCTTCATTCTTTATATGCGGTAACATTCTAACCCACATAAACGCATCTTTATCTTGCTCTTCTAGTACAAAAAACATTTTTGTATCTGTATAATACTGACGCACAGCAAGATCAACTGTAATAACCTTTAAAAATTCATATAAATCAGTTCTATTTCCAATAATCCCTACAGAACTATTATTTCTCAGATTCAAAGTAATGGGAACATTGTTTACATTAATATACTCGTCGAACAACTCTTCTGGTTTTCTCATTAATTCGTCCGTACATTCAAGTTGCTCTTTCTTTTTATAATTGATCTCTTTAACTGCTTTTTTATTTCCGTATCCAATTCTTATATCTAAATAATCATCATCATCTAAGTCTCTATCAAATAAACAATCCGAAAAATCCTCTACCATTTGCAACTCATCTTGCAAAGAATAATAGGTACTTTTCAAAAGTTCTTCCTCATTTTTTCTACACTGTTCTATAAATTTTCTTTTTTGATTTATATATTCCGAATACTTCTCAATTCTCTCTTTTGTATCTTTTTTATATTTTCTGCGCTCAGATATAATTGACACCGTAGAAGTGATAATGCCAATACTCATAGAAATAACACTAATCCATACGTATGAACCACCCGACGAACTCATTATTCCACGCAAAACAATCGTGACCGCGAGCATTACAAGTGCTGGCAACAATTGCATGACAATATTACCAGATGGTTTTTGTGGAGCCGTTGGAGGATCTAAAATATCAATCTTATCATTTGGAATCTTAGATTTAATTCTTGTATTCCTGTTAAATTTGGGATAAACTAACTCGTTTTTCGATTCCTTAACCGACTTACTATTGACATTATTCAATCTTCTTATTCTAGAAGAATCTATGTATAACCAATTGTCCTTTAAACACAGACTTATTGATGCAAATGATATAAAATCGTTATCACATAATCGTTTGTTTTCTTCTACCTTATTTCCATTAACTCTTATACCATATTTTGTATTATAATTTATTATCGAATACACTCCACTATTATTAGCTATGGTCAAAGTATCCTGTCCAATATATTCATCTTCTATAACAATATTAGAATTACTCTCACCACCTATTGTAATATGCACTAATCCGCTAACATCTATTGCAACATCATATTGTCTTTCCTCGTTTTCAAAATCTATTAAAAATTCAATATTGAGAAGTTCATTATTAGAGTCTTGATATTTAATCGCAAATAAATCACCATGACTCAAATCCTTAGCCAACAATTTTTTTGAATCTCCCAAACTGATATACAGATTGTCCGAGCATACAATACTCCAGTTTCTATTTTTTGAAAAAATCATCTCAAATTCTTCAAAGAATAATTCTTTTCTTAATCGAACATCACTTTCTATACTCGTTCCGATTCTTACACACTGCATTTCCGGAGAAAGTTCTATCTCTTTGTAAATATTTCTATTAGATAGTATTATTTTATATCTATTATCCATATCTAGCCTCCCTCCTTACTTAGTAAAATTAATGATTGAACCATCATGTAGTCCATAATCAGATAATTTCTTGCTTCCTCTTAATAAAACAAGTGGGTTCTCTGCTTTTAAAAAACAATGCTTTTGATTTGTAATATCAATTCCTAAATCATATGCTTTGTTTAAAGCAATGACCAAATCATTTGCTGAAATATCCAAAGGTACTTCAAGATCCGTACTTGTATTATTCAGATTATTATTAAATATAATTACTATATTATTCATGTAGCACCTCCGAAACTAAATAACTAAAAATGAAACTTTTTTTAAGCCACTTATTTGGGCTATTTCACTACACTTGGCTATAGCATCTACTTCAACTTTTTCCACATACTCATTAACATTAAATTTCAAAGATACTTGTGGTGAAATTAAAGCATTTGGTGCATCTTTATCAAATTTATTGCATATAAACATATATTTTTCTGAATTAATGCCATTAATATTCGATAATAATAAATTAGTAAAATGCACACTACTAAAACTTTGATCTGTAATAACAACCACCTTGTCTGCCATATCTATTAAATCTGTTTTAAACTCATCGAATGTACTTTCTGCATCTATTATCACAAAATCGTATTCTCCGCTTTTTTTCGCAGACAATGCTAGTTTTGAATAAATGCTAAATTCTAAGCCTATCGACATTAGTGACGCCTTAAACGCAGGCAAATAACTAAAGATTTCTTTTCTTATAATATGTTTTATATTGTTATAAACATCATTCTGCGCATTTAATAAATTTGCATAAACATCTGAAGATGTAACAGGCGAACAGTTATCTAGTATATGTTGAAAATTCTGCAATCTAGCTGCATTAATATACAATACCCTCTTATAATTCTGTGCCAAGCAAGCTGCCACTCCCATTGCTACAGTAGTTTTCCCTACACCCCCAGCTGCAGATGTGACCAGTATTATCTGAGTCTCCTTTTTCTCAACTGCTGCTATATTTAATGCTCCAGCACTCTTTCCAATAATCTCATTGAAGATTTCCTTAATGCTTGTATACTTAAAAATCTGGTTTACGTTTAGTTCTCCCGTACTGCCTTCATCATACTGCTCCATCATTACAAAAATGTTTTGAATATTATGTCTCTGCAATGATGAATCATACAAGTCGTCAGATATAATCAAAATTTCAGCATTCTGCGGTCTGGAAAAATACTCATCAAAATATGCTCTATCAGTAATAATTTCTAAATCTATTTTATTAAAAAAATCTGTTACAAACTTAAACTGAAGCGGCACTATATAACTTGCGTCTTCGTCTGCGATAATCACTTTCGGTCTTGCCATTTCTCACACCTCTTTATACAATCTGGAAATCACTGTCTGCCATGCGGATTATATCTCCACGATTAATCTGTGCTTTCTGTCCCGGATTCAATCGAACTCCATTTACAAATGTTCCATTTGCACTTCCTTCATCATTGATGTAATAAATACCTGTCCGATTAGTTATGCGGCAGTGTTTTCTGCTAATCATCCTATTGAACGGAATTACCATATCTACCAATTCCTGTTTCTTGCCTATTACTGCATCATCACGATCTATTACCAGTTCAAAATGACTCGGTGCATTCATGGCAACAAGTTTAATTGAGCCATTAGCGCTTGTTCCCGGCATCATCTGACTTCGTTCCTCTGATCTTACAATAGGTGCCGTCCCTGCCCCTCTTGATTTGTTGTACACATCCTCAAGTGACATTGAGCCATTACACAAATCCTGTACGAACTGGTCTAATCTCGCATTAGAAGATGTAATTACCTTATCTGCCAGCTTTACAATGCTTGATCTTAATTCACTTTCAAATTCTGCATAGCTGTCAAATGCTCTGACACTCAACGGCAGATATACCAGTTTTACCTTCAGTGTATTCTGCTCTACAAATATTTTATCCCATGACAGATCTATACACTGACACGCCAGAAACCCATTATTTCTTACTTCAATCACACTTGCAAAAAGATTAATTATAACATTAATAAGTGTATCCGGACTTATACCTACAAGCATAGAAGACATTGGTCTGTATTCATCAGTCACATAATACAAATCAACTAACCCATTCCTTGTCATTTTCATGCATTTTATAAATATGCCATTATTCTGGCTCTGCAATACCTTATAATCGGTGTTCACAAATTGTGAGCTATCCTTTAGTATGTATTCAAAATTATTACCACACATAACTTCTGAAATCACATCATTATCTTTTAATGTATACATATCCTACCTTCTTCCTAAATGCTGTTTGCCACAAGTAAACACTTAATCTGCATTAAATATTTACTTCTAACAAATAGCTTATGATTTCTGCACATTTTGTGCAGAAATCATAAGATCCTATTTTATTTTGCAGCCTTAAGCTTTCTCTTTTTAAAGAAAACTATTACTCCAGCTACTCCGCCAATTACAACAACGGTTCCCGCAATTGAGCCATAGAATAATGCCTTGTTAGCAAACCAACGTACAAATAAGTTGGTTGATACAGTTACAGCATTGTTAAATTTATAAGAGCTTGTAAAATCATCAGAATTAGTATCTGTGACATTTCCAGCCTTATCAGTCACCACAAATCTTACATTCTGAGCATTAGAGCTTTCTTTTAATACAAATGCACCGTCATAGTTATTTGCATCAGCACTAAAGTCTGTAATGTTATCTGTTTCTTTGTCATTCACATAAACCTGTACGGACGCAAGTCCAATCGTGTCATAGACTGTGTATTTAACTGTCTGCTCTGTTGCATTGACAATAGAATTCTCCAGACCAGTAACACTCGTAATCTCCGGTGCTGTGCTGTCTACTCTAAAGAGAATTGTTTTGTCATCATAATTATTATTTTCAGGGCTGTTTCCTGTTGCATCCCTAGACGATACTGCAATCTTATAAACTCCATCAGATGCAAAATTGTCCTTTGCAATGGTATAAGAATACTGATACCATCCACTTGAACCTGTTGCTACAGTCTCATTTATTTCCGGAGATACACTATAATCAACATCGTCAAGAGGTTTGCCATCTCTTAGGATTTCAATATCAAGTGAATCTTCCACTAATCTGTCAGCATTATACTCAGTGATAACTAAATCATCATCTACACTCTGTACATATGCTCCGCCATCTCCAATAAGATAAACAAGGAAATCGTTATATTCATACACTGAGCCAAATCTGTTGACTGTAAATGTAATACTCTTGTCAACTGAATGTCCCGCCTTATCCTTTAATGTAGTTGTAATCGTGTAGATTCCATCATTTTCAGCAATCTTATCAAAGGTATCAAATTCACCATTTCCACCAGTTTCATTGGTAGAGATATGACCAGTAATAAACTTATCTGTTACATCTACATTCTTATCTGCATAACTGGTTCTGTACATTTTGACTTCACATGATTCAAAGTTGGTATCATTAAAGCTTACTGCCGGAACCACCTCATCTTTAAATGCTTTACCATCTGCTTCCTGACCATTAATTGTAATACTTGCCTCCGTTATCTCTGTGTCAATAGTCATTTGTTCTGATGTATATGCCTGCATTGCATTAGATGATTTATCTGTATATGTAATTCCTACAGTGTAATCTCCATCTCCTGAGATTGTGAATGTTCCTGTGTGTACATCTGTACTATTATCAGTCCAGTTTGCATTTACTGCAGTTGCTACACCGTCCCTTGTTACTGTAATCTGTACATCATCAGAATAGAAGTTTGCTTCATTGATAGTAACAGTCGCACTAATATCTCCATCATAATAAGCAATTCCATTTGAAGTCTGTACTGGAGTACTGTACTGAACCTCCGCTGTTGGTGAAATATTGTCTACAATAATTCTCTTTGTATCACGCAAATAATCAGATTCGTTATTTGCCCTATCAGTTGCTGTAAAGTTTATCGTACCATTAAACTGATTATTAGCAGCCAACGCTTCCCTCGGTATTTCAAATGTTACTGTACCTGTTGCACCTCCATTCGAATTTGTGATGGAAGATGCATCAACTATTGCATCTACCAGTTCTGCATTTACTCCACTTACTCCATCAGCTTTTACATAACTATATTTCATAGAATTAATTCCTGAAATATTGTCAGTTGCAGTAATTGTAACTGTAGCTTTAGAATTATAGAATCCAAATGTAACAGTATTCAGAATAGTGTCTAAAATGCTGTTGCTATATGTCACATTCAAATCTGTAGGCTTTGATGTATCAACTGTAAAATATTCTGTTGCATAATCATCTGCCTTTAATGTAGCCAGATCTGTACACTCAATATCAAATGTATAATTGGCATCCCCCGGATATGTAATGGTCAGAATATTATCATCCCCATTTTTTGTCCAAGCTGATACCGAATACAGACCACTAGCATTTATTTCATTGCCTGATACATCTTTTGTAACTACCGTGTATTTTGCAGTTGCCTCGTTAAAGTTATGTTCTTTTACAGTAATTGTTGCAGTCTGTGTTGATGAGAAGTATTTTCTCTGATGATTTTCAACATCCGTCATTGTATTTACAGGACTTTCATTCGCATACTTTACTTCTATAACCGGCTTAGTTGTATCAATAACCTTGGTTGTAGATGTATATGTATTCATCTGGTTATTACTTCTGTCCTTATATTCCACTAAAAATGTGTAATCACCATCTTTTGAATGATCTGTTGCTGCAGAAATTATCACTTTTCCAATATGTACATCTGTGCTTGTATCTGTCCATACTGGTGTTATCTCTGTAAATGAGCCATCATTTTTCTTTACCTTAACTTTGACGTCTTCTTTGTAGAAATTCGCCTCCGTAATTGTAAATGTAGCTGTCAGATCCTGCTTATAATAATCCTTGCCATTGTAAGAATTATCTGCTGTAGAGTATTCAACATTCATCGTAGGTGCTATTGTATCTACTACAATCACATTATTAGTGTCTGTCAATTTATTGCTTGAATTATTATAATTGTCTGTCGCAGCAAAGCTTACCGTACCTCGTATCTGGTCAGCCACACTCTTCGGAAGAGTCACTGTCGCAGTATATTTTGATTTATCTGTAGAGTCCTGCTTCGCTGTAACTTTTGTTTCAGCATATTCTGCTACATTTGATTCACTTGCCCCAGATTTCTTTAAATAACTCCATGTAAACTCTTTAATACCAGAAATACTGTCATGTGCAGTAAATGTTACTTCTACATTTGGATTATAGTATCCAAATGTAATATTATTTAAAATCGTCTGCATTATCGGATTTGAGTATTTTATGCTCATTTCTGCTGTATTCGGAACTGTTCTATCAACAATAAATTTTGAACTCTTTACCTCAGCTGCCTTGTTCATTGCTAAATCCGCATAATTAAATGTTAATTCATAAATTCCATCCACAAATTGTTTATCAATTGTTGCTGTATGAGCATCACCTTCTGTTGCCCATTCACATGATCTTAGATACTGCTGTAAATCATTAGTCCTTACCGCTTTTCCATTAATATCCTTTGCCGTCACATCTAATTTAAGATCATCTGCTCTGAAATTACGTTCTGTTATCTTAACTGTTGCAGACTGTGGACTCTGTGAATCCTTATAGTCTTTGAAACCAAACTCTATCTTTGGAATAGTTTTATCCACGACAATTGTTTCAGATGTATAGGCAGTCATTTCCTTTCCTGAGCGGTCTTCATAAGTCATAGATACTGTATATTCAGCATCATCGGAAAGTGTAAGCGTTGCCTGATGTTCATCAGAGTTTTCTGTATCGGTCCATGTTACACTCTGTTTTTCAGCTGAACAATTGTTTTTAGAAACTGTAATAGTTACATCCTCTGAATAGAAATTTGCCTCTACTATCTTAAAAGTAAATTCAACATCATTAGAAAAATAATGTTTTTCTCCAACAATCTGATTCTTACCTTCATTATTTTTTAATTTGTATTCTACTTTCTGTGTTGGTGCAATTGTATCAATAACAAATACGCCATCATCTGTGTATGAAACAGAGTTATTTCCTGCTTTATCAATTGCTGTAACCTGCAGATTACCTCTAAGCTGTTCAGCTTTATTTCTTGGCAATGTCAATGTTGCAGAATATTTATTCGGGTCATCCTTGTCTACCTGTGCACTTACCTTTCCATTATCAGATTTCAAATTAGAATTACTTGCACCATTTTCCCTTGTATACTTCCAATCAAAATGATCTACTCCGGAAGTTACATCATAAGCTGTAAATGTTACTGTAATATAATCACCATAATACTTGACAGAATCCTTCTCCTCCACATCCGGAAAATCTATATTTACATTATATGGAGCAATCGTATCAAGTTTCAAATTACTTATCTCAACCTTTTTTGTAATATTACCTGTAGCAGTTTCTTCCAAATATATATAGTGTCTGCGCGATGCCCCTTGATCCTTTGCATCAGTTTCACCAAATTTTACAGAGTCTTTGAAGGAAGGTTTATCTTTCGTCAACTCATCTGCTCTGATAATGGAATATCCATCTGCTGGCTTAATTAACAATGTTGTATTATACCAATCATTTTCTCCATTTGGTTTTATTAACTCAGTCTCCAAATCATCAGCGGCATATATTTTATATGATAAAGTAGGTGCCTCTGACATAGAAATCTTCAATGTATAGGACGTACTATCTGCCGGATAGTTTGCTTTACTCCACCATCCTCTTTTACTATATTCTGCCTTATCAGCTTTCACCGTCACATTCAAAATTCCGTTGCCAGCTTCAAGTGATTTCATCACTTTGCTATAATCAGCAATAGAAATCACTCCTGATTTACTGTCAATTCTGAGACCTAAATCAGAACCATTTTTTATGCTATAAGAGATTGTCCCCTTATCCTTATCTTCTTTCTTCACAGCTATATTCTCAGTTATTCCCTTGGTGTTTCCTAATATGTATTCAATTGTATTCTCAGGGAAAGAAATCCATTCTCCAGCTGCGCTTTTTCCTTTCACATATAACGCATGCTCAATTGTACATTCATTGTAATTATCATTTCCAGAAAGAACTGCTTTAATCGTAATTTTACCTGCGCCCTTTACAACCAGTACTCCTGTCTGCGAATCAATATCTGCTATTTCATCGTCGCCTTCGTCAAAGGCAACACTATATGTAATCGTTCCACCAGCTTTTTTTTCTTTATCTGTGGCTGTAAAAATAAATTCTTTTCCGGCTTCCATTTCAGCCTGCGTAATTTCAACACTAGTTTCCTCTCCAGTGTATTTATCAAAAGATATTACCTGTGATGCCTTTGCCAGATATACATTGTATGGTGCAACTGCATTTTCTGCCTTTATAACATCTACATTTTTATCATCATAGTATTGTTTAGTAGCTTTTACCCAGACGATATAAGAACCAGCATTTGTTATTGTCGGAATTGTTGTATCCCAAGCATCTGGATCTGCAATCTGGCTTCCATCATCCAACTGATAATATAATGTGTAATCTCCCTGATTTTCAACTTTGACTGCATCCTGAGCCTTTCCGTTATAAATACCATCTAATCCTGTTACTTTTAAGTCTCCCAGATTAATTTTTGCATTTGAAATTTTAGCTGTTACAGTCTTTTCAAAATCATTATAATTATCTCTTTGTACGACTAATTTAACTGTATACTCACCGACTGCCAACTGTTTAGGAATATCCTGACTTCCTGTACTTTTACCATTTACATACCATGTTACAGTATCCTTTTCATCAAAAGCACCTGTCATCAAAACCAATTCCTGCTCTGTCGCGTCTTTATATTCTACCTCTTTGGCTGTAATGTCTATTCCTGTTATATCACCTTTATTTATTTTCGCAGTTTGTTCGCCAGATAAATATGTACTGTATCCATCTTTTGTAATTTTCACATACACAGGATACTCACCAGCATTGGTCTCTGACGGACAAGTAGCCACCCATGTGTTTCCATCCCTAGAATATTCAATAGTTACATCCTCTGTTGCAGCTGAAACACTAACTAAATTCTGTGGCTCTCCGTTATAATCTGCATTAAGCACTTCAATGCTTACTCCGTCAATATCTGGCAGAGATTCTGGTTTAGATTCAGCTGTTAATTTCACTGAAAAATCTTGTGTATCAGAAGTTATATCTGCTTCATTTATAGTAGTTGTATCTGTCGCGTATCCTTCCTTTGATACTGATGCTGTAATAGTAAGATCATCATAATATTTAGATGACTCTAACACTTCAATAGTACCATAACTGTCTGTTTCACCACTTTGATTGATTGTTTGAAAATTATTAGTGCCATTTTCCTTTTCCTTAATTGTGTATGTAACTGTAGCACCATTAATAGCAGCACCATCTGCATCTGTTACCGTAACAGTCACAAAGCCCTGGTGCTTATCCGTCTGTGCGCTTACTGTTACTCCGGCTGATGGGAATATTGATACAATCATCAATAACGCCATAATGAACGCTAATCCCCTCTTTCGGAAAGTTCTTTTGCTCATTTCCTTCATTTGCTAATTCCTCCATTCTGTTTGTATCTATTTGTATGATTACTCTCTTATGTATTTTCTGCTATATAACAGATGTGTATTCAGAGAGGATACAATAATAAACAGGCACAAATAACCCATATATGTCGAACTCATACCAAGTAAGCATGATGCTATCATCCCCAAAATACCAATGACAAATACTATGTCTGACACCAACACTATAGTATTTGAAAATATATAGCATTTCTCCATAGTCTTCCTTGCTTTCTTTTTTATAAAATATAGATACATCAATATTCCATATCCAAACAGTCCACTCATCCAGAACACAATACCAATAGCAACAGTGACACACCTTGCATAAATGAAAGTATCACTATTAGTAATTGGCATAAACAGGAATGTAATTGGAAATATGATTAAACACAGTTCCGAAATAATAAAATACATATTTATCTTATTTCGTCCTCTCATCAAATTACCTCTTCCGTATGTACTAGGATTACTTCTTCTAATGTTTTAATAATCACAGAAGATGGCTCACGATTTCTTATATTATCTTCATTCCCCAATGAAGCAGTTTCTCCTGATTCATCAAGTAAGCCAGTCGCATCCTGATCCACCAACAATCCCGTATCTTCAATTTCTCGTTCTTTCACTAAATTCTCGTTCAGCAAACCAGTTTCTTCATTCTTATTCCCAGATTTGCCAATGCCCTCCATAGTTCCAGTCAGCTTTCCTCTATCTAGATTTTTCTTGCTTGCCTTATGCGATTTATCTCCTGTTTTCTCATTGTTCTGCCTCATTTGAGCAATTGATTTTCTGGCATTATGACCTGACAAGTCACCAATTACATTTGGTATTTTAAAAACAAACCAAAATATAATTGCTATTACCACAAACAATACAGCTAAAACAAATGAGATAATTGAAAGTGTATGTAATATCTCTGCCATTTTTACTTCCTTTCCTCTATATTAGTGTATGTTCTTTCAATTGCTTCTTTGTATGTTTCATACTTATCAAGAATCTCTGATTGAAGTACTTTTGACTGTTCTTTTTGTACTCTCAGTTCATTTGCTCTTTTGTATATATCATCGTACAAATCCAATATTCTCTGTTTATCAACATTAACCTGAGCCATGCTTGCTCTTTGATCATAAAGAAGCATAAACACACTGTTATATAATGTCAGCTGATCATATGCACCAGCATCTTTTACAGAGTTAATAGCGTCATATATCACGGTAAAAATCTCATCATAATTCTCTTTAGATGCTTCTTCAACTGTGGTCGTATTTAATATGTACTTTTTATAAAAAGAACATATCTGGTAATAACAGTCTGACATGGTCTGCTCTTCAAATCCTGTTGCATTCTGATAATTTTCATTAAAGAAAGGATAGGCTTTCTGTACTCTGGTCGAAAAGCTATAATCGTCATCATTATTTTCTGTATAATAATTGAAATAAAGCATACCAATTATGTAATTTAATTCCGACACATCAGAGCTTGTCACATCTAATTGATCTTTATTTGCATTATATAAAGCTAAAAAATCATCATTCTCCTGTTTACTGAAAGTTCCTTCATCCTGATAAGCCTCTATCATCTTGACATATGCATCAGTCCGGCCAGGATATATTTCAACTGCATTTTTATAATTATTTATCTTGTCATCCAACGATGAGGCTGTTGAAGTTGATATCAATGTTTCATAATCACTATTATTCATTCTTGTTGAAACGATGTTGCACACGACTCCTGATATAACCATTATAACTGCCAATGTAATTGATGCTATGAAACAGTTTAATTTTCTTTTCTGTTTCCTTTTATAATCTCTTGTAATTAACTCAGGATGTTCCAAATCGTACAAAAGATCCTGACAATTCTGATACCTATGTTCTGCTGCCGGCTGAACACACTTATCTATTATCATTTCCATACCTTCTGAAACTTCCGGATTCCACATCCTTACTGGAGCATATGCTTCTCCGGTTCTAGGATCTATACCTGTCAGAAGATGATGCATTGTCATTCCTAGTGCATAAATATCTGATCTTGCATCTGTCTGACCGCTATACTGTTCCGGGGGTGCATATCCTTTTGTTCCAAGCACTGTTGTATCCGCCAGGCTCTGCTCCTTATATTCTCTGGCTATACCAAAATCAATGATTTTTATATTACCTTCCGGTTTTAACATGACATTTGCAGGCTTCATATCCCGATATATAATCGGAGGCTTCTGCGAATGTAAATATGATAATGCATCACATAACTGTTTAGCCCACCCAATCACTAATTCTTCAGGCTGTGCACCATATTCTGCCAATATCTTATCTAGTGATTCACCTTCTATATAGTCCATTACTACATAAATAGTAATGCCATTATCTATAATATCTACTATTCTTGGAAGGGATGGATGATCAAGTCGCTTCATCATGTTTGCCTCAGCAAGAAGACTGTTTACAACTATCTCATCATTTTTCCCGCTTCCTTTTTTTTTGATTTCCTTTACTGCCCACTGTTTATTAAGATGAGTATCCATAGCCAAATAAACAACAGACATACCCCCATGCCCTATTTCAGTAAGTATTTCATATTTGCCATCAATAACAGACCCGATTTCAGCCACGCCTCATCCCCCTATTCCACCTTGATTAATACAACCGAAATGTTATCTCTTTCATTTCGTTGCTTTACAAGTTCGATTAAATATTTCGCATTAGAGTGCATTGCATTTTGGTTAATTAAATTGATAGGGTTTAGTGATTCCACAATTTCTTTTTCAGTAATCTCATGTCTAAATCCATCTGAACATAGCATATACGCTCCCTTTTCCACCTTTTCAATCAACACATCTGGTTCTAATATCTCTGAAGCACCTACGCATTGAAGGAGCATATTTCTTCTTTTATCAGTCTTTGCCTGTTCTGCTGTCATGGTGCCTTTTCTAATTTCTCTTGCTATAAATGTCTGATCGCAGGTAAGTTGCTCCAACTTATTTCCTATATGATAGAGTCTGGTATCTCCCACATGTACTGTCACATATTCGTCCCCTACAAAAAGCACTCCGGTAAATGTGGTTCCCATCGTAATATTATTTTTCTTGGCGTATTCTATAATTTTGACATTTAAATCTTTAAGCATAAGCGACCATTTGCCACCTATTACATTTAAATCCAAATTCTCCAATTCATACGGCAGTTCTTTGTTGTACCAATCTAAAAATGCTCTTATCACTGTCGCACTGGCAAGTTCTCCCTTTGTAAGCCCTCCCATTCCATCACATATAACAGCCATCAGCACTTCTCCACCAGAATAAGTACCATGCTTGAATAGCACGCTGTCTTGATTTGTTCCCTTTGCGATGCCAATATCTGTATCAGCTGTAACTGTAAAACGCATTTCCCTTCTCCTTTGGTTAAATCCTAAACTCAAACTCCTCATTTGCTAACCTGATAGCATCTCCATCATGAATTTCCGTTTCCTGTTGTGCCAGTATCGGAGTTCCATTTACAAATGTTTTATTTTTAGAGTTAAGATCTACAATAAAGTATCTTTCACCCCTAGAAATAATGTCCGCATGGCTCCTGCTTACCATATTATTGTTAGCAACAAAATAATCAGAATAACTTTTTTCTTTGCCAATTCTAAAAACAGGTTTATTAATCAAAAATGTTTCATTCGTCAACAATCTGTACATTGACGCATAATGTATCTGTTCACATTGAGTATTCAACAAACACGTTGCTTCTTCATCGTAATTATTCAATAGTCCCGTGTCTTCATCTGCACCATTCAGCAATCCAGTTGCCTCTTCTTCTGCAAGCAGTCCAGTTGCTTCTTCATCTGCCTTGTTGCTACCATAATGTTCATAATAATGCTGTGGTTTATCTGTCATAAATCCACTCTGTCCGACATTGTGCCGCTTAATTGTATTTACAACACTTCTATCTTCACTAAAAATATATTTTTCAATTTTTTCAGCATCATAGGATATCAGAGACTTCAAAAAATATACATATCTCGATATATATTCTGTATCTGGCTCCTCCATTATTTTCGAAGCATATATAATCTGTTCCATAAACCCTAATACATCAGCTTCTTTTTTATCATTAGTAAGAGGCAAATATATAAATTGTAGTTCCTTGGTCGTCTCATTAATAAAGACATAATGTATATCCCAGACGATGTTTCTCAATATCAATGAATTCAAATTGGCTTTCTGTGTTATATCTATAACCTGCTCCATAATGAAGAAAAAATCATACTTTGATATTGGTTTCTTCAATCTGTCAAACAAACTGATTCCAATAGGTCCATAGAATTCTATACAATTTCCCTTTTTTGCCTGTAATTTCAAAAGACCTCTTATGCATTTACTAGAGAAGAAATCTAATTGACGCTCATCAATTTCTTCCCTAAAAGAAAGCTTAACTTTTACTTTAAGCTGGCAACCCTTACCCTTAACTTTATATCTTGCCATGGTTGTTCCACCTGCCCAATATTTATATTTTGCGTACAACTATATGTTCTGCACACTAAAAAATAATCATTTTAATAGATAAATCGTATCAAATCAATTGTGACTTGTCAACGAAATTTATCGGAACTTATCGGAATATAACAAATTGTAATGACAAAAAATCAGAAAAAAATGAACAAAATAACATTTTTTTAGTCTACGCACTAGTAACTTCGATATAATTCGTGGTCAATTAGTAGTCAAACAAGGAGCTAAAAATGGAAAGAAAGCACTAGAATGGAGAGATGAACATCCTATTGAGGCGCAGAAGGGTGAACATATCAGAGATTATGCTACAGCTGAGGAACTGATTATCTTGGTAAATATGGAAAGCCAAAATGCCGAACTAATAAAGGAAGGCTTGCCGCAAAGTGAGCGTTTTGCTAAATTGCATAAAATGGCAAGAACACAAATGCAAATATTACTGAAAAATCGAACAAAAGAAAAATTTAAAAAAATGTCAATCCCAATTTGCTCAAAGGGACAACTGAGCAATAAAAAGACAGTCACTTTTCTTTCCAGAATTGTGACTGCCTTTTTTGAACCCTGTCAAACTCTTAACTTAATGACATTGAATTAGTGCTAACCCCTTGACTTTACTGGTTTTCTCTAACTTTGTCCTTATTATAACATCATCAGCAGCAAATGGGTGTATACACAAAAAAACCAATATCACACATGGGTCATGTATATGCAGAATCATATTTTCACTAAATGACATTGGATCATGATTAGAATGTATCTCATCCAGTACATCCCTATACCCTTCAATCTCGCGCTCATCATGATTTAGAGGCGCACTGTCGCCGTCAACTATCTGCTTTATACGTGCATCTGTTGTAACAATACCTTCTATCGCGTTAGAACTTTTAACCGACTGTACTCTGGCAATCTTTTCCGGCTCCGTATATATGCTTTTATTGCTTTCCTTACGCGTATCTGATATAGCATTAAATGCAGCAATCGTTGCCGTAAGATTAACTATCTCAGCTGGTAATAAGCCTTCATCTAAAAAAGTATAATCAAATATATGCATTAAAGGGTCAAAATACCTTTTGACGCTCATATCATTTTATTATCATGTCACTCATATTAATCATTTCCTCAGCCACGCAATTTCTTCTTTATACGGAGGTATCGTCTTCTTTGCGGAGCCTTCCTCACACAGCCACGGTGTCTCGAGAATCTTTGGAATATCCGCAAATCTCTCATCGTGCATGAGCCTGTGAAGCGTATCGTAGCCTATTGTGCCATTATCAATATTGGCATGTCTGTCCTTGTGCGCACCGAGCGGATTCATGCTGTCGTTTACATGGAAAACCGCTATCCGGTCAAGGCCTATCACCTTGTCAAATTCTGCAAAAACATCATCATAATGATTTACGATATCATATCCGGCATCATTTACATGGCAGGTGTCAAAGCAGACCCTGAGCCTGTCTTTCTTGTTTACGCCATCGAAAATCACCTTGATTTCCTCAAATGAACGCCCAATCTCGCTGCCTTTTCCTGCCATTGTCTCAAGTGCGATAAATACATCATCATCATTCTGGTCAAGCACCGTATTAAGTCCCTTTATGATCTGTGCTATTCCCGCTTCCGCTCCTGCATTTACGTGGCTTCCCGGGTGCAAAACAAGTATACGGCTTCGCATCGCTGCAGTACGCACAATCTCTTTTTCCAGAAATTCAACCGCAAGCTCATAAGTCTCCGGTTTTACCGTATTTGCAAGATTTATGATATAAGGTGCATGCACCACAATTTCATCTATTCCGTGCTCATGCGCGTATTCCCAGCCTGCATCTATATTCTCATTACATCATATGATTAAAGGGTCAAAAGGTATTTTCCCCTATCGTATAATAATATACGCTGTATATGCCGCATACATTAGCAGCATGATGATACCCTCGCCTCTTTTTATCTCACGCTTTGTCCATGCCATAATCCACACGATGAGCGAAAATACCACAAGTACGATAATATCTATGATATTTTCCTGTATGAATGCTATCGGGCTGATGGCTGATGCAATTCCGAGCACCATGAGTATGTTGAAAATGCATGAGCCGACGGCATTTCCGAGCGCCATATCGACCTCATTTTTTCTGGCTGCGACTATTGATGTCACAAGCTCCGGAAGTGATGTTCCGATAGATACAATGGTCAATCCGACGAGTGTCTGGCTCATTCCAAGGTCAATCGCTATGCGGCTTGCACTGTCTACTACGACATCTCCGCCTACTGCGATGCCGACAGCTCCGATTAGGATGAAAATCACTGCTTTTGGCATTGAGATAAGCGGTATCTCATAGACCTCCTCATCTGATGTCTGCCTGTTCTGTTTTAATGTGTGTCTGATAAGATAGAAAATGTATCCTGCAAAGCAGCCGAGCAGTATTATTCCGTCCACTCTGCCGAGTGTCATGCCGATTGTTCCCATGACAAGAAGTAAAATGGCACATATCATCGAAAATGGGAAATCCCTTTTTAATGATGCTCCGTCCACCACTACCGGTGTCATCAAAGCGCACACGCCGATTACTACCATAAGGTTAAATATGTTTGAGCCTGTCACGTTGCTGACTGCAAGCGTATTGTTGTGTGCTATCGATGCTGCTACACTGACCGCTGTTTCAGGAAGCGAGGTTCCCATCGCAACAATTGTCAATCCGATGATAAGTGACGGTACCTTGAAGCGCTTTGCCACGCTTGAGCTGCCCTCCACGAACAGATCTGCGCCCTTTACCAGAAACACAAAGCCCACTATGAGGCAGAGCAGCACCACTATAAACGGTGCATTATTGATGAAATTTTCCATGTTGAATCCTCCATTTTCTATTTTTTAAAAGCTTATAATTCCCAAGTGCTCAAGCAATATCTTTACTCCAATGAGTATGAGAATGATTCCTCCGGCTATCTCTGATTTCTTTTTATATTTATTGCCGAAAAAGTTTCCGACTATGACTCCGATGATTGAAAGCACAAAGGTGGTAAGTCCGATGATTGCAATAGCCCAGTAGATGTTTAAGTTGTCATAGGTAAATGCAAACATGATTCCGACTGCCAGCGCATCGATACTTGTCGCAATTGCAAGCAGAAGCATCTCCCCCTGATTAAGTGCCAGATCTTTTTGCCCGACCGCATCATCATCCTTTTCCTTTACTGCCTCATAAACCATCTTGCCACCGATAAATCCTAACAGGATGAATGCTATCCAGTGGTCAATGCTTGTGATGTACTTTTCAAAGCGTATGCCCAGCATATAGCCGATAAACGGCATGAGTGCCTGAAATCCTCCAAAATACAGGCCGATTGTCAGCGCCTGCTTTCTGTTTACCTTTGTCATTCCAAGTCCCTTGCAGATAGATACCGCAAAAGCGTCCATTGACAAACCTACTCCTATAAGCAGGATTTCAATAAATAGTACCATATTTTTCTCCCTTTTGCCTAGTGTGCGGCGATTAATTTCTCCCATATGAGTATATGAAATGAGTATATGATAGCTTCACATGTAGCTTCATATGAAAAAATGAGACCCTCGCATGCAGACACCAAACTTTATAAAGCTATTATTATATAGCTTATATAACTTTATTGTGTGCCGCATACTTGAGTCTCATTCTTTAATGTTTGCCAGGTCTATTGACCGGTCTGTTGACAAACCACGTATATTTAAGAATACGCGAACTACTCCCTCAGAGGTAGTGTGTATTTAATTAATCGCCTTTGCTTTAAAAGACTATAGCAAAAGATATGATGTATGTCAACGTATTTTACCGCTAATTTTTGTACGGAGAGGCTAACTTTTTAAAATAATAGCAACTATCCGAAACATTTTTTATAAAACAAATTTTATACAGACTTACAGCGAGAACTAATTATTCTAAAATTATGGTTGACACGAAAAACAACATGTGATATGTTTACTACGACAGACATAGTATGATACTCGTAGTACGTCACACGTAGTATTGAATAATTTTAACATGCCTGATGAAATAAACACTTGATACAGGAGGTGAACAATGGTTAATATAAGCAGCGATGTTATCCGCGGATACAACGATACCATCATACTCTACCTGCTTCTCGACAAACCATCCTACGGCTACGAGATTTCAAAGCAGATAAAGCTAATATCCGAGGAAAAATACGTCATAAAAGAAACAACTCTCTATTCTGCATTTACCCGCCTTGAGAAAAACGGTTATATCTCATCATTCTCTTCGAACGACAATGCAAGTGGAAAGCGCCGGACCTACTATCAGATTACGGATGCCGGCAGAGAGTACTACAGGCTCAAATGCGAGGAATGGAAGCTGACACTTGATGTAGTAAGCAAATTTATACGATTTTAAAGGAGACATTTTATGGAAACTATAAAGAATTATCTGGAAAATATGTTTTCGCACCTCCCGAATACCCCCGAGGTGCAAAAAGCCAAATATGAGCTCTATCAGATGATGGAGGATAAATACAACGAATTAATATCCGAGGGCAAATCCGATAACGAGGCCATAGGAATCGTCATATCAGAGTTTGGAAACCTTGACGAGCTCGCTGACTCACTCGGCATCAAGAGCTTTGTGGATCCCAGTCAGGCAATGCCTGCTGCCAAAACACTCTCCCGCGAGACTGCTGCCGCATTCCTCAGGGATTCGGCAAAACAAGCATATCTCACAGCGTTTGGAGTGCTGCTTTGCATCCTCGCAAGCCTTGGACCGATATTCAGCGAATGCATTCCGCGTTCACTCGCTTCACCGGACGCATCTGATGCAATCGGCATCACGTTCCTGTTCGTTTGTATCGCTGTGGCAGTCGGCTTCTTTATCTTCTCAGGTTCTTTCTCATCTAAATGGAGCTACCTGAAGCAAGAGCCCTACTGCATAGATTTTGAGACAGCAAACTGGGTCAACGAGCGAAAGGAAAGCTACCGTGCCACACACGCAATACTTTTAACAGTGGGCATCATGCTCTGTATACTCTGTGCAGTGCCTGCAATCATCATCAGCTCACTAAACACCAAAAGCACCTTCGCAGACTCACTTTCCGGTGGACTCGTGCTCGTGTTTATAGCAATCGGAGTATTCATGATAGTGTTTACAAACATGAAGAAATCAAGCTTTGACAAGCTTCTTTCCCTGAACGGAACACAGACTATGGGCGGTAATTTTGCCAATTCACACGATGGCAAGGTGCACTATGAAAACCCTGTTGTGGCTGCAATCATGTCAGTATACTGGTCAACAGTCACATGCATTTATCTATGCTGGAGCTTTATTACCTTTGACTGGGGTATCACATGGATTATCTGGCCAATAGCCGCAATCATCAATTCGCTGGTGGAAAACCTGCTCGGCGATAAACATGGAAATTAACGGAAACCAGGACAGTCAAAAATGTGTGTAGCATATTTTGAATAATCACAAAACAAATTATGCAACAAGATAATTCAGAAATGGAGGCAATTCATGAAAAAGAATATATATCTAATAATAATTACAATAATTACCGTGGTCTGCATCATCGCCGGGAGCCTCTACCATATCGGTGGCTTTGCCCTAGACCTGTTTGACAATCTGATTCCGCACTCAGACAAGTCTCCCGGTAACGTGTGCACGAAGGAGCTTTCAGTCGATGAATTTTCAAACCTGATATTTGATACAACCATATCGAATATCTACGTAAAAACCGGTGACAGCTATACGGTCTCATACAAATGCAACAAGCGTCTGGTTCCAAAGATTAAGAGCTCCGGCGATACCCTCACAATATCACAGAGCAAAGGATCCAACTACAGAAGAAACACCACGAGCGAAATCACTGTTACCATTCCTGAGGGCGCCTCATTGAACAAGCTCTCCTTTGATACAGGCGTAGGCGAGGTAAGCCTCGATGCTCTGACCGCCGCCGATGCAGAATTTGACACCGGCGTAGGCGATTTATATGTCACAGGCTGCAGCTTCGCCACATGTGATGTGGATGGCGGAACCGGCGACCTTAGCTTTGAAAACTGTGCCTTTGATAAGATGGATATCGACGGTGGTACAGGCGATATCACGGTGACATCCTCACAGTCGCTTGACGGCTACATGATGGACCTGGATTCTGGTACAGGCGATATCACAATCAACGGCAATGACTATGATGATGAGTATGAGGTAAATGAGCATGCCAAAAAGCACCTGGTTATCGACTCGGGGCTTGGGGATATTGTGGTGAAATATTAAATTAAACTTTTCACTTTTTATTGTCCATAAACTGCGGCTCCATATATCCGGTTCCTGACATGGACTTGTAGTAGCGGCTTGCTGCCTGCGTGCCGACACGCACCTCGCGGGCCTGCTTCTTTATGGACGCAAATTTCAGAGTCATGAGATCCTTGTTACGGGCCTCCTGACTCTGTATTTTTACGCTCTTGTCCGTGATACTGCGGATATGCTCCTGCATGGTGCGTATCTGCTCCTTGTAGTCCTCTTTGTGACCATTCAGTTCTTCCTTTGTACGTTCAAAAAGCTTCTCAAAGCCTGAGTCTAAATTATTGAGCTGGTCGATAAGCCTGCTCTTTGCCTCAACTACCTCGTCGAAATCGTCAGGTGTAAGCTGTGGATCCTCGAGCTGGTTCTTCTGCTTGATATCAAGCTCTATTATCCGGTCGAGTACCTGCTCCTTTTTCTCCAGGCTTTGTATCATTATATCTATGTATGTCTGTTCCATGGTGTTCTCCCTGTATTTCCAATTGTTTTAACTATAAGCATCTCTATAATAGCACAAAACGCACAAACAAACTAGCTTCATGCTGCTGTCTCTGCGTTTTGTTTAAGTTAAAAACTCTCTATAATCCCTGTCGGTGATTTATGATACATTTATCTATGACACATGCAGCTTGTTTCCGTTGCATGTGGCCTGCATGACCTCTTTCCACGCGTCACGCATAGTACGCAGGTGCTCAAGCACCTCCTCAAGAATCTCCTTGTCCTTCTTTATGTTTGCCTCGACAAGACGTCTGTGAAGATATGTGTATACATTGTTAAAATCCTTTGATACCGGATATTTGTCATCAAGTGTGGACTGGAACTCCTCTATGATACGCTCAACCTTGCGGATATTTGTATGAGCCTGCTGGATATCCTCCTTCTCCACTGCCATAATGGCGATATTGCAAAATTTGATTGCACCATCATACAGCATGAGTGTAAGCTCTGCCGGTGATGCAGTCATGATTTTGTTGTTTGCATATGCTGCGTATGCTTTATTTTGTAACATAATATACCCTCCCTGGTATCTTTTTATGAGAAGTAACTGCTAATTGAGCTCTGTGTGCTGTTGAGCTTGGTCATAGCTGACTCCATCTGAGTAAACTTGTTGTAGTAGTAATCCTCACGATCTGAGATTTTTTTCTCCCATTCCTTAATAGTCTTGGTGTAGTTAGTGTACTCTGTCTTCATCTGCTTGTCATTGTAGATGGTAAATGCTGAGCTCAAATCCGTAGACTTCATCTTGTCACCGATTGCACTATACAGATTAGTTGAAAGCTGCTGCATAAACTGCATTACCGTATCCGGATCATCGTTTATAGCTGCCATGAGCTTATCTGTCTTGCCGGATGTATTGGCGTCATCCTCATCACCATCAATGTGATATGCATTCTGCTCATTCTCCGCTGCATTCAAAAATCCAAGTGTGCTGATTCCAAAGCTTGAGAGCGAGTACTTCTTGCCGCCTATCTCAACTGATGACATCATGGCTGTCTGCATTGCTGTCATTACGCTGCCAAGTGTAGAATCCCTGCGAAGCAGAGAGTCCTTAATCTTTGTCTCCCACTTCTCAATCTCTTTATCAGACATCTGATCCTTCTCATCATCCGTGAGTGGCTCGTAGCTTCCTGCTGAATCAGCATTGTATAGCTTCGTCATCTCGTTGATGATGTTGTTGTATTCTGTCAGAAAATCCTTTACCTTATCGTATACACCCTGTGTATCTGTGCTTGTTGTAATACTTATAGCACTGTCCCCGGTCTCAGCAAGTGCCTCGATTGTCAATCCATTGATTGAATAGCTGTTACTGTCACCTGTATATTTTACACCGTTCAGCTCAATCTCCGAATCCTGTCCTGCGACCTTCTTCACCTGTGAATTGAAAAGTGCCTTATTCTGAAGCGTGTATGCAATGTTTACCCTGTCGAGCAGGTCGTTTAGCGCCTGTGTATACTCAGACGAATCCTTCTGCTTTGAGGCAAGCTCCTTTACAATATTGCTATCTGCTGCTTTTTTTATGTTGGCCTCTGCGGACTCTTCCAAAGTGTTGGCTTTATTTACATAGCCGTCAGCCTCGTTTCCGTTTCCTGCTAAAAGCTGCTCAACTGCTTTCTTTCCTCCGCCATCCTTATCCTTGCCTGCTGCATAAGCATTTTGAATAGCCTTTGTGAGGCTTGCAACTGAATACTCGTCATCGCTTCCAAGCAGTTCGTCCTTTGAAGCTTCAAATGCCTGAACTGACGCAAGAGCCTCATCGTATGAGCTTTTAGTCTTTTCATCCATTGACTTGATGATTGTGTCATACGCTGCTGAAGCTGACTCTATGCCAGTCTTGTTTACGGTATCTGCCGCAATAGTGTACTCGGTCTTTTGTGAAACAGTGATGGAATCAGTTTTATCAGCTGTGCCATCTGCCTTTTGCAGATAGTACTTGCCGTCTGCCTCGTCCTTTTTGTAAGTCTTATCACCGACTTTAAGTGTATCATCGACTACTGTAGGTACCTCTTCAAGCTCCTTGCCTTCAGCGTCCGTATAAGCTGTCCTCGTAGATTCTGTCACATCATAGTACGATGTGGTATCCTTGTCCTTATCAGCAACGGCTGCAATATAGTGGCTATTGTTGTCGCTGTCAATATACTTATAGAGAGTATTTCCATTTGTATCGGTCAGTGTGGTCTTTGTATATGTATCATAGCTGTCACCATTCTTTGAAATCAATGCGCCATCACGAGATGAGCCAAGCTTCTCAAGCAGCTTCAGCTTATCACTATCTCCTGCATTGTTTGCATCCAGCTTCTCATAAATGTCCTGAAGTGTGGCATATGAATAGCCATAATTTACAGCATTCATAAGATTTTTGCTCTGCGCATTCATCTTCGCCGCATCTGTTGTCAGATTATTGTAGTTTGTAACAGCTGCCTCGATTTTGGCTCTGGTCTCATCGTCTGAAACTCCATGTAAAGCTGCATACTCATCATATGGATTGGATGAATAAGTACCGGTAGTGGTCTTTTCACCACCATATGCTATTCCCAGGCTATAAAGTGCTGATGCTCCATCTATATTGCTGCCGGTTATGGTAAAATCGTTTGCCACGCCTGTCTTTTTTGAGCTGATATAAAATCTCTTGTAGCTTGAATCGAAGTTTGCATCAAGCCCCGCATTCCTGAGTTCCTTTACCACGTCGTTCATGGTTGATGATGCGCTGAGCGTGATGGACTTGGTCTCGTCGCCCATCTTTACCTCAAGCTTGGCATCACCACCTGTGTAACCGAGCTGGGCAAGTGTAGTCTTCTCACTGTCTGCCTTAATTTCTGCTCCGGTCATATATCCGGCCTTTGCCATCTGCTTGATTTTCAGCGACTGTGTGCCGCTTGGTGCACCTGAGCCTGCCTTTACTGTGGCCTTTGTAGTATCAGAAACAGATGTCTTCTTTAAGTTGTATGCTGTAGAAAATCGCAGATTGGAAATATTGCTGTACAAGCTATACACCTTGGTATTAAGGGATTTCCACGCATCCTGTGTCCACTCAAGCTTAGTCTGCGCTTTCTGATATTTCTCTTTTCTGGTGGTATATGACGATACCATTGCCTTTACAATAGAATCTGTATCCAGACCTGATGTCATTCCCGATAATCTGATTGCCATGGTGTCCTCCTATCTCTTCTCATCTACCATGAGTCCTGCCATCTCCCAGACCTTCGCTATCATGTCGAGTGTCTTCTCCGGCGGGAACTCTTTGATGACTTCCTTTGTCTTCTTATCAACTATCTTTATTGTCACGCGGTTAGTCTTCTCATGGATGCCGAACACTGCCTCCGACTGGTCAGCCAACGCGCTCTTGTTGATGTCATCCACAGCCTTTTTAAGCTGCATATTCTTCTCGTTCTGCTTTTGTGCAGCAAGCTGTGCCTGTCCCTGTGTTCCGGCATCACCGGCCGAATCCCCACTTGTTTCCTTCGTATTCATCGCCTGGATATTCCTTGCGATGCTGTCAGACACGACCTGATTGTCCGCACTGGACACCTCTGTCCTTCCCTGTGCCTGTTCCTTTATCTGTGCAGTTGATGTACTTCCCTGATAGACCATTCCTGCACCTTTGATTGCCTCTATTGCCATCTCTAACACCTCCGTGTGAAAATATATTGCAATTGACTGTTGTTCTTACCCTATTCTAAGGAATATATCGGATGAATTGCAGGAAAGTTTATAGTAAATTTTCAGCCAAAGAAGTTTTTGGTATAAAAAACAACGGCTATTAAAATGTATCTTATATCTCCCACAAACAATCTTTGAAGTCATCATATCCACAAAAACTATTGCATAACTAAATATGGGTCCAGCAAATCTGCCAGACCCAAAAAACTATAATTTTCCTTTTTTCGGCTTTATACTTCTTCTATATATTGAAAAGACTGGGGCGCATTGGTTATACCATAATCTTTCAATTCCCTAGGCACCTTATATTTTATAACATTTTTTAACTTATATGCAACTGCCTGTTCCCTGTCTTCATAATATTTATCAAAAAAAGATTTATCAATACCGGATTTCTTTTCCGTCTTTTTCCAAATTATTTCAGGATTATCAATCAACACAGCCTCTACTTCTGCTTCACCAACTACTCTCATTATTGGATTTGTAGAATAAATCAATATTTTGTCCACATGTCTTTTACATGCCTTTTTTCTAAACTCATATCTCTTGGTTCCATTCATTATATTTTGAACATGATTGGGATTAATTGATAATAATATTGCACACATTATTTTCACTCCATTTCATTTTTCTACAGAATATATTATACTTCAACTAATACATCATCGCAAGCACTTTCGAACATTTATTCTATTCTGATAATATTTTAGCGACTTCTCCTTTTTGAGCAATTTTTCTAAACTGATTATTCGTCAATTCAAAAAAGCCCCAATATTGATTACGCTCCAATCCAATTTCTTCTATTAAATCATGACGAACTATTCTCTTTTTCAAAGCAGCATTATAAGTCATTTTAATAGCTTTACAACCACCTCTATTGTACCAATGATGTAAATCGTTCTTGTCAAAAACACTGTATTTACATGCATATTCATAAAAATCATCAAAACAACCAAACTCGTCCTGTCTTTTCACACTTTCCACAGCACAAATAGACGTTGCAACAGCAGAATATTCTGCATGCTTTCCATCTTCAGCAGTTCTATAAAGAACTACAACATCACCATATTTCAATTTTTCTACCTGTTCCATCGCACATACATATATTTTATGAATGGAATTTGTATACGATACATCCGTTATTATATTCTTATTTTCTGTTGTTAAGATAGAATCGGGAAACATAATAGAGTGATATTTGGGATAAATACTCAATAAATACTTTTTGGCTATACTAATATCAACAAACGGAAAATCTCTATTTATATCACCGGTAATTCTCTTCATCTGTTTTAAATATACATTTTCTTTATATATGCCACTCCCTTTTACTCCGTAAAATTCAAACCCAAACTGTTGAACTAAATCTATAAGAGAACAATGTTTTTCATAAATAGTAACATAACACACATCCACATTTTCATTTGTGGCGTAATCCATAATAACTTTGATAAATTGTTCTCCCATCTTAGTTCCATGAGCCTCAATTTTAAAAGTCCCCACTTTTAAAATTTTATTCGCGCAAATGATAGGTTCAACATCATCCACAAGTTTCTCTTCCACTTTTAAATATAAAAAACCAATTATCTTATCATTTTCATATTGCACAAACGCATCTTGATGGCTTTTTCTTCTAAACCAGTCATCAAAACCTGGGTAATCGTCTCTCAGCGATTGAAAAAATGAATCCTGCAAGTCAATTTCTGCAAATGTTTTATGAACTATATTATTCATCAAAAACCCCCTATCTAGCAAAATTTTCAAACTATTTTCCTGTACATTCATGTGAACTTCACACATAAATTTTGCCTCAAATTTAATAGTTCCTACCAGACTATTAATTTTTTTAATTTATCAACCCAGACTATTATTGTCTTTACTGCAAACAAAACCAATGTACCACAAGCTGTCACCAATATACCTATAATAGCAAAAAAAGAATCAGGCAAATATTCTTCTAATAAACTTCCCTTTATTGCATTCATAATTATATCATAAATTAACACATGATTATGTTTACATAAAAATAATGAGCAAATTTCAACTATAGCAAATGCTATCAATCCTACTATCACCGATGCCAAAAAAAATATTACTATCAAACTCTTGATTATATCTTCTTGTCTATGTCTCTTATTAATTAAATCAATCTCAGCTTTTTCATCAACTATAGCATTACTTTTTTCACCATTCTCATTTATACTTGCCTTCTCTTCCAGCTCAACTGCTTGAATCTTAGGTTCGAAATCTATTATTTTTGCTGTATTCTTACTGTTTGAATATATATCATAGTAATCACGCCTTATAAACTCTTCTAAAGCAGTTTTATCTATAGTATATCTTTTTATCGAATCACATGTATCTTTTGAAGCACAAATTTGTTTCCCACAATTGTGACATCGTACAATTAAATCATTGAAACCATCACAAAGTACCACATTCTCTGCTGAGCATTCATCGCAATATATATGTAATTCAATACTAAGAATATTCTTCTCATGCAGAATATTTATAATAGTTATAGCGGTCTCACTATCACAATCCAATTTAGTCGAAATATCCTCAACAGACAGGTTCTTACATTGCCGTTGACTTAGGTTCATTACGCTTTGCCAGCATATGTCCATTAATTCTCTTTTTTTCATATTTTCTATAAAGCTCCCATGCTTCTGCAAATTCATCTGAATTATAATGCTTTCCATCTAATATGTGCACAATCATATACTTATCGCTGATAACCTCATATTTAACAGCAAGATCTGTCTTTTTCTGTGGAAAGATAACTTTCATAGAACATATCCGCTTAACTATATCAAGAGAATTTCTAATTCCCATAAACGTACGCTTATCATATATACAGTCCATCCCATTTTCACCTGTTAAAGATGCTTCAAGATTATCCTGATCACTAAAACGTATTTTAGATATATATATTTCATCTTCCGGCAATAATGCACTTAATTCTTCTGTCTCCAAATAGTCAACCAAAGCTGTCTGTTGCAACAATTTGTATAATTCATCCTCAAGATCAATTAAACCTTTATTCATATGAATATGCCCGCTTACATCTTTAGATATATTATTCAATGTAACATCCCGCAGCAAAAGATCAGCAATAACATCCATACTTTCTTTTTTCTTTTCAATATCTTTTATATTAGGCAGCTGCTTATAAAAATTATCAAACAGGTCTCTACTCATATCGTATAAAACATTTTCTGGATGTGCTTTATCCAGATCCAACTGTATATGCAAACTACCATGTAATTCATTGAACACATTATCCAACTGTGTATTTGGACGGCTACTTTCAACCAAACCTGTCTGATTACATACTTTAATGATAAGCTCTCTATTCTTCAAATCTATTGTTATCGGTATATAAGAATTAATTGACTCATATTTTTCAAGATTCCTATTCAGCTTCAAAGCTTTAAAGGCAAAAATCATATCTACCCTGGACAGTTTTCGTTTAAGTCTATCCCTGTATTCCTTGACATATAGAAGTTTTAATGTTTCATCCTCAAACTTAACAGGTTCTAATATCAAATCATAGCTCAGCAATTGCATATTGTGTTCCTGCATAAAATCTGTCCAACCAATTCTCTCTCTTAGCTGATTCGCCGACAATTCAGATAATTTATATACCCTCATGAGACGATGATCTCCGAACATTATCCTACTATAGAAAAAATCCGAAAGGACATCTTCTGTAATAATCCTTTCCTCAACAACCTTGTAAAACATTTCTTTCCTGTCTTTAGGATACCTCTCATCATTTGGATTTTTTATGCCGTTTGCTTTTAAAAACTCTGCAATTTCCGAATTGCTCACCTTGTCCATTAGTTCATCACATATATACATAAGCATTCTCCGATAGTTCTATATACAATATCTTGACTGTTATCTACATAATTATACTATATATATTAAAAACTCTCAATATTATAAAATCCAATGTCAATGTCACCTATATTTTTTCTGGTCACACAAATCATTGCATTGTCTTTGATAAAAATAAGCTCTATAATGGGTGCCCCTGATTTTTACACTTTCTCTCCAACCACCCTGCACCGCTTCCTGCAAAAAGCAATGCCATAGGCTAAAATATCACATCTGCCCTCATCACGCAGAGCCTCATCATAGCGCTTATTCTTAATCTGTGCCATCGCAGCCTCGCACGCTGCGTCAAGGTCCTTCATCTCCTTAGCGTACTTCACCTCTATAACGATTCCGGCGTCCGGGTCCTCAGGCTTGATTAAAATATCACTAAAGCCATCTCCCGACTCTCGATTGGATTTAATCAGCCAGCCCGGATTGCTTCCGCGAAGCAGACCGAGAAGTAAGCCGTGATAGAAATTCTCTTTCATAGCATCAGGAGCCTTGGTATCAAGTATGCTAATCATGCGGCTCATCACGATGTTGAGCTGCCTTGCAATCTGCTTATCATCTTTATCTAAGATTGCCTTTGATAAAAGCTTCATAGTATCATCATCATTTGCAACAACAGCCTTGAACCACTCCTGAATTTGGAGAATAAATACCTCACGCACCTCTTTATTAGGAATTATAAGCTTATAGGCATAGCTCTCACTGTCAGGCACCTTGACCTCTCCGATTTTGGTGAGATAGCCTGTGGTAAAAAGCACACTCCACAGATTGTCAATAGTATTGTCAATCTCATCATAGGTCAGGTCAAGACGAAGCTGCTTCTCCACAAATCCGCCTGCCACGAGCTTCTCAATCTCATCCCTTGTAGTCTGGTCAGCCTTGTCCACGAAGCGCTTCACCATGTCGTTGCCACTGCTGTTAATCCAGAATGCACTTGGTCTGGCTGCCGGATCTGAAACAAGCTTCTTGGCAAAATTTATCACATCCCACGGACAATAAATATCCGCATTACCAAAATGATAGCCATCATACCATTCCTTTGCATCATGATATCTCTCGCTCCTGTCATAGTCTGAAAGAAGCTTCATGACCTCATCATCAGTGAATCCAAACTGCTCATCATGGTCGATATCCACAATAGAATTGATTTCAAAATTATTGAGCCCTGTAAAAATGCTCTCCTTTGACACACGAAGACAGCCTGTGAGCACAGCAAACTGTAAAAACTCATTGGTCTTAAGAGCCTGCCCGAAAAGCCCCCTGATGAGAGAAACCATCTCCTTATAATAGCCATTCTGAAAAGCCTTGTCGAGCGGAACATCGTACTCGTCTATGAGAATAACTACTTTCTGATCATAGTGCTTATACAACATCTGTGAAAGAAGCTGTAATGACGATATAAGCTTATCTTTACTGAAAACAAAATTGCCGTCCTCAATAATAGTCAATCCCTTATACTGTTCTCTTTCAAGCATCGTAAGCTTATCACTGTCAGCCAGAAAAGACACTCTGCTTATTTCTTTGCCTATGACTCTTACAAACGCATCAAAAGCTTCATCATATGTCAATCCCTCCACACCTTTGAATGAAAGAAATATGACAGGATACTTACCCATATATTCATCACAAAGCTCTTTATTGCCTGAAATATATAAGCCGTCAAACAAAGATTTATCTGTGCCTATCTCAAAAAAACTCTTTAGCATGCTCATATTGAGGGTTTTTCCAAACCTCCGTGGGCGGGTAAAAAGAGTCACCTCACTCCAATTTAATAAAAGCTGCTCAATAAGCCTTGTCTTGTCCACATAATAAAAAGACGATTCACGCAGTTTCCTAAAATCATCAATTCCAACCGGTAACTTCAAAGTACTTGCCATAAAAGCCTCCAAAAAATAATCCGCTATACTAAATACTAGTATAGCGGAATGCCATGCAAAATACAATTTAATAATTTTAATCATTTTTAAATTTTATTCTAAATAGACAATAATAATTTAATGGTGTTAGGTACCAAAAATTCCACAAAAGCCATAAAAGGCTACCATTCTTCCAATAATCAATAAATTATCCCTTACAATGGCATGAAGTTCATTACTTTCATTCTGCATCGCTTTCATCTCCCTTCAACATTTTTGAGCCATATCCTTTAGCACTATTCTTCCATCACTTTCTCAAGGCATTCAGCACAAACAGTATCATTTCCATCTCCATCCTCATACCACTTTCCACATCGTTGGCACTGTTTAATGTAATTTTCTTCACCGCAGTAGCAACAACGGCCTAATGGATAAAAATCTTCTGAAATTGAGATACCATATTTTCCACATTCCATGCACGGGATATCTGCTACTGGTCCTGCTTCTCCAGATGTGGCTGCTGTATATTCTAATGACTCTTTTTTAGAAATTAGCGGATTAAGTTTTTCCTCTATATAGTCTTTCAATTCGTCCTTAAATTCGTCTAACTCTTCCGTATCATAATAAGATTCACTATTTAAAACAATCTTTCCTTCAAAAGTGTCTTCCATTCCGCTACCATTATGATATTCCAACACTGTACGGAAAATCTCAGTTCCATCTCGTCTGCAAGAAATATATAACGAACTATCCCCATCCATATCACTGTCAAAAGTCATATCTGCCACAACTTCCACCACTGCCGTTTTTACTGCATTACTTCTTATCGAAAATAACACCTGTTCTTCCTCAGTCATAGCAATATCCGATTTTTTGCTCATATCGAACTGTGGATCAAAATAATAGATATCAGAAAACTCGTTATATAATTCACCCAAAGTTTCTGAAAACAGTTCGTAGATTCCTTCTTCTTCTCTTATCTCAACACCTGTTTCCCCAGAAATACGAAGCCTTAAGTAATATCTTTCCCATTCTCGACGTGCAGCTTCTGATTCGTCTTCCTCCACGCCTATGTTCCATGTCATATATTGTTCTTCTGAAGGAATGGATTCTTCAAAACTATGATTTGCTTTCTCTATTATAGAATCCAGTTGTTCAATATTTTGCTTCATTACCTGATAACCAGACCAATTCAACAATTTATTATGCGCAACATGATTCCTGTTCTTTATAAAATCCTTAATATTACTTTTTGCAGATTCTTCATCTTCAAAATACTGCTTAAATATATCATTCCAAATATCTGTTTTAACTTTTCTTCTGTTTCGCATTAGTTCTAATAATGGATTTGCCGCACCCACAGCAATTTCTTGATGAAGCTTGGCCATATCCGACTGATTTAGGACTATTTCATCCTCGTATATATTGGCCTTCAGAATTACCTCCATCATTGTTTCCATTGTCATAGATATAAATGTATCATCAATATCCGCAAAACATGGAACCTTCCGTTTAAAATCAACCGACAAAGATTTATGACTTTCCTCATATTTTTCCATTCCATATTGTTTTATCCAATCTTTTCCAATATGATGCACTAATATTTTATTTGCAAATGCTCTAATCTTATTCTCAACCTTAAAAATGCCAGGATACAGATGCGAGCACAACTGCTCCGATTGTTCATCTGTTATCCAGCTGCAGACCGCCCAATCCTTTTTGAAAGCATTTTTTATCGCAATTTTTAGTTGTTCCAGAAAAATATCATATACTTCGCCATCTGCCAATACTTGATTACCGAATATTGCAACATCTAATTTTTCTGGTCTCTCGATGCTGACTTTCATCCGTGCTTTCTTATACTGATATGTATCAATTGTAAATACCAGTTCATAATAAACATCATTTACAACAACCACAAATACTTCATTTGCAATTCGTCCAAAGCATTGCTGATATATGAACTCATTCAGTCCTGGTAAATTTTCTTCTATGGTCCTCAGTTTATTTTGCAGATACTCTTTGCCTATATATGTGTATGAAGGGCATTCAGCCCCTCCAAATGGATTGTCTATTAAATCAATCTGATATAATTTTTCTATATCTTTTATCTCACTAAACAAAAATTCTATTTTCATATCCGATTCTTCCTGATACCTGTATTTATCTACATACATTATACCGTATGAATCAGACAATGACAATCTGCTCTGCCTGCAGCATCATTACATTTTATTCGTCAAATACAGAAAAATCCAAATCACAACAAATTCTTTCTATCGGTGTTCCGATTTTCTTGACAAATTCCCGTATATCATTCCAATATGACCAGCCAGATTTAAAATCAGAATACAATTTACAGTTAGGAATCCCATCTTCTACCTCAATCTCTGACGTAATTCGCCTTCGCTCCAATATTTCAACATTCTGTATCATATTTTCCGGTTTTAATCCTGTGGCCCTTTCAACTTCATGTATCGGCACAATACAGTCACAGCGGTCATAATATGATCTCATTACCATTATCCCGAGCAATCGCCTGGTTTCTATCGGCAAATCCAGCAACTTTTGCAAATGCTTATCCAAAATTGCCGCATTTTCACAGTTTTCTGCATCTGTTAATCCCCAGTCCAAAATCCGGGACATTTTCCTGCAGTTACAACAAGGTGTATATTCTAAAGACATGCCATAATCAGTAATCGAGTTCATCATTTGACCTATAATCCCCGAATATTTCGCCTCATGGTTTCTTTTCATCTCTTTCAGCTTTTCAACGGTATATTTCTCTATGTCATCAGTCACTACATGATGCTGGTGACACATTAACATCAGATTTCCAAAAGATCTTCTATCTTCATTTGTCATATTAGGATTAAATCGTTCTCCACCAGGCATTGCTGCCTCAATATGGCATACCTCTCCAACAAAATTACCATTTTCATCCACCAATACATTATGGCATCCGGGATAGGCACACTCATTCCCTGATTTTATATATAATTCACGCAATACTTCCTGCTTAGGTGCTAAACGTTTTACTTCATCATCTGTTCTTTCTCGGCTCATAATCATACTCCCATCATAATCTTTTAATCATATGGTAATACAATTATACACGTTCTACTGCCTTTATTCAGTAAATATTCTTATATTTCAACAAAACTTAATATTTCAGCCTGTTCCAAGTCAAATTCTACAAGACGATGTTCCTTGTAGCACACTCCATCCGAACGGTAAGTCTGATTCGCTTCCCAACCGCACACTTTCATATCATTTTAGCATAGGACTACTATGAACCGCAAAATCCCATTTTTCCTATTTGCAGACTTGTGGCCTTGCGGTGCTGCGGTCTTGAATTATTAATTTTTTTCTTCTATTGTCAGCTTTTCTATTGTTGCAGCCGTACCATCATATTTTCCTTTTTGAATTCCCATAGACAATGATGCTATGTTACGTCCTGCGCTATTTGGATTTTGAGCGTCGATTTCGTATTCTATATACTGTACTTCTCTACTCAATCCTTTGTTGGTAATTATGTATGAGCTTTCAGGCAATTCATCCATTAATGATTGGTAGTCTGCTTTCATTTCTGTAAGAATCACATCAAACTGTGCTTCACGAATTTTGTTATGATCCACAAAGCCTTCTAACATCTTCCAGTCATAGCTCTTTACTTTACGTATTATCACTGGATTAAGCATTGGTCTTATTTCTACACTTTCTCTTAACTCTTCCGGCACAGAATTTTTTGCCAATTCTAAATCAGCGGTAAGCATTGATTGGACATTATGAAATGACCAATTTCTTACATCTAGCAATTCATTTAAAATCTTATTACTTTCTGGTAAAAGTTCTCGTTTCAATAATTTTTTCTTTACTAAAATCTTTCGTACTTCAATATAGGAAAACGATGCTGATTGATGATCTGCAAGAAAACGAAGCAGTTCTCTTTGTTGATAAAGGACTTTATCATGAATCGAATCATATACGCCAGCCGGTATTGATGTTTTTCGATTATATTGCTTCAGTATCTGTTCTGCCTCATCTGAATACATTTTAAATTTTTCCAAATCTATAATAACTGGAACAATTAAACTTTTCAGCACCAGACAGGCATCCTCAACAGTATTTATCGTAAATTGCTTGTATTGTTTCTTGGTTCCCTTTGACACTTATTCTACCTCACTATTTCTTATCAATTACCGTGCAATTTTCCTGAAAATGCAACCAGTCCATAAAGCACATAAACTTACTCCCCATATCATCTGTACTCCAGATACAATCATTCCAACAGGACCAATCGGAACATAATTTCCATATCCAACCGTACTAAAAGTAGTAAGGCTAAAAAATATGCATCTTCCAAAATCTCCCATTATCTGCTTAACACTAGGCGTTTTGTCTAACGGGTATCGTATATTGGGAATTCCATCACCAATTTGTATACCCGCAAACATGTAAATAATGCCAAATAACAAAATTGATACAATCATCGTGTAAAATGTAAATGATGGTCTTTCTCCATATCCACAGAGTATTAAGGCTATAAAGGATTTAATTTTTTTCAAGCTATGCAAAGCTTTTAATTCAATTTTCTTAGTAAAATAGAACATTTCTCCTTCTAAATCCGAATAACCATTTAACCCAAAAAGTCTAGAAAATCCCCTTAGTGACTGAGATTTTTTCAAGCATAAATCATCAAAGTTTTCTGGAATCCATCCTGCTTCATTTTTCTTATTCGAATCTTTTCTTTTACTTATTATCCTGTAATCAATCAGTGTATTTTCATCTACAGAGGAATTTCGCTCATCAGTAAAAGTAATATCTAATATATCAGTTCTTCCTATTGCCATTCCCTGCAATCTGCAATCTTGGATTTCTCCTCCACATATTGCACAAGCATAGAATACTACTTTTTGTAACGAAGAATCTCGAAACTTAGACACCGTAAAATTACACTTTTCAAATAACACATTATCTAAATCACATTCCTTAAATTTCCCAACAAAAATGCATTTTTGAAAAGTTGTTGTTGCATAAAATGTTCCATTAGCATCCATAGCATTTTCAATCACAGGAATTGTAAACATGCAATTATCAAAAATCACATGGTCAAAATTGACATTCAAGAATTGGCAGCCGTTAAAACGACAGTTTTTAAATATCATATTTTGAAATTTACAATTTTTAAATTCACATGCAATAAATCTTATTGCTTCTATTTTTGCATAATCCATATGGCTTAACGCAATATTTTCACCAATAGACAATAAATCGAACTTATGAAAAACATATTCAGTTTTATCTAATGCATACCGCTTGTACATATATCGGCTTATTTCTTCACCTCGAATGACAACTTCTTTGTAACACTCTTTAAATGCACTTTTATAATATGCTGATGCTCTTGAATAATTATTTTTCAGCATTTCTCTTCTCAATGCTATTTCATCATCTAACTTTTTTCTAGTTACCATGTCAACCTCTTCATTATCTATATCGTGCAATTTTTAATCAAAAGAGCACTAGCCAATAGCCACACATTCTATATGTTTTGGTCTTCAGCTAGTGCACTATTTTCACGTATAATAATAACATATCCTTATTCATAAATCTATATATGCTATTTTACAACAAGCCTTAAAAATCATTTTCAAACATCGCCAATCCTGTCATTAACGTTTCTTCATCCAAATCTAATCCTTTATCTTTCTGTTCATCTACAACATTCTCAACACAAACGTTACTTCTTTTCTGCGCTAAGAACTCCTTATCTGTAAGTGACACTTATCTGTAATTTCCCAATACTTTTGTATGTCTTGTTTCACTTATGTGTCACTTTTGTATACATCTTAAATATAAGTCATACATTTTATGTATCAATATCTTTTTCCATATTTTTGTACCGTTTATGGTAATAAATATGATATAATCCGTCTATAGTAGGTAACACTCATGACTATTGGTGAAAAAATAAGATATTTTAGAATTTTACATGGCTTTACTCAAGACAGCTTGTGCAGTCTACTGGCTTGGGTATCAGCACTTTACAGAAACATAAATCCGATGAACGGAAGCCAAAACCAGAACAACTATTAAAGATATCTCCGGCATTGGGCATTAGTATAAATGTCTTTATGAATTTTGATATTCATACAGTATCCGATCTTCTGTCTTTAATTTTTAAAATGAATGAACAGCTGGATTTAAATTTCAATGCAGAGGAAGACCTAAAAACGATTTACCATGCTTCCGATGAAGAGAAGGCTAGACTGGCTCTGGATCGAGTTACTGAAAAATGGACCTCAAAATACCCAAATTCCATGAAACGCTGGTATGATAACTGGGATGCAATAACACCGATTTTTAAGTTCTCACCGGATGTCAGAAAGGTTATTTACACGACAAATGC
>OGNE01000246.1_pt1 | contig 42045 bp, 38 predicted proteins | sample 1573401 | NCBI WGS metagenome assembly OGNE01 (sample SAMEA2581884, study PRJEB24529) | metagenome | biome: Human gut stool | place: China | collected 2011 | reverse complement strand
AGCGGATTGCAGGCTTTTGACCGCTTATCGGACGGGCGGCATCTCTTTTATGATGCTTCGGCCTATATAAAACGGATTGGAAGTGTTGAAGAATCTGCTGCTTTTGACGAGGCTCTGGAGCAAGTTATCATTTATAAAGCGGCCACGGAGAACTTTATGCCGGAGAGTGTAGGGGGATTTACCATTGACGGACATTGTGGCATGACGTTGTATATACCCGATGCTACTGTTCCCACATTATTGACCGAAAGAAAGAAACTGAAGTTAATGCAATAGTATACATAGTTCAAATTAATTAGTGAATGGTAATAATAAAATTAAAAAAACTGATGGAAAGGAATATTTGATAAACGAAACAGACAGTGACGGTTGACAGATCGATGGAACAGGGAGTATCCGCATTTTTCTCTCTGCTTTTTTCCTTTCACAGTTCGAAAGAGAAAAAAGGAATATCCAAAGCGGATAAAAGTATAAACTATTCGAACTTATATCTATAATTAAATTTTTTAGTAACATGAAATTAAACAAATTGTTTACGTTTACATTGGCAGCCCTTGCGATGGCTGCATGTAGTAATGATGACGAACCGGGAATTGATAAAGGTGGTCAGAAAGGTGAATTGATTGATGCTATCAGCATTGCTTTTACCAGTTCTTCAGCTCCTGCTACCCGTGCAGACAAAGGTGAGATAGAAGGAGTGGGCACTGAAAATAATGTATATGTAGCCTATCTCTTTGCTAAAGAGAATGATCCCCAACATGAAGGTGCAAAAGTGGGTGACTGGACTGTAAAGCGTGTAGCTGGTGATGCTAATACAGAGGATAAGGATGTTGCAGCTGCAATCGGTGAGGGCGATGTGGCAACTCCCGGGACGAAGAAAAATATGTGTACGTTCAACGGTGTACGCCAGGGAGATAGTGTTTATGTGGTTGTGAATGATCCTCAGATGACCCTTGCTACCGCTCAGACATTGGCGCATCAGGGTGACAAGTCGGAAGCCGCTATCCGTGCGTATATCTCTAATCTCTCTAAAAGTTATCTGAATGAGCTGACCGTTACTAAAGACGGGACGCAGGGTAAGAAGTATATCATGGCAGGTGTATCGGCTATTCCTACCAACCCGAATATCCCGAACGGATCTACCGTGAAAGTTTCGATTCCTCTGAATCGTGAATTAGCCAAAGTATTCTTTAATGCCTCTGTTACTACCAACCCCGTATACGAGGCTTATGGTAAGATGGCAATTAAAGATGCAGTATGGGAAAATCCGACAGGTACTAAAGACCCCGATGGTATTGTCGTAGTGCGTATTCCGAGACGTGTTTCTCCGTTCAAGGCACAGGCTCGTGACTGGTATTTCCCGCAGAGTGCGGATGCAACTGCTAAAGACTGGGATGTGGAAGGTTGGTTGAAAGCATTTGCAGGTGAGAAAGAATCTGTACCCGGTACTGCAGAAGTTGCTGGAACGACTCTTGCATTGAATAAGGGAGAATACAATGCAGACGCGAAAGAATATCGTCTGACATGGGTTGTAGGTGAAAAAGCATTGGCTGATGGAGCTACTCCTGCAGCTACTTCGATGGTATACGTTAAGAGTGACAAGTTATATTCTCCTTATTTTTATGTAACTCCTAACTATGCCGACAATGCCGGTTGTGCTACTGTTGTAGTTACTCAGGCTACTTATATCGGTGCCCATACTCTGCTTGAACCGACTATTACAGAACAGATGTTGAAAGAAGCTTTGGAGAATGATGCTTTCAAAACAGCTACTTCTGTTCCGGCAGGTACCACCTATGATAAATTGGCTGCTGATTTTTGGGATACTGGTTCGAATGTAACAGCATTGGTTGCGTTCCTGGAAACGAGTGAGGCATATAAACTTGCGTTGAGAGGTGAAACAGATCCAAGTAAGAAAGAAGCTGCCATTACGATTAAACCTAACGATAAACGTTACTATCGTGCTGATGTTGCCAACTATAGCGATGACGAAACAACTTCAATGAAGATTACCGAACGCAACACATTCTATCATATAACAGGTACCATCACTACACTGGGTGCCAAGAGCATTGAAGATGCTATCAATTCGGATAATATCGACATGCTTGTACAGGTAGTTGTTAAGCCATGGAAATATGTTGTTAACAATATAAATATGTAATCAGAACCTCTTTTTTATATAATCCGGGGCGGATGGAAAGTCCGCTCCGGTTGATATCTTTTTCTTGTCGGAAAGAGAAGAATACGAAACTAAAATGAAGAAATTGCTACCGATACTTTTGGGGGTTACCCTACTGCTGAATTCATGTATTAAAGATGATATGGATGCTTGTGCCGGATATATGCACATCTATTTCAGCTATATTTATGGTGGAGCCAACCGCTTTTTTGAGACGGTTTCTACTCCTACGCAACTTCATTTTTATAAACAGAAGCATAAATATCGGGAGTTGGAAATAGCCGTGGATGAAATAGGACTGACCGAACCTTATCGCTTCCTGAAAAACTTTGATGATACGGATAGCCTGGAACTGATAGCTTGGACACAGGATGAGGCGATTGATTATGTGGATACTCCTGATACTCCCATAGGAGAGGGGTATGTGAAATTAAAAGAAATTACCGATGGCAGCGGAATCTGCCGACCTGTAGACGACCTGTTGTACGGACGCATTGCCATAGATGCCGGTTTGCGCGAAAATCGCAATATTGTAACCATTCCGTTTGTACGTGCTGTGTGCCGTACACGTATAACGATGATTCCTCAGACAGTAGAGGATCAGGTCGTTGAAGAAGGAGGAACGACGCGTGCTGCAAGCAACATTATTCCTTCACCCGAAGATTTTAAATTCCACCTTTACGGTACGCGTAGCGGTGTCGATTATAATAATAAAGCAAATGCGGATGAGGTAGTACTTGAACCCCAGTGCTATTACGAAGAAAGTACCGGAAATGTGCTCACACCCTGGTTCGGTTCTTTTTCTTCAGAAGGAAAGTATCTGAAAGTGAATGTGTTTATTCGTGATGAACAGGTCGCTTCATTCGATTGCGCACCTATTGAGTTGACTTCTGTTCCGGGCAACTTCATTGATCTGGTGATTGACGGACATTATGTGAAGCCCGTTATGCAAGTTCGTGTCAATGGCTGGAAAGTGGCGACAATAGAAAGTAATATGTAGGCAAGTTGATAAAAGGAGAGTATAGCATGAAAAGAATTCTGATATGTCGATTGATGGTGTTTCTGACCGTGGCTTTGGTTTCGTGTTCGGATGATACTTCCGAAAGTATCCCTCAGAACCCGGATAAGGATATGTACCTCCGTGTGAATGTTCCCCGCACTTATGCTTCCGGAGCTGATGAGACAGATAGTAAAGAGACGGTGATTAATGGCATTGACGTATTGGTATTTGCTCCGGGAACAGCCTCCCAGAGCGGATTGTTTCTGAAATCGGTATCCGAAGGAACACCGGTTACCGGTAAGAATACGTTTCAGGTGACTATGCCTGTGGGGGAAGGATTGGAGGTACATGTATTTACGAATTGCCATGAAGAGTTGGTGCGTAGCGGTGCCTATAAAGGACTGGGCATGAAGATGGACGCTTTACTGGAAAAGATGATATCTAAGGTAGAAAATAATTCGACAGGAACTGACTGTTTGCCGATGCACGGCTTTTTGTCAGGTGTCACTGTAGCGAAAGAATCGGTGGGTAAAACGCTTAGCGTACCGGTGTTGCGTTCCGTAGCTGCTGTCCAGGCGAAAGTGGATGAAGCGCATACGGGAAATCCGGGTGAGTTGTTGGATAGCGAGGGTAAAGTGATTTTTAAGTTGCGTGAGTTTTATGCTTATTTCCCGGCAGATAGCGGTAGGCTGGCACCGTTGAAGGAGGTTTATGAAACGGCAGTCGCCGGTTCGGAAGAGGAAAAAAAGACCCGTAACGTCGTTAAAACAACTTTACCCGATAAATTGGGTGTCCGTCCGATAGGGGATAAGCTTTTCCTGAAAAGTGAGACTCCCGTGGCACTTGCGGGACCGCTCTATCTATACGAAAACACTTATTATTCGGATAACGGTTTTGATCAGCCCGGATCTGTTGCCGGCAATACCCAAGTGGCTACTACCCGTCTGGTGGTAGGCGGAGTGTATGGAGAGGATACGGAGGTCAGTTATTACCGGATTGACCTGACAGATCCGGACGATCCGAAAAATTTGGTTGAAATATTACGTAATCATAAGTATACCTTTCAAATCATGAATGTCTCGGGATCGGGCTATGACAATCCTGACGATGCGGCTGTAGGGGTTCCGATGAATATCTATGTAAAAGTGATTGACTGGATCGATGTAAATACCGAAATTGATTTTGACCGTGAAAACTGGTTCTCTTCGGCTACAAAGAAGATTGTTTTGTCCGGCTATGCAGATTCACAAAAGTCGGTTTCCATAGACAGTGATGTCACATTCGGTCCTTTCTGGCAATTAAGTTTTAACACGTCGAGTACGGTTAACGGTAATGCTTCGGTTGTGCCTGTAACGGTGGCTGAAGGTGCTGCATCGGCTATGATCTCCAATGACCGTTATGAAATAACCGTTACTGGGAATACTCTTACCGTAAAGGCTAAAAAGTCTTACGGAGATCTTCCTGCCGGGCAGGCTTATGATGACGATTTCTATATAAAAGTAAAGAATTTGACGGTGCATTTTAAACTGACTCAAGTGGATCGTTCACCCGATGATTGGGGAAACGGCGGGACTCAGGAAGATGAACTGTAAAAATAAACATAGATTAGTTGACTCATGAAACGATTGAAAAAAAATATGCGGCAAGGATGTATGCTTTTAAGCGTATTTTGCTTGATAGGGATCATAGCCTGTTCAGGTGAAGAGGGACATGATATACAAATTCCTGATCCTGCCATTTGTACGCTGAACTATACCATTCCCGATACTGAAATACCGGATACCAGAGCGTCCGATACGGGAGGGAAAATATCTGTGGCCCGTCCGGAAGAAAGTGCGATAAAGGATGTGAAACTTTTATTCTTCATTTATGACGAGCATGGTAACGGTTTGTATGCCGGCTCGTTAGACGGAACCGTAGATGGCAATCACCTGGCTAAAACAGGAAAAATATCGGTGACTATACCGGGAAGCGGAAGCATTGACAATCACACGGATTACGATGTATTGGTACTTGCCAATGCTTCGGTCTATTTTTCCGGAATGGATTGGGATGCCTATTGTGCCGGACAGACAGAAAATGCGGTACGGGTACAACTCCGGGGAGAGATGCCGTTGCATTCACTAACGGACAGGACCTATAAGGTTACGGACGACTGTTTGCCCATGAGTGGAATCGCATTCAAAGAAGCGGGAAAAGATATGAGCGTTCAATTGCTGCGTGCCGCTGTACGCATAGATGTACGGGTGGTTGAGGATAAAAAGGGGACGGTTCTCCTGAAATCGGCTGTACTTCGTAACGTTTCACCGGACATACCTATGTTTAATGATCCGCAGGATGCGGCTTTTACTCCGTTGACATACGCGAATACGAAAAGTGCACAGGAGCAATTCAGCATCATAGGCGGTTTGTATGCTACCGAAGTATTGCGCACCCTGCATACTCCTTATCTGAAACAGACACAGGCAGTATGTTTGCTCTTGGAATGTGAAAAATCTTCTTCTTCTTGCAGTGGATGGTATCGGGTGAATATTAATATCGATACAGATGATGTCCAGTATTTGCGGCGTAACAATGTTTATACAGTAATTATTAAGGATATTTTGAGCCAGGGGGCTGATACTCCCGATGATGCTTACGGAGCCGGCAGCTTTGGAGGCATACAAACTGTTACTGTTCCTACGGATTGGAAAGTTCCTGACGGGATAGTGACTCCACCGGATGTAGAAGTGAATTGAATGGTTTCATAAAAAATAATCAGAACGATGAAAATAAAGAAGTGTAAAATAGATTGTTTTCAGAAATCCTGCATTCTTCTGTGTATGGCGCTCTTCTCCTGTTCGCAATATGATTGCGTTGTTCCGGATAACGGAAAAACAGGAGAAGGGGAGCGCGCTTCTTTAGGTATAGGCGGTGTTTCAACGGGGCGGTTAGAGGTACTTACGCGTTCGGTGACTGCCGAACTGACTGATGCGACTGATGCTATCGGTATATTTCGAAAAGAAGATACCGGAAAGGGTTATGAGCCCGTTCATAACAGAAAGTATACGTATGGAACTCCACTTTGGGAGACAGACGGGGAAGAGGTGGTGTTGATCGATAAACCGGCGGAACTGACGGCTTATTATCCTTATAAAGAAGATGGGGCGAGTAGCGTAGGGCTGAGCAGTGAGCTCTATGTGGCTTCGAAAGAGATTTATTATTGTCCTTTTAAGGCCTCAAATTCAACCGGGCCCATTACACTGAATTTACGCAGGGCCTATGCGCTGCTGAGATTCAATTTTATCAGGGGGTTAGCAGATGGGACTCCGACTTCTGCCAAAGGAGAGTATACCGGGGAAGGGAAGATTAGCTCATTTACCTTCAAGGCAACCTTACGGATTGCCGGAATTCTGGATCTGTTTACCGGAACTGTTGAAGGAGAGGCGCGGGAAGTGACGTTCAATTATAACGTTCCGATCAGTATCGGGACCACCGCGGCTCCTGCCGTTCTGGATTATATGGTGGTACCTTCTGACTTTACCGGAGAGCTTTCTTTTACATTGATGGTAGACGGAAAGGAGATGAAAGGTAAAATCAGCGCTTCGGACCTTTGCGGTACGAGTGGAAAATTGGCGGAAGGGACAAAATATGAGATAAATGCCATTATTCGTCCTACTGAAGTAGAGATAGGGACTGTGGAGGTGGAAGAATGGATAGGGGAGGTGGTCAAAGACCCCTCCGGTGATCCGTTTGTGCCGCAATAAAAAGACAGAAAGGAATAATTATGTTTTTAAGAAAGCAGATAAAGATGAAACAGATGCTGACAAATATCGGGATGGGAATATTGCTGACAGCCTGTGGCAACGGAGGGATGGATCCGGTGGATACCGGCGGGGAAGATGAGTATGTTCCCGTCAGGGTAGAAACCGTTACGGACAACGGCATTGGTACACGTGCTGTCACTTTGTCGAATGCCGCTATCGGAATATTCCGTACGGCACCTTATAGCGCTACGTTTCCGCAACAATACGATGTGGAGTGCATTCACGACGGAACTGCATGGAGCCTGGCAAGCAAGATATATGTCGGGAGCACGGATGCTTCTTTGCATGCCTATTATCCCTATGGTAAGGTCACTTTCGGCGCTAATAGTACGGTGACTGCTCTGACAGTGAAAGATCATACAGCGGATAATGATTTTTGTTATGCTGATGCTCCTCTTACGGCAGTTAATAACCGTACGCCGGTTGCCTCCTTCTTGCTAAAGCATGCTTATGCCGGTTTGAAGTTCAGTATTGCTTGCCATTCCACTTATCCGTTGAAGAAGTGCAAGTTGACCAGAATAGTGATGCAACCTGTAACGAGTGGAAAAACATTTTATGTGGAACGTAGCATGGATATCAGTAAATCCGCTGCGGATGCGGGGCAGTTGGGAGGGAGTACCGCTTCCGGTTGGAGTCTGGATACATCTGCGCTTGCTGTGGGGACAACGGGTATCGCCCAAGGAAGTACGGACGAGAGTATCAGCAAATTGTTTCCTCCACAAGATTTTGAGGATGATACCCGGCTGATATTGACCATTGACGGTAGTGAATATTCCGTGACGATTCCCTATAAAGTTTTGAAGGCTCTGAAAGCCGGATATTTATCTACCATTTCTCTGGAGATCAAAGGTACGGGAGTAGATGTCTCGGGAGTAAAAGTATATCCGTGGGATACTTCTGTTGTACCCGGAGGTGACAACGATGCGACTTTAGATTAATAACTGATTGTAACAAAAGGATAGTAATGAAAACCAAGTCTGATATGAAACCATTTATAATAGCTGCTTTATCGCTGACTTTGCTGGTGGGTTGTGGTAATGATGATTTTCCGGCAGAAGAACCGAAAGTTCCTCTGGAGATTACTTCTGCGTTTGTAACGGGGGATGTGCAGACGCGTGCTGTTACACCGGAATTGCTTACATCAGGTTCGATAGGAGTTTTTTTGGAAGGCCGGTCCGGAACCGGTTATGACAAAAAAGACAATATACAGTATGATTATAATGTAGGCTGGAAACCCAAAACGGAAACGATTTACCTGGGTGGGGAGGATGCCGATGTATGTGCTTATAAGAAAACAACGAAATTAGATTTATCCGCTAAAGAGGCTGTTCCCTTGGTCTCTCAGATTTACGACGCTGAAATCGATTTGGTATATGCAACCAATCAAACAGTGAACGGTACTTCTGCCCGTAAGAGCGTTGAATTTACTATGGGGCATGCTTATTCGCAGATCGAATTTGTCTTTAGCAGAGAGGATTATCCTAATACATGCAAGGTGACTGAGATTACTGTAGAGAATGCAAATATTATTAAGACTGCTACGTTGAATCTGGCAACGGGAGGCTATACACCGGTAACAGTGGAGAAGGTCAGTTACTGGACAAATGTGGCAAAACACGAAGATGGTATTGCGGTTCCTGAATCGGGGACTGTAAAAAGTAATGTATTGATGATTCCCTGCACATTGGCGAATGCCGGAGGTACGGGGGTAACACTTGAATTGACGGTGGACGGTAAGCTGATGACAGTTCCGATTGCGCATGATAAATTAGGGGCATTGACTGCGGGTGTTATTCATCAGATCAGCTTGAAGTTAAAAGGAACTGCACTTGAAATCAGTGTGAAAGATACTCCGTGGGATAATCAACCGGTGGATGGTGAATATAATCCCGAACCATAAAATGGAAGAATCATGAAACGAATTTATCCGCATCATCCGGGTTTTCGTTTGGCAGGATGTCTGTGGCTGATGTGCCTTTTAATGGTAGCCTGGAGCTCCTGTTCGCAAGCGGAGGTTGCAGACTCCATTGAAGGCGGGAATGGAGAGGCACCTCTTGAAGTACGGGCTGTAACCGGCGCGGAGGTTGACACCCGTGCACCCGCTGCTGTAGAGATGACCGAAGGGACATTAGGAATTTTCCGTTTAGCCGAAGCGGATTATACGGCATTGGATAATATTCGTTATGACCGTGTGCCGGGGGGAAATTGGCATCCGGTTTCCACGGTGATCTATGTGGGCGGTACCTATGCCAGGCTGTGTGCTTATGCTCCCTATAACTCTGTGGAGTTTAAAAATAGTTCGTTGAAAACAGAAGCCGGCCTGACCATGCAGACTTATGCGGTGGAGAAAGATATGCGTTTTGCTGTCAGTGGGGGAGATGAAGTCTGGAAAAAGACTCCTACTGCAAATTTTGAATTGAAGCGTGCTTATGCCCGTTTGGTATTGTCTGTGGTACGGGATGCCACGTATCCGAACACATGTAAGATAACGCAGGCAAAAATAAAGGCTTCTACCGGAAATATAATCACAGCCAATACGGTTGACATCAGTACCGGAACCGAAGGAAGTGGAACACAAACACCTCAATATACTCATACTGTGACGACCGGTTTAAAAGACGGATTTGAGATCGGGGTCACAGATGATACGAGTTTTGACTGGCTGCTGCCCCAACAAACTTTTTCCGGAGGCGTAGTTCTGACACTTACGGTGGATGGCATGGATTATTCCGTCACTATTCCGGCCGATAAACTAAGCACATTTGTAAGAGGTACTAAATATACTGTGTCATTGGTTGTCAAAGGTGGAAAGTTAACTTTGATGAGTGACAAAATCCTGATTGACAGGGATTGGACAGAGGTGCAGACAGGGACCGGAGGCAGTGGCAGTGATTATGATACCAGTTTTAATTAGAATATGAAGATTATGAAACATTTATTATTGATCCTGGTGGGAGGTATTTTATTGAATGCCTGTTCTGATGACCGTGAGATGGATGACGGGAGATGGAAAGCATCTGCACTTCGAGTACCGCTCGAGGTATCTTCGGCAGTCATTAAGCAGGAGGTGGTTACACGTTTAGCTCCCGATCCGGTACCTTTGACGGAAGGGGCCATAGGGATTTTTCTGTCGGGTACAGAAGCTGAAAGCGGACAAGAGGATAGCGGATATAAAGTTATTGACAACCGTAAATACGTTTACAGCGAAGGTCATTGGGGACCTCCGACGGCTAATGATACAATTTATTTAGTGGGTAACGATGCTGATGTCTGCGCTTACTACCCTTATAAAGATTCGTATACGGACAAGACGGCCATTCCATTACAATCACAGGATTATGTGGAAACTGAAGATATCTATTATGCATTGAATACGATGATAAATGGTTTTACTCCTGCGATTACTTTTGAGATGGTACATGCTTATTCTTTGGTGGAGCTGAAGATCAGCCGTGATCACTACTTTATGCCTTGTGAAATTAGTAAAATAACCTTGAAGAATTCCAATCTAATAAAAAAAGGCACTATTAACATAGCTGTTGACGGAAGTATACACTCCTCGGAAACAGGGAATTATGATTTGACAACAGTAACTGATGCTTCACCTCATACATTGTCTGTTGGCGAATCTTATGTATGCCGTGTACTGATGATTCCGGTTCCGCTTAAAATTGAGCGGACAGATGCGGAAGGAGGAGAATTCGGGCTGTCTGTCAGCCTTGTGATAGATGGTCAACAGATGCTCGTGGAGATCCCGTATTCCGAACTTGGGGAGTTCAGGCAGGGAGAAAAGTATGTTATCGGATTAAAGATCAAAGGGACAGAAATCGTGCCTACCGTCAAAGCATTGGAATGGGAAGATGAAGAGGTTAATGGCGGGGATAAATATCCTGTTGAATAAAATCATATTTAAAACTGAGCTGCTATGAAAGGAGTACTATACATAAGTTTTTTAGTTTGCATATTGCTGGGGTGCAGCGATAGTGATGGCTTGCCGGACGGGGGAAAAGACAAAACAGCCCGTACTGAGCTGGAAATAGTGTCTGCTTCTATTGTGGAAGGCAATACACAGACTCGTGCAGATGTACCTTTTACGCCCGGAAGTTCCATTGCTTTGTTTTGCCACGGGCAGGCAGCCGAAACGAGCTATACGCCTGTGAATAACAGAAAATATACGCTAAATTCCGGTGATAGTAAGTGGACAGCCGAGTCGGAGGCGACTACCATTTATTTAGGTAGCGAGAAGGCGGATGTGTGCGGGTATTATCCCTATGTGGAAGGGACAGTTGGGACTGCTGATACTCTTTATAATGTCCGTACTACCATTCCTATGGATACGCAAGATTATGATCCTTCAAAAGAACTGTATTATGTGGCTAACCAGGAAGTCGATGCTAAGAGATATTTTGTAGAAATGCATTTTAAGCATGCTTATTCACGTTTAGTATTGAATATAGGGGTCGAAGATGCTTATCCGGCTACGTGTAGTATTAATTCAGTGGCTTTGGCAAACGACTCATTGTTTCGAAAAGCGGTGATAGATATTACGAGTGGTACTGTTGGCATCCATCCGGATGATACGGAGAAACAATTCAGGGGTGGATATAACATTACAAAAGACCTTCCTTATCTTTTAGACAGTCCTGATAAAAAATACCAGGCTGATCTGCTTATGATTCCTACAAAATTATTGCCTGACCCTTTTGAACCCACTAAAGGGCTTAGCGTCATAGTGAATGTAAGTGGATTTCCGGCAACGGTGATCATTCCGATAGACGATCTCTCTGATTTCGAGAGTGGTAAAAAATACGTTGTCTCTTTGAAATTGAGAGGAATCGCAATTAAATCGGTGAACGTAACCACTACTGACTGGGATGAGAAAATACTGAATGAAGGTGTAGATTATGAACCGCTTCCCCAATCTTAATGATTATACAAAAATGAACAGCATGATTATGAAACTCAATATGAATATAAATACTTCTGTGGCTGCCATATATGCAATGATGTTATTATTGGTTGCCTGTTCGCAGGAAAGGACTTTATTTCCGACAGAAAAAACGGACAGGGTGCCTTTAAGCGTATTCACTTCGTTCAAGGCGGATGTGACTACAAGAGCTACTGCTCAACCATTGCCTGAGGGGAGCAGTATCGGAGTTTTTTTGATAGCGGATGCTAACTATACCCCTCAGAGTAATGTGAAATACACTTGTCAGCCCGATGACGAATGGACGTCAGAGACCTCTGTTTGGGTGGGCGGGGCAAGAGCCGGTCTGTGTGCGTATTATCCGTTTGGTAAAGTTACTTTTTCTGCAGATATACAGACACAGACCACATTAAAAAACCAAGCTTACACGGAGGATGCGGATTGGTGGTATGCTAAAGACAATGCGGCTGTCACAGTCACTAATCTGTCACCTGAGATAGAATTTTGATTAGAGAAACCTTATTCTCAGCTCTCTTTGGAGATGATTCGTAACGGAAGGTATCCGTTGCAATGTAAAATAACCAATGTACGTATAGAATTGGAAAACGGGGAATCGATGGTTGACCAGGGGACATTCGATATAAAAGACGGGAGCCTGCAAAACACAACGGATGTTACTTCTTATTCATATCCAACCTCCGGACCTATGCATGACACGGGATTGGGGGTAGGAGAAGCGGCGAGAGATACCACTTGTAATTATCTGTTTGTTCCTCAGACTCTCGCGTCCGGGTTGAAACTGACTTTGACCATCGATGAACGTGAGTTCAGTGTGATTGTGCCACAGGCGGATCTTGGCGAGTTGATAGCAGGAAAACGCCACGTAGTCCGATTGGATATCAGAGGGGGAATACCGATTAATATAGTGGAGGTTACCACGGAAGAGTGGCAATCAACAAGCCTTGACGGTGGTGATGCCACTACTATTAAAGATACAACAGAGATCATTATTGATGGTGGTAAAGTGGGAACAGAAGATTGGGCGTCGGATCCTACAGAAAATGGATCAGGAGCACTATAATTTAATATTAAACGTATGAAGACAAACCTATTATTTTTTATTTGCATCCTATTTGCATTAGTCTCTTGTGAACAAGAAGATAAGGTATCCGGAGAAAAGACACTGGCTGTAGTGTCCGCTTCTTCTGACGATAGGCCCTCAACACGTGGAATAATAAACGATAATACATACGCTTTAGGGGTCTTTCGGACTACTGCCAATACTTATGCGCCTTTATACAATGTGAAGCATATTTATTCGGGAGGAGAGTGGGGAGCCGATGATGTAATCAAGGTAGATTATCGGAATGCTTCTTTTTTTGCCTATTATCCTTATCATACAGCGACCGGAAATTATGCCGGACTGGCAGGTGGCACTACCTTGACCCTGCAAGCACAGCTATTCAATGCCGGAGAGGATATTTGCTATGGAGCAGGTGAAGCCTCGGGTGGAGGTCCGGTTAGTGTATACAATCCGTTTGTTGAGTTTCTGAATATGAAACATGCGTATGCCCGGTTGAGGTTGACACTGACCCGCGGGGAAAAATTTGATAAGACTAAAAAATGTAATATACAGAATATTACTTTCAAATCGAATAATGCCAATTTTTATCTGACACGTAGCCTCGATATCGCTTCCACTGCCGGAGCTACCGGAGGAAGCGCTGTGGCTGCCGGATATGTTCATAATCCTAACGTTAATATTGCCACCGGTAAAAGTGTGACATACGAGTATATGTTTCCTCCGCAACCACTGGCCGGTAGTAAACTGACTATTCTTGTCACTGTCGACGGGGTAACTCGGAGTTGTGACATTTCAACGTTAGGCAGTTCTTTGGATTCGGGGGAAATATTATGGAGTATCACTGACATTTACGGATGTGGGAATCATCCTGTCATCGGCGGTTGTTACTGTCAATAATTTTGGCGGACAAGGAAATACTCAGGTAGATACGGAATTATAACATAAACGGAGGATAAAGATGATACAACTGAAAGATAAACTAAAAGTAAATGGCGGAACGAGACGGTACATGGAAATGATTGGTTTAAGCCTGGCATTTTCTCTTTTCGCAGTGAGTTGCACTCAGGACAGTGATACGTTTTATCCATCGTCTCCGGAGGAGGAACATCCCTCCGTGGATGAAAGCCGGATGATTCCGATACAGTTGAGTGTGGACGGGGTTGATCAATTTTACGGAGGGGCAGTGACGCGTTCAGGAGAAACTGTTGCCCGCCTGGTACAGCCTTTGGATTCTACTTATGATACCGGATATGATGTAGAGACAACAGTGGAATCAATTCCATTAGAGAATATTGTGTCGACCCGTGCCAACTTGGGCAATGTACAGTTTCGTGTGGTGGCTTACAGAACAGATGCTTCGTCTGCCGATCATTATGCGGGGACAGCTGTTTATAAGACAAATGGTTCGGGAGTCGCAGCTATTGTAGCCAAGACAGCTACTCCTGTCAATAGTGCCGGACAATGGATATTGGGGCCGGGCACATATACTTTTGTGTGCTATTCTTATGGACTGAATAGCGCACCGGCTATGTTATCCGGTAATTGGTCTGCAACTGTTTCGCACAATCAGGATTTTATGCTTTGCCGGAAAGAAGAAGTTGTAGTAGCTCCCGATGATAGAGGAGAGTTTACATTGGGAGGAATCAGCTTTACGCGTCAGTGCGCTTTGCTCCAACTGGCTGTCACGGCCAATGATTTTACTAATAATACGGTTCAACAATGTGCAGCCACTGTATCCAACCTGAATAGTAACAACATAACCTGGAATGCCGGTCAGACAGCCCTTTCAACAGGCGGCACAGGAGGAGCTGTAAACTTTTCCTGGAGCAGCTTGAATGCGGCTACGGTTAATAGTAATGTATATAAGGTGCTGCCACAGAGCAGCCGTACGTTAACCATTAAGCTCACGACTTTGCGAATTGGTAATATACAATATAATAACCGTGTGACGGTGAATGCCTCCGGGCGTCAATTTGCGGCAGGAGGTAATTATAAGATAACTGTTAAGATAACAGGAAACGGTATTACTGTGGGGGGAGCTACGTGGGCAAAAGGGAATGTTTACAAGAGTGGGAGTAATTTTTATTTTGAGTCCTCACAAAGTGGTTATCACAGTGGTACACAAGGTGGATCTTTTTTCGGCTGGAATACTCTCTCTTCCACTAATAACACGTATGGAGGAAGCTCCTTTTCTTCCGATAATGATCCTTGCTATCAGGTTGCTCCCCGAGGAACATGGTGTACTCCGACTGCCAACCAGTTACAAAATTTGGGAAATAGTGGATATAGGTCTGGATATCTGGATGGTAAGAGGGGAGGATATTTTGGCGGTAATAAGGTTTTTCTGCCCGCAATGGGAAACAGAGGTAAGAATAATGTAAACTATTGGCCTGAAACGGGGTATTACAGAAGCAGTACGGGTGCCAGTGGTAAGCGTTGCTATTATCTGGAGTTTAATCAGAGCTATGCTGTTAAGAATAACTATTATTGGTATTGGGACGGATTCCCGATAAGATGCGTCAAAAGATGAAAATTATGAAAATGGTGAAGTCTAATATCGTAAAAAAAGAATAATGAATAATCTAAATGATCTGATCAGGATTTGGTGTTTGCTACTGATTTTGGTCGCCTGCAACCAAGATGACAATACGGATGGTATACCCGATTATGCCACCGTACCTTGTGTCATCAATAGCGTGAGTGTAATCGAACCGCATAAGGTCAATACTCGTGCTACGATAGGAGAGGGGGATTCTATCGGTGTCTTTTTGACGGATGATGTGGCGGCGAATGGAGCTGGTAGTACCCGAAAATACTCGGACAGGAATAACTGTAAATATACCAAGGTGACAGGGAAGTGGACGCCGATTGACGATGAAAACACAGTGTCACTGGCCGAAGGAGTTTTTGCAAACCTATGGGCAGTCTATCCTTATCATGCCGATAAGGAAAACGGATTGGATTATACGGATCGGACAGCCATCCCTCTAAAGTCAAGACTGTATTCGGCTGCAAAGGATTTGTGCTATGGGAAGGGAACCGGGGCAACCGATGAGACCAGTTTTGCTCAGCCTGCAGGAAGTAAAGTTCCTGTAGATATTTCTTTCTTAAATATGGATCATGCTTATAGCTGGGTCGTTTTTCGGATAAACAGGCATTTGTATACCAAAGCGGCTAAGTTGTCTAAAGTAAAAGTGTCTAATGTATTGACATATACAACACTGGATATTACAAACGGAACTTATGCCGGCAATGCATCCACCCCGGAGCCGGGAATCGCTGAGAAAGTGGACGAAACGATTCCGGAACTGGAAACTGATTATGTAGAGGTGGGCTTTCTTATCGTACCTTGCACATTAGGATCGATCGGAACCATTCTGGGAGTAGCTGACTGTGGCATGAAAGTAGACCTTACAGTGGATGGTGACGTATATACATTGGGGATTCCGCGTTCTAAATTATCTCAATTGGAAGCCGGGAAAAAATACTTGATTGAGATCACCGTACAAGGAGCGCATGGAATCGTCATCGCTCCGGATGGGGTTTCTACTATTGACTGGCCTGCGCCAACCACTGCTTCGGGAGACTTGATAGGTGAGGCTACTATACATACAAATTCTGTTTTAAACTGTTTTTGGTCATGAAAATTAATAGTATGTTTTTTATTGCCATGTGCGGATTGTGTATATCATGCGGGGCAGAGATTACAACGGACACTTCATCCGAAATATTATCCGACAGGCAGATTCCTATAGGAATATCGACTGTTGCCGTTCCTGAATACGGTGCGGAGACTACACGTGGGCTGATTGCTAACGCCACTTATCAATTGGGACTGTTTCGTACTGGTGACAAAGGTTACCCTCCTCAGTATGATGCGCCTTATACGTATACAGCAACCGGATGGACGGCTTCTACAGAAGTGAAGGTGGATCATCGAGAGGTGAGTTTGTATGCTTATTATCCTTATCAATCCGTTTCCTTTGTAGACAATACGACAACAGCCGTCCTGAATGCGCAACTTTACAGTGCGGACAAAGATATGTGCTATGGGAAGGGGCTACCTGTGGGGAGTGCAAGCATGATTAATAATGATGCTCCGGAAGTGGAGTTTACAGCTATGAAACACGCTTATGCCCGGCTCAAACTGACATTGCTGCGTGGAACGAATTATGATAAGAGTAAGGCATGTAATATAAAGAATATTACTTTAAAATCTAATAATACCGATTTTTATCCGCAACGTCATTTGGATATCACCACGGCAGCCGGTGCAACCGAAGGAACTGCCGTGACAACAGGTTATGTTTATAATCCGAATGTGAATATAGCGATTGGGGGGCAATCGAGCTATGACTTCTTGTTGCCTCCGCAGCCACTTGCCGGCAATACATTAACAGTTCTTGTGACGGTGGACGACGAAGTGCGTTTTTTGAATATTGCGGGATTGGGCAGTTCGTTGGATGCCGGGTCGTACTACAATGTATCTCTGACGATTACAGATATACAGATGGTACTTACGAATGCTTTGACAGTGAATGATTACGGGACTCAAGGGAATACTAATTTTGATTATAAATATGAGATGCACAATTGACAGGACGCAAACGGGAATACTTAAAAGTATGATTCGCCTAATGGCTTGTTCATGTTCTTTGTTCTTGATTTTGCTTACAGTGACAGGGTGTGACAGGGAGGAAGATGAAAGATTTCCTTCGGGACATCATGATCCGATAGAAGGAGATGGGGAGATGGTGCCTATCAACGTAAAAGTGGATGGGGTAGATGAGTTTCTGGGTGGTGCGGTTACCCGTTCCGGAGAGATTTTGACAAAGATAGTGCAGCCTTTGGACAGTACTTATGATTCGGGCTATGATGTAGAAACGACAATTGAATCTTTACTTCCCGTTAATCCGGTACAGACGCGTGGCAATATGGCCAATATGCAGTTTCGGGTTGTAGCCTATAAAAACAATTCCATAACGGCTGCTAATTATGCGGGTACAGCGGTTTATAGTACCAATGCTTCCGGTATTGCCTCGATTGTAGCGAATACAGCCACTCCCGCAGCTGTTTCCGGACAGTGGGTGTTAAGGCCCGGGACGTATGCGTTTGTCTTCTATTCATACGGAACCAATTCTGCTCCGGCTGCTTTGTCCGGTAATTGGTCGACGACAGTGACGCATAACCAGGATTTCATGTTGTGTCAGAAGACCGGGGTAGATGTAAAGGCCGATGTAAGCGGGCAATGCCTGTTGAGCGGCATTAGTTTTTCAAGGCAGTGTGCCCAACTTCAGTTGTGTGTAGTGGCTAAAGAGTTTAATAATAATACGGTTCAGCAGTGTGCGGCAACTATCTCGGGACTTAGCAACAGCCCTGTGACCTGGAATGCGAGCCAGACAACTCTTCCTGTAACGGGGACAAGCGGGACATTGAACGTGGCATGGACTAATCCGAATGCTACCACGGTGAATAGTAATGTGTATAAGGTACTTCCTCAAACCAGCCGTACGCTTACGATTAAGTTTACTACTTTAAAAATCGGTAACGGACAAATGAATAACGCTATTACGGTTAGTGCTACAAGCCGTATATTCAGTGCAGCCGGTAATTATAAGATAACGGTTAGCATTGTGCCAAATTATATTTCAGTGAGGAGCTATAAATGGGCAAGGGGAAATCTTTATAAAAGCGGATCTAATTTTTACTTTGAGGCTTCTCAGTCAAATTATCATGGTGGTGCGACAGAAGGAGGATTTATCGGATGGAATACTCTTGATATCGGTGTAGGTAAATATAATAGTGGAAATTATTCTACGGCCAATGACCCCTGTTATCAAGTAGTCCCTCCCGGTACTTGGGAAACACCTTCTGATGGACAACTACAAGATCTGATTAATGCGGGAATTACCTATAGCGGCTCTCCTAAAGGTTTTTGGTTCGGAGGGAACAATGGGGTATTCCTGCTTGCCTTGGGAAGCCGGAATCAGTCCTCTACTGCAATAAACAATTCTATATCAGGAAGTGCTTCTTGGGCATTTTATTGGTCCCGGACCCCTTCCGGAAAAACAGCCAAAGGGCTTAATGTCATGCAAGGCTCGCCAAGTAGCGCCGGTATAAACGATAGCTGGGCGCGGGCTGATGGCAGAACGATAAGATGTGTTAAACGATAAATGGTATATTCTATGAAACAGGTATTAGAATGTTGTTTGCTTTCATTAAGTCTATTCCTCTTTTTCTCTTGCGGGAAGGAGGAAGAAGGACCTATCCCAACCGATAGACAAGTGCCTATCGGGGTTATGGAAGCTTCTTTGAGTACGAGAGTGTCCACACGCGGAGTCATCAATACTGGTGATTATAAATTGGGTATTTTCCGTACGGACGCTCAGGGATATCCAATTTATAATCACCTCAGTATGATGCTCCCTATAGTTACGACGGTGTAGCCGGTTGGACGGCTACTACAGAAATACTGGTGGATCACCGTTCGGCGAGCCTGTACGCATATTATCCTTATCAGTCTGTATCATTTGCCGATAACACTACGAAGGCGATTTTGGTTGCCCGGATTTATGATGCAGCTAAAGATATGTGTTACGGTAGCGCTACGTCTGCAGATGGATCAGGCATGATAAATAATGATCATAAAGGAGTGCGATTTATTGATATGAAACATGCGTATGCCCGATTGAAACTTACATTTGTCCGGGGGACGAATGTGATGTCAGGCCGTAAATGCAAAATTGAAAACATAGTGTTGAAGAATAATTCAACCAATTTTTATCTTCAGCGGCAAGTCGATATAACTACCGGCACGATTACCGAAGGGACCCCTGCGGCGGAGGGATATGTACACAATCCGAATGTAGAAATTGCATCCGGGAACCAAGTTTATGAATATTTACTTCCTCCGCAACCTTTGACTGATAATAAATTGACCATTTCGGTAACGGTAGATGGTGAAGTCCGTACGGTCACGGTTACTGCGTTTGGCGGTACATTGAATGCAGGAGGATACTATCATGTTACATTGACAATCAATGATGTGCAGATTGTTCCGAGTGCGGGTGTAACCGACAACGGGTATACGTCGGGGGATGATCCGAAGAATCCCATTCAGAATAATACTCCAAGTGTGGTTTAAAATGACTGATAATAAATGATAGGAGAGGCTCGCTAAGTGTGAGGTTTATACGGGCTATCCACACCTTTTAATAAATTGATTTTAGATAGATAAGATGAAAAGAGAACTGAGCATGGTCTTGTGTCTGCTGTTGCTTCCGGGCATGGCAGGAGCGGGGACCGGTGCCGACTCGCCGGAAAAAAAAAGCGGCGTCGGCAGTGAACAACAAACGAAACGTACGACAGAAAATAACCCCGGTGGGTACTCGAAAGTCTACCTCGGTACGCCCTTTGTCCGTATGCGAGGTGAAAGTTGACCTGCCTACGGACAGCATGCTGCTCTCGTGGGTAGGCTTTTTGTCGCCTTCGGCTACGGAGGCACCGAAGGTTGAGGAGGTGCGGCAGACTGTGAGTGGCAGCATCGTGCTGGATTACAGTCGTGGGCAGAAGACGAAGTATGATGAGCGTAACTTTGTAGAAGCTGTTTACAAACTTTTGGCTGTGACACGTCCGCTTAGAGAAACACCGGGTGTGAGTCTGGAAGGTATTCGTTTGACAGGTTATACGGCTCCGGACGGTGACTATCGGGCGAACGAACGTCTGGGTTTACAACGAGCACTGGCATTGAAAGATTATATTCGGCGGGAGAAAAGCTTCGGCACAGTGCCTTTTGAGGTGAACTGGATAGCGGAGGATTGGAAAGGATTGGCCGATCTGATAGTTGGGTCGGAGATGGCATTCAAAGAGTCCGTACTCGATATTATCCGTACAGTGGATGTGGTGGATGGTCGTGAACGAATGCTGATGGATTTGGCCGGTGGGACTGCCTACCACTATTTGTCGTCGGCTTTTTTCGGGAGGTTACGTCGCATTGAGTACGAGGTAACCTACGTGGACGGAAGCATCGCGACACAGCCGTCGACAGGCATGACAGAAGGGGTGTCGGTTGTTACTTCGGGCAAACCGGAAGCATTCTCGGTGGCGGACTTCTGCCGCTTGGCAGAAGCACATGCCGTAGGTTCGGCTGAATTCAATGACTTGATGGACTTGGCGGGACGTCTTTATCCGGATAGTCCGGTGGCATGCATCAACGCTGCCGGAGTAGCCTTGTTGCGCCGCGATACGGAGCGTGCCCGGAAATATCTGCAACGCTTTGCCACCCTGCCTGAAGCCGGGTGTAACATGGGTATTCTTTGCCTGCTTGAAGGTGACCGGGGAAAGGCGGAAGTCTACCTGAGCCTGGCACAGGCAGGAGGAAGTGTGCCGGCAGGAAGGGCACTGCGCTTCCTGCAAAGTAAGTAAAGGTTCACCGCAGAATACACAGATTCACATGGATTCGTTTTTTTCTCTCCGTGTGGTTTCGCTAAATAAAGGATAATAAAGAATCGGTGTAACCTGTGGTGAAAATAAAAATGGAAAACACAAACTGACGAAAGTTATGGATATAGCGGAAATAGCAACAATGGCGTTTATCGCTTCGGGGATGACATACAATGCCGTGAAGTATTGGCGGGTGAACCGAAAAGTGCATCTCGCCCGTGAATGGCCGGTGCATCTGATTCTGAAGCGAACGGATGATTTGTCGGAAGAGTGCCGGAGAGCGGTCTTGTTGGTTTTTGACCGACGAGGATATCTGGTGCGCAAGTACCCTGAGGCGGATGTACTGAAACGGAGAAAAAGGTGGCGGTTGCGTTGTGCCGTACAAGAAGGAATGTTGAACTTCTGTGTGCTGTTTACACCCCATGCGCTCTGCCTGAGCGGGATACATCATCGTGATGATGTGTCCCGCCTGTTTGCCGGTCATGCCGGCATCTGTATTGCTGAAACGGGACTGCAGGAGATTATTCATGGCACATCGTTGGAGTTGATAGTGGTCGGTACGGAAACAGACGAGGAAAATGAAAAGGTCGATTCTGCCACACTGAATGCATTGCTTCCGACAGAAGTGATTACGGACGCAATGGCAAAGGAGCTTCCGGTGGAGTTGAAGGGGTGTAGCGAACAATGGGATACGGGAAGCGTGCATTATGCAGAAGGTGAACCGGACAACTGGCTTGCCGTGCGCCGTGAGGGGGACCGGTTGTTGATGCAGTTTCGTACCAACTTTTCTGCCGTGGAACGGGAGGCAACCATTGAAATAGGGAACGGTGAGGGAGTACATTTGCTCAAGGTGCGTCAGCAAGTGATGGGCATTCATCCCACGTTGACGGTCAGTCGCCGGCTCTACGTCAGTACCGGGCGGAAGAACGAGGCGGTGACGCTAACCGTTATCCCCGACAACGAACAGGCATGCTGGTGTGTGAGGAGCGCCAACGCTAACGACGGCGGATGTTGGTATTCGGTCTATCCGCCCGTAGGCCTGCAACAAAAAGGAAGCCAGAACTTGAAAGTGCACCTTGAAGCGAAACCTGCCAGTGTGCGTTCGCGCTCGCTGGTACTGACACTCGAGACGGGGACATATCCTTTCAGCCAGACAACTGATCTGCTATTGATGCAGGGTGTCTGCTTTGACTATTATATAGAATATCCGCCGGAGGATACTTGCGCACGCCATAGCAGGGTGATAGAGACACCACCGGACTATCGGGAGGAGGAGGGAGTGAGGACGTACATCGTGTGTGTGGACAGTAATCAGTCATGGCGCATCGTGAGTGACAAGGCGGCGGACTGGGTGGAGGTGAGCGAACCCGAACTGTTGCAAGGACATTATGACGGACGGTTCACGGTGAAGGTGCATTCTAATGCCGGATACCGGGTGCGTGGTGGATTTCCGGCAGCACGTCACACGGTGCTCTCGTTGGTGAATGATACGGGCGTGGTACGCGATATCCTTATTTATCAAGGTGGTTACGTACGTATCCGGGGTAAATATTGGCTGGACCGTAATCTGGCGGCAGGCGGGAAATTAGCACAGGTAGCCATCCCGTTGGGGTTGGAAGTGGATACCACGCTTAATCAGGGTACGTATTTTCAGTTTGGCTGTCCTACTGATCGATGGGAGGAGAACTTTACGCCCTGTCGCGGCAGTTGGTACGATGGCACGGCAGAGAGTCCTGCACGGATTAATGAGTTGGACCCTTCGCCGGAGGGGTGGCGGCTACCATCGCGTATCGAAATGGAGGCGCTGATGAACAGTCCCGCTGCTCCGATGGAGCTTCAACGGGAGGAGGACCGGACGAATATCTGCCTTCTGAGTGACGACGGAGTACCGGTGTATCTGCCGCTGTGCGGACACCGGAGTCACATCAACGGCTGCCGGATTGTGATTCCGCATGGGCATCGCTACTGGACGGGGAGCAGCCAAAGCCCGGTATATGGTTATTCGCTCTGCGTGGAACCCAGCCGGCAGATGTATCTGATGCACGATATGAAAAAATATGGGTTTCCGGTGAGAAGCATTTTCAACGATGAACGACAAATGGTTAACGATAAACTTTGAAAGATATGGTAGAGATAAGAAAGATCGAGGAGGTGTGGGGAGGTGTCGACATTCCGGAGATAACCGGAGTATACGATCCGCTGAGCGGGCTGAGAGACGGGACTATTACATCGCAGGCACCGATTGTAGTTTCGGGTTACAATCTGAACCGTTATGCGTTGGAGAATATCAGATTGTGCCTGGTGACACATGCCAAACCGGAACAGGTGATCGATATCAGGCTTGTGTATAGGTACTCTGAGGGGAAGGTGGTTGTGGCTTTACCGGAGTTGAAGCCGGGTGAGTATCGTCCTGCGGTGATACTGAAAGGAGATGAAAAAAAGGTGTATGTACTGCCTATGCGGTGGGTGGTACGAGGAAGGTGGAGAAGATAAGGAACGAGTAATTCTGCGGTGCAGAAATAAACATAAGCAAAATGAATGCGAAGAAGAATTTAATGGCATTTATATTGACGGTATCCTCAATAGCGTTGATGGTGATTTGTCTGGGCCTGGGGATGGTGAAAGCCTGTGCGGGAGGAGACGGGAGCGAATGGAAAGAGAAGGTGGCGGCAGACACGCTGCATGTGGTGCATTATACACGGCCGGATTTACCACAGATAATGACCGATCCTGCGGAACGTGCGGTCTACTACGTGAGACATTATTGGGATGGTTATCTGACAGGTGATACGGCATGGGTGAATAGTGGAGACACGGAGCAGTTGTATGTTGACTTTATCGATGCGCTGAAGTATGTCGAACCTGAGACCGGGCGAAAGGCATTGCATACCATGATGGTACGGATGGAGGCAGATAGTACGGCATACCGGCGCTTTTGCCTGCTGGGAGAAAAGTATCTCAACGAGCCGAATTCACCGATGCGCAACGAAGACTTTTACATCGCGGTACTGGAACAGATGCTGCAATCGGACAGATTGCAGGAATGGGAGAAGATACGTCCGGCAGACCGATTGAAGCAGGCACACAAGAATCGCCCGGGAATGAAAGCGGCGGATTTTACATATGTCACGGTACATGGTGACAATAGCCGGATGAGCAGGCTGAAAGCCCAATATACGATGTTGTTCTTTTACGATCCGGACTGTTCGAATTGCCGGAAGTTTGAGAAGTTATTTGCTGAAATACCTGCTTTCGTTGAGATGGTGGAAAACGGGACACTGCGGGTACTGGCTATCTATCCTGACGAAAACAGGGAAGAGTGGGCGGCAAAGGCAGTGTATATGCCGCAGGGATGGATCGTGGGATGGAACAAAGCAGGCGATATCCGAACCCGGCAACTTTACGATATCCGCGCTACGCCGACTATCTATCTGCTTGACGGGCGGAAACGGGTGATACTCAAAGATACTTCGATGGAACAGTTGATAGACTATCTGGCGACACAGGCCGGAGAGTGATATTAGATAACACAAGTTTGCAGATTGCCCCGGTACTCTCTTCCGATAAAAGTATGTACAACAGTGGTTGTCGTTTATTCTTGTCAGGAATCACCGGAAGGGAGACCGGGGCTTTTGATTATTTTAAACCGGTTTACTCCTCCTTCATCGTCAACTGTATCCGTTTCCGTTCGAGGTCTATGCTCAGTACTTTCACCGTGACGTGCTGATGAATGGAGACCACTTCGGTGGGATCGGTGATGAATCGGTTGGCAAGCTGGGAGAGATGGACAAGCCCGTTCTCCTTGATGCCTATATCGACAAAAGCTCCGAAGTTGGTGATGTTGCTGACAATACCGGGTAGAGTCATCCCTTCGCGGAGGTCGTTGATGGTACGCACGTTACGGTCGAACTCAAATACCTGGATGGTATCGCGCGGGTCGCGTCCCGGTTTGTCGAGCTCTTGCAGAATATCCTTCAAGGTAGGGAGTCCTACGGTGGGGGTGATATACTTTTCCATTTCGATACGGGTACGCAACGATTTGTCGGCAATCAGTTGAGGAACAGTACATGACAGATCTTTGGCCATCTGTTGCACGATCCCATAACTTTCGGGATGCACAGCGGTGTTGTCCAACGGATTTTCTCCTCCGGCGATACGGAGGAATCCGGCGCATTGTTCAAAAGCTTTAGCTCCCATGCGGGGCACTTTCATCAACTCTTTACGTGAGGCAAAGGCGCCGTTGGCAGCGCGGTAGGCTACAATGTTCTGTGCCAGTTGCGGACCCAGACCGGAAATGTAGGTGAGCAGATGACTGCTGGCTGTGTTGAGATTGACACCTACCTGGTTGACACAGTTCTCCACTGTCTGGTCGAGTGATTTTTTCAATTTGGTCTGGTCTACATCATGCTGGTATTGGCCGACACCGATGGGCTTAGGATCGATCTTGACCAGTTCCGCCAGCGGATCCATCAGCCGGCGAGCGATGGAGACGGCCCCACGGACGGTGACATCATAATCGGGAAACTCGTCACGGGCCGTTTTGGAGGCCGAGTAGATGGAAGCACCCTGTTCACTGACAACAAAGACCTGCACGGGACGGTCGAACTGTTGGTGCGTGACGAAGTTTTCCGTTTCGCGGCTGGCAGTTCCGTTACCGATGGCGATGGCCTCTATCTTGTAAGCTTCAATCATTTTGCGGAGTTTCGAAGCCGCTTCGGTTTTTTTGTCTACCGGCGGGTGAGGATAGATGTTTTCATTGTGTACGAGATTGCCTTGTGCATCGAGGCAGACCACCTTACAACCGGTGCGAAAGCCGGGATCGATACCCATTACCCGTTTTTGTCCCAAGGGTGGGGCAAGAAGCAGTTGGCGCAGGTTTTCGGCAAAGACCCGGATCGCTTCGTCATCGGCCTGTTCTTTTACTGAGGGAGGCAAATTCGGTTTCGATGGAAGGTTTCAGCAGACGGCGGTAGGCATCCGCGCTGATGACAGCCTGGCGGGCAAAGAGATTGCGCACTGCATTACGGGCACGTTCGTCTTCGCTCACCTGCTCGGCGATAATGTCGCGGGCACCTTTCAAAGCGTCCTCTGCGTCTTTGACATCGCCTTTGACGAACGCAGGAATACGGGGGCCCAGGTTGTTCTCGCGCTGCATCATCAGTAGCAGAGCCAGAGGTTCGAGTCCTTTCTGGCGGGCAGCTTCGGCGCGGGTCTTGCGTTTAGGCTTGTAGGGCAGGTAGATATCTTCAAGAGCGGTGGCATCCCAGGTGGCATCGATGCGTTGCCGCAACTCAGGCGTCAGTTTGCCTTGCTCGCCGATGGTCCCGAGAATGGTCTCTTTGCGTTTGGCGAGTTCTGAGAGTTTATCGTACTGCGTTTTGATAGATTCTATCTGCACTTCGTCGAGTCCGCCGGTGATTTCTTTACGGTAGCGGCTGATGAAAGGGATAGTGGCTCCCTCGGCTAACAGCCCGAGAGTATTACTGCTCTGCTTTTCCGGCAGGTTGAGTGCTGCCGAAATCATTTTGTGAAAAATTTCCATAAACTATTTTTAGGACATTGAGCGACAAATGTACGCAATAAATCTGCTATAACCATCAACTTTTACTATCTTTGCGGGCATAAAAAAACGGATACACACACTCTAAAACAGATGAATATGCCGGTATCGTTCAAATATATTCTTTATTTACTTCTGTTAGTTATTGGTTGCTGTCCTCCCATGGCAGGACATGCTGCTACCGGTGAGAAACCCATACTGATGATCTGTTCGTACAATCCGGGAGCGTATCCGACTTCAGCCAATGTATCCGACTTTATGGACGAATATCAGAGGCTGGGGGGCAAACGGGGAGTGGTCATTGAAAACATGAACTGTAAGAGTTTCTCAGACTTTCCCCGTTGGAAGGGAGTGATGGAGAATATTCTGGATAAATATCGGGGAAGCCAGGAACCGGCGCTGATCATTCTGTTCGGACAGGAGGCGTGGGCGTCTTATCTGTCGCTGAATGACTCGGTGACAGGAGAAGTGCCGGTAATGTGCGCACTGACCAGCAGGAACGTGGTGCTTTTGCCGGACGACGGGAAAGATCTGGCACACTGGATGCCGGAATCCTCCGATTTTTATGAAGACAGTCTGAAGCACCAGGTATGCGGCGGTTTTCTGTACGAATACGACATCGCGTCGAACATCCGCATGATCCGGGCAATCTATCCCGATACGAAGAACATTGCTTTTATATCCGACAATACTTACGGTGGCGTCACTTTGCAAGCTCATGTGCGAAAGGAAATGAAACAGTTTCCGGATATGAACCTGATTTTGCTGGACGGGCGCGAACATACCATTTATACTATTGTGGATGAACTTCGGAAATTGCCGAAGCATACGGCCGTTCTGTTAGGCACTTGGAGAGTGGACAAGAACGAAGGCTATTTTATGAGCAATGCTACGTATTCGATGATGGAGGCGATTCCGGATGTACCGACGTTTACGGCTACTTCCATCGGTCTGGGTTATTGGGCCGTAGGCGGAGTGGTTCCCGTTTTCCGGACGTTCGGTAAGGAATTGGCGGAGGAGGCGGTCAAGTTGTTGGATAATCCTGAAGATCCGAATATGCGGGTAGAAGTAGTGGGTACGGAAGCGTTGCTGGACAGTAAGAAAGTGAAGGAACAGAAGATAGACGTGGCTGCTTTGCCGATGAAGGTAAAGTTGGTCAATGAATCACCCTCTTTCTATAAACAGTACCGGTATCAGATTTGGGTGGGTGTAGGTGTCCTTTGCATTCTGGTGATAGGATTGCTGGTTTCTATCTATTTCTATCTGCGGACAAAGCGGTTGAAAGACGATCTGGAGCGTTCGCAAGTTGCTTTGTATGAAGCGAAGGACCGGGCGGAGGAGTCGAACCGGCTGAAGAGTGCTTTTCTTGCCAATATGAGTCATGAGATACGAACACCCCTGAATGCGATTGTAGGATTCTCGGATGTGCTGGCTTCGGGTGGGAGCTCGGAAGAGGATCAGCGGAATTATTTCAGAATTATCCAGTCGAACTCCGACCTGCTGTTACGACTGATTAATGATATACTCGATCTGTCGAGGCTGGAGGCGAACAAGGTGATACTGACACCGGAAGACTGCGATGTGGTTCAACTGTGCAGGCAGGCATTATCGTCGGTGGAGATGTCCCGCAGGGAATCGGGTAATCGGTTTGTTTTTGAGACAAAGACCGACTCCTTTGTTCTTCAGACAGATATTCAACGCTTACAGCAAGTGCTTATCAATCTGCTGACCAATGCGGCGAAGTTCACCAAGAATGGTACGATCACATTGCAGTTTGAGGTTGAGAAGGAGAAGAATCGGGTGTTGTTTGCGGTGGCGGATACCGGATGCGGCATTCCGAAGGAGAAACAGAAACAGGTGTTCGAACGGTTCGAGAAGCTGAACGAGTATGCGCAGGGAACCGGATTGGGACTCTCAATCTGTAAACTCACGGTAGATAAATGGGGTGGCGATATCTGGATCGACCCGGATTATGAAGGTGGGGCGAGATTTGTGGTTTCGCACCCGTTATAAGAAAAAGAGACTACCACAGGGTCACACAGAGTCTTACAGAGTTCATTCCCTATTTAAATTCTCCCGGTGGGACTCAGTGTTATTTGGTGGTGAATCAAATTTAAAACATGATTATGATGAAAAGATTGATTTGTATGTATGCTTTCTTGCTCTGCCTGGTATGTGTGTTGCCGGCACAAGAGAGAGAGGTGAAACTGAAAATTGTGCAGACCAGTGATGTACATGGTAATTACTTTCCATATAACTTCATTACACAAAAGGAGTGGGGCGGAAGTCTTGCACGTGTATATGCGTTGGTGCAAAAGAACCGGGAGGTGTATAAAGGAAACCTTATATTGCTGGATAACGGAGATATTCTGCAAGGACAGCCTTCGGCATACTATTATAATTATATAGATACAGTGGCGCCTCACGTATGTGCCGAGATGATGAATTTTATGGGATATGACGCCGGGAACATGGGAAATCATGATGTGGAAACAGGACGCGCTGTATTCGACCGCTGGATTGGTGAGTGCAATTTCCCGGTGCTGGGGGCAAACATCGTTGAAACGGCTACGGGAGAGACTCATCTTCCTCCTTATCGGGTGTTGGAGCGCGACGGAGTGAAGATTGTGGTGCTGGGAATGATTACGCCGGCTATTCCCGCGTGGTTGTCAGAGAATCTGTGGCAGGGACTGCGGTTTGACGATATGGAAGAGACAGCACGGAAGTGGATGAAAGTTATTCGTGAGAAAGAAAATCCGGGTCTGGTGATCGGGTTGTTTCATGCCGGACAAGATGCTTTTGTGATGTCAGGCAAGTATAACGAGAATGCTTCGCTGAATGTGGCGAAGAATGTACCGGGATTTGATATGGTGCTGATGGGGCACGACCATGCGCGGGAGTGCAAGAAGGTGGTGAATGTGGCAGGCGATTCCGTACTGGTAATCGATCCGGCAAGCAACGGAATAGTAGTGTCGGACATTGACGTGACTTTAAAGTTGAAAGACGGTAAAGTGGTGAGCAAACAGATAGACGGTGTGCTGACGGATACAAAAGAATACGGAGTCAGCGAGTCCTTTATGAGACATTTCGCATTGCAATACGGGGCGGTTGAGAAGTTTGTATCTAAGAAGATCGGGGTATTTACAGAAGATCTGTCTACCCGTCCCGCCTATTTCGGTTCGTCGGCATTTATTGATTTTATCCATTCGTTGCAACTCGATATTTCGGGAGCGGATATTTCGTTTGCCGCTCCGTTATCTTTCGATGCAGAGATAAAGAAAGGAGATATTCGTGTGAGCGACATGTTCAATCTGTATAAGTACGAAAATATGCTTTATGTGATGAAGTTGTCGGGAAAAGAGATTAAAGACTTCCTGGAAGAGTCCTATTATATGTGGACGAACCAGATGAAATCTCCCGAAGACCACTTGTTGTGGCTGAAAGAAAAACGTAGGGCAGGTGCCGAAGACCGGGCTTCGTTCCAGAATTTTAGTTTTAATTTCGATTCGGCTGCGGGAATTATCTACACAGTGGATGTGACCCGACCGAAGGGAGAAAAAGTGACTATTGTCAGTATGGCGGACGGTTCTCCGTTCCGGATGGATCATATCTACAAAGTGGCGCTGAACTCTTATCGTGGCAACGGCGGGGGAGAACTGCTGACAAAAGGATCGGGAATCCCGCAGGAGAAACTGAAAGAGCGTATTATCTTCTCTACGGACAAGGACCTCCGTTTCTATCTGATGCAGTATATCGAGAAGAAAGGTACGCTTGATCCGCGTGCGCTGAACCAATGGAAATTTGTACCAGAAGAGTGGGTGAAACCTGCCGCAGAGAGAGATTATGAATATCTGTTTGGTGGAAAATAAAATAATATGGCTGAAGAACTGACATTTATATCGGGTAGCAAAGAGGAGCAATACCTCTCTTTGCTACCTCAGGTGAGATCCCTGATAGAGGGCGAGGTGGATTTAGTGGCCAATTTGGCCAATGTGGCTGCTGCCCTGAAGGAGGCTTTTGACTTTTTCTGGGTGGGTTTTTATTTGGTGAAGCAGGATCAGTTGGTACTGGGCCCGTTCCAAGGTCCGGTGGCTTGCACGCGTATCCGGAAAGGCAAAGGAGTTTGCGGTACTGCCTGGCAGGAGAGTGCTACGCTGTTGGTGCCGGATGTGGAAGTTTTTCCGGGACATATTGCTTGCAGTTCGTTATCCCGATCGGAAATAGTGGTTCCGCTGATAAAAGACGGTGAGGTATGGGGAGTGCTGGACATAGACAGCGATCTATTGAATTTCTTTGATGAAACAGATCGGAAATATCTGGAAGAAATGTGCGGCTATTTATCAAAATAATGACTATCTTTGCCGCCTTAAAATAAGAGTATAGTAGGTGGGACACATCAAAAAGATTCTATTATCGTTTCTGTTATTGACGCTGTTCGTAACGTACCAGGTAAGCATTACAATGTTTACTCATGTGCATTACGTGAACGGTGTGATGATAGCTCACTCTCATCCCTACAAAGGTACCCACTCGCATACTGCTTCCAACATTATTGTTATTGCACATTTTGCCGCATTCCATTCTTTGGAAGTCGATGTGCATTATGATTTTACACCCGAACGCCCGATTCTGTTCACCGTAGAGATACCGGAGAGTATACCGGTGACGGCCGGAACACATCTGCAGGTGATTTCTTTGCGGGCCCCTCCGGCAGAGTTAGCTTAAAAATGGGGATATGTCAAAATTCGCATTCACCACATAATCGGTGGTGGGCTATGCTCCCCTCTTTTCTTTTACTCATTTACATTTAAATATACTACTGCGAATCAGTATTTGGGAGTGAACATAATGCTTCCAAAAGGCGGGCACTGTGTGTAAGTGTGTTCATGTGTGGTACTGCTGATTCGTCTTTTATGGCTAACAAAAAAGAATGAAACATTATATAGTTATGCTTGTGCTTGCTTGTGTAAGCATGAGTTCGTATGCGGTCAATCCGATTAAAGAAGGTAATATGATTGCCGGACACGTTATTGTGAAGGGCACTGAAGAAAGTATCCCATTCGCAACAGTGATGATTCTGGGAACCAACCGCGGTGCGGTGTCCAATGAGGAAGGACAATTTGAATTCCGTAAACTGGCTGCCGGTAAATATACGCTCCGTGTACAGGTGATGGGGTATAAAACACAGGAAAAAACAATTACGGTCAGTGCAGAGGCTACGTCCGTAGTTCATTTCCAAATGGAAGAAGTAAGTTTTACGACAGATGAAGTGGTGGTTTCGGCCAACCGGAACGAGGTGAGCCGAAAGGCGGCACCGGTGGTCGTAAACGTGATGAGCGCTAAATTGTTTGAGACGGTGAACTCTACCGATCTGGCTAAATCGTTGAACTTCCAGTCGGGTCTTCGGGTGGAGAACAATTGCCAGAATTGCGGTTTCCCACAGGTGCGTATCAATGGGTTGGAAGGTCCTTACTCGCAAATCCTGATTAACAGCCGTCCTATCATCAGCGCTCTCTCGGGAGTGTACGGGCTGGAACAGATTCCGGTAAACATGATCGAACGTGTGGAAGTGGTACGCGGTGGTGGTTCGGCGCTGTTCGGTGCCAATGCCGTAGGAGGAACGATCAATATTATCACGAAAGACCCGATTAATAATTCTTTCCAGGTGGCAAGCACGATGTCTAATATGAATGGCAAGTCGTGGGAGCAATATATGGGAGGAAACGTTTCTTTGGTGGCAAAAGACAATTCGTACGGTATCGCCTTGTACGAGACCTATCGTAACCGGAATCCTTATGATGCCGACGGAGACGGTTTTTCGGAACTCGGTAAGCTAAATATGAATACATTCGGGATGCGTGCTTATTATCGTCCTAACTATTTTAGCCGTATCAATGTGGAGTATCACACGACAAACGAATTCCGGCGGGGAGGAAATAAGTTCAATTTGCAACCCCACGAGGCGGATATTACTGAACAAACGAAACATATCATCAATAGTGGAGGAGTGAGTTACGATCGTTACTGGGGCGAGAAGCATAAAATGTCCGTATACGGTTCTATCCAGCATACGGATCGCAACAGCTATTACGGAGCACAGAAAGACATGAATGCCTATGGTAAGACAAACGATCTGACTTGGGTAGTGGGAGGTATGTATGTGGGCAACATGGACCGCTGTCTTTTTGCTCCGGCTACGTTTACCGGCGGTGTAGAGTATCAGAGCAACTCACTACACGATGTGATGACGGGATATCACCGCGACATGCAGCAGGATGTGCGTATTGCCGGAGGCTTTGTACAGAACGAATGGCGGTTGAATCGCTGGACGATGCTTGTAGGGGCACGTCTGGACAAGCATAACCTGATCGATCATCCGATTTTTAGCCCGCGTGTGAATTTCTTATATAAACCGAGCGATAATTCTGACATACTCTACCGGATTCCGGGCACCACAAGCATACGATGAAGACTTGCATGTAACGGCTGTGGGGGGTGAAGGAGTACAGATCCGGTTGGCCGACGGACTTCGTGAAGAGCGCTCCAACAGTTTCAGCGGTTCGGTGGATTGGTCGTTCCCGATGGGGCACTGGCAGTCAAACATTCTTCTCGAAGGGTTTTATACGGATTTACATCATGTATTTGTGCTCGAAGATATCGGTGAGGACCAAAATGGAGATAAGATAAAAGAGCGCCGGAACGGCAGCGGGGCCAAAGTATATGGTGTCAATCTGGATGCAAAGGTAGCCCATGGACGCGAAGCGCAGTTGCAGTTGGGATTTACGGTGCAGCGCAGCAGATATAACCGGGCGGAAGTATGGACCAGTGAAGGAGAAGAAGAGCAGACTACGAAACGCATGCCCCGTACGCCGGACTACTACGGTTATTTCACTTTTACGTCGGCACCATTAAAGAATTTCGATTTCTCGCTTTCGGGTACTTATACCGGTAAGATGATTGTGCCGCATATGGCCGGATACATCGAGAAGTCACGCATGGAGCACACTCCGCAATTCATGGATCTCAACCTGAAACTGAATTATACTTTTGTGCTGAAAGATCATATCAAAATGCAGGTAAACGGAGGAGTACAGAATATATTTAATAGCTTCCAGAAGGATCTGGACAAGGGAGAATTCCGGGATGCAGGTTACTTCTACGGACCGACTCAGCCGAGGACTTATTTTGTGGGGATAAAGATTATGAACTAAGTTTCTGATTTTATTCATATCTTTGTGATATCACATTTGAATTCTAAAAACAGAAGACCATGAATAAAGAAGTAGATCTTTCAGTATCCTGCCTTGGTAAGGTGAAAGAGCTGAAATATGATGTTATTATTTTGCCGTGGGGAGCTACGGAACCCCATAATTTACATTTGCCGTATCTCACCGATTGCATTCTCCCCCATGATATTGCTGTGGAGGCAGCCGAACTGGCACTTAGCCGTTCGGGTGTCCGTTGCATGGTGATGCCGCCCGTACCTTTCGGAGCGCATAATCCCGGGCAGCGTGAATTGCCGTTCTGTATCCATACCCGATATGCCACCCAGCAGGCTATTCTGGAAGATATCGTATCGTCCCTTCATGTACAAGGATTTCGTAAGCTGTTGATTTTGAGTGGACACGGAGGGAATAATTTTAAAGGGATGATTCGTGACCTTGCTTTTGAATATCCCGACTTTCTGATTGCTGCCGCAAACTGGTTTGAGGTGGTGTCGCCCAAAGGCTATTTTGAAGCGGAGATTGACGACCATGCCGGAGAATCGGAAACTTCCGTGATGATGCACTATCATCCGGAACTGGTGAATCTGGCTGAGGCCGGTGATGGCGAATCGAAACCGTTTGCCATTGCTTCGCTGAACGAAAAAGTAGCTTGGGTACCTCGTCATTGGGACAAAGCAACAGTAGACAGTGGTGTAGGAAACCCGAAAAAAGCAACAGCGGAAAAAGGAGAGCGTTATGTGAAACCGATCGTAGAGAAACTCGCCGGACTTTTTGAAGAAATGGCACAGCATGATCTATATGAATGATGGAAAGTGTCTGATAAAAAACAGGCAGCGTCAAATAGTTGACGCTGCCTGTTTTTTTAATTGTTACCTAAAAACTAATCTTTATTCCTATAAAAAACAACCTATTTATTAACTGCTGCAAAAATACAGCATGTAGTTGAATTACGTTTTGATATAAATCAAAAAATGTTTTTTACAGTACTCCCGAACGAACACGACTGAGTGTTTCCGGGGTCATCAGCAGGTAGGATGCAATGTGTGATAACGGAGCTCGTTTGATGATCTCCGGATGATGGTGCAAGAGTAGGTTGTAGCGTTCGCGTGCTGTTTCGAAACGCCATGAATCGGCCTTTATTTGCGATACGATGAGTGAGTATTCCAGTACCTTACGATAGAAAGCATTGATTTCTTTGGATTGTTCCAGCAACTTTTGCAGGACATCATAAGGGAGCATATATACTACCGCCGGTTCCAATGCTTCAGCCATCAGGTGGGTAGGTTCTTGTTTTAACAGGCTTTCGATGCACATCAGGATACATCCTTCGTATGAGAAGTGCTCGGTGACATCTTTTCCGTTTTTATAATAAAATTGCCGCAACATCCCTTTACCGACAAAAACCATGTGGCGGCTTATTTGTCCTTCGTTCAACAACATTTCACCCTTTTCCAGCTCTTTGCGTATCAAGACCTGTGCCAGTAGTTCTCGTCCCTCTCTGTTCATCTCCGGATATCTGGAGTTTACAACAATATCCACTGTCTCTTTCAGGTTTTCCATTATGTTATATATTGATGAGTTATTATAGATTGCGGGGCAAAAGTACGAAAATCGGTTGATATAAATCAATTTTTCAAAGTAAAAAGATTCGTTTTACTCCGATGTCCGGCCGGAGGAAGAAGTGTATGAAAAAAAAGTTCTCTCCTTTAACATTTGAAACTTAGCCGGTTAACTTATTTCGCATAAAATCCTTGAAAAAAATGTTGCAGAAAGATTTGCGTAGTTCAAAAGTTCCCTCTATCTTTGCATCGCATTTGAGAGGAAATGCGGTTAAAAAGGAAGTTTGGGTGAGTGGCTGAAACCACCAGTTTGCTAAACTGACGTACGGGTAACCGTACCGGGGGTTCGAATCCCCCAGCTTCCGCACCAAATCTCAACTTTAAGATGACAAAGAAGAGCTGAGTTTATTGCTTAGCTCTTTTTTGAATCTAATTTTCAATCGGGTGGGTTCGTCTAACGGTTAGGACACATGCCTCTCACGCATGTAATACGAGTTCGATTCTCGTACCCACTACTATCTGATTATCGGCCTCTTACCAACAAGTAAGGGGCTTTTTTATTGCCTTATATTTATCTCAAAATATCGTTTTTAAGCGATATAAAGAGGTATTTTCAAAAGAAAAATGCAAATTTAATGCAAATATTCATCTTGAATTATTATCGTGCTATCCCATTAATGTACCTACCTATAAAGAAAAAGAGGAAATGCAGTTAAACTACATTTCCTCTTTTTCTTTATAGATCTCAAAGTAAGATTCTTTATCTATTCTCAACCGGACTCTTTCTTCCCTCTTCTGCCCGGCCAGGTTTACGAACAAGTTGAAATACAGTTGGCTGAAAGAAAGGTTGGAACGATCATAGGTTATATCAAATGTCCAAGTTCTACGGAAAGAATCGAAAGTAGCGAATGGTTGCTCACCTCCTTTACACATAAACACTTCCGGGAAAGACGTAGGCGGATAAGGCTGGAATAAGCCCGCTAATTGGGCATACACATAGTCAATCATCCATTCGTCTCCCGTCAAGGTCAATTCCCCTTTCAAGCGGAGTTTGATTGCATAACTGGCAGTCACGTCAGACGAGGTATAAACAGGGACTTGGCTTTCTGCCGAATAGTTACCGTCTTTATATCCAAGACTCATCGTTAGTTTAGACCGGCCGACGCCATTAAATTCATCTACTTCCTGATCCGCCGACTGATTTTTCAGGTTAATCATAAATGTCAGTTTACCGAGAGTCGGGTCACCCGGATATTGCGCAAGCGTGTCCAACACATAATCTTCGGTATTATAACTTCGGGCTATCAAATCTCCCTTTCCTGCCTCCAAAGCCGGACCGCCTCTTTCCACATCCACGTTGCCAACCGGATAATAAATAGCATCATTATCCCTAACGCAACCACTCAAACAAAACAGCAACACTGCCAAGCCTATTATCTTATTCATAATCACCTTACTTCTTGATTTTGCGGACAAAGATACATCTTTTTTATACCACCCTTGATTTATGTCAACCGTTTTTAGTATTTTTGCACACATCAAGACAGAAAAGACATGGATACACTATTAAGAGAGACTGTAAATGCTGTTGTCAATTCCCGCTTTCCGGAGATGAGTATAGAAGGAAGACGGCAGATAGAAAGCATACTGATTCGTGAAGAATTCCCCAAAGGAGCCATAGCGCTCAACGAAGGAGAAGTAGCCCACGAACTTATTTTTGTAGGAAAAGGCATGCTTAGGCAGTACTATTACAAAAACGGGAAAGACGTGACCGAACATTTCTCATACGAAGGATGTATCGTGATGTGCATTGAAAGTTTTCTGAAACAAGTACCCACCCGGCTAATTGTGGAAACTCTTGAACCTTCCATTATTTATTTATTCCCCCGCGACATGATACAAAAATTAGCGAGGGAGAACTGGGAAATCAACATGTTCTATCAAAAGATATTGGAATACTCTTTAATTGTATCACAGGTTAAAGCAGACTCCTGGCGTTTCGAATCCGCTCGCGAACGCTATAACCTCCTGCTCGAAACACATCCGGAAATCATCAAACGCGCTCCTCTGGCACACATCGCTTCCTATCTTCTGATGACACCGGAGACACTAAGCCGTGTACGCTCCGGTGTTCTATGATTTTAGCGACTTTTCCGGTATTCTTTTGGAGACATACCGGTGTAATGCTTGAAATATTTCCCAAAGAAAGACTGGTTTGCAAAATTCAGCCGGTCGGCAATCTCCTGTATATTCATACTTGAAGAATTCAGGAGGGCTTTCGCTTCCAGAATCACCAACTCGTCAATCCACTCTCCCACCGTTTTTCCGCTGACTTCTTTCACGACTCCCGAAAGATGTTTCGGCGTCAGACACAGTTGGTCGGCATAATATTTTACGCTGCGTTCAGACTGGTAAGACTCCACCAGAGACTCATAAAAGCGTTCGAAGATATACTCTTTCCGGCTTTTATTCTTCATCGTAGTAGCGTTTGCAGGTGCATGATTAGTAAAAATAGTGCAAAGCTCGAAAAAGAACCCCTGCATCAGTCCCATTACCACTTCCCTACGATATAAAGCTTCCTTATTCCTCAACCGTTTCCTGATAAACGCGTGATACTCCTTCACCACCTCCTGCTCGTGCGGAGTGAGGTCGAAACACGGATAATCTTTCAGATAGAAAAACAAAGAAAGCACATTTCCGATCTTAGGCAACGTTTCCAGCAAGTTCTTCGACACAGCAAAGAAAATGCCTTTAAAATCGGGACTGAAATACCGCTGCTCGATAATCTGATTAGGCAGTGCTATCACCATCAATCCGGGACACAATTGAAATTCACGCAGACTAATCTTAAAAGTACCGGTACCCTCCAGACAAAGCCCCACCGTCAACACTTCCAGTTTGGTAGGCCCGTTATACAACGATATAACGCTCTCCGTATCGAAAAGCGCTATATCATTATCAACAACATCAATGTTGTCGGCATCTATATGTTTAGAATGAACTACCGAAGAAATACCTACTTTCGGAACACTTTGAATATCCATACTCTCTCTTTTTTTGGCGACAAATATACCAGCATTTAATCAGATATACAAGCCAATCGGGAGCATTATCGGACATAATGAACACTTTTAGATACTTATCGAACAGACCGGAACAGATATTCATAATCACGTTTGGCAGCCGGCACCGTCCACTTTTCCGGGACAAACTTCCACTGATTGAGCGCTTTCGGGTCCATCGTTCCTTTCTCCTCAATATAATTCATCAGATAGAAACGGAGATCCTTATCCGTAGAGAAAATAATGCGGTCTTTCAATTTCTCCTGCGGGATGCCCGACCCTTTCGTCAGCAATTCTCCGCCACCATTGCCACGGTAAGAATTCAAGGCCACCTTATATATCTTATCCATGCGGAAAGGAGAACCATCGGCCATGCTTGTGATCGTTATCTTCTCGCCCTGCGGTTTAGTGACATCCACCGTATAAATAATGCCAGAAGCCGAGTCAAAATTAAAACTATAATTCTGGAAAGACGCTCTATCCTCCGCACCTTCACGACGTTTCTCCTTGAACCAGAGCAGATGATCTTCCGGCGATTTCATCCGGTTCGTCCACATATAATAAGACATCTCCAAGAAATCCTTAATCTCCTTTCCGGACAGAGTCATCACATACAGCATGTTCTCATACTTATATAAATTGAACATATCACTCACAAATACATCCCCCTTCTTTATTTCCGAGTCAAACGAAAGCGGAGCGGCAAACGAGATGTCGGCACCGGTGATGTCGAGCTGCAAGGTATGTATCAGGTCGATAAAGGCAGAAGGGCCGAAGAAAGCAGGATGAGTGGAGATACTTTCGGTAAAAGTGCCGATCTTCTTCGAAACGAACTTCTGCACCGTTTCATATTGCGGGGCAAAACGCTTCATAAAGTCCTCGCTGATTCCGTAAGCCTCCGTTTCCGTCAAGACACCCTTAATATCCTTGCTCTGCACCTTTCCATCTTTCAGTTTCAAGGTCACATCTACATTAGATAAAACAATCCCATTGCTGGCCGGATCGATAATCAACACCGAGTCTCCGGCAACATTCATCACCTTCTTACATTCGCGGGAATGATCGTGCCCCATCAATACGATATCGAATCCCGGCACATTCTTCGCTACGTTGAGAGAAGCGTTCTCGTTGTATTTGCCCGACATTTTGAAAGCCTCCTGTCCGGCATGAAACAAGCCGATCACCAAATCCGGGTTCTCTTTTTCACGGATAACCTTCATCCATTTGCGTGCCGTCTCTTCCATATCGTCGAAACGCAATCCTTTCCACAGGTTTTCGGAGAGCCATGCAGGGATGGCAGGGGTAATCATTCCCAATACCACGATCTTCACGCCCTCACGTTCCAACACTTTGTAAGGAGCCAGATGGGGCTGTCCCGTAGACGTATCTATGATGTTGGCCCCCAACACAGGGAAGTCACAAGTGGTGATCCAACGGTCGAAAACGGCACGTCCCGTTTCCACGTCATGGTTACCCATGTTGCCGGCATCATACTTCATGTAATTCATCATTTCCGAGCAAAGATGGGGAGACACCGTATCTATATAATTATAGTAATAGGCAGTGGGCTGTCCCTGCAAAATATCGCCGTTATCCAGCAATATCAGATTCTCCTTATATTGCTCGCGCTCTTTCTGCACGAAAGAATAAACCCGTGCCAGACTCCCCTTCCACTCGTGGCGGGTTATAAAATTATAAGGATAATAATTGCCGTGTACGTCACTTGTTTCTACAATCTTCAGTTTCACCACCTTCTCCTGCGCCGCAACAGACAGAGCGAGGCAGAGAAGCAAGCCATAAATTAATACGATTCGTTTCATTCTTTTTCTATATTTAGCGGATGCGAAAATACGAACCGTGCCCCACCGGTATAGTCAGGATCGATCCATATACTTCCTTTCCATTTATGCACAATCAATTTACAGATAGACAATCCCAGTCCGGTACCCTGGGCATATTCATTCAGTTTCTCAAAACGCTCGAACACAAGTCCCTGTTTTTCTTTCGGGATACCGCATCCGGTGTCCGTCACCGAGAAGACAGCCATTTGCGTTTCCTCGTTCACAGAAAAGTCCAATGTGATCTTACCGCGTTTCGTAAACTTGTTGGCGTTGGACAGCAGGTTAATCATCACTTGCTGCATACGCTGCACATCCGTCACCATCCGGAAAGTTTCAAAAGAAGTGGAAAACAAGAACTGATTGTCCGACGACTGCCGTGAAAAACTAACAGAGGCAACCACCTGGCTGCACAACTGCACCACGTCACATTCCTCCCAAGTCAGCGTCACCCGGTTGGCCTCCAGACGTGAAAGGTCGAGAATATCGTTAATCAGCCGAAGCAACAAATCCGAATTGGTTTTGATAATCTGATAATAAGACTGCTGTTCCTCCTCCGTGCTACCGCCAACGGCCAATACATCCGAGAATCCTACAATCGAATTCAATGGTGTGCGTATCTCATGGCTCATATTGGCAAGGAAAGCACTCTTCAGACGATTAGACTCTTCCGCCCTGTCTTTTGCTACGCGCAAGTCCTTCTCCGATTTCAGCAACTCATCTTTCAGGCGTTTCGTACGGAAATAATAGAAGAGAGAGATGCACAAGCCGAGCACCAGTATCACAAACAAAGCACAGGCAGACCATATCTGATAAGTATATTGCTGATAGAATGATACAGTCTGATTAATAATCTCCACATCAAAAGGAAGGATATCCGGGTCCAGTCCCCACTCCTTCACCTTCCGGCTGTCCAGTACGGCCTTGCTGCCAATCACGGAAAGGTGCTGCTGTTCATCCGCCGGATATTGATCAATCTGTACAGATGCCAATGCCATGTCCTTTCCCAGTTTCCGGTAATCGGGCAGCACTCCGCCGATCGCCCAATACCCCAGACTCACCGATGAGGGAGTAAAAGTCGGAATGGTCGGAGTAACCTCCATCATGGCATAAGTAGCATTCCGCATGAAATAACCTTCGTTCATATCCACACGCCACGTGCCTACCATGATCACCGTATTCTCCGGTAAATGACGCAATTCTTCTACAATCGTATAGATAGTATGCCGCCGGCCGTCCATCAAGATCAGGTCGATTTCGGGAAACTTCTTCATTTCCTTCCGCACCAGTGCCTGCATGGTGACGCCGCCGTAAGTATTGTCCGAAATAAAAGCGATGTGTTCCGTCTTCGGATAAAAC
>OGNE01000178.1_pt1 | contig 52438 bp, 35 predicted proteins | sample 1573401 | NCBI WGS metagenome assembly OGNE01 (sample SAMEA2581884, study PRJEB24529) | metagenome | biome: Human gut stool | place: China | collected 2011 | reverse complement strand
ACCTGACTGCTGAGAACGGCGAGGAGGAGCATACTTCAGGAAAGCATAAAAAGCACTACGAATAGCGGATGAAAGCAGCTTTAAGAGCCGGACTTTGAAACGGAAAATTGAATATCATTTTGAATTTACAGGCACCGCGTCAGAGATTGACGCGGTGCTTTTTTTCAAAAAGTTATTGACTCCTACGTTGCGTAATAGTTTAAAGTATACCTATCGAGAGGAGGAGATGGCAATGATGACAGTGAATGAGGTAAGTAAATTGACAGGGGTGAGTACGGACGCAATCCAAAGGGTTTTAAGTCAAGAATCAGTGGATATCAGGAACTTATTTCTATGAGACTTGAGCTGTAACAATACTGGTGGTATAAAAAACTACCTCGAAATTGTATGGATGGTGTGTTCAAGTAGAGCGGGTGGTCTGCTATAATCAGAGTCATATAGGAGGTAAACAGTATGACAAATAGGTTAGCAGAAAATATTCGTGTTTTACGAAAGGAGCGCTCTCTGACACAGGAGCAGCTCGCAGAGGTGTTGGGTGTCACAACAGGTGCGGTATATAAGTGGGAAGCCAAGCTTTCGCAGCCGGAGCTGAATATGGTGATGGAGCTTGCAGACTTTTTTGACACATCGGTGGATGTACTTTTGGGATATGAGATGAAGGACAATCATCTGGAAAAAAGTGTGGAGCGGTTAAAGCAGTATCGCCATGAAAAAAATATGGATGGTCTGGCTGAGGCTGAAAAAAGCCTTAAAAAGTATCCAAATAATTTTGACATAGTATACAACAGTGCAGCCTTATACAGGGCATTCGGAATAGAAAAAAAGGATGAAAGGCTTCTTAAAAGGGCATTGGAATTATATGAAAACAGCAGGCTGCTGGTTTCACAGAATACGGATTTTAATATAAATGAAAGCATTTTATGTGGACATATTGCAGAGGTTTTATTAAGCCTTGGTGCTGTCGATAAGGCGGTCGACATGCTGAAAAAACATAATGCAGGTGGAATATACAACGACCTTATAGGTATGACCATGGCATCCGAGGACAGATACATTGAAAAGGCAATGCCCTATCTGTCTGACGCACTTTTAGAGCATGTTGTTGCACTGATTCGCACAGTTATCGGTTACTTTAATCTGTTCTGTCACCAGAAGGCTTATGGAGCAGCAAAGGAAATCATTCTTTGGGGAATACAGATGATTTCCGGGTTAAAAAATGAGGGAGAAGTCAGCTACTTTGATAAGATGGAATGTGTGTTTCTCGCATGTCTTTCAGGTGCACAGCTATTGTCAGGAGAAAGCAATAAGGCACACGAATCGCTGCTTAGGGCTAAAAAGCAGGCGGTTAAATTTGATGATAATTCTAAGGATGATCTAGATACAATAAGATTTATCGGAGCACGTGGCAAGGAAAAGGTGAAAGCAAAAGTATACGACGATATGGGTACAACTGCAATGCTTGGAATTGCGAATGTTATTGCTTCGTTTGAAAATGAGGAGTTAACTGATTTGTGGAGGGGGCTAGAATAACATGAAAAAGAGAAGCATAAAAAAACAGCTCATAGCACAGTTTTACAGAGGAAATATTTTAGCTTTTTCCATTTCTATATTTGCAGCCCTTGCAACAGGCTCCTTAAATCTCATTTTGTCGTGGTTCACACAGCAGCTGGTCGATGCCGCATCGGGAGCGGAAAATGCCCTGCCATTATATGCGCTGTTAAAATTAATCGTTGGATTTATCATTTTGTGTGTAGGTATTAAATTACTGGATTATATAGCACATCCGCTTTATCTTAAGCGTGCCATACAGCAGTATAAGGATTATGCGTTTAATATCCTTGTGGGAAAGAGCATTTCTTCCTTCCGGGATGAGAGCACGGCAGCGTATGTGTCGGCACTGACTAATGATACCACAAGCATTGAGGTCAATTATCTTGGCATGCAGTTTTCAATGATTACCATGCTGGTAACATTTTTTGGTGCACTCATAATGATGTTCTGCACCTCTCCTCTTCTGACAGTGATTTCGATAGGTGTAACGATTCTGCCTCTCATAGCTTCCCTGTTGACAGGAGGAAAGCTGGAAGCGGCTGAAGTCCGGGTATCAGACTGCAACAGGAACTTCACGGCAGCACTGCACGATTGTCTGAGTGGATTTTCCGTAGTAAAGAGCTTCAAGGCGGAAAAAGAAATTTATGAGCTATTTAAGAAAAATAATCAGGCATTGGAGAAACAAAAATTCAGTCGTGAACGTATTAAGGTCATGGTAGGCATGATTGGTGCTGTTACAGGAATATTTGCACAGTTAAGTGTCTTTCTTGCAGGTGCATATCTGGCAGCAGCCGGAAAGGGGCTTACAGCAGGAACTGTGATTTTGTTTGTCAATCTTATGAATTTTACAATCCAGCCTGTGGCTGTACTTCCGGGCTTGCTTGCAAACCGCAAGGCGGCACTTGGTTTGGTGGGAAAATTGGCAGATGCATTGGAGAAAAATCCGACAGCCTGCGGAAACCAGACTATTTCAGAGATAAGTCATGGAATAGAATTAAAGAATGTGTGCTTCGGCTATGAGGAGGGAAAGGAAGTCCTTCATAACATTTCCACAAAATTTGAAGCCGGAAAATCCTATGCCATCGTTGGCGGCAGTGGCAGCGGAAAATCCACCTTACTTAATTTATTGATGGCGTCGGACAGCGGTTACAAGGGCAGTATACTGCTTGATGGCATTGAGCTTAAAGACATTGCACCGGAAGCATTGTACGATGTGATGTCAGCGATACAGCAGAATGTGTTTGTGTTCAATGCGTCGATAAAGGACAATGTTTCAATGTTCCGTGAGTTTCCGAAGAGCGAACTGGATAATGCTATAGATAAAGCACATTTAAGGGAGCTCGTAACAGAACGGGGCGAGGAGTACCTTTGCGGTGAAAACGGTAATGGACTCTCAGGTGGTGAAAAGCAGCGTATTTCCATTGCCCGAAGCCTGCTTAGAAAATCCTCCGTGTTGCTGGTTGATGAGGCAACGGCTGCATTGGACGCTAAGACGGCACATGAGGTTTCTGATAATATTCTGGACATTTCAGGTATCACAAGAATTGTGGTAACACATACCTTGGACGCGTCACAGATGAGACGATACGATGAAATCCTTGTGCTCAAAAACGGACAGATAACAGAGAGCGGAAGCTTTGATGAACTGATGGAACGAAAAGAGTACTTCTATGCACTGTTTACAGTGGCACAATAATTTTTATATTTTTTTTATAATTTAATTAGCACTCACCTATTGACAGTGCTAATAAGAGATGCTATATTACAATTAGAACAAATGCAAAGCAGTTGTGCAGGTGTACATAACAAACGTAAGCAGTGCACATACTCATTGCAGATGTTTTTACAGATAGATTAGAATGTTTACAATGAAAGGAGTATTCACTATGAACATTAATAAGTTTACACAGAAATCAGCGGAAGCTCTCAACAACTGTGAGAAGCTTGCCTATGAATACGGTAATCAGGAAGTAGACCAGGAACATCTTTTGTACTCCCTTCTTACCATAGAGGATAGTCTTATTGCAAAGCTCGTGGAGAAGATGGAAATACATCTTCCGTCTTTTATAGAGCGTGCCAGGAAAGCGCTTGAGCAGAAGACCAAGGTATCGGGTGACGTTCAGCTTATGATAAGCCAGTCGCTCAACAAGGTGCTCGTGTCCGCGGAGGATGAGGCTAAGAAGATGGGTGATGAGTATGTGTCCGTTGAGCATATCTTCCTCACTCTTATCGCATATCCTAACAATGCGGTGAAGGCGATTTTTAAGGAATATGGAATAACAAGGGACAGATTTCTCACTGCGCTTCAGAGCGTGAGAGGCAATCAGCAGGTTACAAGCGATAACCCGGAGGCGACCTACGACACACTTAAAAAGTACGGTGTTGACCTTGTCGAGAGGGCAAGGCAGCAGAAGCTTGACCCGGTTATCGGAAGGGATAATGAGATAAGAAATGTCATTCGTATTCTCTCCCGTAAGACCAAGAATAATCCTGTACTTATTGGTGAACCCGGCGTAGGTAAGACGGCTGTTGTAGAAGGACTTGCACAGCGTATTGTGCGTGGTGATGTTCCGGACGGACTCAAGGATAAGACAGTGTTCTCACTTGATATGGGTGCACTTGTCGCAGGTGCGAAGTACCGTGGTGAGTTCGAGGAGCGTTTAAAGGCTGTTCTTGAGGAGGTAAAAAAGAGTGAGGGTAAGATTATCCTCTTTATTGATGAGCTTCATATAATCGTCGGTGCAGGTAAGACAGAGGGTGCCATGGATGCGGGCAACATGTTAAAGCCTATGCTTGCAAGAGGTGAGCTTCACTGTATCGGCGCGACCACGCTTGACGAGTACCGTAAATATATCGAAAAAGATGCGGCACTTGAGCGTCGTTTCCAGCCGGTAATGGTTGATGAGCCGACGGTTGAGGACACAATATCAATCCTTCGTGGTATCAAGGAGCGCTATGAGCTATATCACGGAGTTAAGATTACAGATGGTGCGCTTGTGGCAGCAGCTACACTTTCTAACAGATACATCACTGACAGATTTTTGCCGGATAAGGCTATTGACCTTGTAGATGAGGCATGTGCAATGATTAAGACGGAGCTTGATTCCATGCCTGCGGAGCTTGATGAGCTAAAGCGTAAGATTATGCAGCTCGAGATAGAGGAGGCTGCACTTAAGAAGGAGGACGACAATCTAAGCCGTGAACGTCTTGAAAATCTCCAGAAGGAGCTGGCTGCACTCAGAGAGCAGTTTGCGTCGGGCAAGGCTCAGTGGGACAACGAGAAGGCAGCGGTTGACCGCATCAGCAAGCTTCGTGAGGAGTTAGACGATGTGAATCGCCAGATTGAGCTTGCACAGAGAAAATATGACCTTGAGAAGGCAGCACAGCTACAGTATGGCCGCCTGCCTGAGCTCAAGAAGCAGATAGAGGCTGAGGAGAATATTGTAAAGCAGAAGGAGCTCTCTCTTGTACATGAGAGCGTTACTGACGAGGAGATTGCCAAGATTATCTCCCGCTGGACAGGTATTCCTGTATCAAAGTTAAATGAGAGTGAGAGAAACAAGACACTCCACTTAGCAGATATACTTCATAAGCGTGTCATAGGACAGGATGAGGGTGTAACTAAGGTTACAGAGGCAATCATCCGTTCAAAGGCGGGCATAAAGGATCCGTCGAAGCCTATCGGTTCATTCCTGTTCCTCGGACCTACCGGTGTAGGTAAGACGGAGCTTGCCAAGGCACTCGCCGAGAGCCTGTTTGACGATGAGAAGAATATCGTGAGACTTGATATGAGTGAGTACATGGAGAAATATTCCGTATCGCGTCTTATCGGAGCGCCTCCAGGATATGTTGGTTATGAGGAGGGCGGTCAGCTCACCGAGGCTGTCAGAAGAAAACCTTACTCGGTTGTGCTCTTTGATGAGATTGAGAAGGCACACCCTGATGTGTTCAATGTGCTTTTACAGGTGCTCGATGACGGACGTATCACCGATTCACAGGGACGTACCGTGGACTTTAAGAACACGATTATAATTCTCACCTCCAATATCGGTTCCGTCCACATGCTTGACGGTATCGACGAGAACGGCAATTTCAGTCCGGAGTGTGAGAAGGCTGTAATGGGTGAACTCAGGGCAAGCTTCAGACCTGAGTTTTTAAACAGACTTGATGAGATAATCATGTTCAAGCCTCTCACCAAGGATAACATCACAGGCATCATTGATCTCATGGTTGCTGACCTCAACAAGCGACTTGTTGACAGGGAGGTTACGATTAAGCTCACATCGGCCGCCAAGGACTACATTGTAGAGAACGGCTATGACCCTATGTACGGCGCAAGACCTCTCAGAAGATACCTTCAGAAGACGGTCGAGACACTTTCGGCAAAGCTTATCCTCTCGGGTAATGTGGATGCCGGAGATGAGATAGTGATTGATGTCGACCGGGAGGAGGGACTTGTTGCGAGAACGGAGAAGCCTGTGGCGTAAGCCTGAAGAATCAGGGGGAATTTCCTTGACATGGACAATTCCACTGTTAAAAAAAGAAGAATAAGTATTAAACAGACTGTCGCATCAGCGGTTAAATCTTAAAAAGGTTTATCGCTGATGTCGGCAGTCTTTTTATGTAATAGGAAACTTTTTGCTCTGAAAAATTTATGGAATGAAATATGTGTACGTGCTATAATGAATTTAATCGGTAAATCGAATGAGCGTGATTTAATAAACACATGAAAAGGGGGAGATATATGAGCCAGAAAAAAGTACAGACGCAGAAAACTCTCGGTCAGAAAACAGAAGACAGGTTGATGCAGTATATATTGGACAATAATATTGCAATCGGTGAAAAAATTGAGAACGAATTTGAGCTTGCACAGATATTCGGGGTTGGCAGAAGTACAATCCGTGAAGCGGTAAAGGGGCTTGTGAGCCGTGGAGTACTGGAGATAAGGCGCGGAGACGGAACGTATGTCATAAGCAATATCGACATGAAGAATGATGTGCTCGGTTTTGCACACATTAAGGACAGATACAGGCTTGCACTTGACCTTTTTGAAGTCCGTCTGATGATTGAGCCGGATATTGCTGCACTTGCGTGTGCGAATGCAACAGCAGGACAGCTTGCACAGCTTAAGGTGTTGTGTGATGAGGTTGAAATGCTGTATACACAAGGACATGACCATATTCAGAAGGATGTGGAATTTCACAGCTATATTGCCAAGATAAGCGGAAATATGGTTGTTGAGAGACTTATCCCTGTAATTAATACATCTGTTGTTGTTTTTGCCAATATAACCTACAGACGTCTGATGAACGAGACAATAGAGACTCACAGGGCTATTGTGAGCTGTATAGAAAAGCGTGATGCGGTAGGTGCTAAATGTGCGATGAACATGCACCTTACCTACAACAGACAGGCTATAATGGAGCTTATAACAGAGCAGAGAAGCAGGAATAAAATCAAGAAAAATACATCGGACGTATAATGTTTATCGTGGATGTTTTATAATTTAATATGGTAAATATGCATAAAAAATGTAGTGATTTCATCAAAATTACTACATTTTTTTGCACATATTGGGGAAAAATAAATATATACATCACATTTGTTGATAGAAAAAAACACGCTTGCTATATTGTACCTAAGTTAATACAAGGCGCCGTATTAATAAAGCTGATACTAATTATATTTACATGCAGATATTTGAACGCAGAATAAGCAATCCCCTGCTTCAAGTGTGTAGAGCACTAAGCGGTGGGGGTTCGCAAAGCGACTGCGTTCATGAGCAAGTAGCGAAAGCGGATTGCGAATGTCCGCTTTACATCTTGGTTTAGGAGGATATGATATGGAGATGTTTACTGCTTCGCCGGAAAGGCTGATTATTGGAGCTGCACTGGGCTTTGCCGTGCTGTTGTTTTTGATAATCAAGGCTAAAATTCAGCCGTTTATCGCTATTATGTCATCCGCACTTATCATTGGACTGGTAGTAGGAATGCCGTTCGGAATGATTACGGATACCCTGGCTGAGGGAGTCGGGACAACATTACAGACAATAGCAATACTTATTGGTCTTGGCTCTATGTTCGGTGCCATTTTGCAGGTATCCGGCGGTGTTGAGGTCATCGCGGACACGCTTCTTCGGGTGTTCGGAGAGAAAAAAGCACCATGGGCACTTGGAATTACGGGACTCATTGTCGGAATGCCTGTATTTTTCGAGTCAGGTCTGCTGATACTTATTCCTGTTGCTTTTGGAATAGCAAGAAAGACAAAGAAGTCCGTGTTCTGTTATTCAATTCCGCTTTTAGCCGGACTTGCAATAGGACATGCTTTTGTGCCGCCAACACCGGGACCGGTGCTCGTGGCGGAGATGCTTAATGTTGAGTTGAGCTATGTGATTATGCTTGGAATTATAATCGGAATACCTGCGATGATATTGGCAGGCCCTGTTTTCGGAAAGTTTGCCGGCAGCAAATTTAACTGCCCGGTTCCAAGCTCCTATCTTGAAAATGAGAAGGAGGGACAGGAAAAGAATAAGGGAAGGACACCTAACTTCTGGGTAATAGTATGCATAATACTGCTTCCTTTATTCCTTATCATATTAAATACATTGTCATCTATTGTTCCTTTTATGAAGCCTGTACAGCCGATTCTGGAGTTCCTTGGAACACCGGTGATTGCGCTCTTATTGTCAACAATCTGTGCAATGCTGTTTTTGGGACTACCGGCAGGCTTCAGCGTTAAAGAGATAACAAATGTTATGACAAACTCGCTTCATTCATGCGGAAATATAATACTTCTGATATCCGGCGGCGGAATGCTCAGATTCATACTTCAGAATTCCGGAATCGGAGAGCTTTTTGGAAATTTTGTAGGTGCTTTACCGCTTCCTATGGTGCTTGTGGCATTTCTGGTTGCCGCAGTTGTAAGAATATCGGTTGGCTCAGCAACAGTTTCAATGACCATGGCGGCAGGAATCATTGCCTCAATGCCGATGGTTGCAGATTTGTCACAGCTGCAGCTTGCTACACTTACCATAGCCATAGCATCAGGCGGAACAGCGTTCAGCCATGTAAATGATTCCGGCTTCTGGCTTTCCAAGTCATTGTTTGAGGTAGATGAAAAGACGAATTTTAAGACCTGGACGGCCATGGAGACCATCGTGGGTCTGGTAGGAATTGTGGGAGCCACTATTGTGTGGTTCGTGGTGTCATAATAATAAAAATTTTAGGAGGAAATTATTATGGAATTAAAGAGTCAGGAAATGCGTAAGCTTGCACCGGAGCTTGATCCGCTTAGAATTGGAACGGGCTGGAAGAAGGAAGACCTTGAGAAGCCGCAGGTTATGATAGAGAGCACATTCGGCGACAGCCACCCGGGAAGCGGTCATCTCAACATTCTTGTTGATGAGGTGAGGAAGGGAGTTGCTGAGGCAGGCGGATATGGAGCAAGATATTTCTGCACGGATATATGTGACGGTGAGAGCCAGGGAACGGATGGAATTAATTACAGCCTTGCGAGCCGCGAGATGATTGCAAACATGATTGAGATACATGCGAACGCGACGCCTTTTGATGCAGGGGTATATCTTTCAAGCTGTGATAAGGGACTTCCCGGAAATCTGATGGGACTTGCAAGAGTTGACATTCCGGCTATTGTCGTTCCGGGCGGAACAATGAATGCGGGACCGGAGCTGCTTACATTGGAACAGCTTGGCATGTACAGCGCAAAATATGAGAGAGGCGAGATTGACAAGGAGAAGTTAGACTGGGCAAAGTGTAACGCATGTCCAAGCTGCGGCGCATGTTCATTTATAGGAACTGCGTCAACCATGCAGATTATGGCGGAGGCTCTGGGTCTTGCACTTCCGGGCAGCGCTCTTATGCCTGCTGCTAGTCCTGACCTTCTTGCGTATGCGAGGGAGGCGGGAAAACAGGCTGTAAGGCTTGCAGGGTCAGAGAACATGAAGCCGAGCAACATAGTTACCTACGAGAGCTTTGAGAATGCTATTCTTGTCCATGCCGCGATATCGGGAAGCACCAACTGTCTCCTTCACATTCCTGCACTTGCACATGAGTTTGGAATTGAAATCACGGGTGACACCTTTGACAGACTGCACAGAAACGCAAGATATCTTCTTGATGTGCGCCCTGCCGGGAAGTGGCCTGCCGAGTGTTTTTACTATGCGGGCGGTGTTCCGGCTATCATGGAGGAGATTAAGCAGCATCTCCATCTTGATGTGATGACGGTTACAGGTAAGACACTGGGTGAAAATCTTGACGAGCTTAAAAATAATGGCTTTTATGAGAAATGTGAGAAGTGGCTTGATGAATTTAATAAGAGATACGGAATAAAGCTTACAAGACAGGATATCATACATCCTTATGATAAGGCAATCGGCACAGACGGAAGCATTGCAATCCTGAGAGGAAACCTTGCACCTGAGGGAGCCGTAATAAAGCATACAGCGTGTCCGAAGGAGATGTTTAAGTCGGTTTTAAGAGCGAGACCGTTTGACAGTGAGGAGGAATGCTTAGACGCTGTTTTAAAGCATAAGGTGCAGAAAGGAGACGCTGTTTTCATACGCTATGAAGGCCCTAAGGGAAGCGGTATGCCGGAGATGTTCTATACATCTGAGGCAATCAGCAGTGATGCAGAGCTTGGAAAGAGCATAGCGCTTATCACGGACGGAAGATTTTCAGGTGCATCAACAGGTCCGGTTATAGGGCATTGCAGCCCGGAGGCTGTTGACGGTGGTCCTATAGCACTCGTCGAGGAAGGGGATTTGATTGAGATTGATGTTAAGGAGAGAAAGCTTAACATTGTAGGCATCAACGGAGAGAGAATGTCCATGGAGGAGATTGACAAGGTGCTGAAGGAGAGAAGAAAGAACTGGAAGCCTAGGGAGCCTAAATACAAAAAAGGTGTTTTGAGATTATTCAGCGAACATGCCGCAAGTCCTATGAAGGGTGCCTACCTCGAATATTGATTTAGAATAAAAGACTGCTGTCACGATGATTATATAGGTCGTGACAGCAGTCTTTTTACACCCGAAGCATAATTGGAAAAATCTGTTGAAATCATATTCAAATGTATTAAATGAAGCAGCTCATGCATTACTTGAACTGGTTCTGCGCTTCATTATATTCATAATTGATTTTTCCTAAAGCATCCTTAATCTCCTGCACTGTGGCAGAGCAGGCTGCGGCGAGCTCGTCAAGACTTGAAAATTCGTCACGGAGCTTCATATTTACAAAGCTTAAAAGCATTACAGGGTCTTTTGGAAGTGTGTACATGATAAGCCTCCTTTTCAAATATCTACTTCACCTATTGTACGTTCTTCATCATTAAAATACAAGGTATATATTCAGATTGCAGGCACAAAGGATTGTAAAATAGTGCAATAAGGAATAAAATATTGTTTATATGATTGGCAAGACAATATATTTAAAGGAGGAGTTATACTGTGCAGGAGATAACAGAGGAAAAGATTGCGGCTATGGCACCTAATCAGGCGGCGGCAGCCAACGGAAAGAAGATTTCAAGAGGAGGAGGCTTTGTGAGGCTTGAGCACTCCGCAGACGATACCTTTTACATGGGAGAGTGCAAGGGAAGCGGAAAGAGCAACTATATCACATCGGTGGATTTTATTGAGCCGGATGCGCCGGTGTGCCGCTGTTCGTGTCCGAGCAGACAGTTTCCGTGTAAACATGGGCTTGCCCTTTTGTATGAGATAGCTGCAAAAAGGGAGTTCGGAACATGTGCGATTCCTGATGACATCATAAAGAAGCGTGAGAAGAAGCAGAGCAGGGATAAGAAAAAAGCAGACATCGCATCATCGGCAGGTGAAGCTGATGCAGAGAGTGCCGATGAGCCGAAAAAGGCAAAAACGGCATCAAAGGCATCGAAAGCAGCTAAGAGCAAGAAGATAAAAAAGCAGCTTGAAGGCATAGAGCTTGCAGCTCAGATGGTAAAAAATATACTAAAGTCAGGTCTTGCAACCATGGGAGCCGGTGGAGTTAAGACCTATGAGCAGCTCTCAAAGCAGCTTGGAGACTACTACCTTTCAGGGATGCAGCATCTTGTAAATGAACTTATAATAGAGATGAAGGCATTTGACGTGGATGGAAAGGATGAGCATTATGATGCGGCTGCGGTCAAGCTTGAGAGACTTTGGACTCTCATAAAAAAGTCGAGAGAGTATCTTACAGCCAAGCTTGAGAGCGATGACACACAGCTTGATGATACACAGCTTGATGATACACAGCTTTATGAGCAGCTTGGAGGTGTGTGGAAGCTTGAAGAGCTTCGGGCACTGGGGCTTTGCCGTAGCAATGCAGAGCTTTTGCAGCTCTCATTTGACGTGAGCTATGATGATGCAGGAAAGCAGTACATTGATGAGGGCTGTTATATTGATTTAGGTTCGGGCGAGTTAGTCTGTACATACAATTATCGTCCTGTGAAAGCTTTAAAATATATCAGGCAGGATGATTCTGTTTTTCATGTGACACAGGTTGGGGAGCTGGCGATGTATCCCGGACAGGGAAATAAGAGAGTGCGCTGGAATGGAAGCACTACAAGGGCAGTCACAAAGGAGGATATTGATAAGGTACGCTCATTTGCCGCTGACTATTTGTCGGATGAGGTGAAAAAGGCAAAGAATATCTTAAAAAATGCACTTGCTCCTGAAATTTATTATACACTTATACGTTATGAGCGAATAGGAGAATGTGGTGAAAGACTGGCATTTCTTGACAAGACAGGCGCAAGCATTATGTTAGGTGATGCACCGGGAAAGGAAAAGACGACAGACATGATAAGACTTCTTCCTGACACTTCATTGCTTGAAGACAAGGTTTTATCTGGCGGATTTTTCTATGATCGTACAGAGAACAGAATAAAGCTTATGGTTCTTAGTATTCTGACAGACAATGAGATTGTACGCATCGCATATTAGAGCAGAAAGAGGATAGATAATGAACATTACACCATTATATGAACTTAGCAGCAGATTAAGAAATTGTATGATAGCGGGAACTAACCTTGTAATGGAGGATTTCAGGCTGAGACGTGCGGTTGAGGATATAAAGCCATATGCCAAGGCAGCTCCTGTGTTTGCAAAGCTTGCCGAGCTTACCGGACAGCTTTTAGAGCCTGACAGGGATGATAGGGAGGAGCTTCTTTTAGATGCCATCACTCTTTTAGATGCACTGCTGTGCACACAGGCGATGGTTAGAGCGGACGAACCGGTGCCGGCAGGCAGTACAGCGGATGCCAATGCAGGCGAGCCGGTAAAAAGACTTCCACAGCATGGCGGTACATACAGCGTGAAAAATATACCGTATTCACAGCTTTGCCCACTCATTGAGGCGCTCACTACAAGCGGTGCAGGTCATTATGCGTACGTTTTAGAGCAGCATAATAAACACCCGGAGATATTTTTGGACTACCGTGTCAGGGCGGCTATGGTGCAGGCACTCGGAGCAGCGTATAGTGAGCTTGCCGATTCTGCCGAGCGGTGGCTTAAGGAGGGCGGCAGTGATGTTGTGTGGCTGTTAAAAAAGGACTTTGACCCTAAGGGGAAGAAGGAAATGGTACGCCGCGTGCATGTGATTGAAGCAATATGCGGTGCGAAGGAGAACGATTTCTATGTGAGCATGCTTTTGCAGGCTGAGAAGGAGGTGCGAGAGGAGCTTATACTTGCACTCGGACATGAGCCGTCAAATATCGACCTTCTGCTTGAGCTTGCGCAGACAGAGAGCAGAGGAATGAAGGATAAAGTGCTGTATACGTTAGCGTGCAATGATAATGAGGCGGCTGCGGAGCCGTTTAGAAAACTCCTGAAAAAGAAGCCGGTGCATGCATTTGAGCTGCTTTATCTTTCAAGGACAGGCTGGGCATCGCAGCTTATAGCTGAGTGCATGAGGGATAAGCTTGCACAGCTTACGCAGAAAGCGGCGGATGCAGGGCAGCTTATCCTTGAAGATGAAGATATAAAATACTTGGAGAATCTTCTGCCTGCATTAATAGGAAAGTCAGGCACACAGATTGAGGACGCTATTATGGAAGCGGCAGTGTTTGCAGACAGATTGGGACTCTATACTAATGGTGCGTTCGATGCGGACAACGCACAGCGAAGTATTGTCAGTTCGGTGTACGGCAGAGGAGCGGTTATAGGAAAAGGGGAGAAGTTCGGGAATGAGCTTTCGCGTACCTTACAGCTTATGCTCAGGGTAAATCCTGATGCGGGACTTTGCCGTCTTGCACTTAAGCTGTTTGATATGAACGGCGAGAACGATGAGAGGAATACCTATTTTGGTGCTGTGGTGCTTGCAAAGCTGTATGAGAACGGTGACTGCACAGAATGGATAAGAGCACATGCAGCATTCGGAAGCGGACGGCGTTCAGGCATTGTGGGACAGATTATACAGAGCTTTACCGGGGCAAAGAACACGGAAGGTTCAGGCAGAATGAGACAGCTTCTACAGGCAGCTACCGGGATAAAATGTACGGCAGAAGGCTGGAGTACGGAGAGCGTGTTTTACAATGTGATTATCGGCAGAGAGATTAAATATATCCAGTCTATACCGCAGAGGCTTGAAGGAAATTTCACCGATATGCTTATAGATGGCGCAGGTTACTTTGATGATATCATTATAGGAATGGTATGTGAGGAAAATAAGGAGTTGTGTGAAAAAGTGGAGGAGTATCTGTACAAGAGAGTGCTCACATACACTTCAAAGGGGAAGCCGGTGAAATATTTCACAGCTCTGAAAAAATGTGGCTGTACGCACTGTGACGGACTTGCTGTCCATTATCTGAAAGTCTTTTCACTTGACATATGGGCATTTAGATATATTGTTGAGCAGCTTCCGGGAAGCAGTCAGGACAAGATAGATGAACTCATGCGTGCATACCCATTGATAAAGAGCGGAAAAATCGGCGGAGGCTTCAAATCAGAGGGTAATGAGAGTATGTACCTTGGACTGGTTGACGAACTGCGCATGGGAAAACTGTAATATAAATTTCGCAAACGTCTAATTTTACTACAAAGCTGATGTTGGGGTTAAATAAATATACATTTACGAATTGAATTAATTGTTTGCAAAGTGTGTGATAATTAAATATGAGAAATATCTGTATAAAGTAAATTAATTGATTTAATATAGTTATATCAAACAATTTAAAAACAATTAAAACAATTTAATAAAAAATCTTATATGCCCCGACATCATAAAAATCAGGTTGTCAAAACATGCTCTGTGAAGTTAAAGGTGTATAACAAGTTATATTTATGCATATCTCGACTTTTGGGAGAAGCTTAGTTGTTCTTAGGACTCTGCTTGGTTCTAAGCCAAAAGCAGCATGGATGCTGCTTTAGAATCAATGCATACAAGGATGTATGCTTTGATTCGGTGGCGAGCGTATAGAAGATGTTTATCAGAGTCCTTAGAACATCTTGCTTCGGACAACGGAGCGATATGCATAAATATAACTTGTTATACACTCACAGACTATGAGCATGTTTTACCCAAAAATCTGTATATGTAATTGCAAAATTCAAATTTTTACTTAATAATTGTGCAATTAATTACCTGAATTTTATTGTGAAAGAAAAGGAGAACATGATGAGCAACGATACATTGAGACTTCCGGCAGAGGAATTATATAAAAAGGAACTTGAAGCGCTGCTTGCAAATGAGACAGACCCGATACCGACAGGATGGAAGATGTCACCGCGCTCGGTGCGAACATATATATGCGGCGGAAAAGCCGGAAATACGGTAATTACACCGAAATATATAGGGCATGAGAGGCTTGTCGAGATAGCTATTGCAACACTTGTTACAGACCGCGCACTGCTGCTTATAGGTGAGCCCGGAACAGCGAAGAGCTGGCTATCAGAGCATCTCACCGCAGCGATAAACGGCTGTTCGACAAATGTTATTCAAGGAACAGCGGGAACTACGGAGGAGCAGATACGCTATTCGTGGAATTATGCAATGCTTATAGCGAATGGACCATCACCTGAGGCGATGTTAAAGAGTCCGGTGTTCAATGCGATGGAGAATGGAAGTATTGCGAGAGTTGAGGAGATATCAAGATGTGCTTCGGAGGTTCAGGATGCACTCATCTCGATTTTGTCGGAGAAGAGAATTTCTGTTCCTGAGCTTAATATGGAGATACCTGCCAAGAAGGGCTTTTCAGTCATTGCCACTGCGAATACAAGGGACAAGGGTGTAAATGAGATGTCGGCGGCTTTAAAGAGAAGATTTAACATTGTAGTACTGCCGACACCTGCCAGCCTAGAGACAGAGATAGACATAGTAAAGACCAGAGTTGAGCAGCTCTCAGGTGGAATGGAGCTTAACGCATCGCTTCCTGAGAGTGATGTTGTTGAGAAGGTATGCACGATATTCAGGGAACTTCGAAACGGTGAGACCTGTGATAAGTCGCAGAAGCTTAAGACCACAACCGGAGTGCTCTCAACGGCTGAGGCGATATCGCTTCTGTGCGGAAGCATGGCACTTGCCGGGAGCTTTGGAAATGGAAAGGTAAGTGACGAGGATTTAGCGGCAGGACTTGCAGGTGCGGTTATAAAGGAAGAGGATAAGGACGTAACTGCATGGAAGGAGTATCTTGAAAATGTCATGAAGAAGCGAGGCTCTAAGTGGAGTGGATTATATAATGCATGCAGGGAGCTGCTTTAAAAGTATCCTGACTACTGAAATGAGAAGAGCAGAAATTTCATCAATATTTGTGCCGCTGTATGGCGGCAGAATGAGGAGTATATGAAATATCCATATATTTTTGGTATAAGACATCTGTCGCCGGCAGGGGCACTGCATCTTTGCCGTTTTTTAGATGAGAAAAAGCCGAGGCTGGTACTTGTTGAAGGCCTGGATGACTTTGACGATATGATGGCTGACATGGTACGCAGTGAGTCGAAGCCGCCGATAGCGGTGCTTGCGTATACTGTGGATACGCCGGTGAGGACTATTTTGTATCCGTTAGCGGAGTATTCACCGGAATATCAGGCAATAAAATGGTGCCATGACAATAAGACGGAGTGCCATTTTATCGATTTGCCGTCCGAGATTTTTCTTGCCATGCCGGAAAAGGAAGATTATGACGGTGACAGGACGGAGAGCATATATGAAAAACTTGAAAGACAGGCTGGAGAGGACGGGCATGATATGTTCTGGGAGCGCACTGTTGAGCACACGCTTAATACGCAGGCATACCACAGAGGAAGCAATCTTTTCGGAGAGAGCTTAAGACAGCAGAGCGTAAAGACAGAGTGGCAGAATGTGTTAAGCCTTGTCAGGGAAGCATATATGCGCCGCAAAATAAATGAAGCTTTAATGGACGGTTACAAGCCTGATGAGATTGTGATTGTCACAGGTTCATATCATGTTGCAGGACTTAAAGAGGTTGATGAAGGCATGACTGATGATGAGTATAAGCTTCTTCCGAGAACGGAGGCTAAGCACACTCTCATGCCATATTCATATTACAGACTGTCTACGCGTTCCGGGTATGGAGCGGGAAATCAGGCTCCGGGCTATTATGAGCTTTTATGGCATGGACTTAAGGAGAGTAATCTGCAATATGCTGCACAGCACTATCTGGCAGAGATTGCAAAGTTTCAGAGAGAACACGGTTTTTTGGTATCATCGGCTGAAGTTATTGAGGCAGTAAGGCTTGCAAATGCGCTTGCAAGGCTTCGCGGCGGACTGGTTCCGGCACTCAGGGATATCCGCGATGCGGCTGTGACATGCCTTGGCAAAGGTGAGCTTGGCACGATTAGCCTTGCCGTGGCAGATGCAGAGATTGGAACAAAAATAGGAAGTCTGCCTGATGGTGTCAGCAGGACATGCATACAGGATGACTTTTATGGGAAGCTTGGTGAGTTAAAGCTTGAAAAATACCGCAGCTTGACAGCTATGGAGTTAAGTCTTGACCTTCGTGAGAACAGAAATGCGGCAACGGTTCGGACAGCATTTTTAGACCTCAACCGTTCATTTTTCCTGCATAGGCTAAGAGTGTTAAATGTCAGTTTCGTAAAGCAGGTACCGGTAAGACAGGATGATGCGACATGGGCTGAGAGGTGGATGCTTTCATGGACACCGGAGGCAGAGATTGAACTTGTTGAGGCGGCTTTAAAGGGTGACACGATAAAGCAGGCAGTATCATTTGTGTTTAAGGAGAGAACGGAGAATTCCGGCGGAATAGATGAGCTTGCGGGTGTGATAGAGGATGCATTTACCTGTGGCATGGAGGAGACAATCAGCTACACGATAAAGGCATTGCAGGCTATGGCGGTGGATGTGGCTGCGGTGAGGGAGCTTGCCGGGGCTGTGAGCCGTCTGTCATTTATAGTACAGTACAACAGTTTAAGAAGGATAGATACGAAGCCGCTTTTACCTGTCATGGAGCAGCTTTTTTACAGGGCATGTCTTATGCTTCCGGGGGAATGTGTCTGCGATGATGCTGCGGGAAAGACTATGGCAGATGCTATTGGACAGTTGAATCGTGCGGAAGCAGAGCATGAATTCTTGGACAGTGAGGCGTGGTGTGCGGCGCTTAGTGAGATTGCAGAGAGAGATGACTTAAATTCAAGGCTTTCAGGCTGTGCGGCGGCAATTCTTTTAGAGCGTGGACTTATGAGCGAGGAGGAGTTAAAACGCCAGATTAAGAGAAGATTGTCAAAGGGGATTCCTGCTGAGCTTGGAGCGGGCTGGTTTGAAGGTCTGTCATTAAAGAACAGATATGCACTGATAGCGCGTGTGTCTGTGTGGCAGAGTCTTGACGAGTACCTTGACACTTTGGACGATGAACAGTTTAAGCGTGCACTTGTGTTTCTCCGCCGCGCCTTCTCGGACTTTACATCGAGAGAGAAGGATGAGATAGCGGAAAATCTTGGCGAAGTATGGGGACTTAACAGCCGGCAGGTCAGCGAGACAGTTAATTCGCAGCTGCAGGCAGATGAGAAGGAGCTGGTGGATAGTCTCGGAGACTTTGATTTTGACTTATAAGAGGCTCTTAGAATGGGAGATTGGTATAATGGAAGATAAGGAAAAGCTGAAAAGGTGGAGGCTCATACTTGGGCAGGACAGCGAGGAGCGGTTTGCAGGTATGGGAGCTGAAGGACTTGATGAGGAGCAGCAGATTATGGATATGGCGCTGGCAGCCATATATAACAGGCAGGAGCAGGGAGGCTTCGTAAATGGAGGCGGTGCCGGAAGAGGGCCGTCAAATCCTCTTATAAGCCGCTGGCTTGGAGATGTAAGATCACTTTTTGACAAGGACATAGTGACTATAATACAGACAGATGCAGTCAACCGCTGCGGATTGAAGCAGCTTATGTTTGAGCCGGAGCTTCTTGAAAATCTAGAGCCGGATGTAGGTCTTGCCTCAACAATCCTGATGTTGAAGGAACAGATACCCAAGCGTTCTAAGGACAGTGTCAGAGAATTTATAAGAAAGCTTGTCGAGCAGATAAACAGTATGCTTGAACAGGATATTAAGCGTGCGGTGACAGCGGCGGTCAATAAAAGAAAGCATTCACCTATTCCATCAGCATCAGCGATGGACTACAAGCTCACGATATCGAGAAACCTTAAGCATTATAATAAAGAGCTTAAAACTATTGTGCCGGAGCATTTTTATTTTTTTGACAGGACGAGCACATCGGCGGCTAACAAGTGGAATGTAATACTCGATGTAGACCAGAGCGGTTCGATGGGCGAGTCGGTGATATATTCGTCAATAATAGCCTGCATACTGGCATCCATGACAAGCCTTACCACAAGGATTGTCGCATTTGATACGAATATAGTGGATCTCACTGAAAAATCAGATGACCCGGTTGACCTGCTTTTTGGCTTTCAGCTTGGCGGCGGAACGGATATTGATCGTTCGGTTGCATATTGTGAGCAGTTTATAACCAATCCCTCAAGGACACTGTTTTTCATAGTCTCCGATTTGGAGGAGGGTGGAAACAGGGCGGCACTCATAAGAAGGCTTGAGGAGCTGAAAACTTCGGGAGTCACTGTTATTTCACTGCTTGCGATCTCTGACGGCGGTAAGCCATACTACGACCCGATGATGGCAGGGAAGGTGGCAGCACTTGGGATTCCATGCTTTGCATGCAGTCCGCAGAAGCTGCCGCAGCTTCTTGAGATGGCGTTAAAGGGGCAGGATTTGGCAAAATTTGACGGAACGGTATAGGCGCATGAACTAGGTTGTACACCACCGGAAAATGTGTTACAATAAACAATGATTGCTTTTTTATAAGGAGATATGACATGGCAGAGAAACAGAACGATAAGAGATTGGATATGCGTAAGATTACCATGGCGGTCAATATGCTGCTGCTGTTGTGCGGACTTGTCTATGTGATGGTGGTTACTATATCGGGATATAATGGCAGATTGTGGTACAAGTTATCGCTTATGATACTTATGATGGGATATTCGCTGTTATTCAATATTGCTGCACTTTATGCAATGAACGCGTTTGACAATATGACAAGACAGCAGGGAAGAAGTTACTTCGGATATATGATATTCGATGTGGTTGAGCTGTGTTTCCTTGCAATGTTTGTTGTCAATGTGGGGGATTTTGATGAGCCCTTCCATTACATAGCCTTAGGAGTTTTTCTGATATTGACAATACCAAGACATATACTTTATCACTCGGCAGTAGATGATGTGAAGCAGGCTAAGCCGGCAAGAAATGTCTATAATACCATTACGTCTATGGATGGCTATAAGAAACAGGGGCATGGGAAGAAAACGGAAAAAGATGAGGGAGTTCCACCGCGGAATATAAATAAGCTCAATTCACTCAAGGCTTCCAATAAGCTTAATAAAAATGCCTTTCCTGAGCCGGAGCTTAAGGAGGATCGTTTTGTCAGCATGAAGCTTGATGAGCTGGATGGCTATGTTGATGTTAAATCTGTTGACGATAAGGGAAATGTGGATATAAAACAGTAACATAAATTGTTAATTAGTACGGGCTCTATGGCATATAATCGAATGAATGTATAATGAGTGTATATTGGGGAATTACAGATGGCTAAGAGGCTGCTTGTTATCTGCACATTATTATGTCTTGACCTGTTTGTGTTTGTGCTTATATATGAGAGCAATGTGGAAGACAGTGTCAAGGCATCGACCACTTTTTATGAGAATGTGATTGCACTGACATTCGACGATGGACCGCATGGGACTTACACGAAGGAACTGCTCGAAGGACTGAAAAAAAGGGAGGTTGTCGCGAGCTTCTTTATACTTGGAGAACATATAGAGGGCAATGAGGAGCTGCTTCTTCAGATGAAGGAGGATGGACACCTGATTGGAAATCATACATTTTCACATGTGAAGCTAGATGAACTGAATGATCAGACGGCGTGTGATGAGGTGAGAAGAACCTGTGAGGCGATAGAGAGCATAACAGGTGAGCCGGTTGAATACATACGTCCGCCCTACGGAGCATACAATGAGAAGCTTGAATGTATGATAAATCTTAATAAGGTTCTGTGGACAATCGACCCGCAGGACTGGAATACAACCAACGTGGATGCAGTTGTGAGCCATGTGGTAAGAAATGCGAAGGATGGCGACATCATCCTGCTTCATGATATCTACCCATCATCGGTTGCGGCGGCGCTGAGAATTGTAGATGAGCTGAAGGCAAGAGGATTTATTTTTGTCACGGTGGATGATATTCTTATAAATTAAGTCCGGAATATTTTCAGATGACCGGATTCACAGCAATATAGATAGGTAAGTTTACAATACTGCAGATAAGTAAATTCACGATTTTATAGATGATAAAACATAAGGAAGGCATATACTATGGACCTTTTTGATTATATGAGGGAAAATTCCATGAAGGATAATTCGCCGCTTGCGCAGCGTATGAGACCCCGGAATCTTGACGAGGTGGTTGGACAGAGACATATAATAGGACCTGACAAGCTTCTGTATCGCGCAATCAAGGCGGATAAACTGAGTTCGATTATTTTCTATGGACCTCCGGGAACCGGAAAGACCACATTGGCTAAGGTGATAGCCAACACAACAAGTGCTGATTTCAGACAGATTAATGCCACCGTTGCCGGAAAGAAGGATATGGAGGATGTGGTAGCTGCCGCTAAGAATAATATGGGGATGTATGGACGTAAGACCATATTGTTTGTGGATGAGATTCATCGTTTCAACAAGGGACAGCAGGATTATCTGCTTCCTTTTGTTGAGGACGGAACGCTCATTCTTATAGGAGCGACCACGGAGAATCCTTATTTTGAGGTGAATTCGGCGCTTATATCGCGTTCAATTATTTTTGAACTCAAGGCACTTGAGAAGGAGGATATACTTTCGCTTATACATACTGCAGTGTATGATAAGGAGAGGGGTATGGGAGCCTACGATGCGGTGATTGATGATGCTGCTGCGGAATTTCTTGCCGATATTGCAAATGGTGATGCCAGAAATGCGCTCAATGCCGTTGAGCTTGGCATTATGTCGACTAACAGGGCGGATGACGGTAAGATACACATAACGCTTGAGGTTGCCGAGGAGTGCATACAGAAGAGAGTTATAAGATATGATAAGACCGGTGACAACCATTATGACACGATTTCGGCGTTTATAAAGAGCATGAGAGGTTCAGACCCGGATGCGGCACTTTATTACCTTGCACGCATGCTGTACGCAGGTGAGGATATCAAGTTCATTGCGAGGAGAATAATGATTTGCGCCAGTGAGGATGTAGGAAATGCAGACCCTCAGGCACTTGTGGTTGCGGTGTCGGCTTGTGAGGCTGTGGAGCGCATAGGCATGCCGGAGGCGCAGATAATACTTGCTCAGGCAGTGACCTATATTGCTACGGCACCTAAGAGCAATGCCTCATACCTTGGAATAGACAAGGCAATGGCACAGGTGGCAGGAGAAAAGACGGCGGTTATCCCACCGCACCTGCAGGATGCGCATTATAAGTCGGCGGCTAAGCTTGGACATGGCACGGGATACCTGTATGCACATGATTACCCTATGCATTATGTAAAGCAGCAGTATCTGCCGGACACGCTTGTGGGAAGAAGGTTCTATGAACCTACGGACAATGGATATGAGAAACATATCAGTGAGCACATGAAACGACTGGAGGAGAACTCTTGAAGGAGCAGATTAACAGATATGCAAGAGGAACATTTGAATATGAGCCATTGTCCGCCGTTACAGAGCCGGAGATGATAATTGCTGCCGTAAAGAAGAACTGTGAACAGTCTGAAGGAAGCCCGGGACATACGGGGGCGGAAAAGCCATCTGATACCGGATATGCAGGTAGTGTAAAAATATCCGAAAGAATAGGACGTGAAATAAAAGGATTATTGTTTTCAACCAATAAAAGGGTAAGGCTTTCGACGGACAGATTCATTGGCATGGAAAATACTGTCGGGTACCTTGTGGATGTGCAGGGACTTGCTGCCGGTGATTTTGTGGAAGGCTCAATTGTTGCGGTTACAAATGGAGGAGAGGTTGAGATTCCGTTTGAATTTCAGGTTATAGCAGGCTCCTATAATTCGCAGATAGGGGAAATATCCAACCTTTTCCAGTTTGCGAATCTTGCAAAGGTTAATCAGAATGAGGCTCTGGGGATATTCTCGGACAGGTTCTTTTCAGATGTTTTCTTAAATGGAGACTTAGGACTGGGTAAGCTGCGTGATGAGCTTATTCTGGGAACGGACATTAAGACGGCTATGGAAGAATTTCTTATAGCGGTCCATAAAAAAAGCCAGGTCGGTATAAGCCTTGAAAGGGAGGAGATATCGTTTGACAGCCTTGAGGGGGAAATGCCTGTAACGGTAATGATAAATAAGAGCGTATGGGGACATGTGAGCCTGCAGGCAGAGGCAGAGGGAGACTTTATCATCACGGACAGGACAAGCTATGATGAGGGAGATTTTATCGGGGGTAAGCTTGAATATACCTTTTATCTGAGCGATAAGGGGCTTCATGCGGGAAGGAATACCGGCCGTATAGTGTTTTCAACACCATATGAAAGAAAAACTCTTGTCGTTAAGGTCGATAATTATGCAGTGAATGACGGAAGGCTTATCAATATGTTCGAGAAGCGCAATATTGTCACGCTTATGAAAACATATCTGAATTTCAGGCTTGACCGTGTGAATATGGAACAGTGGATACTCACATCCAGGAATGCACTTTCTGAGCTTCTGAAAAATGACGAGGACGATCCGTACTGTAACCTTTTGATGAGTCAGATACTTATATCAGATAATAAGATGAATGAGGCAAAGTTCTATCTTGAATGTGCAAGGGATGAAGCAGCTGCCGGACGCGGCAATGATGAGGTTCTGTACTGCTATTATCTGTATGTAAGTACACTCTATAACAAAGACAGAGCTTATGCGGTAGAGACATCGCAGCTGGTGAAGGATATATATGAGAATGGGGAACACAATTGGAGGATATTGTGGATACTTCTGTATTTTGATGTCGAGATGTCCAAGAACAAGAGCCTTAAGCTTTTAAGAATAAAGGAACAGTTCAACAGAGGAATGAGAAGCCCGGCTCTTTTTCTGGAGGCCTGCCTGATTCTCAATGAACAGCCACTTCTGCTGCGTGTTCTGAATGATTTTGAAATTCATGTGCTGCTATATGGCTGCAAGGAAGGGATTGTCGAGGAAAGGCTTCTAGAGCAGGCAGCAGGTCTTGCACTCAACTGTGATGGAAAGCAGAGACTTCTGTTCAGGCTGCTTACAGGTATGTACAGGCTGTCCGAGAATGATGAAGTTCTTGAGGCGATATGCGGTATCCTGATCAGAAATGGCATGAAGGGTACAAGGTATATACAGTGGTACGAAAAAGGAATAGAAAGAGGAATAAAGGTAACAAGACTGTTTGAATATTACCTTGCCTCAAGGGACAGGGAGGATACATCGCCGCTTCCTAAGCTGGTGCTGTTGTATTTTGGCTACAATAGCGAGCTAGACAGGGCACAGAAGGCGTATTTATATGCGAATATAATCAGAAATAAGGACAACAATTCGCAGATTTATGCCAATTATATTCCAAGAATACGGGAATTTATCGGGGAAGAATTAGAAAGAGGAACGGCGGATGAAAATACGGGGATAATTCTTTCTGAGTTTATGAAGAAGGACATGATAGACAGCCATAATGCAAAAGGTGCTGCGGATGTTCTTTTTACATACAGGATAATTGTAAACAATAAAAATATTAAGAATGTTATAATTGGCCACAAGGAGCTTAAAGCCTTTGAAAAATACCCTGTTTCGGATGGCTGTGCCTATGTAAGGATATATACCTCAGAACCTGCTGTAAGCTTTGAGGATGGCTTTGGAAGATTGTATAAGGATACAGTGGAGTATAAGCTTGACAGGGTATTTACAAATGAGCTTATGATAAAGCAGCTTATGCCGTATATGGACGGAAATCTGCTGCTCTCATTGTACTTTTGCGAGAAGAGCAGGGCATATAAGGGAAAGCAGCTTGAGCTGATAAAGCTGTATGGGAAGCTCGCAGAAGAGGAGCGGCTTGTGCCGCAATTCAGGAGACAGCTTATTTCGCTGGTGATAGATTATTATTTTGATAATTATGAGGATGAAGAGCTGAAAAGAATGCTTGCCACACAGCATGGCGAAGGAATATTTGAGCATAACCCGCTCTTAGAGGCACAGCGGATTAAGCTTATTGAAATACTTATAATTTATGGAAGATATGGGGATGCCTACAGACTTATGGAAGGAGTCAGCTTTGAGGGAATCAGTCCTAAGCGTGCCATGAGACTGTGTACTGTTATGATAAAGGGACATGAGGCGGAGGTTAAGCCTGAGGATACACTTGTAGGGCTGGCATATTACGCTTTTTCCAAGGGAAGATATGATAACACCATTCTCAGGTTTTTAAACTCATACTACAATGGACCTACAGAGTATATGTACAATATATGGGAGACGGCAGCAGAAAAAGGTGTGGATATGTATGAGCTTGAGGAGAGATTGATATGCCAGATGCTCTTTTCCGGGAATTACACAGAAAAAATCCATAAAGTATTCCACAGCTACAAGGATAACGGAGCCGGAGAGCGCATTGTTGAGGCATATATTGCTTACGGCTCATATATGTATTTCGTGAAGGAACAGCCGGTTGAAGAATGTGTGTTTGAATATATAGAGGCGTGGCTGTCTGCAGGCAGGGATGTAATCAATATTTGCAGGCTTGCACTGCTGAAATACTATTCATCGTGCGATAGTCTTGATAATGACAGGATAAAGACAGCCCATGAGCTTATAGCTTCGATGGCACAGAAGGGATATGTTTATGCGAGCTTTCTTCCATTATCAAGGTATTTTGTGCTTCCATATCAGATAGCGGATAAGACAGCGGTTGAATACAGGGCAAATCCGCAGAACAGGGTTGTATTACATTATGCAAGGCATGGAACTGATGAATATACGGCAGTGGACATGAAGCATATGTGTTCAGGTGTGTTTGTAAAGACATTTGTGTTATTTTGCGATGACGAGTACGATTACTATATAACTGAGGAAACGCCTAAGGGAGTGATAAAGACTCCTAAGTCGGTTCTGAAATGTGGTCTTGCCGGAAGAAATGCGGCAGGGCGTTTTGGAATGTTAAATAATATAATCGGCAGGCTCGCCGGCAATGCCGATGAGCAGGAAGTAAAATCAGCGGTCAGGGCTTATGCAGCGCTTGATAACGCTGTGAGGGATAAATTCGATATTCTGTAAGAAATAGTGAAAGGAGCCGCAGAATGTTTATTATTGGGATTGATCTGGGAAACGAATATTCACAGGTGTGCTATTATAATGTCGCAAAGTCGGAGCCGGAATCTGTTTCGTTCCAGTCGCCTGCGGCAGACCTAAGAGTGCCGACGGTTGTGTTAAGAGAGTATAATAATACAAATGGCTGGATGGCAGGAGAGGTTGCTGTTTCATGCAGCCGGCTTGGTGAGGGTGTCCTCTTTGATAAGCTTTTAGATGCCGCGGCGGCGGGGCAGAAGGTGACGAAGGAGGGAATATCGGTCAGTCCTGCAAGGCTTCTTATGGTGTACCTTACTTTTTTGCTTCAATCAGCGGAAGAAAGCTTTGGCGGGGATGAAAAACCGGACAGGATATGTATTACCATAGATGAGTACACTAAGCCGACACTGGATGTTATTGATGAAGCGGTAGAGCTTATGGGAATATCCAGGGATAAGATAATTTATTCAAGTCATGTCGAAGCCTTTGTCTATTATGCAATGTGTCAGAAACAGGAATTGTGGAAAAATGATAATGTGGTTTTTGATTACGCAAGGCAGGGGTTGACCTACTGCCGTATGGCAGCTGCCCCCTACTGCGGAAGCACGATTGTCATGTCGGAGCGCCTTGATTTGCGGGATGAAGTCGGATATTCAACCGATAAGGATGAACTTGAGGGGACACTGTTAAAAAAGGCAAAGGAATTGTTTGAGGGCAAGCTTATATCAACCGTATACCTGACGGGAGAGGGCTTTGAGGGAGAATTTTCGTGTCAGCGCTTTATCAATTTTGTGTGCAATAAGAGAAGGGCATTTGCAGGACAGAATCTTTATGTGAAGGGCGCATGCTATCAGGCGTATGAAATGAGCGTCGGTGAAAGATTTAAGGACTGCATCGTGTGCTGTAATGAGAGAATTTCGTCGGGCATAGAAATGAAAATCTGCGATAGAGGAGTGGACAAGATTCTGCGTCTTGTGCGCCCGGGAGTGAACTGGTACAAGGCTGGCTGCTCGTATGACTTTATAGTGGATGACTGCCGGGAGATAGAGATATTCTTATCACCGGTCGGAAGAAAAGAAAAGAAGCTTATAAAAATACCGCTCACCGATTTTCCGGTAAGGGATGATAAGGCTTCGAGAATTAACATAACGCTTGAGTTCACGGATGAGGCCTGCTGTCATCTCACTGTTGAGGACAAGGGCTTCGGAGAGTTTGTAAGGAGCAGTGGGAAGACGATAAAAGAGGATATATTGTTATGAGTGGAATGATTCTTTGCAGAAGTGAATATTCGAAGGTTCCGTATTACATCGAGGGTGCAGATGTAAATGTATATTCAATAGAGGAGATAAGCTATTTTCTATATAATGACATATACCTTGTGGGAGCAGATTTTTTCTGTGAGGATTTATTCGTATTTATTGAGCGGAGCATAAAGGAACCGGAGCTGGCACAGCGGCTTCGCAATCTGAAGGAGAGACATGCGCAGCTGTCAGAGCTGGTGCTCACGGTTCTTGGATATGTAGATTTTTATTCGGACAGAGAGATAGAGAAAATAAAGGAGCTGCTTGAAAGGTTAGATACACAGAATCCGCTTGAGAGAATGAAGGCGAGAGCGGACAGCTACCTTAAAAATAAAAGATATTTAAGAGCGCTTAACTGTTATGGAAATATTGTGTCCGGGAAGCCACGGGAGATTATGCCGGAGGATAGGGTCTTCTGGGGAAATGTGCTGCACAATATGGGAAATGCTTATGTGCAGATGTTTGATTTTGAAGCTGCCGGTGCATGCTTTGAAAAGGCGTATGAGCTTAATGAAAATGAAGCCTCAGAAAAATGCGGGCAGATGGCAGATGAGCTTGCGAAGCTGTCCATTGACGGACAGGTGGACGCAGCAGAGAGCCTGAAGGACTGTGAGGCGCTTGCGGCGGAATGGAAACAGGAGTATCTTGAGTATATCAGGTAATATATAAGTGAGGAATAAAATGGGCTTATTTGGAAAGAAAAAGAAGAAAAAGAGCAGCGAAGGATATGGCATATCCGATATGGATATGCAGGAGATACTTAAGGATGACGAAGTAAATAATAGTATGTTTGACGAGGTATCGCGTATACAGTTTGTCAATTCGCAGTGCGAGCAGATTGTGGAATCGAACAATTATATTGAGGAGGCAAAGAGGGAGTATGCCTCTGTGACGGAGCATTTGAATGACATACAGCTTCTTGATGAGCTTGAGGATGAGCCTAGGAAGCTTATTGCCGAGACTGCGGAGGATATGTCCAGTCTCAACAGGGAGCGGGTTGTCAGCCGCAATAAGAAAAGACGTCTTTCTGCCACTAAATATGCCTACTACAGTGCACATGAGGATGAGCTTGAGGATGCCCTCAGAAGACTTCAGAACGATGAGCAGTACTGCCAGATGGTGCGCAAGGATCTGAGCATGCTTGAAGGCGAGAAGATGGGGCTGAGGGAAGATATAGAAAATTGTGTAAACCGCCGCCATAATGTCAAAAATATTTCTATAATCGGCGTTGCAGCGATTATTGCCATTCTTATTTATATGGGAGTGTCGGGAAAGATTGTTCCTTCTGGGGATAATTATCTGCTTACGGTGATGCTTTTTATAATGACGGTATTTATTGTATTTATGTTTGTGTTAAACCGCAACGCGGTCTACACCATGAAGCTGTCCGAGAAGAAGCTTAACAGGGCTATTATGTTACAGAATAAGGTCAAGATAAAGTATATAAACACAGTAAATACAATAGAGTATCAGTACGCAAAGTACGGTGTCAAGAATTCTTACGATTTTGCCAACGCGTATGAAATGTACCTCGATGACAAGAAGGAGCGCGAAAGATACGCGCGGACGACAGGAATGCTTGGCAGAGCGACAGACCAGCTTACCGTAATACTTGCCGGAATCGGCATGCATGATGCGGAGATATGGCAGAACCAGCTTGAAGCGCTGTATAATCCAAAGGAAATGGTAGAGGTAAGGCATAATCTCAATGTGCGCAGACAGAAGCTTAGAGAGCAGATTGAATTTAACATCAAGAAGATTGATGAAGCGAAGAAGAATATTGCTGAATTTGCGAAGGACAATCCACAGTATGCGAACGATATTTTAGAAATTGCCAATCGCTATGGATGTGCCGATTTGTAAGGAGATATCGTATATGAGAAGAATAAAGAGCATGACGGCGATAGCTTTGGCGGTTATGGTGTCCCTTGGTCTGCCGTTTAACTCCGGCACGGTGAGAGCCGATGATGCCGGAGGCGGTACGGACAGGGCAGCAACCGTGCAGGGAGCTGCGGATGACAGTGGACATATCGCGTGGGAAAAATATGGCCGGACAATATACAACACAACAACAGGGCTTATGTCCAACAAGGTAAGCTCAATGACACAGACAAGTGATGGAATAGTCTGGATAGGAACGGACGAGGGTCTGGCGGCTTATGATGGAAATGAATTTACCGAATATGGTTCATTTTATCATTTTGATGGTGTGAATGATATGATTACAACCAAGGATGGAGGCGTGTGGTTTGCCACCACAACGTATGGCGGAGCCATATACCTTGGAAGCCGTTTTCAGCATTTTGATGATGTGAGTGAACATGCTTCCAACTATGCTACAAGCATTGCACAGGGAAATGACGATGTAATATATGTTGGTACCCTGAAAAACATGATTACTATAAATCCGGCAAGTGGGTATACGATTACTGAGCTTGTGGGTGAGGAGTATTACTATGTTACCTCGGTTGCCTCTGGGGAGAAGCTAAACGCCGCAGTCACGGTCAATGGTGACATGGTTTTCTTAAAGGACTCTGTGCAGGTCGGAAAAATCAAGCTTCCGTATTCCGGGAAAGCGCAGGTGTGCTATGTGAATGGCTATTTCGTTGTCGGAGCCTCCGGCATGGATATGGCGGTCATAGATGAAAATGATATTGAAGCGGGGGTAAAGCTGTGGGTTGATTTGTCTAAGACAGCTATGTCCGGCGATGTGTCGGGAATAAACAGGCTTTTTTATGATGCCGGCAACAGATTGTGGGTGCTCACAGATGGGCAGATAGGGTATTTTTATCTTGGTTCCGGAGATGCACCTGCGTTGGAGAGCTGCCCTTATTACGCTTGTGAATTTGACGGCTTTGAAAGCGGCTTTACCGACATTATGACGGACTATCAGGGCAACTACTGGATAAGCTCATCAAAGAGAGGAGTGCTTCTTCTGCGAAGCTCTGAGTTCACGGATGAGCTTGCGCGCACGGGGCTTGATACGGATGTCATAAACGCTGTACTTGAGGAGGACGGAATACTCTATGCTGCGACGGACAGCGGCATAGCAGCGATTGATATGAGTGACAGAAGAAATATCAGCAATTCCTTCACGGACAGCTTCAGCAGCAGAAGAATAACAGATATTATATCCTATAACGGCAGCAAGCATGTAGCTGTGTACGGACAGGGTGTATATTCTGAGAGCGGAGAATTGATTGTGGATGCCGCTAAGATAAGCAGGCTTCAGGTTGTTGACGGTATGCTGTATGTCCTTACCGATGACGGCTGCATTGTGTATGACGGAAAAAATGCAGCTGCCGTCTACGATAAGACCATGGGAATGTATAACACGGAGGCTGCGTCAGTGATATACGGAAGCTTTGGCAGGCAGACACAGGAGAAGCTCTACATCGCAAGCCATGGAGCCGGAATATTCGTATTTGCTGATGGAAAGCTGGAGGCAAATATCGATGAGAATTACGGACTGCCTTCTAAGAATGTGAATGATATGGCGGCATATCAGGAGGGCTTCTTTGTGGCAACGGACAACGGAGTTGCATTCTACAATGGTAAGAAGGTGTCTGTGCCGGAGAATATGCCGGAAGCTTTGAAAAATCAGAAATGCAAAGCTGTTTTTATAAGGGATAATAAGCTGTATGTGGTTTGTAAGACAGCATTCTTTATTATAGAGCTTGACAATATTTTCGCAGGGGTGGATGACAATGTCACAGCCGCTTATGAGATGTATGATGAGAATGCGGGATTTTTCGGTGAACTTACGGAGTCCGGCAGCTGCTTTATGAACGAGTCCGGAAGATTGTATCTTCCATGTGGAAAAAAGATATATTCATACATTGATACAGCGGGGACGTTCGATATATCATCGCTTAAGCTGATGATTCAGAGTGTGCGTGTTGACAAGAGATTGGGTGAGCTTGTCGAGAAAGGTGAGAATGAGTATGAGCTAAGCCTCACCAAGGATGCAGAACAGGTTGATATCCTGTGCTCTGTGCTCAATTTCTCCAATCAGGATCCTTATGTCAGGTATATAATGCCGGGTGTGGATAAAGCCTATACAACGGTTCGTCTAAGTGAGCTTGAACATATCTTTTATGAGAATCTTCCGGGCGGAAGCTATAACTTCTGGTTTGAGCTTCTGGGGGATGAAGTGGATGAGGACGGTGAACCTGTCGCAGTTGAGACATTGAAGCTTACAATTAACAAGGAGAAGAATATTCTTGAGAGATTATGGGTGAGAATGGTTCTCTTAGGTGCTGCATTCGGTATTCTGATGTATTTCGTACTGAAGGACAGGAATAAAAATATAAATAAAAGCAATATACAGGTTGACAAAACCTTAGAAAAACGTATATATTAAGTATATGCTAAAGGCTGTGACGAAGAGGAGTACCATAGTGCAATCCTACAGAGAGGGAACGCAGTGAATGAACATATCAGGTTATGTTATACGCATAGCATGTGAGATCATCATTGCTGGAAGCGTTTTCGGATATTGCTGTATGGGAAGGTAGCTTCTGAGCTTCATCGGTGAAAGACACACGTACATATAATGGACGATGTGCGATTAGCTGATGGCGGAGTTGTTCCCGTTACAAGAACAGACATGGTGTACGAAGCAGTTCGCGCCGTGACAGAGAGGACTTTTTATAAGTCAATGAAGGTGGTACCGCGGTAAGTATAATCGCCCTTCGCAGAGACTATTTTTCTGCGGAGGGTTTTGTTTTTGGTAAATATAATTTTATCAGGGCAGAACTCTCCGCACACATAAAAAGGAGAATAAAAAGATGGCAAAGGAACTTGAAAAAAATTACAACCCTTCCGAGATTGAGGGACGTCTGTATCAGAAGTGGCTTGACAATAAGTATTTTCACGCTGAGGTAAACAGGGATAAGAAGCCTTTTACTATTGTCATGCCGCCTCCTAATATCACAGGACAGCTCCACATGGGTCATGCACTTGACAACACACTTCAGGATATTTTAATCAGATTTAAGAGAATGCAGGGCTATGAGGCACTCTGGGTTCCGGGAACAGACCACGCTTCCATCGCGACGGAGGCCAAGATTGTTGAGGCTATGAGAAAGGAAGGCGTTACCAAGGAAGAGCTTGGAAGAGACGCATTCCTAAAGCGCGCATGGGACTGGAAGGCTGAGTACGGCGGAAGAATCGTGAGCCAGTTAAAGAAGATCGGTTCGTCTGCGGACTGGGACAGAGAGCGTTTTACAATGGACGAGGGCTGTTCTAAGGCTGTGAAGGAGGTTTTCGTAAATCTCTATAACAAGGGACAGATATATAAGGGCGAGAGAATAATCAACTGGTGCCCTAAGTGCCTTACATCCATTTCTGATGCTGAGGTTGAGTACGAGGATCAGGCAGGACATTTCTGGCATTTGAGATATCCACTCTCAGACGGAAGCGGATATATCCAGATGGCAACCACAAGACCTGAGACAATGCTTGGCGATACAGCGGTTGCGGTCAATCCTGACGATGAGCGCTATAAGGATATGGTAGGAAAGACAGTTATTCTTCCTATCGTTCACAGAGAGATTCCGATTATTGCGGATGAGTATGTTGAGATGGAGTTTGGTACAGGTGTTGTAAAGATTACACCTGCACATGACCCTAACGATTTCGAGGTTGGATTAAGACATAAGCTCCCTGTCATCAATGTTATGACAGAGGATGCGAAGATTGTTGACGATTATCCTAAGTACGCAGGAATGGACCGCTATGAGGCGAGAGAGGCGATAGTAAAGGACCTTGAGGCGGAGGGTGCTCTTGTAAAGATTGAGGACTACAGCCATAATGTGGGTACATGCTACCGCTGCCATACAACCGTTGAGCCGAGAGTTTCAAAGCAGTGGTTTGTAAAGATGAAGGAGCTTGCAGAGCCGGCAATCGAGGCGGTGAAGAAGGGTGATACCAGGTTCGTGCCTGAGCATTTTGACAAGACATATTTCCATTGGTTAGAGGGAATCAAGGACTGGTGTATCTCACGTCAGCTCTGGTGGGGACACAGAATACCTGCATTCTACTGCGATGAGTGTGGTGAGATGGTTGTCACCAAGGAGGACAGCGCAGTATGTCCTAAGTGCGGCAAGCCTATGAGACAGGACCCGGATACACTTGATACATGGTTTTCATCAGCCTTATGGCCGTTCTCAACACTTGGATGGCCTGAAAAGACACCTGAGCTTGAGTATTTCTATCCTACAGATGTGCTTGTAACAGGCTATGATATTATATTCTTCTGGGTTGTAAGAATGATGTTCTCAGGACTTGAGCACATGGGAGAGGTTCCGTTTAAGAATGTTCTCATCCATGGACTTGTGAGAGATTCACAGGGACGCAAGATGAGCAAGTCTCTTGGAAACGGAATTGACCCTCTTGAGGTTATTGATAAGTACGGCGCGGACGCTTTGAGACTTACACTTGTAACAGGAAATGCACCGGGAAATGATATGCGTTTCTACTGGGAGAGAGTTGAGGCGAGCCGTAATTTCGCAAATAAGGTATGGAATGCTTCAAGATTCATTATGATGAACCTTGATAAGGCTGAGGCAAAGGCTGTAAGCCTTGATGAGCTCACACCTGCCGACAAGTGGATTCTTTCCAAGTTAAATACACTTGCAAAGGATGTCACAGAGAACATGGAGAATTTCGACCTTGGCGTTGCAGTAGGCAAGATTTATGACTTTATCTGGGAGGAGTTCTGTGACTGGTATATTGAGATGGTTAAGCCGCGTCTGTACAATGATGAGGACACAACCAAGGCTGCCGCACTCTATACACTAAAGACAGTTCTTATAGAGTCGCTAAAGCTTCTCCATCCATATATGCCGTTCATAACAGAGGAGATTTTCTGCAACCTTCAGGACGAGGAGGAGTCGATTATGATTTCCAACTGGCCAGTATATAAGGAAGAGTTCAGCTTCCCTGTTGAGGAGAATGCCATTGAGACAATCAAGGAGGCTGTAAGAGGAATAAGAAATACAAGAACCTCCATGAATGTTGCTCCAAGCCGCAAGGCAAAGGTATACGTTGTATCCGCAGAGGAGTCTCTTAGAGGTATATTTGAGAACGGAAGGGTATTCTTTGCAGCGCTTGGCTATGCAAGCGAGGTTATTGTACAGGATAATAAGAACGGAATTGATTCGGATGCGGTATCGGTTGTTATACCTAACGGAACAATCTACATGCCGTTTGCAGAGCTTGTAGACATTGCAAAGGAAATCGAGCGCCTTGAAAATGAGGAGAAGAGACTTAACGGAGAGCTTGCAAGAGTTAACGGCATGCTCTCAAATGAGCGCTTCGTAAGCAAAGCTCCTGCTGCAAAGCTTCAGGAGGAGAAGGATAAGCTTGAGAAATATACACAGATGATGGAGCAGGTTAAGGAGCGTCTTTCACATCTTAGAGGATAGTGTGACAGTGCGTACCATAAAAAGGATAGGGCATAAGGTGTATGAATAATGATTTTAGTAAGGTGACAATAGTACTCCCGTCACTTAATCCGGACGATAAGCTTAATAAAGTGGTGGATGGACTGCTAGAGGCAGGCTTTAAGGACATTGTACTTGTAAATGACGGAAGCGATGAGGCTCATCTTGAGCCCTTCCGTCAGGCAGGTCTGCATAAGGAGGTTACACTGCTGATACACGAGGTCAACAAGGGAAAGGGAAGGGCGCTTAAAACGGCCTTCTCTTATGTTGTTAATAACAGAAAGGATTCGGCAGGGGTAATCACGGTTGATGGAGACAATCAGCACACTGTCAGGGACATAAAAGCGTGTGCGTGCAAAATGCTTGAGTGTAAGGATAAGGTCATACTCGGCTGCCGTGATTTTTCACAGGATAATGTGCCGTGGAAGAGCAGGGTGGGAAATGTGAGCACAAGTCTTGTATTCAGAATTTTCTGCGGAATAAAAATAACTGATACGCAGACAGGACTGCGTGCAATCCCATACAAATATCTTCCTCTTATGTGTGAGGTTGATGGCGAACGCTTTGAGTATGAGACGCAGATGCTCTTTGCCATAAAGAGAAATCATATCGGCATGGAGGAGGTCAGGATAGAGACAGTCTATCTTGATGACAATGCCTCAACGCATTTCCATCCGATTAAGGATTCGCTTAAGATATATAAGATTATATTCAAATTCATGTTAAGCTCAGGGACATCGTTTGTTATCGACTATGGTATATACGCCCTTCTGGTCTTTCTGATTGGAGAAAAGCTGGAACGAGGACTTAGACTTCTGATAGCTACCGTATCTGCGAGGACCGTTTCATCGATGTGCAATTACACGATGAACAAAAAGGCTGTATTCAAATCAAATGCTTCCGTAGGACGTTCGCTGGTGCGCTATTATACATTATGTGTTTTCCAGACGGCAGCCTCCTATGGACTTGTATATCTGCTCAGCTACCTGTGCAGGGCAGGCTCATTTCTTGAGGTTGTCTTAAAGCTGGTTGTCGATGTGGTGCTGTTTGTCATAAGCTTTCAGATACAGCACAGATGGGTATTTAAGGAGGATAAATGAAAGACGATATCGAACTGTTAGACGTTAATATGGACGAGGAAGACCGCCGTAAAAGCAGTGCCAAAAAGAAACCTGTGATAAATAAAAATAATGCAGCTGCGGATAATAAAGCCGATAAAAAGGTACGCAGAAATAACGTGAAGAAAAGGACAAAGAAGGAAAATAAGCCTCTGAAAATCTGCCTCAGGGTATGTCTTTGTATATTGACATTTGTGGCAGTCACATTTGCGGGGGCATATTTTACCCTGTGGACAATATGCCATGGTCCTTCCAAGGCGGCAAGAGACCTTTTTGTGTCAACCATTCTTGAGACAGGTCAGATGAAATTCCTTGCCTCATGGTATTTTAGTGAGGATGAAATTCTTGCCATAACAGACAGGAATGGCATGGGTAAGACTGAGGAGGACGTCAATCCGGATCTGATTGAGATACCGACGGTTGACGAGAATAACGAGAATCAAGAGTTTGATATTGACGGTATAGAGCTTGTGGAGATATCCGGACGTTCATTTTTTGCGAAGCTGCTTATAATTAATGACCCATCGAGGGTGAAGCTGTCGACAATCTATCCTTGGTCTGATTTTAATAAGAGCAAGTATGGCGAGACTCTTGAGCAGCTTGTACAAAGGGGAGACTACGCCGCAGGTATAAACGGCGGTGAATACTATTCTGAGGGCAACTGGGGCGGTATCCCTAAGGGGCTTGTGGTATGTGACGGAGTTATCCAGTACAACGCACCACAGGCGGGAGATGTGATGGTCGGCTTCACACAGAGCAATATTCTTATGATAGCGGACATCGGGAATATGAGCGCGGAGCAGGCAGAGCAGTTTGTGGCCGATAATCAGATAAGGGATGCGGTAAGCTTCAAGGATATAGATGATGGTGACAACAATCATTTTACCAAGCTTATCATAAATGGAACATCGAGAGAAATTTCAGGAAGCGGAAGCGGTGCCAACCCGCGTACCGTTATAGGACAGCGCGCGGACGGAGCGGTTCTTATGCTTGTGACAGACGGAAGAGGAGCAGCAGGACATCTTGGCGCAACGGCACAGGACCTTATTTCAATCATGCAGGAGTATGGCGCTGTCAATGCCGCTAATCTTGACGGTGGAAGCTCATCTGCAATGTACTATAATGGAACCTATGAGATGACCAGTGTTACACTGTATTATTCTACATCTTCATGGCGTCTTCCGACAGCATTTGTTGTTGAAAAGAGAGGAGAGTAGACATGGCGGAAAAGAAAAAATTTCCTGTATTCTGGGTGTGCTTTGCCGTATTCACTGCGCTTATGGTTGTTTTCTGGGGCGTGGTCATAAACAATGTGAAAAAAAGCCTTGTGGAGTACGAAAATTCACAGCCTGAGTATACAGTGGAAAAATATCTGGCACAGTTCCGGGACGGAAGCATTATAAACAAAATTGATTTTGAACAGAGCACTAACAGATTTGAGGAGAGCGGAATATACCAATCACAGTTTGCAGACAGCATATCAGGGAAGGCTATCACCTATGAGAAGCTGCAGACGAGCTATGACGCAAAGCACCCGGTATACAATGTGTATGCCGGTGGGCAGCTTGTTGCGAAGATAACCCTGAAGGAGACTTCCTCAGAGCCGCTTATGTTCATACTCACCAGGCAGGAGTGGGATATAGACAGCATAGAAGCTGTGTACGAGAAGGGCAGCATAGGTTTTACCATAACAGCACCGGATACATACAATGTTTTTGTAAATGGTGTAAAGCTTGATTCCAGAGAGCAGACTGGAAATGTAACTGAGATAGCTGCACTTAAATATGCGGCAGAGTATGTAAGTGTTCCGCAGCTTGTGGAGTATAGAGTTGACGGACTTTTAAACGAGCCGGATGTCACAGTGTATAATAATCAGGGGGATATGGTTATGTATACACCTGATGAGAATGGAAATATCACAATAGATACCTTCACGACCTCGCCGATAGCCCCGGAATTGTCTGCGACCGTTCTTCAGAATGCGAAGAATTATTCTAATTTCTTCTCAAAGGATATAGATGGCTGCAGTAACAGTGTAGCACCGATTTCGTATATGTTCCCGGCAGATTCATACTATCTTGAGCTTGCAGAGAATTACAGAAGAAATGATATGTGGATGTACAGCGCACATGAGACACCGGTATTTACCGATGAGACAGTGTCGAATTACATCGTGTACACACCGGAGTTGTTCTCGGTTGAGGTATATTTTAAGAAAAACATGATTTTGAAGCTTAACGGAGAAGCAAGGCAGGATATCGTCAATTCAAGATATTATTACGCAAAGCTTGACGGAAACTGGCTTGTGGTTGATATGCAGTCGGTGACGGAATAAATCATAAAGGGAGAAGATAATCATGCAGGGGACAATGGAAGCGATACTTAACGAAGTAAAAAAGGTAGTTACAGGCAAGGATGATGCGGTGCTTAAGGTCATGCTTGCCATCACTGCGGGTGGACATATACTTATAGACGATATACCTGGTGTGGGAAAGACCACCATGGCGATGGGGTTTGCCAAGGCGATGGGATACAGATGTAACAGAATACAGTTCACACCTGATGTCATGCCTTCGGATATAGTAGGTTTTTCGGCATACAATCCTAAGACCCAGGAATTTGAGTACAGGGAAGGTGCCGCAATGTGTAATCTTCTGCTTGCGGATGAGATAAACAGAACGTCCAGCAAGACACAGTCCGCACTCTTAGAAGTAATGGAAGAGAAAAGAGTTTCCGTCGACGGCAGTACACGGAATCTGCCAAGACCGTTCACGGTGATTGCCACGCAGAACCCTGTAGGTTCGATTGGTACCATGCAGCTTCCGGAATCACAGCTGGACAGATTCATGATAAGACTGTCGATGGGATATCCGGACAGAGAGCAGGAAATCAATATTCTTAAGGCAAGGGCAGTGTCTGACCCGCTAAGACTGATTGAGAAGGTGACGGATGAGGAACAGATATTATCACTGCAATCACAGTCTGAGAATGTATATATCCATGATGCAATATATGATTATATAGTAAGACTTATAGGAGCTACGAGGGAGAATGAGTACATTGAGTTAGGGGTAAGCCCGCGAGGTACCCTTGCTGTTGCGGCGATGGCTAAGGCACATGCACTGTATGAGGACAGGGATTACTGCGTACCGGCTGATGTGAAGTTCGTTTTTCCGGATGTAGTATGTCACAGACTGGTTTTAAGCTCCAAGGCGAGAATGGAGAGACTTACGGACAGACAGCTTGCCGCCAATATATTAGAAACAACAGCAGTACCGAGGCTTAAAAAGGGGAAAGCCTGAGAACAGGGGGGGAAGTATAAATGATTTTCAGGAGAATAATGTATTTTGTTCTGCTATACGCAGTAATTACCTACAATGTTCTGTATAGAACCTATGATGGATTTATTATGCTGGTATTTGTGGTGTCCGCTTCTCTTCTTTCATTTATCATGCTTATGTTAAGCCGTTTCAATCTCAGATACGGATTCAGACAGAAAACAATATATGTCACAAGGGCGGGAGAGCATGAAATCAGATATGACATAAAAAATGTCATGCCATTTCCGCTTACCCGTGTTGACATGAAATATGAAAGTCAGAAAAAAACACAGTCTTTTACTGTGGGAGCCGCTAATACAGCCATTGTGACCAGAAAGGACAGAAGGCAGCATTGTGGATGTTATTTTGAAAATATACAGAGAATAACTTTGTATGATTTTTTTTGCGTATTCGGCATGAAAATAAAAAATCCGGGCGTGGTAAAGATAGTAGCTTTGCCGCGCTTATTTGACGTTAATACTGAGGAATATATAGATGGAATGCTGTGTGTGGAGAATGAGAGCAGCAGAACAGCATTAAAGGGAAGCGAAGTCAGCGGAATAAGAGAATATGCTCCGGGGGACAGCATGAAGAATATTCATCACAAGCTAAGCAGCAGAATGTCTAAGCTTATGGTGAAGGAGTATGCAGCCGAGGAGGGCAGTGACGATGGATTCGTGTTCATTGACGATGACAGCGCACAGCCTGATGTCAGGGACTCCATGCTTGAGTTTATGTATAATGTTATTTATCTGCGCCTTAAGACTGATAAAAAGGCAACCGGATATATTTTAAAAGGAACTGCAGCAGCTCCTGTTGAAATAACCTCAAAGGAGGATATTGATAATTTCTTTGAACGTGTGTATGAGGAAAATGAGGCAGACGAACAGGGATTGAATGATATTCCGTCAGGGGCGTTCGTGTTTGCCGTTTCCTTTACGGAAAAGCTATATAGAAGCTGCCTGCAATTACGCGGAAAAGCTAACAATATAGTATTGTATCTTCCGGATATAGAGCAAAGCAGAATGGACAAGCCCGATGTTGAGGTGGTCTATATTTCGACAGGAGGTGAAAGGGATTGGTAAAGCGTCTGTTCGAGAGAGTGGGTTCGGTTCTGTTTCTCATGGCTGTTGCCGTACTGGGCACAATGGCGACGGTATGGAATTTTACACAGATTTATGCGACTAAGCCTCTGGTGTGGTGGATTGCGGTTCTTTCTGCAGTCTGCGGAGCGTTCGTGTGCGTGGGCATAAAGCTTATGGGAAGGGCGGGCTTTATAGGAAGGCTTCTTATATTTGCAGCCCTTATAGCATTGGTGGTATTCAAATTTGATGTTATAGCCGGAGGATTCGCCTATATATTTAATTATGCTATTGATTCCATAAACTACTACTATAAAAGTGAAATTTATTATATATTGCTTACTGATGGCATGATGAAAAAGGCGGATCAGGAGTTGACCGTGATGCTTCTATGTGCCCTTACAGGCGGCTGGTATATGTCTGTGCTGCTAAGAAGAAGGGGAGTGCTTTTGACCGGCATTGTGTCGATGCTCAGCTATTTTATACCGGCTTCCGTTGAGGAGGCACCCTCTGTGCCCACACTTGTATCAGTGCTCTGCTTCATTGTATGTGTCACAGTGCATGGAAATCTCCCGCGGGAAAAGAATGAACTGCGTGCGCGAAAGTCGGGTATACTTGCAATGCTGTGGGTGATTCTGCCATCAATATGTATTATGTTCGGTGCGGTAAAGATTGTCCCGGAGGACAAATTTGAAGCTACGGATTTTTATGATAAGCTTGCAGGAAAAATTGTATTTTCAGTCAAGGATATACAGAACATAATAGAACAAAAAGGGATAGGAAATAATAATAGTAATAATGATAGTCCTGATTTTGCGAGGGGCGAGATAGGCAGGACAGGCAGCGTAACCTATAGTGATGTTCCGGTTCTGTATGTACGTGCTCCGAAAAGCGGGGGCACGCTGTATCTTAAGACCTTTCAGGCTGCACAGTATACGAAAAGACGCTGGAAGGAGCTGGATTCGTCGGTTTACAGGGAATATTCGGATATGTTTGATGAGCTGTGTGCGCAGGAGAATACGCCGTTACTCATGGAATATAATGCTGTAACAGCTCTTGTTAAGGATAAGTCGGATAAGATTAAGAGTGCGGCATTTGACATCGCAGTTATGCAGTATGAGAGCCGGGGCAGCAGCTATATTCCTATGTCGGCTGTGGCTGTGGACGATACATCCATCGACAAAATCGCAAAGACGGATATGAATATAACGCTTGAGACTGATGCTATGGGTGCGCAGAATGTGTATCACAGATACAGCCTGTTTGAATGGAGAAATTTTTCATCACTGTATAGTCTTGTTAAAAGCGGCGCGGAGCATATTCCGGATGAGAGGAGCAGTGCAGGCAGATACCGCAGATTCGTGTACGAAAATTATCTTGATACCAACACCTCCTGTGCAGACCGGATAAAGAATGAGCTGATTTCAGATATAATGCAGGGTGAGTACGATATTTCACAGCCGGATGGGAAAGCACAGTTTATTCTTGATACAATCGCTTTCTTTAACAGGGAATATGACTATACATTATCACCGGGAGTAACACCGTCCACAAAGGATTATGTGGGATATTTCCTGTTTGAAAAGAAGAGAGGTCTTTGTGCACATTTTGCCTCAGCCGCCGTGATGATATTCAGATGTGCAGGCATACCGGCGCGGTATGTGGAGGGCTTTGTTGTGCCTGGGAGTCTGTATACACAGCAGGCAGATTACAGGAGACAGGCTAGACTTTATGAAGGCGGGGACTTAGAAACTGAGATGTGGCAGTACTATGATATAGAGGTCACGGACAGATATGCGCATGCATGGGTTGAGGTATATATTGACGGTATAGGATGGATGACTGTTGACCCTACACCGGGGTATGGTGCAGGGTACATGGATAGTCAGGACTGGTATGATAACTCTTCAACAGATTCTTCTGTAAATCAGCCTATGGATGATAGTGAGACGGAGACGGACGGAATACTGGTTGACGAGAGCACACAGGATTCTTTGGAGGAGACGGCCGAGGACACAACGGATGACACAATCGGTGGAACATCGGAGGATAGTCGAAACACGGAATCCGAAGGCTATATATCTGTGGACAACAGATTACCGGGCGATGCTGAGGCCACAGGTGGGAGCAATGGCATGGGAACAGCGGGGGATGAAGAAACTACAACGCATTTTGATTTTGCTGCCGCAGCAGGAAAAGTCTATAGTGTGATAAAGCCCGTATTACATATATTGCTTACTGTGCTGAAGGTGATTGCAATTCCGTTTATAATTGTATTATTTTTGGTAATCAGGCAAAAATATATGGAACAAAAGAGAGCCAGGTTATATAATAATGCATGTGGTCTGTATACAGGTGAGCGCATAGCAGAAATAATGTCATACTATGAAAGACTGTTAAAGGCTGCAAATATCAGGGTGGATCCTGACATGGATTTTTCTGATTTGATAAATAATGCACCTGTAAAGAATATGGATTCACAAAAGGCAGCAAGGATAGTTGAAAAAGCAATGTTTTCGGGAACTTTTCCGGCTGAGGATGACACCATGTATGTGATGGCTTATGTTTCAGAGCTGCGAAAAGAAATATATGCCTCGAAAAATATATTTGAAAAGCTATATTTTAAATATATTCTTGCATTGTAGCATTTTAAATGATATAAAAGAGCAGGAATGTTTTGAACGCAGAATAAGCAAAGCGACTGCGTTCATGAGCAAGTAGCGAAAGCGGATTGAGAATGTCCGCTTTACTATCAGGTTTAATGACAGGTTTAACAAACGGAAGGAATGAAAATTGTAATGATACGACAGATTGCAAAAGTATTTTCTTACGCGGCTGCTGCTGCGATGGCATTATTAATCGGTGTTGGTTCATGCACCAGTGATGTGTCTGCAAAGGATGCGGACGGAAATATAGTCATTGTCATAGATCCGGGTCATGGTGGTACAGACCCGGGAAAGCAGGGAATCAATGGTGTTCTGGAAAGTGATGCCAACTATGCCATAGCTGAGGCTATGATGGATGAGCTTAAGAATTATTCCGGTGTGAAGGTGTATTTCACAAGACCGGAGGACAGTCTGGTGACACTCACCGGAAGGGCTATGGCAGCGGCAGAGCTTGATGCGGATTTCCTCATAAGCATCCACAACAACAGTACATCGGATGAGAGCATAAGCGCTAATGGTGCTATGGTTCTCACTTCGGTTCTGCCACTATACAGCACGATAACGGCAGATATGGGAAATTATATCCTTAATAATCTGGCGCAGCTTGGAATAAAGAACAATGGCATACAGACAAGAAGCTCTACGGAATATGTAGGTGAAGACTACCATACAATCATGGCTGAGGGAATGAGAGCGGGAGTACCTACAATCATTGTTGAGCATTGCTTCCTAAGCAGCACCACAGATGTTCTTTTTGTATCCGATGAGAATGGCATGGTTGACTATGAGAAGACGGCAGCAATCGGAAAGTCTGATGCTGAGGCGGTTGCCACATATTTTAATCTTGAGCGCAGGGTTTTACAGGCCGGCCAGACAGGAGAGCTTGAGTTAGAGAAGGGATATTCAGCCAGGCTTGAGACATCTGGGGACGCTGTATGGACAAGCAACAATGAGAGCTGTGTCACGGTAGATGAGTATGGCAACATCAAGGCAGTAGGAAGCGGTTCGGCTGTTCTCAGCTATACAGCCTCAGATGGAACAGCAGGTGTTGTGAATGTCAAGGTTGATATTCCTGAGCAGGTAGCGATAACTGGATTTATCGACCCGACATTTTATAAAACGAAGGAAAAGTTCTCAGCGATAGATTTAAGTACTGTGAAGGCAGTTATCGCGTATAGTGACGGCTCGGTTATCCAGGTCATACCGGAGAAGGTTGGTGAGGTGGACTATAATAAGCCGGGAATACAGGATATTCCTATAAGCTACGGTGCACTTAAGGGCTTCGTAAGAGTTGTGAACCAGACAGAGGACTATATACCTGAGGTGACTTCAAAAGAGCCGGAGACAGAGACACAGACTGCAGAGCCGGAGACGACAACGCAGATAAGCAGTGAGGAGCCTTCGCAGATTGAAAGTACCGAACAGCCTGAGGTAAATGATGGAAGCTTTGATATAGTTATGATTATTAAGATGGCAGCAGGGATTGTTATAGTGATAGCCCTTGCAACGGTGATTTTCTTTTTGGAGAACAGAGTGAGCAGAAAAAGAAGAGGAAGAAGAAACAGAAGGAGGCGCAGATATTGATGAAAAGAACAGGGTTTCTTAAGGCGTGTTCTAAGCTTATGGCATTTGTACTGACAGCAGGAATAACAGTCGGTGCTTTTGTGGCTGCTCCGGGCAATGACATGCCGGTATCAGCAAAGGATGGAAATGGGGACATTGTTGTTGTGCTCGACCCCGGGCATGGAGGCTATGACGGCGGAGCACATTCATCTATAACCGGGGATGATGAGAGCAATCTTAACTGGAATATTGCCAAGTATATGAAGGCTGAGCTTGAGACGTATGCCGGAGTACGTGTATATGTCACAAGGGCAAATAATGAGTGGAATACCAATACCGGGAGATCCCACATGGGAAAGTCGGTTGGTGCGGATGCGGTTATAAGCCTTCATAACAATTCATCTTCCAATACGGATACCAATGGATTCGTGGCATATGGTTCTGTAGCTGAGGGGTATGTTGAGCCGACGAAGAATCTTTGTCTTAATATGGCACGATACGCACAGGCAGCAGGGCTTGGACTGTTCAGCGGCGGATATCTTACAAGGACAGGCTCTAATCCCTCGGAGGATTTTTATACGGTTATAGATGAGGGCATTAAGTCGGGAATCCCGACAATTATAGCCGAGCATAGCTTTGTGACTAATTCATCGGATGCATATTTTATGCATGATACAGAGAATATAAGAAAAGTCGGTGTGGCAGATGCTACGGCTGTTGCAGAATATTTTGGACTTTCCAAAAGGACGATAAGCGATGGACAGAGCATAGAGCTTGACAGAAGCTACAGCGCGTATTTTATTCCCGCTAATCAGCGCGATGGCGGAGTGAGCTTTACAAGCTCGGATGAGAATGTTGCACATGTAAGAAGTGACGGACTTATCACGGCTGTCAATGCAGGCACGGCTACCGTGACTTATACATACGCTGATGGAACAAGCGGAAGCTGTACCTTCACAACAAAACCGGTAACGCAGGTCGGCGTGTCAGCCGGAATCAATCCTACTGTATATAGAACGTCCGATGAGATAGCGGCTATTGATAAGAGCAAGATAATTGTCAAGGCAATCTACAGTGATGGAACAAGCAGACAGCAGACATCGGGCTATACGGTGGGCGATATTGACCCATACATGTCCGGAAGACAGTTCGTCAATATATCACATAATGGCTTTAACGCTTCACTTCTTATAAGACTTGATACTACTGCTGCAATAGGAACCTATTCTGATTATTTATATCAGTTAAAGGGAGATTATTCCGATATCTTCACATTCCCGGAGCTTGTTCAGGTATCAGGTGTTTCCGGCTCACCATATACAAGCAATGGTTTTGAAAACAGCGAAAAGCCTACACAGCAGGAGACAACGGCAGCAGAGACAACAACAAATGAGACGACAGCGGCAGAGACTACAACTGCGGAGACAACGGCAGCAGAGACAATAACTGAGGCGGAGACAACTGTGGAGGAGACAGTGTCCGATGAGGAGACTTCACCGGAGATAACCACAATTGAGAAAGAATCAGAACAGACTGATACAATATCAGCGGACGGTACATCGGATACATTATCGGACAGTTCATATGAGCAGAGTTCTGCGCAGAATACATTTACAGATAATAAGGAGAAAAAATCTATGGATTGGATAATAGCGGTTTTGATTGTCCTTATAGTTCTCATGGTGGCACTTATTGTGTTTGCGGTTATGTCTATAAGGAAGAATAACAGATACAACAGAAGACTTGAGCAGAGAGAGAGAAGACATCGTGAAGATGGTATTGAGTCTGCACACACACAGCATTCCGGCAGAGAAAGCGGGAATGGATATAATAAAGGAATAAATGATGAGGTTCCGAAGAGAAAGAAACACTGATTTTTACTTTACTATGTGCAGTAACGTATTGACTAAATGAGCATATAATGGTATCATACCAATGTATTTATGGTAGAGGTTGCACCGATTATGAGTATCCCAGTGGACATGACAGACATGGATGAAGGTGGGAAAAAGGAAGTGGTGCCGAAGCGGGCAGAATAGTCTGTAGACTGTCCGGCTGGGCGCATGGTTAACAGCTGTGCGACTGTCATCATACTTGATTTGATGGAGAGCTACTTGAAGTTTTGTTTGTATCGGAACATACATAGTCCGTTACATGAGATGGAACCTTAAGGACTGGCTTTTCGTCAGTCCTTTTATTTCTTTATGGGAGCCCTTATAAGACTACCTATAGGCGTTTTAACATTTTTAAATTAATATGAGCATTGTGTACAGGCATGTGGAGCAGTGCGGAAAAGAGGAGAATATGTCATTGTTTACAGGTTCAGGAGTTGCAATTATTACACCGATGAATGAGGATAAGTCAGTTAATTTTGATAAGCTGGGTGAGATTATTGATGACCAGATAAAGAATCATACTGATGCCATCATAATATGCGGAACAACAGGAGAGGCATCAACACTTACGCACGAGGAGCACCTTGACTGTATACGCTTTTGCAGCGAGCGGGTTAACAGGAGAATCCCTGTTATAGCCGGAACAGGCTCTAATTGTACAGAGACAGCAGTATACCTTTCTACAGAGGCGCAGAAGGCGGGGGTTGACGGCCTTTTAGTTGTAACCCCATATTATAACAAGGCAACACAGAATGGTCTATATGAGCATTACAAGGAGATTGCCGCAAGCGTAGACCTTCCGATAATCATGTACAATGTTCCGGGCAGAACAGGCTGTAATATATTAGCACCTACCGCAGCTAAGATTTTTAAGGATATAGATAATGTGGTTGGTATCAAGGAAGCTACAGGAAATATATCACAGGTGGCTAAGCTTATGTCACTGACCAATGGTGAGATTGACCTTTACTCAGGAAACGATGACCAGATAGTCCCTATTCTCTCACTTGGAGGAAAGGGTGTTATCTCAGTTCTTGCCAATGTTGCACCACAGAAGACACACGACATTGTTGCAGCATATCTTGCAGGCGATGTAAGTAAGAGCGCTAAGCTTCAGCTTGAGGCAGTTGAGCTTATAGATGCACTTTTCTGTGAGGTTAATCCTATCCCTGTAAAGACAGCAATGAATCTTCTTGGCTGGGAGGCAGGTCCGCTCAGAAGACCTTTATCACCTATGGAGCCGGCTAATGTTGAGAAGCTTAAGACAGCTATGAAGAACTACGGAATATTATAAAAGAAATGGATTTTTTTGAAATATTGGAGGAAAAATACAATGGTTAAGGCTATTATGCATGGCTGCAACGGCAAGATGGGTCAGGTTATATCTAATCTTGCTGCAGCGGATTCGGATATAGAGATTGTCGCAGGAATTGACCCGCATGATGACGGGCATAACGCTTATCCGGTATACCGCTCAATATTTGAGTGTGATATACCTGCGGATGTCATTATCGATTTTGCGGCGGCGGGAGCTGTCAACAATCTTCTTGATTATGCGGTCAGGAAGAATATACCTGTGGTACTCTGCACAACAGGACTCTCAGCGGAGCAGCTTGATAAGGTTGAGGAGGCTGCTAAAAAGGTTGCAGTGCTTAAGTCGGCTAATATGTCACTTGGTATCAATACATTGTTCAAGGTGCTTGCAGATGTGTCACCGCTTTTATCGGCGGCCGGCTTCGATATTGAGATTGTTGAGAAGCACCACAGACTTAAGGTGGATGCACCAAGTGGAACAGCTCTGGCACTTGCAGACTCTATAAATGCAGCAAATGGAAATAAATTTGAATATAAGTTCGACCGCAGCCAGGTAAGAGAGAAAAGAACAGACAATGAGATAGGTATAAGTGCCGTGCGTGGCGGAACCATCGTCGGTGAACATGAGGTAATATTCGCAGGTGAGGATGAGGTGATTGAGCTTAAGCACACAGCTTATTCCAAGGCTGTATTTGCCAAGGGTGCGATTGAAGCTGCCAAATACCTTGCAGGTAAGCCGGCCGGAAGGTACACCATGAAGGAGGTTATAGGTTAATATGCAGTTAAGCACCTGAATCGTGCAGGATATGCCGATTCAGGTGTTTATTTTTAACAAAATTTTCATCTTTAATATAATTTTTTCCGAACATACTAAGCATATCAGAAGCGCAAAGAGCTCCTGTTATGAATAGATTTGCATTCAGCCTTTTGCGGCGGAGGCAACAATTATGTATGAAAAGGAGAAAATTATGAAAAAGCTGAAATTATTTCTGGTATGCACTGTTATATCGGTAATCGGCGTTTTCGGACTGACGGGCTGCTTCGGCAATGGGAGTAACCAACAGGGAACTGGTAATGGCAACACCAATCAGACAACAACCGGAAACAACAATTCCACAACAGGCAGTACCAACAATGGTTCTAATGGAATGAATAACAATAACACCAACGGAACTAATGGCACCAACGGCAACACCAATAACAATATGAATGGAACAACCAACGGCAATAACAACAATGGAAACACCAACGGAATGAACGATAACAGGGAAACCAACACTGATGGTGACGGCAACATCATAGACGGTGTCGGCGATATCATCAATGATGGATTGGATGAGATTGAGACAGCCATCGATGACATTGACGGCAATAAAGTCAATGGAAACAATTCAAGAATGAGATAAGGTGCTGCATATTGCATGGGGAAAATGCCGGAAATGCTTTCCGGCATTTTCCTTTTTAAAAATAGCTGAAACTGATAATATACGTTGACAAATATGCGGAATGAACATATTATATATATGTAAATAATGTTCGCCCACCGTTGGCGTCTAATAAATGAGCGGCTTGAAAATAATGTTCGCCCACCGTTGGCGTCTAATAAATAAATGGCTTGAAAATAAACCCTTTCTCTTTATAAGTGAAAGGGTTATTCTTTTTACAGAAAGGTTACATTCACAGATATAACGCGGCTTAAAAATAAGCTGCTTGAATTGGAAGGGAGATAGACATGAAGGATGGATTTATCAGGGTATGTGCAGCCACACCGGATATCAGGGTTGCGGATTGTGCATATAATGAGAAAAATATTATGAACCTTATGGATGAGGCGTATGAAAAACAGGTTTCGGTGCTGGTGTTCCCGGAGCTATGTATCACAGGATATACATGCGGCGACCTGTTTTTACAGGACGTGCTGCTTAAGGCGGCGCAGGACAGCCTTCGGCATATAGTCTCGCACAGCGCAGGAAAAAATATGCTTGTGTTTGTCGGTATGCCTTTTATGCACAAGGGGAAGCTCTTTAATGTTGCGGCGGCAATATGTGATGGCAGACTGTTAGGACTTGTGCCTAAGAAGAATATTCCGAACTATTCGGAGTTCTATGAGATGAGACATTTTACACCGGGGATGGATGAGTGCGTTGACACAGCGCTGGGTGTTAAGCTGGGAAGCAGACTGCTGTTCAGATGTGAGAACATAGAGGAGCTTGTAGTGGGTGCAGAAATCTGTGAGGATGTGTGGGTGGCATGCCCGCCAAGCACATACCATGCGCAGGCAGGCGCAACACTCATTGTGAACTGTTCAGCAAGTGATGAGACAACGGGCAAGGATATTTACAGGAGAGCGCTAATCTCGGGGCAGTCAGCAAGGCTTGTGTGCGGATATATATATGCCAATGCAGGCGAGGGTGAATCAACGCAGGACCTTGTGTTCGGAGGACAGAACCTTGTGTGTGAGAACGGAAATGTGCTTGCGGAAACTCGGAGATTCAAGAATGGGACAGCCATAGCGGAGCTTGACTTACAGAGGCTTGTGAATGAGCGCAGAAGGATGAACACATACACCGTGAATACAGACGACGACTATGAGATAGTTGATTTTACACTGGAGAAATATGACCTTGGGCTTACAAGATACTATGCCAGAACTCCGTTTGTGCCGTCGTCCAAGGTGGACAGGGATGTCCGCTGTGAGGAGATTCTATCCATTCAGGCGATGGGGCTTAAAAAGAGGCTGGCACACACAGGCTGCCGTAACGCGGTAATCGGAATATCCGGCGGACTGGATTCGACGCTTGCACTGTTAGTCACTGCGCGCGCCTTTGACAGCCTCTCGATTCCAAGAGAAAATATAACTGCGGTGACTATGCCGTGCTTCGGAACAACGGACAGAACCTACAACAACGCTGTGGAGCTTACAAGGAGACTTGGAGCGGCGTTGACGGAGGTCAACATTAAGGAGGCAGTCCGCATACATTTCAGGGACATAGGTCAGGATGAAAGTGTACATGATGTCACCTATGAGAACGGACAGGCGAGGGAGAGGACACAGATTCTCATGGACATTGCCAACAAATCAGGTGGAATGGTAATAGGAACCGGAGATATGTCTGAGCTGGCACTTGGCTGGGCAACCTACAATGGCGACCACATGTCGATGTATGGCGTGAACTGTTCCGTGCCAAAGACGCTTGTCAGACATCTTGTAAAATATTATGCGGATACCTGTGGGGATTCCTCATTAAGAGAGATATTGGAGGATGTGCTTGACACGCCGGTCAGCCCTGAGCTTCTGCCGCCGACAGAAGGGCAGATATCGCAGAAAACGGAGGATTTGGTTGGTCCGTATGAGCTGCATGATTTTTTCATGTATTATATACTAAGATTCGGATATATGCCGCATAAGGTGTACAGAATTGCATGCCATGCCTTTGAGGGGGAATATGATACACAGACCATATACAGATGGCTTGATACATTTTACAGGAGATTTTTTGCACAGCAGTTCAAGCGCTCCTGCCTCCCGGATGGTCCGAAGGTCGGCTCCGTGGCTGTATCGCCGAGAGGGGACCTTCGTATGCCGAGTGATGCTGTGAGAAGCTTATGGCTTGAGGATTTAGCTTCAATAAATGACCTTAATAAAAGCCGCCAATAAATGACTTTAGTAAATGATTTTAATGGATGATTTTAATAAATGATAGGCAATTGAATATGGCAGGCAGATAATTTACAACGGGGTGAATTATTTCTTAGCTTTGTCCAGTGCCGTGTCTATGGCATTTATAAGGACAAGGGATGTGTATTTGGCATCGGCGGAATAGGTGATTCCGTCGGTGCTTCCTTTTTCTCTCACTTGTTTTTCAAGTGCCTCAAGCGATGACGAGATGAGAGGGTACATGGTCTCAACAGTCTCAGAGGTATTGACAAGGCGGATGGATTTTACGATGTCGCTGTCGACTGTGACTGCAAGCTCCATGGTATTGCCGGAGAGTGTTACCGATGTTGTGTACACGCCGGGGTTGAAGGTGCCGAGAGACGCTTCGTCAGGCATTTTCCGGGTGCCTGAGGTTATATGTATTATAAAAAGCACCAGCAGTATGACTGCCAACACAGCGAGCACACAGGCAATAACCAGTTCCTTTAGTTTTAATACTACAATTTTGGTGGAAGAACTCATTATAGGCTCCTTGCACTACTATTTTGTATATATTATGAGAGTACGGCATAAATATGCCAAATATGTTTATATTGCGTTTTACATTTTGATACGATAGTATGATGTTGGGGTCAAAACATGCCAACTTAATGTACGAGTGTATAACGTATTATATTTATGCATATCAGCTCCGTTGTACGAAGCAAG
>OGNE01000164.1_pt1 | contig 53703 bp, 48 predicted proteins | sample 1573401 | NCBI WGS metagenome assembly OGNE01 (sample SAMEA2581884, study PRJEB24529) | metagenome | biome: Human gut stool | place: China | collected 2011 | reverse complement strand
CAGACTGCAATATTTTGTTCATAACCTAAATTATAAAATTCAATCTAAAAATCCGCACCACCTGCGATCGGCAGTTCCTAAGTAAAACTCCTGTAAAATTCCAATCTTGAAAAAATGTATTGACAACAAAGTGCCATAGTGCTATGGTTAATTACATAAGTAATGAACAACATAACGAACGAAAAACAAGAGGACAGATAAGCGCATTTGAAAAGCTGTCAGCAACAGAATAATTTCTGGAAAGAAAGGAGTATATCATGCATGAATGAGATTTTGACGCAGGAGAAATCCATATATCTGCAGATCGCAGAGATGATCGAGACAGATATTTTAAGGGATATTCTTCTGGAAGAGGAACGCGTGCCGAGCACGAATGAACTGGCGAAGCTATATGCCATTAATCCGGCGACAGCAGCCAAAGGAGTGAATATTTTGGTGGATGAAGGTGTTCTGTATAAGAAAAGAGGGATTGGAATGTTTGTGTCAGCAGGTGCGAAAGAGGCAATCTTAAGCCGGAGAAAGAATGAATTTTATGATAACTATGTAAAAAAACTGTTAGAGGAAGCAGCGAGCATCGGACTTGGAAAAGAAGAAGTCATTCAGTTGATACAATCCGGCAATGAAGCGTAAGGAGCTGTCCGGATGGAAAACAGTGATACCGGAAGCATGGAATCATGCAAATAAGAGGAATGATACAGGAAAATGTATTTTAAAGTTGTGAAAAGAAAGGCAGGAAGATGATTCATGGAATCAATCGTATGTAATGGTATAGGTAAAATTTATGGAAAAAAACAGGTGTTAAAGAATATCAATCTCACATTGGAGAAAGGAAAGATTTATGGACTGATTGGAAGAAACGGTGCCGGAAAGACGACATTGTTATCCATTATGTCCGCACAAAATCCGGCATCCGAAGGAACTGTGACATGGAATGGTGAAAATGTATGGGAGAACCGCAAGGCGTTAGATCACATTTGCTTTTCCAGAGAGTTGTCCATCAATCTCTATGGAAGCGGCGTGAGCGGCATGAAAGTAAAAGATTATCTGAAAACTGCTTCCTATTACTATCCAGACTGGGATCAGGCACTTGCGGAGGAACTGATCAAAAAATTTGAACTGAATACAAAACAGCGTATCAATAAAATGTCCAAAGGTATGCTGTCCATGGTGACGATTATCGTAGCACTTGCAAGCAAAGCCGATTTTACGTTTATGGATGAACCGGTGGCAGGCCTTGATGTTGTAATGCGTGATTATTTTTACCATAAACTGATGGAGGAATATACCGAGACCGGACGTACCTTCGTTATTTCCACACATATTATCGAGGAAGCAACAGACCTGATGGAAGAAGTGGTCATGATCAAAAATGGCGAGGTGCTGCTGAAAGAAAATACGCAGGAACTTCTGGAGAGAAGCTACCATGTAAGTGGTCTTGCAGAAGTTGTGGATCAGGCAACGGAAGGCTATGAGAGACATCATGAAGAGAAGATGGGAAGAAGCAAGAGTGTGACGATCCTTTTGGAGGAAGGACAGAAGCTGCCAGAAGGCTATGATGTGACCATACAGCCGCTCAATCTGGAAAAATTGTTTGTATCCCTTTGCGGAATGGAGGAGTAGACATGGCAGAGAGCAGGATTATTAAGAGAAATGTTCTATTCTGGGGAAAATCAGGATTGCAGCTGACCGGCATGATGTTGATTTTTATGGTTGTATATGGATTCCTGTTTAATATGGGAAGCGGCAGTATATTCGGGGATTTCTGGAAAACAGCTTATTTTTATGGCGGGATCATAAGCGTTCTATTTGCGCTGATCGGACCGGTTTCCTATGTGGGAGCATATCTGCCGCTGACATTGTCTTTTGGATCAGGAAGAAGGGAAGCAGTCTTTGGGGCACAGATTTTCTGCATAGCTTATGGAGTGAGTTCCTATATCATTATGGTACTGGCAGGCATTATGAGCAGTGGAAAATTAGATGGAAAGCTGGATGTTTTGATAGCAGTTCTGTTTATATTTATGACAGCGGTCGGACAGCTTGTCTCGGTTGCGCAGATGCATTTCGGGATAAAAGGAATGATCATAGGAATCGTCATTGTGGTATTATGCATGGTCGGCGGATTTGTGACAGGAATTGGATTCATAGATGAGATCATGGTATGGATCAACGGAATGCAGACAAATGTAGTATGGATATTACTTGCGATAGGAGCGATTGCCAGCATTGCGTTGTATGCAGTCAGTGTCACGGTGCTTTTCCGTGAAATGAGATATTACGAAGTGAAAGCATAAGTTGGGAGGCGGAAAGAATGAACAGTTTTTTGATTCAGTGTAAGGTGCGGAAAGCAGAGCTTTTGCAATTTCTTGGAATTACTGCTGTGGGATACTTAATTGGTCTGATCGTTGTATTTATTGTGATGAACGTGGCAAAAGAGAATACCTGTGCAACAGCCGGAACCATGCTGGCGGTCATCGCCTTTGCTTTTATACATTTATTTGGGATAACTCTTTCTTTTATGGGGGATTTTAACATGGCAATTTCCCTGGGTGCGACCAGAAAAAGCTTTGTCTCAGGCTATGTACTTTTTAATCTGTTGGAGATCGCAGTGCTGGAACTTGAGATCGTTGTGTTTGGTGTAGTTGAGAAGTTTTTGCTGGAAAATGCATTTCCACAGGCGGTTATGGAAATTGACCTGACAAACTTTTTTACATGGAACTATCTGTCAGGTGTCCTGGTCGTATTTACAGCAGTGGAAATGTTTTTCGGCGCAGTTATTTTAAGATATGGCATGAAAGTGTTATGGATTTTATGGGCGGTCTGGATGATAATCTGTCTGGTTCCCATGAATATTGCAAAGAATGAAAAGCTTTCCGGTGAACTTGCGAAATTAGGGCTGTTTCTGGGTGGAAAATTCACGCCACAGGGAATTGTGGCTCTGGTGATTGCCTTAACAATTGTGATAGCAGTCATTACCTGGAACATTCTTCGGAAACAGCGAGTGACAGCATAAATATTATGTGATAAGATAAAACCATGTGGGTGAAAAATACCTGCATGGTTTTTGTTATGACGACCACTAATCAGATAACAGGATCACGGAAAAATAAAAGGGGATTATGATGAACGATAAGTTAGAACAGTTACAGAAATATTTAGAGAAAATGGAACAGTTCAACCATGTGAACACATTATTGTATTGGGATATGAGAACCAACACTCCAAAGGAAGGATTTGCAGGACACAGCGATGCACTCACTTATTTTTCAACGGAGCAGTTTTCCATGTCGACCTCGGATGAACTGAAAACGTTATTGGATACACTGGCAGAGCCGGAAGAGTTTGAAAAGCTTGACGATAAGTGGAAGTTTGTTGTAAATAAAATGAAAACAGATATGGACAGAAATCGCAGAATTCCAAAAGAATTTTATGAAAGCTTCGTGAAAGCACAGTCGGAATCGGAGGATGCGTGGGAGGAAGCGAAGGAAAAAGCAGACTTTTCTATTTTTGCCCCACATTTGCAGAAAATGATCGATATGACAGCGGAGATGACCGGTTACACAGATCCGGAAAAAGAAGTTTACGACGCACTGTTAGACCAGTATGAAAAAGGAATGGATTCCGCTACGATGGACCGCCTGTTTGAAGATTTAAAAGCAGAGCTGATTCCTCTGGTGCAGAAAGTGCTTGCAGCGAAACAGACGGATGACAGCAAGTTTCATGCTTCATTTGACAAGAATGCGCAGAAGGAAGTGGAGAAGCTTTTGCTGAGTTATATCGGATTTGACTGGAACAGAGGAACAACCGGGGAATCTACACATCCGTTTACACTGAATTTTTCGTCAAAGGATGTGCGTGTGACCAATCATTTTTATGAACATGATCCGCTCAGTGCGATGTATTCGGCAATCCATGAGGGTGGTCATGCGATTTTTGAGCAGAATGTGAATCCGGATTATGACGGAACGGTAGCGGGAAGCTGCAGTTATATGGGAATCCATGAGAGCCAGTCCCGTTTTTATGAGAATATTCTTGGAAGAAATAAGAATTTCTGGATTCCGGTTTATGCAAAAGTGCAGGAAAAAATGCCACAGCTTCAGGACGTTTCGTTGGATGAATTTTATAAGGAAGTCAATCATGTGAGAAACAGTTTTATCCGCACAGAGGCAGATGAACTGACTTACTGTTTCCATATTATTTTAAGATATGAGATCGAGAAGGCAATTTTCCGCGACCATGTGAAAGTGGAGGAACTTCCGGCACTCTGGAATCAGAAAATGCAGGAATATTTACAGATTACTCCGGCAGATGATGCGGAAGGAATTTTGCAGGATATGCACTGGTCTGACGGTTCTTTTGGTTACTTTCCATCCTATCTGCTTGGCAGTATTTATGACGGCATGTATTTAGATCGTCTGGAGGAAGAACTTGGCTCTGTGGATGCGCTGCTCGCGGAGGGAAGAATCAGTGAGATTACAAAATGGCTGAATGAGAAGATTCATCAGTATGGTTCTACCAGAAGCCCGAAAGAAGTGATCAGATACGTCTGCGGCAAAGAAGTTTCAGCAGAACCGCTGATTCGTTATTTCAAAGAAAAATATACAAAAGTTTATAATCTTGGTTAAAAAAGAAATTTTTGTGGATAATGGATAGATAAGGAGAAGTATGAAAAAAGGAATTATTTTTGACATGGACGGAACGCTGTGGGACTCGGCAGCGAACGTTGCAGAATCATGGAATCTTGCCATAAAACAGGACGGCTCTGTTGATAAAAAACTGACGGAGCAGGATATTCAGGGGGTTATGGGAAAGACCATGGATGTGATCGCAGACATTCTTTTCCCGGAACTGGAAAAAGAGGCGCGCATGAAATTGTTAGATCAGTGCTGTTCCATGGAAAATGACTACCTGAGAGAGCATGGTGGAGTTTTGTATCCAAAATTGGAGGAGACACTTTCTGCACTGAAAGAAAAGTATCCGCTCTACATCGTGAGCAACTGTCAGAGCGGTTATATCGAGGCATTTTTAGATCATTATGGATTTGGAAAATACTTTGAAGATATAGAATGTTATGGAAACAATCTGAAACAGAAGGGCGATAATATCAGATTATTAGCAGACCGGAACGGGTTGACAGAGGCAGTGTATGTCGGCGATATCCAGGGGGATTATGACGCCAGCTGCCACGCAGGTGTCGGGTTCATCCACGCAGCATATGGGTTTGGAACAATTGCAGCGGACGTGCCGGAAATCCATACATTTGAGGAACTTACAGAGACAGCAGACCAATATTTTGCTCTGCGGTAAGAAATTATAAGGGTTTATCATATGACAAAATTAGATGAGTTAGTAACACAGATCAACAGAGAACATGTTTATATCCAGACACATAATTTTCCGGATCCGGATGCCATCGCAAGTGCGTTCGGCCTGCAGGAACTGTTAAAGCTTCGTGGGATCCATGCAACGATCTGCTATAAGGGAAAAATCGACCGTTACAGTACCGACAAGCTGAGAGAGATTTTGGACATCAGACTGGTAAATATTGAGAATATTGACAGTGAACTCACGGAGGACGACGAGGTTATCCTGGTAGATGCGCAGAAGGGCAATTCCAATATTATCGATATGACCGGGGATGAGATCATCTGCATCGACCATCATCCGGTTTATGAGAAAACGGAGTACCGGTTTACGGATATCCGGCCGGGTGTCGGGGCTTGCGCATCGATCATAGCACAATATTTTTTTGAAAATGAAATACCGATGGATCGAAGAATTGCAACAGCGCTGACGTTTGGAATCCGTATGGATACGCAGAAATTGTCGAGAGGCGTATGCAAAATGGATATGGAAATGATCTGGCGCATGTTTGACCTGTGCGATCAGGATATGATTTATCTGTTAGAGAACAGTACACTCTATTTTGAAGATCTGATGGCGTATTCCAAGGCGATCTCAAGCATTGAGGTGTTTGAGAATATCAGTTTTGCAGATACCGGAAGGGATTGCCCGGAGGCTCTGATCGCCAGTGTGTCAGATTTTATGCTTGCATTGGTGGAAGTCTCTTTTTCAGTGGTCTATTCCAGAAAAAAAGAAGGAATCAAAATTTCTGTGCGGAGTGAGCGTCCAACATTAGATGCCGGAAAAATTATAAGCAAGGCGTTAAAAGGCATCGGAAGCGGTGGCGGGCATGCTACGATGGCAGGCGGTTTTGTGCCGTTTGACGGAAATGACCGGGAGGAAGATCTGATGATCCAGAACATCCGCGAAAGATTTATCGATGTGATCAGCAGGACGAAACGAAAGTCATTAAGATAGGTGGAAAATCTTGACTTTTCGGGGAAATCTCTGTATAATCACAGGAGATTGAAAGCAATGGCTGGTTCATTGTGAAAAAGAAAAGACGATGACGAAGACAGTAGTTGTTAAGAGAAAGGCAAAGAGAGCCGGGAATGGTGTGAACCGGTGCGAGTATCTTAGGAATGAACATCACTTCCCAGTCGCAGTCCAAAATGTTTTTACAGAGTAGGCACTGACGTTTTTCCTACGTTACAGGGAACGGGTATATGATTTTTATAAAATCTGTACATTGTAATTAGGTGGTACAACGAATATAACCCCTTCGTCCTATTTACAGGAAGAAGGGGTTTTTTGCACGTTAGGCATGAGCCGTGCGGCTGCAAAAAAAAGAACAAACTGACGTGCATCAGTAAAATGAAGAAAGAGGAAAGATCACATGTATAACAAAGTTGAAACAAATATGAACTTCGTTGACAGGGAAAAGCAGACAGAGAAGTTCTGGGAAGATCATGACATCTTCAAAAAATCCATGGAACAGCGCAAACAGGGAGAGACCTACACATTCTATGACGGACCTCCTACTGCAAACGGAAAACCACATATCGGACACGTATTGACACGTGTTATCAAAGACATGATCCCAAGATACCAGACTATGAAGGGAAAATATGTTCCGCGTAAAGCCGGATGGGATACACACGGACTCCCGGTTGAGTTAGAGGTAGAGAAGATGCTCGGCTTAAACGGAAAAGAGCAGATCGAAGAGTACGGTATGGAACCTTTCATCAAAAAATGTAAGGAATCTGTATGGAAATACAAGGGAATGTGGGAAGATTTCTCAGGAACTGTTGGTTTCTGGGCAGATATGGAAAACCCATATGTCACCTATGATGACAACTTTATTGAGTCCGAATGGTGGGCATTAAAACAGATCTGGGACAAGGGATTGTTATACAAAGGCTTCAAGATCGTTCCTTACTGCCCTCGCTGTGGTACACCACTTTCTTCGCAGGAAGTTGCACAGGGTTACAAGACCGTGAAAGAGCGTTCCGCAGTGGTACGTTTCAAAGTTGTCGGAGAGGATGCTTACTTCCTTGCATGGACCACAACTCCGTGGACACTTCCATCCAACGTTGCACTCTGTGTGAACCCAAATGAGACTTACTGCAAAGTAAAAGCTGCAGACGGATACACCTACTACATGGCAGAGGCACTTCTTGACAAAGTGTTAGGAAAGCTTGGCAATGAAGAAGAAGGTGTCAAAGCATATGAAGTATTAGAGACTTACACCGGAAAAGATTTAGAGTACAAAGAATATGAGCCGTTATATGCATGTGCAGCAGAAGTGGCAGCAAAACAGCACAAAAAAGGACATTTTGTTACCTGTGATACTTATGTAACGATGTCTGATGGTACCGGTATCGTTCATATTGCTCCTGCATTCGGTGAAGATGATGCGAATGTCGGACGTAAGTACGATCTTCCGTTTGTACAGTTTGTAAACGGAAAAGGTGAGATGACAGAAGAGACACCTTATGCCGGATTATTTGTAAAGAAAGCCGACCCTGAAGTATTAAAAGATCTGGATGCGCAGGGCAAATTATTTGACGCACCAAAATTCGAACATGAATATCCACACTGCTGGAGATGTGATACACCGCTTATTTACTATGCAAGAGAGTCATGGTTCATCAAGATGACAGCAGTCAAAGATGACCTGATCCGTAATAATAATACTGTAAACTGGATCCCGGAATCCATCGGTAAAGGACGTTTCGGTGACTGGCTTGAGAACATTCAGGACTGGGGAATCTCCCGTAACCGTTACTGGGGAACTCCTTTAAATGTATGGGAATGTGAAGGCTGCGGACATCAGGAGTCCATCGGAAGCCGCGCTGAATTAGCAGAGAGAAGCGGAAACCCGGATGATGCCAAAGTGGAATTACACAGACCGTATATCGACGCTGTGACCTTCAAATGCCCTGACTGTGGCAAGACCATGCACAGAGTACCGGAAGTGATCGACTGCTGGTTCGACTCAGGAGCAATGCCGTTTGCACAGCACCATTATCCATTTGAAAATCAGGATTTGTTCAAACAGCAGTTCCCGGCTCAGTTCATTTCCGAGGCGGTAGACCAGACACGCGGATGGTTCTATTCCCTGATGGCAGAGTCCACCTTACTGTTTAATAAAGCTCCTTATGAAAACGTTATCGTTTTAGGACATGTACAGGATGAGAACGGACAGAAAATGTCCAAATCCAAAGGAAATGCAGTCGATCCGTTCGATGCATTAGAGACTTACGGAGCAGATGCGATCCGCTGGTATTTCTACATCAACAGCGCTCCATGGCTTCCAAACCGTTTCCATGGAAAAGCAGTGCAGGAGGGACAGCGTAAGTTCTTAAGCACCTTATGGAACACTTATGCATTCTTTGTACTGTATGCAAACATTGACGGATTTGATGCAACAAAATACAAACTGGAATATGATAAATTATCCGTGATGGATAAATGGTTACTGTCTAAATTAAATACCGTGATCGGCGCTGTGGATGACAACCTTGGCAGTTACAAGATCCCGGAAGCTGCAAGAGCACTCGATGAGTTTGTGGACGATATGAGTAACTGGTACGTAAGACGCTCCCGTGAACGTTTCTGGGCAAAAGGAATGGAGCAGGATAAGATCAATGCCTACATGACACTTTACACAGCGTTAGTAGAGATCTGTAAATGTGCAGCACCAATGATCCCGTTCATGACAGAGGAAATCTATCAGAACCTTGTATGCAGCATTGATAAAAATGCGCCGGAAAGTATTCATTTATGTGACTTCCCAGTTGTAAATGGAGCATACATCGACAAAGAGTTAGAGAAAAATATGGATGAGGTATTAAAGATCGTGGTTATGGGTCGTGCGTGCCGTAATGCAGCAAACATCAAAAACCGTCAGCCGATCGGAAAGATGTTTGTCAAAGCTCCATTTGAACTTTCAGAGTACTTCAAAGAGATCATCGAAGATGAGCTGAATGTGAAGAAAGTTTCCTTTACCGATGACGTAAGCTCCTACACAAGCTATACGTTCAAACCACAGCTGCGTACCGTGGGACCAAAATATGGAAAATATTTAGGACAGATCCAGAAAGCTTTAGCAGAGCTTGACGGAAACGCTGCTATGGCAGAGTTAAAGGAAAATGGATTTATCACTTTGAAGTCTGTCAGTGATGATGTAAAATTAGCAGAGGAAGATCTGTTAATTACAATGACACAGATGGAAGGTTATGTAACGGAGGGGGACAATACAGTAACCGTTGTCCTTGATACCAACTTAACACCGGAGTTAATTGAAGAAGGATTTGTGCGTGAGATCATCAGCAAGATCCAGACTATGAGAAAAGAAGCAGGATTCGAAGTGATGGATAAGATCATGATCTCTTATCAGGCAGATGACAAAGTAGCTGCAATCTTTGACAAATATGGTGATGCGATCAAAGCAGATGTACTCGGACTTGATGTTGTAGCTGGCAGTGTGGATGGATACGAGAAAGAATGGAATATTAATGGGGAAACCGTTCTTTTAGGTGTAAAAAAAGGAGAGTAAGGAAATGTCTAAATCAGCAGCAGTCTTCAATAAGAAAAAATTTATCAATGATGTAACAGAGACAGTCCGTCATATGTACCGCAAACAGTTAAAAGAAGCAAGCCAGCAGGAGATTTTCCAGGCGGTATCCTACGTCGTAAAAGACGTTGTGATCGATGACTGGCTGGCAACCCAGCAGGCATTTGACGATCAGGATCCAAAGATTGTCTATTATATGTCAATGGAATTTCTGATGGGCCGTGCGCTTGGAAATAACCTGATCAATTTAAAAGCTTACAAAGAAGTGAAAGAAGCTCTGGAAGAAATCGGACTGAATCTTGACGTGATCGAAGATCAGGAGCCGGATCCGGCACTCGGAAACGGTGGTCTTGGACGTCTTGCAGCATGCTTTATGGAATCACTGGCAACACTTGGATACGCAACTTACGGCTGCGGTATCCGTTACCGTTATGGTATGTTCAAACAGCAGATTTCGGATGGTTTTCAGGTAGAGGTACCGGATAACTGGTTAAAGAATGGCTACCCATTCGAACTTCGCAGACCGGAGTATTCCTACGAGATCAAATTCGGCGGCTATGTCCGTACCGAAGACATGGGAAATGGCAACACCAGATTTATCCATGAAGGCTATCAGTCCGTTATGGCGATCCCGTACGATATGCCGATCGTAGGCTATGATAATCATATGGTAAATACGCTGATGATCTGGGATGCAGAGCCTAAGGAAGGTTTCCAGTTAGATTCCTTTGATAAAGGAGATTATAACAAAGCGGTAGAGCAGGAAAACCTTGCTCGTAATCTGGTGGAAGTCCTTTATCCGAATGACAATCATATTCAGGGAAAAGAGCTTCGTTTAAAACAGCAGTACTTTTTCGTATCTGCAAGTTTACAGCGTGCGATCGCAAGATTCAAAAAGCATCATGAGGATATCCATCAGCTGCCTGAGAAAGCAGTATTCCAGATGAATGATACACATCCGACGGTTGCAGTGGCAGAGTTAATGCGTATTTTGCTGGATGAGGAAGGCTTAAGCTGGGAGGATGCGTGGGATATCACAACCCACTGTGTTGCTTATACCAACCATACCATTATGGCTGAGGCTCTTGAAAAATGGCCGATCGAGATTTTCCAGAGACTGCTTCCGCGTGTATATCAGATCGTGGAAGAGATCAACCGCCGTTTTGTTTTACAGATCCAGGAGCAGTATCCGGGCAACAATGAAAAAATTGCAAAAATGGCAATTTTATATGATGGTCAGGTAAAAATGGCGCATCTTGCGATCGTTGCAGGTTATTCTGTCAACGGTGTTGCCAGACTGCACACAGAGATTTTGAAAAAAGAGCAGTTAAAAGATTTCTATGAGATGATGCCGCAGAAGTTCAATAACAAAACCAATGGTATCACACAGAGACGTTTCTTAGCACATGCGAACCCGCTTCTGGCTGACTGGGTGACAGCACATGTGGGAGAAGGCTGGATCACAGACCTTTCCCAGATCAGGAAACTTGCGCCTTATGCAGATGATAAAAAAGCACAGCAGGAGTTTCTTGAGATCAAACACCAGAATAAAGTACGTCTTGCAAAATATATCAAAGAGCACAATGGAATTGATGTGGATCCGGATTCCATCTTTGATGTACAGGTAAAACGTCTTCATGAGTACAAACGTCAGCTGTTGAATATCCTTCATGTTATGTATCTCTATAATGAGATCAAAGAGCATCCGGATATGGAATTTGTTCCAAGAACATTCATTTTTGGTGCAAAGGCAGCAGCCGGTTATAAAAATGCAAAACTTACCATTAAACTGATCAACAGCGTTGCAGAAGTGATCAACAATGATAAGAGTATCAATAATAAGATCAAAGTGGTATTTATCGAGGACTACAAAGTTTCCAATGCAGAGTGGATCTTTGCAGCAGCAGATGTCAGCGAGCAGATTTCAACTGCAAGTAAAGAGGCATCCGGTACCGGTAATATGAAGTTCATGTTAAACGGTGCCCTGACACTTGGAACGATGGACGGTGCGAATGTTGAGATGTACGAGGAAGTCGGACCGGATAATATGTTTATTTTCGGTATGACCTCTGACGAAGTGATCGCACATGAGCATAACCGTGATTATGATCCGATGCAGATTTTCAACACGGATCAGGATATCCGCAAAGTTCTGACACAGTTAGTGAACGGATTCTACTCACCGAACGACTCCGAACTTTTCCGTGACCTGTACAATTCACTGCTGAATACACACAGCACACAGTACGCGGATACTTACTTTATTCTTGCAGACTTCCGTTCTTATGCAGAAGCGCAGAAGAAGATCATGGAGTATTACAAGAACAAGAGCGCCTGGGCAAAGAGCGCTATCTTAAACATTGCACATTCCGGCAAGTTCTCATCCGACAGAACGATTCAGGAATATGTGGATGATATCTGGCATTTACCGAAGGTGAAGGTTGATGTGGAATAAAGTGATAAGAAAATAAAATTACAAGAAGGACAGTCTCTGTGAAAAAGGGGCTGTTTTTCTATATTTATGTTATGTCAAAAACAAATTGACAATTTTTTCGATACAAGTTATGGTAATAAGGAAATCTTTTTTATCAAATTGAGGGTGCAAGGTCTGCATAAAAATCCAGTTAAAACTGCAAGTGCAAAAAGCGACGAAACTATTTTCCTGAAATATCAGGTATATAGGAAGGAGCAATTATATATGGGAAAAAAAGTATTGAAAGCAGATACTGTAGTAAAGAATTACTGGCGGAATAACGAACAGTTTGCAGATATTTTTAATGCAGTTTTATTTAATGGAAATAAGGTTATAAAACCGGAAGAATTAGAAGATATGGATACAGAGGAATCTTTGGTATTAGAACACAAGGAGTATATACAGAGTATTGTGGCAGCAAGAGATAACGTTAAAATCAGAAAAAAATCTACCACTTATGATGCTGAATTTGTTATACTTGGATTGGAGGGACAGGAATGTATCCATTATGCAATGCCGTTAAGAGTGATGGGATATGATTATAGTACATACAAAAAGCAGTATGATGACAATGCGGCAAAGCGTAAAAAAGAAAAAGGATTAACAGAAGATGAATATCTGTCGGGAATGAAGAAAACAGATAAATTTATTCCTGTTATTACAATCGTTATCTATTATGGTGAGAAGCCGTGGGATGGAGCAGTATCTTTGCATGGGATGCTAAATATTCCAAAAGCAATGGAAACATTTGTGAATGATTATAAAATACATCTGGTGGAAGCCGGAAAAAATAATCTGGTATTGCATAATGTAAATAATCAGGATTTATTTAATCTGCTTGAAATTCTTTTAAGCAGAAGTGGAAGAACAGATGGAAAAAAAGAAAAAGCAATAGATTATACAAGAAAACATAAGGTAGACAAAGCTGTTATTATGACAGTAGCAGGCACTATGAATGGAAAAATTGATTATAATGAATTGATTGGGGAAGGAGAGAAAGGTATGGTCAGTGTATTTCAGGAAACATGGAATGAAGGAGAGGCAAAAGGTATTATTGAAATGGGGAATGACTTTGGACTTTCCGAGGAGGATATTTTAGCAAGACTTCAAAAAAAGTTGAATGTTTCACTGCAAAAAGCACAGGAATATCTTTACGCATATAGAAAACAGAACGCATAAGATATGCTCTCGGCGGTTTGCCTAACAATATCTTTGCTTCGCGCTATGTTTCTTATATTCCAAATAAAGAGCAGTTCATCGCCTATAATACAGTTACATTTAACGTTACCATTTATGAGATAGATTTGTTATACTTAAGTAGAAATTGCAAAAAAAATAGTTTGGAGAGGCAGCTATGGCAGAATTTATAAAATTACCTGTTGGAATTGACAATTTTGAAAAAATCCGCAGAGATGGTTTTTATTATGTTGATAAAACCGGTCTGATCGAGCAGCTTTTAAATAACTGGGGAGAGGTCAATCTGTTCACGCGTCCACGTCGGTTTGGTAAGACATTGAATGCTTCATTATTACGGTCAGGATACACACTATGAAACGGTAAAAGAGTGGTATGACGGATACCGCTTTGGAAATGCAGATGTTTATTGCCCGTGGGATGTCATTAATTATTGCGATGCACACAGAAGGAATCCGATGCTTCCACCGGAGAATTATTGGACCAATACCAGTGGAAACGATGTGCTGAAACATTTTATAGAAAGTGCAGGAGCAGCAAAGGGGCTGGCAAAAACAGACTTAGAGAGACTTGTAAATGGTGAAATCGTAGAAAAAGATATACGTGAGGATCTGACTTATAATGAACTGTATGCATCCATGGATAACCTTTGGAGTACACTTTTCATGGCGGGATATCTTACACATAAAGGCAGAGTTGATACAAAAAGATTCAGACTTGCAGTGCCAAACAGAGAAATCCGGAACATTATCACGGAGCAGGTTCTGGCTTTGTTTAAGCAGAATGTGGAAAAAGACGGACAGCTTCCGTGACACATTCCAAGAAAGATGTAACATGTAAAAATGTTGCATCTTTCTTTTTTATTGTTGCAGTCTGCGGTCAATTGGTTGCAATGTAAAAACGAACATGATAATGTAATAGTAACAGGAAACGGAAGATGCGCAGAAGCGCAAAACAAGGAGGCTAAATCCTCTCCTCACAAGGGTTCGGATTTTGCTTCGCAAAACAAGGAGGATTTTATGATCTGGGAAGATGTATTAGCAAAATTTAAAGAGTTATTCGGGGATGAGGGTGAAATCGGTGTTTATTTTGCACCGGGACGTGTGAACATGATCGGTGAGCATACCGATTACAACGGAGGACACGTTTTCCCTTGTGCACTCACTATTGGTACATATGGTGTGGCAAGAAAAAGAGATGATAAGAAACTTCGTTTCTATTCCATGAATTTTGAGCAGCTCGGTGTGATCGAGTCCTCAGTAGAAGGTTTAAAACCGGAAAAAGAAGCTGACTGGACGAACTATCCAAAGGGAGTTATGTGGGCATTTGGCGAGAAGGGAATGAAAGTAGAGCAGGGTATGGATCTTGTTTTATTTGGCAATATTCCAAACGGCTCAGGACTTTCTTCTTCTGCATCCGTTGAAGTTCTGACCGGATATATTTTAAAAGATATGTTTGGATTCGACGTGACAAATCAGGATCTTGCACTGATCGGCCAGTTCTCTGAAAATAAATTCAACGGCGTAAACTGTGGTATCATGGATCAGTTTGCGATTGCAATGGGAAAAGCTGGTCATGCGATTTTCCTTGATACAGCAACTTTAAAATATGAGTATGCACCGATCAAGCTGGAAAATGCAAAGATCGTGATCTCCTGCAGCAACAAAAAACGTGGACTTGGAGATTCCAAATACAATGAGAGAAGAAGTGAGTGCGAGACTGCACTGGCAGAACTCCAGAAAGTTGTTAAAATTGATTCCCTTGGTGAACTCACGGAGGAACAGTTTGAACAGTACAAAGATGCGATCAAAGATCCTGTCAGGGTAAAACGTGCAAAACATGCGGTTTATGAGAATCAAAGAACCATCAAGGCAGTGGAAGCATTAAAGAATAACGATGTTGCTCTGTTTGGTGAGTTAATGAACGCCTCCCATGTTTCCCTTCGTGATGATTACGAAGTAACCGGTATCGAGCTTGACACATTGGTGGAAGAGGCATGGAAAGTAGACGGAGTGATCGGTTCCCGCATGACAGGTGCAGGATTTGGCGGATGTACCGTCAGCATCGTAAAAGATGAGGCAGTCGATTCCTTTATTGAAAAAGTAGGTGCTGCTTACAAAGATAAAATCGGTTACGCTGCTGATTTCTATGTAGTTGAGATCGGTGGCGGCCCTGTAAAACTGGCTTAGTGATTTTAACAGACCATTGTGAAATTCAATATAGATCGTGAAGAGTTTCACAATGATCGAAATGATTTCAAGATAAAGAGGATAACACAATGATTCAGGAAAGAATTTTAGAATTGACAGAATATGGTCTTGTGACCGGGCTGGTAGAGCCGGAAGACAGGCGATTTACCATTAACCGCCTGTTAGAACTTTTTCATCTGGATGAATTAGACGATGAAGTGGCAGCAGCCTATGCAAAGAGAACTCCGATGACACAGGAGAGTGCAGAGGCAGCATTGGAAGGCATCTTAAATGAGATGCTCGATTATGCAGCAGAAGATGGACTGATGCCGGAGGATACGATCACATACAGGGATCTGTTCGATACAAAGATCATGAGTATGCTTGTGCCGAGACCAAGCGAAGTGATCAAAAAATTCCAGGCACTCTATCAGATCAGTCCAAAGGAAGCAACCGATTATTTTTACAAATTAAGCAGAGATACAAACTACATTCGTAGATACCGTATCAAAAAAGACCAGAAATGGACTGCAGATACCGAGTTTGGAACATTGGATATCACCATCAACCTCTCCAAACCGGAAAAAGATCCGAAGGCGATTGCGGCAGCCAAGCTTGCAAAACAGAGCGGTTATCCGAAATGCCTTTTGTGCAAGGAAAACGAGGGATATGCAGGACGTGTGAACCATCCGGCAAGACAGAACCATAGGATTATTCCGGTAACGATCAATCACAGTGACTGGTTCTTCCAGTATTCTCCATATGTTTACTACAATGAGCACTGCATCGTTTTTAATGCAGAGCATACACCGATGAAAATCGAGAAAGCAACCTTTGGAAAACTGTTGGATTTTGTAGAGCAGTTCCCACATTACTTTGTCGGATCGAATGCGGATCTTCCGATTGTTGGAGGATCTATCTTGAGCCATGATCATTTCCAGGGTGGACATTATGAGTTTGCCATGGCAAAAGCACCGGTCGAAAAAGAGCTGACCTTCAAAGGATTTGAGGATGTGAAAGCCGGAATCGTAAAATGGCCAATGTCCGTGATCCGTATCAGCGCACCACAAAAAGAGCGCCTGATCGAACTAGCAGATAAGATTTTACTTGCATGGAGAGGTTATACGGATGAAGATGCATTTATTTTTGCAGAGACAGAGGGCGAACCACACAACACGATCACTCCTATCGCAAGAAAACGCGGCAATGATTATGAGTTAGATCTTGTACTCCGCAATAATATCACGACGGAGGAGCATCCGCTGGGTGTTTACCATCCACATGCAAAACTTCATCATATCAAAAAGGAAAACATTGGTCTGATCGAGGTTATGGGACTTGCAGTGCTTCCAGCCAGATTAAAAGATGAGATGGCTGCATTAGAGCAGGCAATCTTAGACGGCGCAGAAATCCGTGAGGATGAAGTTCTTGCAAAACATGCAGACTGGGTGGAGGAATTTCTGCCGAAGTATGGATTTACGGCGGGAAGCGGCTTGGAAGGTGAGATTACACCGGAAAAATTACATGAGATCATTCAGACAGAAATCGGTCTTGTGTTCAAAGAAGTTTTATTGGACGCAGGTGTTTACAAGTGCACAGAGGAAGGCAGAAAAGCGTTCCAGAAGTTCGTAGATACCGTCAATGCATAAAAATACAGGGGAGTATTTTTAATAAACAAAAACTGTCCGGGGCAGTATCCGTAAGGAAAATGTCCTGTGGCAGTTTTCTTTTTTTATCTATTTACTTTCATACAGTATTGTTGTAAAGTAATAATTGTTCCGTGGATCTGCACATTTACGGTGCAGACCGCAGAAAAATGACTCGAGAGTAAGAAAACAGTGAGGAAGAGAATATGATTTCACAGAAAATACAGAAGGCATTGCAGGGAAGTTCTGCGATCCGTGCAATGTTTGTAGAGGGAAATGAACTTGCCGCCAGGGTGGGAAGAGAGAACGTGTATGATTTTTCATTGGGGAATCCTGCAACACCGGCTCCGGCAGCATTGAACGAGGCAATTAAGCAACTGGTGGATGAGACCGATCCGCTGGTTTTACATGGATATATGGACAATGCCGGTTACCCGGATGTCCGTCAGGCGGTTGCAGAGAACTTAAACAAGCGTTTTGGAACTGCATTTACTTCCCATAATATTGTGATGACAGTGGGAGCAGCGGGAGGATTGAACATTATTTTTAAAACGATCTTAGATCCGGGTGACGAGGTGATCGTGTTCGCCCCATATTTCGGAGAGTACAAGAGTTATGCAGCCAATTTTGATGCGGAAGTCGTGGAAGTGGCACCGGATTTTGAGACATTCCAGCCGGATCTGGCTGCTTTGGAAAAAGCGGTCAATGAAAAGACCAAGGCAGTAATCGTGAACACGCCAAACAATCCGACCGGTGTGATCTATCATGAAGAAACCATGAAAAAGATGGCTGAGATTCTGGAAAAGAAGGAAAAAGAGATTGGACACGAAATTTATCTGATTTCCGATGAGCCTTACCGTGAACTTGTCTACGATGGAAATCAGGAGGATTTCCTGACGAAATACTATAGGAATACGATTGTAGGTTATTCCTTCAGCAAGTCTCTTTCCCTTCCGGGTGAGCGTATCGGATATGTGGTTGTTCCGGATGAGGTGGAAAATGCAGATCAGGTCATTGACGGCATTGTTGTATCCAACCGTACCCTCGGCTTTGTGAATGCGCCATCCCTGCTTCAGAAAGCGGTAGCAAAATGTCTGGATGAGAAAACCAATCTGGCATTTTATGATGAAAACAGAAAGATGTTATACGAGGGACTGCAAAAGCTCGGTTTCCACTGCATTAAACCGGAAGGCGCTTTTTATATGTGGGTAAAATCTCCGGAAACGGACGAAGAAAAATTTGTTGCAGCAGGTAAAAAATACAATATCATCATGGTAAAGGGCAGCGCATTCGGATGTGCAGGCTATGTCCGTCTTGCTTACTGTGTTTCCCATGAGACGGTAAAAAATGCCCTGACTGCGTTTGAAAAACTGGCAGAAGATTACGGATTGTATACTGAATGAAATGACTCGGAAATGAGCAGATTGTAATGAATTTGTGAAATATAACAGGAAAATTGAGAGAGTGGAGAGCGTAAAATTTATGAGTAACTGGGAAGAATATGTAAGAACAGTGGAACCGTATGTTCCGGGAGAACAGCCAAACCAGCCGGACATGATCAAATTGAATACCAACGAAAATCCATATCCGCCCGCACCGGGAGTGGTAGAGGCTCTGAAGAACTTTGATACAGATAAGCTGCGGCTTTATCCGGAACCGACCTGCAAAGTGTTAGTCGATGCAATCGCAGATTATTATGGAATCAGGAGCAGTCAGGTATTTACCGGTGTCGGTTCTGATGATGTGCTTGCCATGATATTTATGACGTTTTTTAACAGCAAAAAGCCGATCCTGTTTCCGGATATCACCTATTCTTTTTATGATGTGTGGGCAGATATGCTTCGGATTCCATTTGAGACAAAAGCGTTAGATGATGATTTTCAGATTAGAAAAGAGGATTATTATGGGGACAACGGCGGCGTGGTGTTCCCAAATCCAAATGCACCGACCGGAATCCTTATGCCGCTTTCAGAGATTGAGGATATCATTGCACACAACCGCGATGTGATCGTAGTTGTGGATGAGGCATACATTGATTTTGGCGGGGAGTCTGCACTGCCTCTGATCGAAAAATATGACAATCTTCTCGTGGTACAGACCTTTTCAAAATCGCGTTCCCTGGCAGGTATGCGGCTTGGCTTTGCGATGGGAAATGAAAAGCTGATCCGGTATATCAATGATGTGAAATATTCTTTCAATTCCTACACGCTCAATCAGACAGCGCTTTCGCTTGGCGTGCAGGCAATAAAGGACAGGGAGTATTTTGAGGAAACCTGTGCGAAAGTCATCGCTACAAGGGAATGGACGAAGTGCGAACTGAAAAAACTTGGATTTTCTTTTGGGGATTCCATGAGCAACTTTATTTTTGCAACACATGAAAGAGTTCCTGCAAAAGAAATATTTGAAGCACTCCGGGAGCATAACATTTTCGTGCGCTATTTTTCCAAGCCGAGAATTAGCAATTATCTGCGTATCAGCATCGGAACCCAGCAGGAGATGGAGCGTCTGACCGCTTTTCTGGCTGTTTTTCTGGGAGAATAACAGGATGCCGTCAGGTATAAATTAAAGTTATAGTTAATATGAAAATAAGTGTTGCTTTTTCGACTGGATTCGACTATTATAGAATTTGCATCTGTAACACTTTAGTGTGTAAAACAGATATTTACTTTAAAACTTTACTATGATAAAATGTGCGTAGATTGGAAGTTTCTGATTATAGTAAAAGATGATATCATTTTGATTTATGAGAAGGAGAAGGTAAAATGAGCAAGAAACTAAGGACCGAGGCAGTAGACCATCTTTTTGATGCGATTTTAAGCCTGGAAAACAGAGAAGAATGTTATACTTTTTTTGAAGATGTCTGCACTGTGAATGAACTGCTTTCCTTATCACAGCGATTTGAGGTTGCCAAGATGCTGCGCGACCAGAAAACATATCTTGATATTGCAGAGAAAACAGGTGCTTCCACAGCGACCATCAGCCGTGTAAACCGTTCTTTGAATTATGGGAATGACGGATATGACATGGTATTTGCCAGAATGGCAAAATCAGAGACAAACGAAGCGTAAAAACGGAGCAGAAAGAAAAACCCGAAGTTGTACGAACAATGTCCTCTATAGACAATGTATCATACAACTTCGGGTTTTATTTTTCTTTTTTGGAAGGATCTTTTTCTTCGTGCAGCATCTGATCGACAATGCGCTCGATAATTGTTTTTTTCAGGTAGACATCATAGCTTAACATGCAGATAAAACTGAATGTCCGTAAAAGCTCTGCATCCTCACCTTCCATGCCCTCAAAAGTTTTCATGGAGGTGTTAAACTTCTTTGCAAGGTCTTTCATGATATTTAAGGTTTCCTGATGCTCCAGACCGAACACTTCTTTATAGATATCCTCAAGACTCATCTCGGAGCTGCCTTTTCCAAAATATCTGTCCGTGATCGGATTTAAGATACTCTGGATGTCACTGATGCTTAAGATACTTTTAAAATAGTAGATAAAGATCAAAGTCAGCACATGTTCTTTGGAATATTTTTTCTTTTCAGGTGGAGGAAGAAGATCGTTTTTTGCATAATTGTTGATCATGGTCTTAGTCAGGATCTTATCGTCCTCATGCCGCTTGGATGTGGCAAGCTGGGAATCCATAAATGTTGTCACCTGATCCATGTAAAGATCGATATTCGGGATATCTTCCGGTTTTACATAGTCGATTTTGTTAAATTCATCTAATATATCACTTAAAAATTGTTTTGTATTCATTTTTTTACCTGCTTTTACTCTTACTAGTTCAATCGTATTCTCTACATCAGATTATATAGTATTGAAAACTAGATGACAAGATACAATTGAATTTAATTGTATGAAAATCAGTATTTAAAGGCTTACCAGATTGTATTTTATGCCACTGGCAAGCCTTTTGTGATACTGCTTTGATACTATAATTTTAATGCTTCCAGTTTATCAGCCACTTCACGGTGCTTATTTGGGTATAAGTGACCATAGATTTTATTAACCATTTCGACAGTGTCGCCTATTCTTTCAGCGATCAGAAAAGTGGAGAAACCCATATTTATAAGCAACGATACATGACTGTGCCGCAGATCATGAACCCTTATCCGTTTAATTCCGGCAGCAGTAGAGCCTTTTTCTATAGCCGTATAGAGCCGGGAAGATGTCACTGTCTGAAATATACGGTCGTTCGGTTCTGGTTCGTAAATCATGGAAATAACGCTTTCCAGAGCAGTAACGAGAAAATCGGGGATGGGTATGGTGCGTTTGCTATGATCCGTTTTTGGTTCTGTGATCACATCTGTTTTATTAAATCGGTGGAATGTGCCTCTGATCGTGATAGTCTTATTATCAGCGTCAAAGTCGTTTATTGTCAGTGCAAGCAGCTCACCGCACCGAATGCCGGAATAAAACAGCGTAAGGAATGCAATGCGCATGATCTCATCATCTACAGTCTGTAGGAATGCTTTGAACTCTTCCAGTGTCCAGAAGTTAACGCTTTTCGTTACTTTCCCGACAGTTTTAACCATCTGGCAAGGGTTAGACGGTAAATTATAATACCGCATAGCAAAGTTAAAAACGGACGATAGACGGCAGTTTGCGGAATACTGGCTATATTCTCCAAGCGTGCTTTGTTTTATGTCTGTTTGCCATTTCCTCACGTCTGCAGGTGTGATCTCGTTTATCTTCCTATCCTTGAAAAATGGCAAAACGTGCTTACTGATTAAGTTTCGTTGGCTTCTGTAGGTGGATTCCTTGGCGTGCGCTTTCAGATCCTCAATATAAAGCTCATACAATGTCTGGAAAGTCATTGTTGGCGTGCCTTGCACCTTTTCCAGAAAAGCCCTTTCCCATTCCTTAGCCTCACGTTGCAGCTTAAAGCCACGCTTCATTTTCTGCTTGCGTGCCCCGGTGTAATCCGTGTAATAGGCCTTTACATAAAATGTTCCCCTAGTTTCATCTTTAAATACTGGCATGTCATAACCTCTTTTCTATATCTGGCGGCGATGTAGAAAGAGAGACAGCCATATTTGACAAAAATATGAGTTTGCCATATAATATACTTAACAAGGGAGCTGGTCGGATAGCTCGCACCTATCCGCTCCGGCGTTATGTCTTAAGTTACAGAGTAACCGTCCAACCTTTTAGCCGGGGAATGGACGGTTATTTTTTATGCTTGTAATTACTCACAAGCGTTATGATTGCACAAATCATGATGACAAAAGTAAACAAGTCCGAATATGTAACCATAGCTTGTCCCCCTTCCGCAAGGTCTCGGAACGGATGGCAAAGAACCGTCTAACAGCCCCCTTATTAAGTGTATTATATTGTCAAGGTGCCGGAACTGCCTAAATTCAACTTAGGGTGTTAACTCAAATTGATTTGATCTACGGAAATCCCGGATTGCAAAACCGAAAAAATCTGTTTCGCGATCTGCATCCGGTAAATTTTACGGTTTGCGATGAAAAATCAATTTGAGTTTTCTTAACAGCAGGACAAAATGACCTTTCGTCAAAAATGACGATAACTCAAAATGATGTATCGTAACCACGGACAAATTGACCGAGGACGCACCAATCTTGGACAGTCCGATCAGGGGAATATTTCCCACATTAACCAATCCAAAATTGGCGTGGTTGAGTGACCAGGGGAATATTTCCCACGTTAACCAATTCAAAATTGACGTGGTTGAGTCCGTCCCCAAAATTGAGGAGAGCTCAAAAGTGAGCCCACCTCTTTCGTATGTTTTGCGTATGATGTCAAACCCAATATTAATGTGGTTGACATGTTTTTCGCTGTCCAGTTTTAACCAGCTTAAGATTCAGCCCGTTGAACACGTACTTTTTTATTCTGGGTTCCTCATAATTCTGTGGAAAACTCACTTTTGAGGTGTCCAGAAAGTGGATACAACATAAGGGTATTGATTGAAACCATATCCTTAACCAGCGCAATCTTGCGCCCGTAGCCCCAGCGCAATCTTGCGCCCGGCCATTACGATTCATCAAAATGAGGAATGGTTTGCAATGGCTAGGTGTTATCTGAAATAAATTTCTTGACAGCTTCTATTTGTTCTGGACTATTTAAATCTTCAATGATTTCTTTTATCACTTCATCTTCAGGCCGTGTATCTTTTATTTTATCAACTACTATAGGCAAAGAGGATTCTATATAATTTTGTAAGTTTTCTATATCCCCTTCATATAAAATAAATGTATCCGGTTCATTTCCCACCAGATAATAGAAAGATTCCCCATATTCCTGTTGTATATCTTTTTCTTGAACATTCCCATATATGTTTTTTAATAGAGCTAGAACACCGTCATATGCACCGACAGAGCGCATACCGGTTTTATATTCCTCTGTTTTCTTGTATTCATCAATTCCCATGAGTGCGACCAAGCCACACCCTAGAGCGTCCGCTATTTTCTGTAAGGTCTCTATTTTTATTTCTCGTTTTCCATTTTCCCAATTGTATATTGCGTTTTGGGATACGTTGAGGATGTCGGCTAGTTGTTTTTGCGTCATACCTTTTGATATCCGAATTGTTTTTATTTTATCAGATAAATTAGACATTTCTGCACCTCCATATATTGAATAATAGCAAAGTGGTGTAAAAAAAGCAATATTTTTATTGACAATATAGCGTTACGGTGTTATATTCTGTACAGAAACACCAATACGGTGTATAAAAGCGAGGTGAGAAAAATATGAAAATCAATGCAACAAAGTTAAAATTTGCAATGGCACGCAAGTGTATGAGTTCAAGAGATTTAGCCAAAAGCGCAAACGTCTCTTATGATTCGGTTGTATCTTATTTGTCTAGAAGACGAGATACAACAACGAAAACACTCGGCAAGATTGCCAAAGCACTGGACGTTGATCCAGAGACACTTATTGATTAGAAGCTTGGCGGCGATGTAGAAAGAGAGACAGAAAGGAGCAGAGCATGGAAGAGGTAAAAGAAAAACAGTTTTTAAGTGCTGCGGATATAAGCAATCTGATCGGGTGCAGTGAGAGTTATGCATACTCAGTTATCAGAAAGCTGAATGATGAACTGCAGGAGCAGAAATACATCATTTTCCGGGGCAAGATCAACGCAAAGTACTTTTATAAAAGGGCAGGGCTTGCGGATGACTAAAGAAGAATTTAAGGAAAGTATCAATCAAGATACGGCGGTTACGTTCCAGTTCTGTAAAAAGCTTTACGGCTATGGATATTATGACCGGGAGTATATCCAGAGCATTCTGGACAAGTTTGACGAGATGGGGAGACCATTCGCAAAGTACATCTTCGGGTTGTACCTCAAAACAGAGCTGAAGCTTGAAGCAGAAATGTATAAGGAAGCCGGGCAGGATATGCCGAAAGAGATTGATCGAAACTATGAAAGGATGGTAAAAGAATGCCGGAGACAGAACTTACAGAATATGAGCGACAGCGAGTTATTGATGAAATTGAAAGAGGTGAGAGCAGCTCGGGGGTGGTATTAGATAACGGGAAAACCCGGAATGTGCGAAAACGTAAGAAAATTATATACAAGACTGCAAAAGAACTTGTTGCGGAAGATTTACCACCGACTGAGTACATAGTGGATGTAATAATTGCAAAAGGTCTTGTTGTTCTTAGTGCAAAATCCAAAATAGGTAAAAGCTGGCTTGCTTTGCAGCTTGCGCTTGCGGTAGCTAGTGGAAGTGATTTTTTAGGATTTAACACAGTGCAGGGCGATGTACTGTATATAGATCTTGAGAATACGCCATCGATAACACAATCCAGATTGACTACTTTATTGGATGGATCAGAACCACCAGATAATCTCGTTATAGTCAATGACTATTCGACCATGAATGACACTTTCATGGCAGATATTACCGATTATCTGAACGACCATAAAAATGTGTCGCTTGTGATTGTAGATGTATTCCAGAAGATTAAGAAACCCAAAAAAACTAATCAATCAGATTATGAAGATATTTATGACAATTTTACACCACTTAAAGAATTAGTTGAAAAGCAAAATATTTCTTTAATGCTTGTAATGCATAATAGGAAAATGACAGATCCAACTGATCCGTTTAGTAATATTCTTGGTAGTACCGCAATTATGGGCGCCAGTGATGAGGTGCTTGTGATAAGTAAAAAAGAGAGAAAAGACGTAGACGCAACATTATCTATCACAGGTCGAACGGTTCGGGGTGGTGATTATGCTATAAGATTCAATGAACCATTGTGCAGATGGGAAATGCTAGGAGATGCAGAAGAAATAGCAGAGAGAAAAGCAAGAGAGGATTATAATAAGGTGCCAATCATTAAAGCGGTAAAGAGATTAGTTGAAACGAATGGCGGCTATTATTCCGGCACTATTAGCGAGATCATAAAGGCAAGCGAACATATGAAAGGTTGCAGAATTTACCAAAATGCAAAAAAGTGCGGAAGAGATCTTGCAAAATACAGTGTTAAACTTGAAGAATATGACGCAATAATTCATTCGACAAAGGCTCACGGCACTGCATCTGGGGCGCATGAGTTTAAGAAAGTTTTTCCCTTAAAGGGAAAATAATATTCTTAATATTCAATATATTCAAATTTGAATATTATGAATATTTTGAATATTAATTTTCATAGGCACGGAAAGGAAAAAAACGTAATGAGAAAGAAATTTGTTATTTTTTATTCAGAAAACGGATTGATAGAAAAAATAGGTATCTGGCAGAAAATGAGCAACAACGGAAAACGTGCGATGATAGAATTTGTAGATTACCTTGATATGTTGATTGCTTGCGATTTAGGAAAACACATTGACACACGCTATAAAAGCAGGGTTGTTGAAAATTGTGTATGGCTGGATATGGAAGATCTGCATAATAGTAAACACAGTTTTGTTGCATTGAGAGATGAACAACTATTGAAAGATGCTTTTATTAAGAGTGAGCAACAGCGAGATATAGAAAAGCTGAAAGGTGATGGTGTTTTGAATTATGACAGAGCCAGAACTTAAAAAGCTATTTGATCTATACAATGACCTCTGGAAGATGACCAGAGAACACCATGGAGCAAAGACTGAGGAAGAATACACTGCATTGACGGACAGAGCAGCGGAGCTTGTGGAGAAGTACGGAGCAGAGACCAGGAGCATAATACTTGATGCACTGGAATTGATAGAAAGGAGATTGAAAAAGTGAGGAATGATGATTGCATTCTGAAAGAGCTTGCAAAGCTTACAATTGCAGAGATTGAAGAGGTAAAGAAAAGGTATAAAGCCATGTACCCGGATGACCGCAGTTACTGCGCCTTATGCGAGATCGCAAGGAATAAGAAGTTGTCAGACATAAGAAAAAATGATTTCATGCGTGTTCTGGCAGAACTTAAAAACGCCCCGGACGGTGCCACCAACACCGAACAGGGCAACGTAACACAATAACCTTACACAAAGTCCGGTTACGTCTGCATTGTAGCAGATTCCGGCAGAAAGAGGAAGACATGAAAGATAAAAAAATGATAGATTTAACACCGATGGTTGACGAGATCATAGATCACTTGATTGAATGCGGTGCAGATACATATAACGAATATAAATACATGGTGCTGATGCATCTTGCATTTTATGGACAATTACAACTTCTTGAAGTTTGGAAAAAGGTATTCACAAGAGCGGATCAGCGCAGACCTTTATTAATTGAAATGCATTAACCAGGGCGGCAATGCTCTGAATGATACAAGCTCACACCAATGAGAGCCTATTACAGAAATGTAGTAGGCTTTTGTTGTGTCTGGAAGTGAAACGTTTTTTTTGAAACGCTCATTGAAACGTTTCATTTTTTGTGTGCATTTTGTGTGCATGAAAAAGGGTGCAAAACGTTCGGATTGAAAACGAACGCTAAAGCGAACGCACAACGCTTAGAAAGTAAGAAAGCGCAAGGCTTTAAGCATTGTATTTTCTAAGGAAACACAAAGAAGATACAAAGAAAAAATGCAACCAGATACAAACCAGATACAAACCAGATACGTACCAGAACCACCCCGGAGACATGCTAAGATTTGCTAAGGTGTGATGTTAAGATTTGTTAAGGTCTATTGTTGGAATTTGTTGGAGTAAAGTGTTGCCAAATGTGGTTGCAAAAGATAGTATGACAGCACTATTTGCAATATGTATATTTGTTGCAATTAAATGAGAAATAATTGAAAAACATATACACAAATATGTAATTATGTTGTATAATGATATTGCAAATGCAATATGTATTTGTTCTTCTTTATTTTCTTCATTTTCCTAAAATGATGTTTTTATTTGTGAGTGGGTACACAGATAACACCCTGGGGCATGGTGAGAAACCGCCCCCGGGGCACGCACCGTATAAGCGGAAAAAATAGCCTTATTTCGGGCGTAAAATGAAAGGATGATAAAACTATGGAAGATTTACAAAATACCTCAACAGAGGGCGCACAGACAAGCACAGAGGGTAAGACATTCACGCAGGAAGATGTCAACCGCATTGTGCAGGAGAGACTTGCGAAAGAACGCAGCAAGGCAGCCGGAAACGGTGATGATGAATTAAGTAAAAGAGCAGCAGAGCTTGACATGAGAGAACGGAAGCTGAACGCACGAGAAGCGTTGAAAAAAGAGGGGCTTCCAGATTATCTTGTTGACGCTCTGAACATGAATACAGATGAAGACTTCCAGAAAAGCATGGAAGCGATTAAAAAATTGAAAGGTGAAAGCCCGGCTATTGGCGGCGTTGCTATCGGAAAAGTTGACCTTATCGGGAAAGTCGTTAAAGACAACAGCAGGCACGATTCGCTACGAGATGCATTTGGGCTTAAATAGGTGTAAATTATGGCTATTCAGTTAGTTACAAAATACCTTCCTTATGTGGATGAAGTATTCACGCAGGAGAGTAAAAAATCATTAATTACAAATCAGGACTTCAACTTTGACGGTGCTGAGACTGTTAAAATTTTCAAAGTAAGCACTGCTGAAATGAATGATTATGGTCGTCGTGGTGCGGCTGCCGGAAATTGGAGCAGATACGGAGCAATTAAAGATCTGGACGACACAGTTGAGACAATGACGCTTAAAAACGACAGATCATTCACTTTCGTAATTGACACTTTAGATAAGGACGAGACAGCTAAAACTCTCGAAGCAGCAAGCGCACTTGCACGCCAGATCAGAGAGGTTGTCATCCCGGAAGTTGATACTTATGTTTATACTGTAATGACAACGAACGCCGGAACAAAGGCGGCTGCGGTTGCCCTTACTAAAACTAATATTTATGAGAAGATTCTGGACGCTTCAAAAACGCTTGATGATGCACTTGTGCCGGAGACCGGGCGTGTTCTGATCGTGACACCAGACGTGTACAGGATCATGAAGCAGAACAGCGAAATTGTTCTCAATACAGAAGTAGGCGAGGACATGCGTATTAAGGGCGTAATTGGCAACCTTGATGGTGCTAAAGTCATTAAAGTACCAGGAAGCAGACTGCCGGCACATTTCGGCTTCATGCTCTGTCATCCATGTGCTACAGTTTGCCCGGAGAAACTGACCAGTTATAATACGCACCAGAATCCGCCGGGAATCAATGGCGAACTGGTGGAAGGTCGTATTGTGTATGATGCTTTTGTCCTTGAAAATAAAGCGAAAGCGATCTATTATCAGGCTTTACCAGAAGCTTAAAACGGTATTATCCGGGATCTGCCACCAGTTAATATAAATTTTCTTAGAACGCATAGAGGGAGCGCCCCGCATTGACTTCGGTTGATGTGGGGCAATACTCAATATGCAGGGTAATGTAATGGTAGCATTCCGGTCTCCTTAACCGGAAACGGTGGTTCGAATCCATCCCCTGCAATTTTTTTTTATGAAAGAGGTGTGCGTATGTCAAGACCGAAAGAGGTTATAAATGAAGATGAGGAAATCTTATATTTTGATACTCTTTATAATTTCGCACAGGTCGCCATTTCTGCCAATGATATGGCTCTTGATGGCTATTCTATTAAAAAAATCGCTCAGAAGCTACAAAAGTCTGCAGAAGCATTTTATTTGCTATGCAAACCTGATGAAGTAAAACCAAGGAAGAAGCCAAAGAAGAAAGAACCAGAGCGGGTAATTGAGAAAATGCAGCAGATGCCAGAACCCGAACCATTGCCGGAGAATTTCGCAAGAGATGAGAACGGTTGGCTGCTTTGCCCGGTGTGCCGTAAGAAGTTGTTGAAGCTTACCAGCACAACGAAGATCGTCAACTGTCCGGTGTACTGTAAGAGCTGCAAAACCGAGTATCTGATGAGCTGGTGGAATATTGAGAACAAAGAGATTGCTTACACTCGGTATGTAAATAATAAGCATTTCATTGATCGAAAAGACATCCGTAATAGTGGAATGCAGCGAACCGGCGTAAGTGAATTTATAAGAACTCACACCAGTGCAACCGAGCGAGTGGCAATTAACTTGTGATACTATCATGATACTGATAATTGTAAGAGAGCCTATAAAATGCATTAAAAAGGGATGTTTTGAGGTTTAAAATAACGGAAAATGCGAGAAAAAGCACGTAGAAAAGCATAATAAGTATAGTATTGAAAACTAGATGACAAGATACAATTGAATTTAATTGTATGAATTTGAATGTGGACGGTCGTAGATTATTTCTGACGCAAAGGACGGTTATTTTTTATTATTAAAAAAGAAAATATGTTCGATTTTACTGTTCATAAGCAGGGATAATGTGTTACAATAGATGGGAATATGATATTGTAATAAAAAAGGGATTGAATATTACAAACAACAACGGAAATGGAGATTTCTATGAGTATTTATGATACATTGAACGAACAGCAGAGAGAAGCGGTATTTCACACGGAGGGACCGGTTTTGATCTTGGCGGGTGCAGGTTCCGGAAAAACGAGGGTTCTGACACATCGAACCGCTTATCTGATTGAAGAAAAGGGCGTGAATCCATACAATATTATGGCAATCACCTTTACGAATAAAGCGGCAGGTGAGATGCGTGAGAGGATCGACCAGCTTGTGGGATATGGCTCTGAGAGCATCTGGGTATCAACGTTCCATTCTACCTGTGTGCGCATTTTAAGACGTCATATTGACCGCATCGGGTTTGACACTAATTTTACAATCTATGATTCCGATGATCAGAAGACACTGATGAAGGATATCTGTAAACGTCTGAATGTGGATACTAAGATTTACAAAGAGCGAAGTCTGCTTGCTGCGATTTCCAAAGCAAAAGATGAACTGGTAGATCCACAGGAATTTTCTCTCCGTGCGGCTGCTTCCGGGGATTTTGCGAAACGGAAACAGGCAGAGATCTACAGAGAGTATCAGGATGCACTGCGGCGGAATAATGCACTTGATTTTGACGATCTGATCGTAAAGACGGTTGAATTGTTTAAAACGGATGATCAGGTGTTAGACTACTATCAGGAACGCTTCCGCTATATTATGGTGGACGAGTATCAGGATACGAATACGGCACAGTTTGAACTGATCAGTATTCTTGCCAGAAAGTATAAGAACCTGTGTGTCGTTGGTGATGATGACCAGTCTATCTATAAGTTCCGCGGTGCGAATATTTATAATATCCTGAACTTTGAAAAACATTTTCCGGAGGCAGTGACGATAAAACTGGAACAGAATTACCGTTCTACGCAGAATATTTTAAATGCTGCAAACGGAGTGATCTCCAACAATATGGGACGAAAAAGAAAGACACTCTGGACAGACAATGAAGAGGGGAAAAAGATCGGTTTCAAGCAGTTTGAGACAGGCTATGAAGAGGCAGAGTATGTCGCAAAGGACATCAATGCCTGTGTGAAGGACGGCAGATATCATTACGGTGACTGCGCTGTTCTCTACCGCACAAACGCACAGTCCCGTCTTTTTGAGGAAAAATTTATCGTATCCAATATTCCATATAAGATTGTCGGCGGCGTGAACTTCTATGCAAGAAAAGAGATCAAAGACCTGCTTGCCTATTTGAAAACGATCGATAATGCAAGAGATGATCTTGCTGTCCGCAGGATCATTAATGTGCCAAAACGTGGAATCGGTGCAACAACCTTAAACCGTGTGGCAGATTATGCGGCTGCGGCAGACATCAGTTTTTATAATGCATTGAAAATGGCAGACGATATTCCGACACTCGGCAAGAGTGCTGCAAAGATCAAGCCATTTGTGAATTTTATTCAGGTGATGCGCAGTAAAGTAGAGATTATCAGCGTTTCTGAACTTTTGCAGGAGATTATAGACGAAACCGGATATGTGAAAGAATTGGAAGCGGAAGATACCGAAGAGGCAAAGGCGCGTATTGAGAATATCGATGAGCTGATCAGCAAAGTGGTTGCTTACGAGGAAGGCGAGGAACATCCGACACTCAGTGGTTTTTTAGAGGAAGTGGCACTGGTTGCAGACATCGACAGTCTCGATGAGGGCAGTGATTATGTTGTTTTAATGACATTACATAGTGCAAAAGGTCTGGAGTTCCCGAAAGTTTACCTTGCCGGAATGGAGGATGGATTGTTCCCAAGTTATATGTCCATCACTTCGGACAGTTCTTCTGAGGATCTAGAAGAGGAGCGACGCCTGGCTTATGTGGGGATCACGAGAGCCAAAGAAGAACTTACAATTACCTGTGCAAGACAACGTATGATCCGTGGCGAAACGCAATATAATAAAGTATCGCGGTTTGTTCGGGAGATTCCGTCTGAACTGTTGGACAGTGAACTGAGAAAGCCGGCATCTGCAAGAGAATCTTCTTTTGGAAAAGAGAGCAGTTTCCCATCTTTTTTACAGAACCAGACAACAGCAAGACCGAAAAGAACAACACTGCGCCAGCAGCCTTCCGGACAGAGTATGCAGGCAAAGGCACTTGTCACAAAGGGTGTTGTAAAGTCAGAGCTTGACTATGGTGTCGGGGACACCGTATCGCATATCAAGTTTGGCAGAGGAGTTGTGAAAAACATCATGGATGGCGGAAGAGATTACGAGGTGACCGTGGATTTCGAAGGATATGGTGTGAAAAAAATGTTTGCCTCTTTTGCAAAATTAAAGCGTATCTGATTCTATTTGGGAGCAGGGACGTTTGTGTATCCGAAACTCTAAAAAATATATAAAATTTTTGAAAAATGTAAATTTTTTATATTCGAAAAGTAAAGGATATGATATAATGAGCGTAAGCAATGAGCGGTGCACGTAGATTTTTCTGGTGTGTATTGCGTTTAGGTTTTGCATATCCTAAAAAGTATAAATTAGAGAAGGAGCGGAACACTATGAACAAGGTGGAAGATTTCATCAATACGACAAAGTTAAACGACTTACTCAATAAGAAAGAGGAGCTGATCAATATGACAAAGTTGAATGAATTATTAAACAAAAAAGAAGCAGAAGAAAAGAAAACATCAAAGGTTGTATGGATTTTTGCAATCATCGGTATTATTGCAGCAGTTGCAGCAGCAGTATATGGCGTATATCGTTTCTTTACACCAGATTATCTGGAAGATTTTGAAGACGATTTTGAAGATGATTATGATGACGATTTCTTCGAAGATGAAGAGGACGAAGAAGAGCCGGCAAAACCAGCAGAGAAAAAAGAAGAAGAATAAAAATAATCTGGAGGGCTGCGGATGCAGCCCTTTTTTCTTGTGTAACAGATAAAAGAAATAGAAAACTGTGAAGTTAATAAAATGTCAATGGAATCATGGACTATTTTATAGTTGATGAAATAAAAATGCGAGGAATTTATGAAAAAAGGACAAATCATAGAAGGCGTGATCGAGCGCGTAGACTTTCCAAATAAGGGAATTATCAGAACAGAGGATGGCAGACAGGTTATTGTAAAAAATACGATACCGGGACAGAAAGTGTCTGCTTCCATCAATAAAATCCGCAAAGGAAAAGCAGAGGGCAGACTTTTAGAGGTATTGGAAAAGTCACCGCTGGAAGGGGACAAAACAGGATGTGTCCATGCCGGGGAATGTGGAGGATGTACTTACCAGACACTTCCATACGACAGGCAGCTTGAGATGAAAGCAGAACAGGTAAAAAAATTAATGGATGATGTGATCGATCAGGAAAACCGGGATTACCAGTTTCTGGGAATCAAGGAAAGTCCAAGGCAGACCGGATACCGCAATAAAATGGAATTTTCCTTTGGGGATGAATTTAAGGATGGACCGTTAGCACTTGGAATGCATAAGCGTGGAAGCTTTTATGATATTGTGACGGTGGAAAACTGCCAGATCGTGGATGAGGATTTCAGAAAGATCCTGTCTGTCACACTTGCTTATTTTCGTGAAAAAAATATCACTTATTACCATAAACTGCGTCACACCGGATATTTAAGACATCTGCTTGTCCGTAAGGCAGTCAAAACAGGGGAAATATTAGTAGATCTGGTGACTACAACGCAGACGGATTTTCCGGGAATTGCCGCAGCACAGATGGATGAAGTTGAAAGTACGTTGAACAATGCACAGGAAAACGCATTTGCAGGAACGGAAGAGGAATTATTAGAGGGCTGGAAAGCTGCTCTTCTTGCAGCAGATTACAAAGGTACCATGACAGGTATTCTGCATACGAGAAATGACAATGTGGCAGATACCGTGACGAATGAAGGCACGGATGTTTTATATGGACAGGATTTCTTTTACGAGGAATTGTTAGGGCTTCGCTTTAAGATCACACCATTTTCTTTTTTTCAGACAAATTCCCTGGGTGCAGAGGTGCTATATCAGACTGCCAGAGAGTTTATCGGAGATGCACTTCCAAGCGGAACAGACGCAGATATTGCGGAGCATGGTAAAATTGTATTCGATCTGTATTCCGGAACCGGAACGATCGCACAGATGCTTTCTCCAGTAGCTAAAAAAGTGATCGGTGTGGAGATCATTGAGGAAGCAGTGGAAGCAGCCAAAGAGAATGTACAGTTAAATGGTTTACATAACTGCGAGTTTATCGCAGGGGATGTGCTCAAAGTCATTGACAGCATTGAAGAAAAGCCGGATTATATTGTACTTGATCCACCAAGGGACGGAATCAATCCAAAAGCTTTGGAAAAAATCATTCGTTACAATGTGCCTCAGATGGTTTATATTTCCTGCAAGCCGACCAGTCTGGCAAGAGATCTTGAAGTTTTACAGGCGAGAGGATATGAAGTGAAAAAGATCTGTTGTGTCGATATGTTTCCTTCGACGTTTCATGTTGAGACAATAGTTGCACTACATCGGACCAATATGTAAGAATCCTTGATTTGCGCGAAGGCAACGAGGAGAGTTCCGAAGAAACAACTGGCTGTAAAGCCTGTGTTTATGCGGAATTCGACGACTGCCCGCGAGTCGGGAAGTTTGTAAAACTTCTCGACTTCCGGCACTTTGAGAGACATTTTGCTTTCTCACAGAGTGACCGAAAAACGTACAAAAAGGCAGTTTTGGATGGTGTAAATGTGTCAGTAGTTCTCGATGTGGTGTCTCGGAACACATAAGATCGTTATCTAACTAAATAAGAGTAATAGGCATGAGCCGTTCATTTTCAAGAAATTGAGAGTGGACGGCTTTCTTACGTTTAGAAAGAGAGGTAACGATGGACGAAATTAAATTATTGAATTTAAATCAGCTTCATGATTTTGCAAATCATCCATTTAAGGTGGAAGAGAATACAGAGTTGTGTGAGCTGATGAGAAGTATTGAAACAGAGGGAGTTCTTGTTCCACTTCTAGCAAGACCGAATCCCAACGGAGAAGGTTATGAACTGATATCGGGACATAGACGAAAAGCAGCCTGTGCATGGGCAGGAGTTACAGATGTTCCAGTTGTGGTAAGAGACTTAGATGATAATCAGGCAGTAATCACAATGGTGGACAGTAACTTACAGAGGGAGCATATCAAACCAAGTGAAAAAGCATATGCCTACAAGATGAAGTTGGAAGCTATGAACAGGCAGGGACAGAGGACAGATATTACTTCGGCTCAAGTTGAGCCGAAGTCAGGTCTTTTGGAAAGAAGTAATGAATTGTTGGCTAAGCAGGTGGGAGAGAGTGTGGCTCAAATCAAGAGATATGTGAGACTTACAAATCTGATACCAAAGATTCTTGATATGGTGGATGATGGAAAAATTGCTTTTACCATTGCTGTAGAACTTTCTTATCTAAAGGAAGAGGAACAGTATGAACTTCATGCTGTTATGGATCTGGAACAATGTACACCATCCCTATCACAAGCAAATCGAATGAAGAGAATGAGCCAGTCGGGAGAATTGGACATGGATATGATGTATGAAGTTCTTGGGGAGGAAAAGCCGAACCAGAGAGAACAGATTAAGATTAACGCCGATTCCTTGTCAAAGTACTTCCCACCAGACTTTACACCAAAGCAGAAGGTAGAGTTAATCGAACAGCTTGTGAAGGACTGGCATGAGCAACAGGCAATTGTACCTGTGAGAAAAGGCAGGGGAAGATGATATTAGATCAGTACAGGAAAGAGAGGTACAAAATAATGAGCAAGGAACAATCATTATGTAACCGCAAATGGCGTAGCAGTTTGTGGTTATGAGGAAGAGGCGAAGCGGATTCCGAATGTCCGCTTTATTATTAGGTGGAACTTATATAGAGATTGATGGATTATTATATCCTAATCTTGTTATGGAAGGTGAAGATGTAAATGCATTTTCGGGTAAGTTCGGTGACTTGTGGAAACATTATATGGAAGAGAACCATTTAGAGAGATACAGGTTATTAGTTCGGCTTGGAATATTGAACCAGACAGCAGCAGAGGAAATCGTATTACACGATATTGTGTATTGCAATCATTAAGAAGAAAGAGAGGACAAATTTTATGACGAATTTAAGAGAATACAATATGAACGGAACAATTATTTTAGGTGTGGATGCAGGATATGGAAACTTTAAAACAGCTAGAACCTGTTTTCCGACATCGGTAACAAAGAGTATGAGCGAGCCAACCATTAGCAAGGATTATGTGGAGTACAACGGAGCTTATTATATTCTTGGAGACGGACACAAGGACTTTGTGGCAGATAAGCATGAGGATGAAGATAATTATGTACTGACACTTGCGGCTATTGCAAAGGAACTGAAAGCCAGAGGGCTTAATACTGCAAAGATTCATCTTGCAGTAGGGCTTCCGCTGAAATGGTTTCAGACCCAGAGAGAAGATTTCAGAAGATATATGCTGCAGAACAGACACTTGGATTACAGATATGCCGGTAAGAGATATGTGGTGGATATTGATGATTGTACGGTTATGCCACAGTGTTATGCTGCCATTGCAGAGAATCTAAAAGAATTTAAAGGTATGAACATGGTGGCAGACATTGGAAACGGCACAATGAACGTAATGATTCTGAATAACGGAAAAGCTTCTGAAACAAAGTCCTGGACAGTGAAACTTGGAGTGAACCAGTGCTTTATGAAAATCAGAAATTTGATCCTGAATGAGAAGAACAAAGAGATTCCGGCAGAGATTATTGAAAATTATCTCCGTTTTGGAAATGCAGATGTGGGAGCTGAATATCAGAAGCTGATGGAGCAGGCTGTTAAGGAATATGCAGATGAAATCTTTGCAGAGCTTCGCAATTATGGATATGATTCAGAACTGATGAGATTTTATATCATGGGTGGTGGTGCAACGATAATTGAATTAGTCGGAGACTATGATAAAGAACGTGTCACTTTCAATCATGACATCCGAGCCAATGCTAAGGGCTATGAATATTTCTGTTATATGAAACTTCGAAGCCAAGCAAAGGCAGGGAGAAGATAGGGAGGCAAGGTGATGAGATATGGCAACGAAGAATCACAATATCCGATTTGATCTTTCCATACGGTTGTAACAAAATAGAACGGTTTGTATGGAGGATCATATAATAAAAAATGTTGATTGTCATAAGCGTAAAAGCTTGAGACAGTCAACATTTTTTTAATATCATTTGTAATTTTGGGACAGAAATTTTATATTTAGATGTTCATTCCAATGCGAATCAGTCGGAAGGCACGTACAGCAGCAGAATAGCATGATGATGCAGCTGACTCAAAAGCTTCATCTAATGATTCAATACGGTCTACAGTCGTAATCATCGAATCGATACCATATTCGAACATTACACCTGATCCTTCTCCAAGACTTCCGTTGATTGCAATACATGGAACTTTAGCAGCTTTACATCGCATTCCGATTCCGTAGGGCACTTTTCCAAATTGACTCTGATAATCCATTTTTCCTTCACCAGTCACAACGAGATATGCGTCTTCAATTTTTTGATTGAAATCTAAAATATCCAATACTGTTGATATACCGGAATTCATGTCTGCGCATAAAAACGACATCAATCCATAACCATGACCACCTGCTGCACCTGAAGCAACCGGAGTACGTAAAATGGGTGTTTCTAGGGGCTTTTTTGAAGAAGTAACCAGGTGGTAACCAACGATAAAAGAAAGGAGGGATTCTGCGGTGTGGTTAAAATAAATATTTAAATGAATGGTTAAAAAGTATTAAATTTAATAAAAGTGTTTAAAAATGTGTATAATTATATCTAAGATATTAATTTGGAGGTGCGTATTTAGTGAATATAGTAGCTCAGGACATTTTTGTACCAGGATCATTACCAGATAGTACTTATATTTCAAGAAAAACAGTTTTATGTGAAAAGGTTGTGGGGATGGACCTGCTAGTCGAAATGTCAGGATCTGATTTTATTAATAAGGATATTTGGACACAAATTGGAATAAAAGCAGGAATGCCATATGAAGGAGCAACAGTAACCGGCGTTCAGTCAACAACTACTTCATCAGAATATTATAAGTTATCGAAGGAAAATGTCATTGATCATTATAAGGAAAATGGATTTGTATTATGAGCAGTTAATGGAGATTGCAAGAAGTATTGATAAAAAATGTTAAAATTGCACAATAAAATAAAATATTATTAGGTATAAGTTACATTGCAAACATATAACACGAATGATATCATACAAGTACAAAAAGATGGTTTTAATAGGGAGGAAAAATATGTTTAAACAATTAATTGCTGGAGAACTTGTAGAGGGAGATGGAAAGCCATTAGAGGTAATTAATCCTACTACCGGAAAAGTTCTTGAGGTTATTCCAACTGCAACAGAAGAACAAACACAAAAAGCTTTAGAGAGTGCTCAAAAGGCGTTTGAAAGCTGGTCTAAAAAAAGCATTGCTGAAAGAGAAGTTTATATTCAAAAGTTAGTTAATGTTTTAGATGAAGAAAAAGAAAAAATAGTATCTTGTTTAATTAGTGAAACCGGTAAAGCTGCAGATGTTGCGTCGTATGATTTTGATATGTTACCAGATTGCTTAAAGTATTATAACGAAGAGGTTAAAAGATTAAATGGTGAGATAGTACCTGATTATGATAATCAACATATAAATATGCTGATTAGAAAACCTTTGGGAGTTGTAGTATGCCATTTAGCTTGGAATTTCCCATTATTGAATGTTGGATACAAATTGGGACCAATCTTAGCAAGTGGTTGTACATGTGTGATAAAACCTTCTTCTGATACGCCGTTGGCAACAATGCTTGTCGGTGAAGCAGTTAAAAAAGCTGGAATTCCAGATGGAGTTGTGAATATTGTAGTAGGTAGCGGTGCCGTTGTCTCAAAAGTTATGAATGAGAGTACGATTCCTAGCATGGTAACAATGATAGGATCAACTGGAACTGGAAAAAAATTAGTAGAACAAAGTTCAACGTCTATTAAGAATTATTCTTTGGAATTAGGAGGTAATGCTCCTGTTATTGTAATGAAAGATGCAGATGCTTTTAATGCAGGTGTATGTACTGCAGATGGAAAGTTTGGAAATACAGGACAGGTATGTGTTGCACCAAATAGAATTTTTGTTCACGAAAGTGTTTTAGATGAGTTTATGGCTGGTGTGAACAGTTTTATGGATGAGATTAAACTTGGTTCCGGAAATGATGAAGGAAAACATCTTGTTGGTCCACTTGTAAATGAAAAAGCATTACATAATATGGAAAGCTTAGTAGAAGATGCTGTAAGTAAAGGTGCTAAAATATATAGAGGTGGCAAGAGAGCAGAAAGAGAAGGCTTCTTCTATGAGCCAACAGTTCTAGTAAATGTAGACAAAACAATGCGTGTTTATCAGGAAGAAATTTTTGGTCCAATTATGCCAATATATTCATTTAATGATGAGGCAGATATTGTGGCTATGGCAAATGATACGGAGTATGGTCTTGCTGCTTATGTATATACAAAAGATTTATCGATGGCAATGAAGTTATCGCAGGAAATTGATGCTGGTAGTGTATGCGTTAATGAACCATTTTATGCATATCAGCTTCCACATGGTGGTTGTAAACAAAGTGGAATTGGAAAAGATTGCTCTAGAATTGGCTTAGAAGAGTATTATACAGTGCAGAGAATTTCTATTAAGTTGTAAAGTAAATAAAAATGATATTTTGAAAAGGAGATTATGAATATGGTGCAATAATCTCCTTTTATAGTTTAAGTATTAATGTTTTCATGAAAAGGAATGGAAGAAATAATTACTAAAAATAGATTATAAAATATATGAATTTTAGATATTGGCACACAAATAACATGTATGATATCATATATGCAATAATATAGAAGGTTGGTGAAGGTAAAAATGCCAGAATTAATTACAATAGGTGAAACAATGGTAGCAATGGTACCAGAAGATGTGGGAATGTTACGCTATAAGCGTAATTTAAATATTCGTATTGCTGGAGCAGAAAGTAATGTTGCTATGGGAGTAAGAAAATTAGGACATACTGCGGGATGGATTAGTAGACTTGGGAAAGATGAGTTTGGAGAGTTGATTTTGCGAGAAATTCAATCAGAGGGAGTAGACTGTTCTAAGGTTATTTGGGATGAAGAACATCCTACAGGGCTTATGGTTAAACAAATGGAAACAGATGCCACGAAGGTATTTTATTATCGAAAAGGGTCTGCAGCAAGTCATATGAAGCCAAATGATATAGAAGAATCTTATTTTGAAAATTGTAAAATATTCCATATAACAGGAATTACACCAGTTCTTTCACAAAGTTGTAAAGATACCATTATTAAGTCAATAGAATTTGCTCGAAAAAAGAATGTTCTAGTTAGCTTTGATCCAAATATTCGAAAAAAACTTTGGAAGAACCAGGATTATGCGCCTTTTTTTAAACAGATATTATTTGAATCGGATATTGTTGAAATGGGGGTAGAGGAAGGACAGTGTCTTTTAGGTGTTTCTAGAAAAGAGGATATGATTTCTATATTACAACAAAATAATCCCAATGTTATTGTTGCAATAAAAGATGGTGGAAATGGTGCCTATATATATCACAAAAAAGAATATTATTTTATTCCACCATATCCTTGTAAATGCGTAGAAAGCATTGGAGCAGGTGATGCATTTAATGCGGGTTTTCTAAGTGGAATATTATCAAATTGTAATTTAGAAATCTGTGGCAAAATGGGAGGAATTGCAGGAGCAATGGTCACAGAAGTAGTAGGTGATGTTGAAAATCAACCGGATATTGAAAAGATGGAAAATTGTCTTAAGGAGAAAAAGGAAGTTTTTAGATAGAAATGATGATTAGTTGCATATATCTATTTGTCGGAAAGGAAAGAGAATATGAAAAAAAGACCTAATATTATTTTTATAATGACAGACCAGCAACGATATGACACTATGGGGTGTGTAAATCCAAAAGTAATTACACCAAATTTGGATAAATTAATAGAAAACAGTGTATTTTTTGAGAATGGAAGATGTTCAAATCCATCATGTGTACCATCTAGAGCAGGTATAATGACGGGGAAGTTTCCTAGTCAGTGTCAGGTACCTGCATATATTAGTTATTTACCTGACACAGAAAAAACATTTATGAAACGATTAAAAGAAAATGGATATTATACAGCTGTTGTAGGTAAACAACATTTTGCAGAATCAACAATAGATAAAGGCTATGACTATGAAATGATAGTGGATGGTCATTTTCCAACGGCACCTAAAGAACAGTTAGGCGTTTATCTTGATTATTTAAAAGAAAATGGAATTGAACCAGATAGTTTATATGAAAAAAATCTAATTAGCGGGGGAACTTGGAAGGGAGATATAAAATATCATATTGATAATTTTATTGGAGACAAAGGTAAGGAGTGGATGGAAAATCGCTTGTCAGATACAGAAAATAAGCAACCATGGTTTTTTACGTTATCTTTTCCGGGACCACATCATCCTTATGATTTAGAAGGTACAAAATATGCAGATATGTATGAACTAAATGATATGGAATTTTCGGAGAGTACATATGAAGATTTAGAACAAAAGGGCCCTCAATTTAGAAATATGGGAATGTATTCTCAGATTTATTTAAAAGATTATACAAAAGAACAATTTTTAAAAACAAAGCGGTCTTATTATGCCAATATTACACTCATAGATGAAAAAATTGGAGAAGTTTTAGAAGTTTTGAAAAAGTATAATGCTTATGATGATACGGTAATTATTTATACATCGGATCATGGCGATTTTATGGGAGATTATGGGCTTGTTGAAAAGCTACAATGTCTAGAAGAATCATTAATGAGGGTACCTTTATTTGTGAAACCACCTATAAAAGATTTTGAAGGAGTTCATATAAAGGATGATGTTTTAAATATCGATGTTGCTGCAACCTGTATGGAGATTTCTGAGACAAAATTAGATTCACATATGTCAAATTATTCGTATGTAGGTTATTGGGATAAAACAAAAGAAATTAAAAAGAGACCATATATTTATATGGAAGCAGGGGAAATTCGTGGAATTATTTCAGATGGTATAAAGACAATTCATTATGTGAATCGGCCATATGGTGAAATGTATGATTTGAATAAGGATCCTTTAGAACGAAATAATTTGTGGAATGATAAAGAGTATGAAAGTATTAAATTACAACATTACAGATATTTGGTAGATAGTATTTATGAAGCAACACCAGGATATGATACCCCATGGAATATTGGAACTCCAGAAATATAAAAGAGGAAGGATGGAATTATTATGCAAAAAGACAATATTTTATTTATATTTACAGATCAGTGGAGAGCTGATTGTGTTGGATTCCATGGAAATAAGATAGTGAAAACTCCTAATTTGGACAACCTTGCACAGTATAGCGTTGATTTTACAAATAGCTATACGGTTTGTCCATTATGTACACCAGCAAGAGGAAGTATTATGACGGGATTGTATCCACATCAAAGTGGTGTTATAGATAATTGTGATGTGGGAGGTTCAAGACAGGAATATCTTCCAAATTCAGCATTTACTTGGTTAGATGCAATGAAGGATACTGGGAGAAGAGTTGGATATTTTGGAAAGTGGCATCTTGGGTTAGATTGGCAGTCAACAGACAAGGGAGTTGAGTTTGATATTTGCAGGATTGAAAGTGACAGAGTAAAACATGAAACAAGAATTCCACAGCCACCAGTTACAGAGAGAGGACAATTAAAAGCAGATGAGGATTTAAGAAAATCAAAAGTTTCAGATGATGAATATTTACCATTTTATAAAAAATTAGATTCTATTGAAGAAAGATATGAATATAAAGTTATACAAAAAGCTTTAGATTATCTTGAAAAAAATAAAAATGAGCCGTGGTGTCTGACAGCCTCATTAGTAGGTCCACATTTTCCAAATTCTAATCCAGAGCCATTTTATAGTATGTATGACGATGTAGATATTCCGTTGCCAGAAAGTATAAATGATAATTTCTTAAATAAACCATGGTATCAGACGAGAAAATGGTGGCCAAGTATTGATACAGAATATTTTGATGAAAAAGAGTGGAAAAAAACAATTCGTGCATATTATGGTTCTATTACGATGATGGACTATTTTATAGGACAGATATTAGAAAAAGCAAAGGAATGTTCAGGGGGAAGACCAACAAGAGTGATTTTTACATCAGATCATGGAGAAATGTTGGGAAATCATGGAAAATTTGATAAGCATGCGTATTGCTACGAAGATGTTATTCGTACGCCTTTATTATTTTGCAAAGATTTGAATAACTGCGAGAATGGAACTAAATGTGATACTTATTGTAATACACTTGATATTGCACAGACTTTTTTTGATTTCGCAGGAACTTCCTGTGAGAATGGAACAAGCTTAGATAAAATATGTAAAAAACAAATAAGTGAATCGGAAGAACAGGAAATCTACAGCAACTATTATAAATATAATGGTCATAGTTTTGAAATTCGAATGATAAAAAAAGGACGTTATAAATATAGTTTTATTCCACAGGATATTGATGAATTATACGATTTGCAAAACGATCCATATGAAATGAAAAATCTTTCTGATGATTTTTATTATCAGGGGATTAAAGAGGAATTAAGAAAAAAAGTATTTAAACATATGGAAGAAACAGATGATTATTTACTAGAAATACTAGAAAAGCTTCCAGAAGCAGGAACGGTTGGAAAACCAGAATATCCAAAATTAAAATTAGATTATAGTAAATGAATAAAATAGCACATAAGGAATATAAGGAGAATGAAATGAGAAACTATAGAAAATTTGATTTTGCTAGCCTTCGTAATAGTAGATTGCAAAATGGTTTTTGGGGTCATCGAACAGAAAACTACATGGAAATAATAAACAGTATGTTAGAGGCTTTATTAGATGAAGAAAATTCTGCGCGACTTTTGAATTTTGAAATCGGGGCAGGCGTAAGAGAAGGACAGTGGAAGGGAGCATTTTGGTCGGATGGAGATTGCTATAAGTTCTTAGAAGGCTGTTTATATGTATATCAGAATACAAATGATCCTAAGGTACTGGAAATTGTTGAAAAATATACAAAATTAATTCCTTTAAATCAGGAGAAGGATGGATATTTAAATACACAGGTAACACTTACAGATATTGGTCGATGGACTGATATGGAGCATCATGAGTTATATAATGCGGGTCATTTCTTTACACTTGCTGCTGCTCATTATGATATTACGGGACAGGATTATTTAATAAAAATAGCGAGAAAATTTTCGGATTATCTATATGGCGTATTCCATACATATCCAAAGGAGCTTGCAAATTTTGGATTTAATCCAAGTCAGATAATGGGATTATATGATTTGTATCGTGTGACAGAAAATCCAAAGGATATTGAATTGGCTGAAATATTTGTAAATATGAGAGGCAGTAGTGGGAACGGTACAGATCAAAACCAGACAAGAACATTACTTAGAGAAGAAACAAAGGCAGTTGGTCATGCAGTTACATCTACCTATTTGTATAGCGGATCAATTGATGTTTATTCTGAAACAGGTGAAAAAGCTTTATTAGAAGCAAATAAGCGAATTTGGAATGATTTAATATCAAAACGAATTTATATTACGGGTGGGGTTTGCCCAACATTTATTGGTTTTTCTGAAAATGGAGACCGTACATATGAGGCTCATGGTACAGAATATGAACTTCCAAATAAAATTGCATATAATGAATCCTGTGCTAATATAGGTGCAGCTATGTGGGCAATGCGAATGCTTGAAACAACAGAAGATACACAGTATGGTGATTGGGCAGAACAGATTATGTATAATGCCGGAATTTCGGGATCTAACCTATCCTTAACAAGATATTTTTATTCGAATCCATTGTCATATAGAAAAGAGAAACAAATACCATTTGTAGTTAATGATGAAAAAGAATTGAATATACAATATAAGCATAAGTCTTCTAGAAGATGGCATACATTTGATTGTTGGTGTTGCCCACCACAATTATTCCGAACGATGGCGGGAATCGGAAGATGGGTATATGGACAAAATGAAGATACAATTTATGTGAATTTATTTACCAAATGTAATTATGTTACAGAAGATACTGAAATTGTAATGACAACAAAATATCCTTGGGAAGATACAATAGTTTTAGATATTTGTAAGGCACAGCAACAGAAAGTAAAGATTCGTATTCCTGCATGGTGTAAAAATCCAAGTGTAAATGGCGAAAGTGTTGAGCCGGGATATTATGAAACCATTGTTTCTACAGGTGATAGTATTATCGTAAAATTGCCAATGAAAGCTGTGTTTATGCAAGCAAATCCAAATGTCGAGCAAGATAGAGGAATGCTCGCAGTAAAAAGGGGACCTGTAATTTTTTGCGCAGAGGGAATTGACAACGAATATAAGTTGGATGAATTGTATATAAATCCATCAGGCGAAGTAAAAGAAAAATATGATGAAAAATTACTTGATGGAGTGGTATTGTTAGAAGTTCCAGGAAAATATCGTAAACAGCAAGAGCAGTTATATTACGAATATCAATTTGCAGAGAGTGATACAACAATAAAAATGATTCCATACTATGCGTGGGCTAATCGTGAAGAATCAGATATGAGTATTTGGTTTCCTATGGTTTAATGAAAATATATAATTATGAAAAGATATGTTGCAGTTTATGTAGCATATCTTTTTTATGTTATAGCATTTGTTACAAAAAAGAGTGCGTTAATATATAAAAAAAGACAATTGATAACATGTAACATGTATGATATCATATAAATAAAAAATATTCATAACATGTATCAAGAATAAATGTTATAAAGAAAAAATTAATTGAAAAGAGGTAGTGTAAATGATTATTAAAAATTTGATTACACATGTCATTAGCGCACCATTAGAACAGCCATTTTACTTTTCGCAGGGGTATGTATATCGTAGAAGCTCTGTAATTGTAGAGGTTATTGGAGAAGATGGAACAAGTGGTTTTGGTGAATGCATGTGCCATGGACAGCAAAGTCCATTTTTAGCTTCTAGCTTTGTAGAAAATTGTTATAAAGAGGAGGTAATAGGAAAAGATAGTTTAGATGTAGAGGTAATATGGGAAACACTATACAATAAAGCAAGACCTTTTGGACAACAGGGAATTGCAATGAATGCTTTAAGTGGAATAGATATTGCTCTATGGGATTTAAATGGAAAACAGCTAAAACAACCGATTTGCAGATTGATTGGTGGTCGATTCAGAGAAAAATTAGCTGCATATGCAACTGGCTTTTATCGTTTAGATGGGAAAAAATATCCAGAAACATCTGTAGAAGATGCGCTTAAATTTAAAGAAGAAGGCTTTACAGCAATGAAGCTAAAGGTTGGTTTTACACCAGAAAAGGATATTGAATATATTCGGTCTATACGTAAAGCAGTCGGACCTGATGTTCGCTTGATGGTTGATTTTAATGCATGCTATTCACAAGCAGTTGCAAGAAGAATAATTTTAGAACTTGTTCCAGAAAACATTTACTTTTATGAAGAAATATTAACTCCAGAGGATATGGAAGGATACAAGGCATTAAGAAATTTAACTGCATCCTATATGGCAGCAGGAGAAGAAATTTTCGGAAAAATAGAAATTAATAATTGGTTAAAAAATGGAGCTTTAGATATTTATCAGCCAGATGTTTCATCCGCAGGTGGTATAACGGAATGTAAAAAAATGGCTGCAATTGCACAGGCATATAATACTGCTATTATGCCACATGCATGGGGATCAGGCGTGTCACTTGCCGCTTCATTACAGTTTATATCTTCTTTACCATATACTCCAATGAGTTTTTGTCCTTCAGAATTATTCCTTGAATTTGATAGATCAAGTCATCCTTTCCGTAAGGAATTGATTAATGATGGGATTCGATATGAGAACGGATATATTTATGTTCCAGATGCCCCAGGTCTTGGAATTGAAGTAGATCGCGATATTTTAGAAAAATATAAGGTTGTCAAATAAATTCGGAAAAGATAAAGAAGGAGTGTATTGGTATGAAAAAAGAAGTAATTGAGTTAATTCAAAAAGAAAAGATTATTGCAATTGTAAGAGGGGTTGATGCAGAACATATTTTGCCAACAGCAGAAGCTCTTTATAAAGGTGGAATTCATTTAATGGAAATTGCTTTTGATCAAAGGGATCCAAAGGGTGTTACAAAGAATGCTGAATTAATTCAACTGGTTGCAGAAAACATGGAAGATAAAATATGTGCTGGAGCTGGTACTGTTATGACAATTGAGCAATGTGAAGCAGCATATAAAGCTGGAGCAAAGTATTTTATTTCACCTAATGTAAATTTTGATGTAATTAAAAAAGCTAACGAATTGGGTATTGTTTCTATCCCAGGTGCATTAACACCTTCTGAAGCTGCAGATGCGTATAATTGCGGGGCAGATTTTGTAAAGTTGTTTCCAGCAGGGGATTTGGGTATTAACTATATTAAATCTTTATCTGCACCATTAAATCATATTCCATTTCTTGCGGTTGGAGGAGTTTCTGCTTCAAATGTGGGAGATTTTATGAAGATAGGAGTTTGTGGTGTTGGAGTAGGTGGAAGTTTAGTTGATCGTAAAGCTATTTACAGTGGTGATTACGATATAATTACCAAAACAGCCAAAGAGTTTGTGAAAAATATACAAAAAGTGACTATATAACATGGTAATAATGGCAATTGATAACACGTATGATATGCGATAACATACATATAAACAAGAAAGTAAATACGGTTTAGAAAAGAGAGGGTAATGATGAAAGGAGAAAGAAGAGAACTAACGCCACAAATGAAGAAAAGAAGAAGAAAAAAGAATATTATCGGTTTTACATTTATTTTACCATCACTAATAGGATTTATTCTTTTTATGGCGTATCCATTAATATATTCATTAGTAATTAGTATGATGGATTATAACATGTTTAAAGGCTTTTCCGGTTCGACATTTTGTGGCTTACAAAATTATATAGATGCCTTTCATAATGAATATTTTCAGGTTGGCTTGAAAAATAATATACTTCTGATGTTAGTTGCAGTTCCAATATTATTGATTTTATCAATTATAATTGCTACGTTATTAAATCAAAAAATTTTTGCAAGAGGTGCTTTGAGAGCTGCGTTTTTTATGCCATATGTAACAACGATAACTGCTGCAGCTTTAGTATTCTCCGCATTATTTCAACCAAGTTTTGGACCTATTAATGAATTGCTTAGAACACTTGGAATACAGAATGTTCCAGGTTGGACTGGAGATATAAAATGGGCACTTCCTTCAATTGGTATTTTTTGGATTTGGAAAAATATCGGATATTGTGTAGTTATTTATTTAGCTGGACTTCAAGGAATTTCTCCATCCTATTATGAAGCTGCTTCTGTAGATGGAGCTACAAAATTAAAACAGTTCTTTTATATTACTTTACCATTGGTTTCACCTACAACATTCTTCTTACTTATTACTTCAATAATTCAGTCATTCCAAATATTTGCAGAAGTTCAGGTGTTGACAGAAGGTGGACCAGGAAATGCATCAACAACAATTGTATATCATATGTATGATCAGGCATTTAAGCAGTTCCATATGGGATATGCATCAGCTGTATCTTGGATTTTCTTCTTGCTGATTCTTATTGTTACAATTATTCAGTGGGTAGTTCAGAAAAATTGGGTTGAGTATGTATAGCATGGGGGAAATGAAAAATGAAAAAAAACAAAATTAGTTACACGAAAAAAGAATTGTTCTGGAAAATTTTATTAACAGCAGCTTTACTCTTGATTGCAATTATGATGGTATTTCCGATTGCATGGATGTTGTCAGCTTCGTTTAAACATGAAAATGTTGTATTTAATATTCCAATCGAATGGATTCCAAAACAACCAACATTGAGTAATTTTATAACAGCATTTACGGATTTCCCGTATATTCATTGGTATATGAATACTATTATGGTAACTATAATGGTCGTGATATTAGTACTTACTGTTAGTTCTTTGGCTGGATATGCATTTGCAAAATTAGAGTTTTCTGGAAAAAATATAATTTTTATGTTATTTATTTCAACTATGATGATTCCTGTTCAGGTGCGTATTATACCTCAGTTTGTAATTTTTAAGCATCTTCATTTAATTAATACTTTAGCTAGTGTGTATATGCCATGGATGTTTAACGCATTTTCAATTTTTATGATGAGACAATTTTTTATGTCAATCCCAAATGAGTTAATTGAAGCCGCTCGAATTGATGGAAGTGGGGAATTTAAAACATTTTTTAAGGTTGTAATTCCACTTGCAAAATCACAGCTTTCAGCACTTTTAATCTTAGCATTTACCTGGGGATGGAATGACTATTTTGGACCATTAGTATATATCAGTGATATTAATAAACAGGTGTTATCTGTAGGTATTGCATCATTTAAAGGACAGTATTCAAGTAATTTCGCTGTGCAGATGGCAGGTGCAACATTAGCTTTAATTCCAATCGTAATAGTTTATTTATGTGCACAGAAAAACTTTATTGAAGGTATTGCACTTTCCGGAGTAAAAGGGTAACAAAGAATAGAAATATTCTAAAAAAATATAAGTAGGTAATTGATAAATGATTTTATTGGTTACTGTGGATAACTCTCCCGTATATAAGGGGAGAAAATAGGTCAGTATTCAGAATTGTTTCTGAATTGACATAGATTATCAGATTTTGTGGTGGTATGGTTTCTTGTTTTTCTTCCAGCAATGCACATGTTGATTTTGAAATGATTGATGGCACGTTCTACGATTGTTCGTATTTTATAAGTGTCATTCCATTCTTTTGTGTCACACTGAATACCTGGGAGCATACGTAAATCCATGTTTTCATAAGTGTAGGTTGTTCTGCCACGTGAAGCAGTACTGCATGGGGTGTCGCAGCCACAAATCCATCCTTTTTGATAATGCATTTTGGGACAAATCCATTTGATACGGTCTGTACGACCTTTCTCTTTGGTAACACCACAGTATTTCATTGCAAGTGATGGATCATTCGGACAGGTAGGATAGCCATATTCGTTGTAACCGACTTTCTTCAAAGAACTTTCGTTTCTTGGATTATAAGGAATCAAAGCTTTTGAAAAGTGAAAGTCATTGAACAAAGTACCATAGAGATCAGCAGAGTCAAAAGCAGAATCGCCAAGAAAGGTATCAGGGTGAAAATCTGTATGAAGTGAAAAGAAATCCTGCAAAACAGGGGCTAAAGCGGATGCATCACCAACAGACTTATCTTCGTCAGGTGAATCCGATTTCTTTTCGACAATGAGATCCGGGTGAGCAGCTTTGAATTCAGCATCATCAACGAAAGAAATGTGGCGGACAATACCTAATCCATTTGTAAGAATAGCGAATTTAACGGCATAACAGAAGTACCCATTAATGTACATCTGTTTGGCATCCGAGCAGGCGGCAGCTTGCGAAGGCATAAGTCCATAGGCCATCTTATAAGGATCAATCTCAGGCTTGTCCTTGTAGAAAACTTTCAGCTTTTTGATGAGAGCATTTAGTGTTTTCGGATTGTTTTCCTTGACATAAAGTTCAATATAAGGCTCGAAGTCATGTTTAAAACGAGACATCAAGGATGCATCAGGAACCTTTGAAAAACCACAGAAATCGCGCAATTCCTTGCAAATATTTAGTAGTAAAAGCAGTAGCGAATCTGTAGGAATAGAGAAGATTTTCTGCAAAATGAAAGCAGAAAGAAAACCATGAAGAGGGTAAATGCGATTGCGTCCTAAAGTCTGATAAAAAGCATTGGAAAATTGAATTGGAATAAATTCATTAATATCACAGTGTTCAGACAGAAGTAAAAAGAATGATGGTGCATCGTCAATAAATTGATCCTGACAGTCTGAAAAAGATTCTTTTAAAGAAATCTGGTGGTATTTAGTAGTCATAAATTTTCTCCTCCTTAAGTTGGCAAACATGTTGGTGTTGTTACCTATATTTTACCACTTTTGGAGAGAAAATTTATATAAATAAAGCAATAAAACCCAGTAAAATCAATGGGTTACGGCGTTTATCAAACGCCTAAAAATATAAGTTAAAGGAGAAAAAATATGAAGAAAAAAGTGGTAGCATTAATGACAATCGCAACCATGGCAGCATCTTTGTTTGCTGGTTGTGGAGAACAAACACAAAATGTTGGTGGGGGAACTGAAACTGGAAATCAGGCTGCATCAGGAGAGAAAGAAACAATGAATATTCATCTTAATGGAATTGATGAAGATTATAAGATGCAGAAAGCAATAGAAGAAATTCAGACAATGTCAGAGTATCAGAATGTTGAATTCAATTTTGTTGGAAGAGAAGCAGACTTTAATACAACTGTTCCAACACAGATTGCTGCTGGAAATCAGATTGATATTATTGTTGTAGCAAATCCAATGCTTCAACAGCAGTATGCTGATAATGGAACAATTATTCCACTAGATGATTTGATTGCTGAAACTGGTGTAGACTTTGAAGAAGAATTTGGAAAATACGCAGAATCTGCAAAGAATGATGGACAGACTTATATGGTTCCTCATAATATTACTTCTTGGGCATTATATTACAATAAAGATGTATTTGATGCTGCAGGAGTACCTTATCCAGATGATACAGTTCCTATGACTTGGGAAGAATATCGTGAAACTGCTAAAAAGATTACTCAGGGAGAAGGTGCAAATAAAATTTATGGTGCATTTTATCTACCTTGGTCATCATCTACTTATGGTGAAGCAATTGAAAATTTAGGAGGTGGCGAAAAGTTCTATACAGAAGATGGATTATCTAATATTGAGGATCCAGAGTTTGCTAAAAATATTGAATTGGTTCATGATATGATGTTTGAAGATGAAAGCATGAAGAAACAGGCAGATACCCTTTCAACAGTAGAAGCAACAGAATTCATGAATGGTAATTATGGTATGACATGTCAGGGAGGCTGGGTTCTTCCATGGGCTGCGGATAAAGAAGGAAATCCAAGAGATTGGAAGATCGGTATTGCACCATTGCCTTGTGATAGTAAAGAACATACAACATGGGGTATTGTTAATGGACTCGCTGTTACACCAACATCTGCAGATCCAAAACTTGCTTTTGAGATTTGTATGGATTTAACTAGATTATGTGCTAAATATGCACGTTCTTCTGAAGAAGCAAATCGTACAGTGGAACAAAACGATTTATATGTTGGATTTGGTGATTCATTAGTAGATGATGGTATTACAACAGACCAGATTAAATATGTTCTTGCTAATCCAGATGAAATTCGTGTAACAGAAAAAATCATGGGACCTGCAAACGTTGAATATGAAAAAGTTTACATGGAAGAAGTAGAAAAATATCTTGTTGAAGCTCAAGATTTAGAGACAACCATAAAGAATATTAAAGAACGTGCAGATGAAGCTATTAAAAAAGCAAGCAATTAATATGTTTATATCATTTAGAACGAAATACCGTCTAATGTGATTTAGTAACAAGAGGATCTTTATCTTACAGTTGTAAGTTAAAAATCCTCTTATTATATATATAAAATAGTTAATAATAGAGATATTGTTCTTTTGATTTGTAAGAAAATATGATATGATATAACTGTCTGATAGCAATGTGACAGAATAGAAAATAATCATTAATTATTTAATTGATATATATGGAGGATGAGTAAAAAGTGAAACGAAAAAAACTTTCAGATTCTGTAGCAGAAGAAATATTAGTAATGATTAAAAATAAAGAATATGATAGTGAGGGATTTTTACCAAGTGAACAAAAACTATTAGAAAAATTTGAGGTTTCTAGAGTAACCGTTAGAGAAGCGGTAAAAACACTTGAAGTTCGTGGACTTGTTAAAAGAATACATGGGAAAGGAATTTTGGTTGTTGATAATACAGCAAATGTACTGATAAGATCCATTAAAGATTTGATTGCAACAGAAGGAACATCATTAGATGAAATGTTGGAGGTTCGAGATATTGTAGAACCTAAGTGTGCTGAGATTGCTGCAATACGTAGAACAGAGGAAGACTTATTAGTATTAAGAGAAAAACTTGAAATAATGGAAAGTTGTCAGGCTATGGATAACAAATATTATGATGCAGATTTAGATTTTCACTTAGGAATTGCAAGAGCAACAGGAAATACGTTGTTATCTTCGCTTATTGAGGCGTATACCTCGTATATGAGAAAATTAATTGTTTCTACACCACAAAGCAAAGTTCCAATCGAGCAGGAATTTCATTATCATAGAAATATTTTAAATGAAATTGAAAAGGGAGATTCTGAAAAAGCAGCAGAAAAAATGTCTATGCATCTGAGTGCTACAAGACTAAATGTTCAAACTTATAATGCAGATAAATCGTTAAGGAAAGAATCGAAGGTGATGCAAACGAAAAAGCAGTATTGAGACTTTTCATTAACTGCCCTTTCGTTTGCATC